>Ga0265295_1000080_pt1 | contig 188353 bp, 199 predicted proteins | sample Munlansysbiofilm_FD_192503 | JGI IMG/M metagenome (GOLD analysis project Ga0265295, IMG submission 192503) | Leachate microbial communities from a municipal landfill in Southern Ontario, Canada - Methane capture system biofilm | ecosystem: Engineered > Solid waste > Landfill > Unclassified ...
CTTGTGATTCGCAGGCCAGGCCAAAAAAAACAAACATTATGGCTTATTGCCCACACTGATGTTGTCCCTACAGGAGACTTGGGACTCTGGAACACGGATCCTTTTACCTTACATGTGGATGGAGATTTCCTCTACGGTCGCGGTGTGGAAGATAATCATCAAGGTATGGTCTCAGCACTTCTTGTGCTTGAGGCTTTGGAAGAGGCAGGAGTTACAACTGATTTGTCCCTGGGTATTCTTTTAGTTGCAGATGAAGAAACAGGTAATGCATGGGGAATAGAGTATGTCATGCGTGAACATGCCCATATTTTTCAATCTGAAGATCTTATTCTTATCCCGGATTTTGGTACAGAAGATGGGGCATCCATTGAGATTGCAGAAAAAAGTGTGTTGTGGCTTAAGTTTTTAGTTCAAGGCCAACAATGCCATGCTTCTACACCAGAACAGGGTATAAATTCTCTCACCGCTGCTTCAGCATTGATTTTGGAATTGGAAAAATTAAAGAACACCTTTGACGCTCACGATCCTCTTTTTTCACCTCCAATATCCACATTTGTGCCTACGAAAAAAGAGGCCAATGTACCCAATATTAACACCATGCCTGGTCGGGATGTGTTTTATCTGGATTGTCGCATTTTGCCTTGCTATGCTTTGGATAGCATTGAGCAGACAATTCTTGCTCTGTGTGCTGATATTGAACAACAACGCAGTGTACATATTTCCATGTCCGTTGTGGTTAAGGAGCAGGCTGCTGCTCCAACAGCTCCGAGTGCACCCATTGTTACTCGCCTGACCAAGGCTCTTAAGGTGGAACGGGGAGTTTCTGCCCGTTACATTGGTATTGGCGGGGGAACCGTTGCGGCATCTTTTAGGAAGCGTAACCTCCCTGCAGCGTGCTGGGCAACCCTGTTGCATACCGCACATCAGCCCAATGAACATTCTTCCATCACGAGTACTCTTGCTGATGCCCGTGTCTTTGCCCGTCTGCTCTTTGATGATTTGTTGGAGAAGGTATGAGCTCTTTGGCTTTTCCTGAAATCTTTGATGTTATTGTTGTTGGGGCAGGCCATGCTGGTTGTGAAGCAGCCATGGCCGCAGCACGTATGGGAGCTCAAACTCTTCTGTTGACCATTAATGTTGATCGTATTGGCCATCTTTCCTGCAATCCTGCTGTGGGTGGATTGGCCAAAGGACATATGGTTAAAGAAATTGATGCGCTTGGTGGTATGATGGGAAAATGGACAGACCAAGCGGGAATCCAGTTTCGTATTTTAAATACTCGCAAAGGTCCGGCAGTGCGTTCTACCAGGGCTCAGGTGGATCGCTTGGAATATATGCGAGTAGTGCAAAGGGATATCTTTGCTTGTCCCAATCTTTTTGTGCGTCAAGAAATGGCTTTTAGCGTGGTGGTAAAAAATGGTGGTGTGGCAGGAGTCATCACCAGCTTGGGTGAGACCATAGCCTGTCACACCATTGTGGTGACAACAGGTACTTTTCTGCAAGGTCGAATGCATATTGGGCTTCACAGTTTTGGTGGTGGTCGTTTTGGAGATCCGGCGAGCACAGGACTTTCTGCCAGTCTGTCACAGCTGGGGCTAACCTTGGGTCGTTTGATGACCGGTACAGTCCCCAGGCTGCTTAAGGCTTCTGTGGACTTTAAGGCTATGGAAGAACAACATGGTGATAATCCCCCTCGTCCTTTTAGTTTTGATCATATCCCAATCCGTCTTCCTCAATTGCCGTGCCATATCACTTATACCAATGAACGAACACATGACATTATTCGTTCAGGTCTTGAACGATCTCCCATTTATACAGGTATCGTCAAAGGAGCTGGGGCTCGCTATTGTCCATCCATTGAAGATAAGGTAGCTCGTTTCCCGGAAAGAGACCGTCATCAGGTTTTTGTAGAGCCTGAAGGCGTGGACAGTCCTGAGGTTTATCCCAATGGCTTGCCCACCAGTTTGCCCATAGATATCCAAAAAGAATTAATTGCTTCTATCCCAGGTCTGGCCAATGCCCAGATTGTTCGTCCTGGCTATGCCATTGAATATGACTTTGTACAGCCGACACAGCTTCGTCCCACTTTGGAAACCAAAGCCGTACGAGGTTTATATTTGGCAGGTCAGGTTAATGGAACCTCAGGATATGAAGAGGCAGCCGGGCAAGGGTTGTGGGCAGCCATAAATGCTGTTTTGGGCCTACGCGGGGAACCGGAGTGGGTTTTAACCCGTGATCAAGCCTATATTGCAGTACTTGTGGATGATCTGGTGACCAAGGGGACTATGGAGCCGTACCGTATGTTTACGTCCCGTGCCGAGTACCGGCTTCTTTTGCGTGAAGATAATGCAGACCAACGGTTGACGCCCATGGGCCGTAGGTTGGGCTTAATTGAGGATAGCCGCTGGCAAGGTTTTCAAAAAAAACAAGGGGCAATACAAAATATTTTAAGTGGCCTGGCAACTCTTCGTATTTGTCCTGATGCTGCGACCAAAGATACGGTTAGAGCCATGGGGGGCACCTTGGGTCAAAAAGCCATTACCCTTGCAGAATTATTAAGACAGCCAGCACTAAGCATTACGGACTTGATTCCTCTTTGGCCAGAACTTGAAAATTTTGAGCAAGATACTTTGGAAGGGGCAGAGATTCAAACCAAATATGAGGGATACTTGCAGCGTCAAGAAGAATTGGTTGCACGATACAATAAAGTGGAAAGAATTTCTCTGCCAGAGAATATGAACTATACTGATATTCCAGGGTTATCCCGAGAAGTGGTAGAGAAATTAACACAAATTCAACCTCGAACTTTGGGGCAAGCTGGACGTATTTCAGGTGTCACCCCAGCAGCTCTTTCCTGTCTGGAAATTCAGTTAAAAAAACAAAAGTTGGCTCTGTCTAATTGATTTTTCTTTTCTCTCAAAGTGAGTGATACCTTTGTTCACCCAGCATATTTTTTTACTTGTGCAAAGTACAAGATCAAGAGTATCTGTTTTTAATCTCGCTTCTGGGTACTCTGTTAAAACAGGAAGGGATTTATGCATGCCTTTATGTTAGCAATCGTGGCCTGGTTGACTGATCATCTGCCTATATTGGCGGCCCTGGTACTTGTTGGAGTTTTCTTATTGTGGAAACAACCGCGTCAAACTCTAAAGCTACTTGTGGCCATTGGAGTGATTGTGGTTTTGGGGTATCTGGTTTCAGGTATTGCGAACTTCACCATGAAAAGTGCTACAACCAAAGAACATATGATCGAAAAGCCAATAGAACAGGAGTAGTTTTCTATGAACCGATACCCAGAAAAAAGTTCTGCTTCTAGCTACAACCAGTGAGTGCGATTCCTTTTTGTTTATGGTTTCTGTTTTGAGAATATGGAGATACTATAATTTAGATTGAAGTTTGGATCCCCCACAGTTCACCAATTATACCAGACAGCAAATCCTTGGGTGACCTCTATTTTGGATACAAGACTATAATTTAGAAAACCATAATGCTTGGGGATATATTTTTATGCAAATATTAGTGGTCAAAGACTATGATGCCATGAGCCAACAGGCGAGCCATTTAATCGCCCAGGAAATGAAGAAAAATCCTTGTGCTGTTTTGGGTCTTGCTACAGGAAGTACTCCCATTGGAACATACAAAGAGCTTATCCGTATGTATCGTGAAGAGCATTTGGATTTTTCTCGCATCACAACCTTTAATCTTGACGAATATGCTGGTCTTGATACGTCGCATCCCAATAGCTATAGCTATTATATGCGTGTTGAGTTTTTTGATCATATCAATATTAAAAAGGAAAATACCCATATCCCTGATGGAAAAATAAAAGACCTGAATATGTGCTGTCGGTATTATGACCAGTCTATTGAGCAGGCCGGAGGTATAGATTTTCAATTGCTGGGTATTGGGCCCAATGGACACATTGCCTTTATAGAACCAGATGAGGCATTAAGTGTACATACCAATATTGTTACCCTGACCAAGGAAACCATTGTAGCGAACTCCAGGTTTTTTTCTTCTCCAGATGAAGTTCCTAGGCAGGCTATTTCCATGGGAGTGGGCAGTATTCTCCAAGCCAGAAAAATTGTACTTTTGGCTAATGGAGTGGGCAAGGCACAAGCCATTAAAAATTTATTGGCCAGTGATAAAGTTTCAACGCAGATTCCAGCATCATTTCTTTACTTGCATCCCCAGGCCACAATTATTGTTGATGAGGCAGCCTATAGTCTTGTTCTTTAAGTTTTTTTTGTGAATGATACTCGGCTACCCGGATATACTTGTGAAAGGCATAGAAAAATGAATTGATAGCCAAAACTAGCCCGGCACGACCATCTAAAAAACCACGCCTTAAAATAAAAATCTTTATAAATCGAGCAAGTCCATGGCCCAAAGCTGTGCAGACTCCTGCTCGTTTACCTTGAGCAGACATCTCATTTGCAGCTATTTGTGTATAGTAATTGATTTTTTCTATGTGCTGCTGCAAGTTTTCATAGGGGTAGTGAATAATATCTCCCTTGAGCTTTTGAGTTTTTCCCACAACTGTAAATCCATAGTGTGGCCCGGAAACGTGGACCGTTGTTTGGGCAAGAGCAAAAACACGAGGCAAAAGATCAGGATACCATCCACTATGGCGTAAAAACCGGTCAAAATAAAATGAAGTTCGAGGACACAAGAAACCTGCATATTGTCCTGGATTGGTTAAGGCAGCAATAATGTTGTGGCGCAATTGGTCGGAAAGAATTTCATCTTGATCTAAAGAAACCACCCAGGCAGTAGTAACATGCTGGAAAGCGAAATCAAATTGTGCGCCCGGGCCATTCCAGGCATTAATGATCACGCGTGCTCCACATGCTTGAGCAATTTCTCTGGTTTGGTCTGTGCTTTGAGAGTCGATAACCAAAAGCTGGTCGCAAAAATCAAGGGACTGGAGACAGTCTTTGAGATATTTTTGGCCGTTTAACGTCAGGACCAGTCCGGTTACTGGTAACTTAGACAAGGCCTCGCTCCTCCAGGACGCACAAAATATTACTAAAAACCGTGTCTGGATCCTGACTCCCATCAATAACGGCAAACCTTTTGCGGTTCAAGGTTGCCCAAGACAGGTAGCCATCTCGCACACGAGTATGGAAGGCCAAATGTTCTGCCTCAAAGCGGCCTTGGGTATCTGCAACTTGTTGACGTTTGTTGCGATTTAGGGCCCGTCCCAGTCCAACTCTGGGGTCAACGTCCAAAAGAATGGTCAGGTCTGGCCAATGTCCCTGAACAGCAACTTCGTTGAATTGATGCAACACCTTGATATCCAGCCCACGACCATAGCCCTGGTACACAATGGTGGAATCAGCAAAACGATCACAAATGATCAGACGGCCATTTTCCAAAGCTGGGCGAATCGTGGTGGCCAAATGTTGGGCACGATCAGCGAGATAGAGAAAGAGTTCGCTGGTGGAAGCCAGGTCTGAATTTTTTGGATCAAGAAGAATGCGGCGCAGGTCTTGACCAAGCTTGCTTCCGCCGGGTTCTAGAGTTTGCAGTACATCATGGCCTAGACGGATAAAATGTTCCACGAGTTTGTTTACTTGGGTCGATTTGCCACATCCTTCCATTCCTTCAAAAGTGATAAACATGTTTTGGTCCTTACGTAGTGGGGTTAAAAAGCTTAAAAACCAGGGAGCACCGGAATTTTTGTCTTGTCTGTTTTTGATTTCTTGGGCTCATCACTGGGTTGGTCCAGAGGCTCTGATGCCTCAGCCCATTGTTGATCACTCCTTTTTTGATTTCTCTTTTGTTTTTGTGATTTTTGTTTTGGAGTTCGCATGGGTTGATAAAGATAGCGTCCTAAAACACGGTGAAACTCGCTCCATTGTCCGAATTGGCGTTCTTGTTCTGGCTGTTCGGATACGGCATTTTGCACCGTGTTTATTTTGGCATCAAGGTTGTCCGCAAAATGTAAAATAAAGGCTTCAACGGTTTTGGGGCGTCGTGGGGAGCCAAATTCCAATTCTCCATGGTGAGAGATGATGATATGTTTGAGATGCAAAATCAGCTCGTGAGGAAGGTCTGGGGTTTGATGGAGAAAAGGCTCCAGTTTTTCCAAGCCGATCAGGATGTGCCCCAACAAGCGGCCTTCGTCGGTATATTCTCGACTAATACCTTGGGACAGTTCAAAGGCCTTGCCCAAATCATGGCATAGGGCAGCGACAAGTAAAATTTCTTTGTCCACTTGAGGATACAGTTCAGCCAAAACCTTGCAGATTTTCATGATGGCCAGAGTATGCTCAACGAGTCCACCAGCATAGGCATGGTGGATGGATTTGGCGCCAGGAGCGTTGATCAGGGCAGTACGCATATTTTCATCTGCAAAAATATTGTGACACAGGTTTTTCCAGGGCGTATAAGTCAGTTCAGTATTAAGGAAGTTCTGTAGCTCAGTATATAATTCTTGAGGAGGAATACTAGAACTGGGAAGAAAATCCGTAAGACAAAGTCCATGATCAGCATTATCAATAACCCTAAGTTCGGCTATGTTCATTTGTATCTGATCTTTAAACAAGGCCACTTGGCCGGTGATATGAACAAATTGCTCGGCCTTAAGATTTTCATAATGTAAACTTTGCGGATACCAGATGCGTGCTTCCATGGTTCCTGTTCGATCGGCCAGGGTTAATTGCCAATAGGGCCCATTTTTAGCTTCTCTGCGTTGAGCTTGGGCCAAGGCAAAATAATCGGATATATTTTGATTGGCTACCAAGTCGGTGATGAAGGATTTTTTCTGGGTCATTAGTTGCTATTCCTACGTTCTTGGGTTAGAACTATAAAGGGTTAAATATTGGAAGTTTTCTAACATATTTGCATGGTTGTGCAATGTCGAATGTGCTTTTTATCTGGCTTGAGACGGGGCAATGATTTGATAAACTTAAAGTCCTGTCCCGTTGTTTTCTTCTTCAATTGTTCTCAAGTTTTGACAAAACATCAATCCGTAAAAGTCGAGTGAGTATGTCCAAGAAAAAAGGTCTCGTAAAGGTTACAATCTATCCAGCCTGGTGCAAGGGTTGTGGAATTTGTGTTGCCTTTTGCCCTGCTCAAGTCCTTCAATTAGGCGCTGATGGCAAAGCTCATGTGGTCCGGGAATCGGAATGTATAAGTTGTGGCTTTTGTGAACTGCATTGTCCTGATTTTGCTATTTCAGTGACTCCCCAAAAAAGACAACGCATAAAAGCTCAGCTTCCAAGTGAAAAGTCCGAAGACAAAACCTCGACCACAGAACCTGTCCCTAGTCCTGAACAAGCAGTTGGAACACCTAACCTGGAAAACAATAATGGCCAGAAAAAAACGTAAGCAACAGGAAATTTTTGCCTTGGGTAATGAGGCAGTGGTAGAGGGTGCTCTTCTAGCGGGGTGTTCTTTTTTTGCCGGGTACCCCATAACTCCGTCCACAGAAATAGCGGAGGTCATGTCTGCTCGTTTGCCCCGGATTAAAGATGGTGTGTACATCCAGATGGAAGACGAAATTGCCAGTATGGGGGCAATCATCGGTGCTTCCTTGGCTGGTCGTAAAAGTATGACCGCAACGTCAGGGCCAGGGTTTTCTTTGATGCAAGAAAACTTGGGCTATGCCTGTATGACTGAAGTGCCTTTGGTTCTGGTCAATGTCATGCGTGGTGGACCAAGTACAGGGTTGCCCACAAGTCCGGCCCAGGGTGATGTGCAGCAAGCACGTTGGGGCCGGCATGGAGATCATCCCATTATCGTTCTTTCTGCATCCAATGTGCAGGAATGCTTGGAAATGACTGTGGTTGCTTTTAATTTTGCAGAAAAATATCGCACTCCAGTTATTTTGCTGCTGGATGAGATTACCGCCCATACGCGTGAAAAAATTACCATCCCCCATGCGGAAGATTTGGAAATTCTCGCTCGAGTTACTCCAGCCATGCCTCCAGAATGGTATGTTACTTATGAAGATACCATGCGCGGGGTGCCTTCTTTGGCTCCCTTGGGTACTGGCTACAGATTTCATGTAACAGGTTTGACCCATGATCAAAATGGCTTCCCCACGTCCAAGCCCGAGGAAGTCAAGGCACTTATGTATCGCCAGTTTCGAAAAATTGATCAGTTTTTTTATGATATTCAGCTTGTGGATGAAGTGGAGTGCGCTGACGCTGAAGTGTTGGTCATTGCCTATGGCTGTGTCGCCAGGTCAGCTGAACTGGCAGTGAGCATGGCTAGGGAGCAGGGTATTAAGGCTGGCCTGCTCAAGCTTAAAACCCTTTTTCCTTTTCCCAAGACAACGGTCCAGGCTCTGGCTCGTCAGTGCCGGGCGGTCATTGTCCCGGAAATGAACATGGGGCAAATTTCCCGGGAGGTAAAACGGGTCAACAATGGGTTTACCAAGGTTATCACCAATAACCGTGTTGATGGTCAAATTATCACTCCTTCAGAAATCTTTAAAAATATCTCGCAGGCTTGATCATGGCACAAGTAACAGAACTTATTCATAACTACCTGAGGCACAACAAGAAATTCCCTCATGTTTATTGTGCCGGATGTGGTCATGGTATTGTCCTTGGTTCCCTTATTCGTAGTGTACACAACCTTGGTTATTCCAAAGACGATGTGGTCCTGGTAGCTGGTATTGGTTGTTCCGGGCGCATGGCTGTGTATGTGGATTTTAACACTGTGCATACCACACATGGGCGAGCCTTGACCTTTGCCACTGGGATTAAAATGGCCAATCCAAGCCTTAAGGTTATTGTGGTCATGGGTGATGGTGATGCCATGTCCATTGGTGGCAATCATTTGATTCACGCTGCCCGGCGCAATATTGGCCTAACGGCCTTGGTGCTGAATAACAATATTTATGGCATGACCGGAGGACAATATTCCCCCACCAGCCCCCCAGGAACCATTTCAGCGACCTCACCCTTTGGTTTGTTGGAGCGCAGCTTTGATATTGTGGATATGGCCATGGCTAGCGGAGCTAATTATGTGGCTCGAGGTACTGTTATGCAAGTGAATATGCTTGACGGACTCATAGCTGAAGCTCTTGAAAATCCAGGATTTAATCTGGTAGAGATTTTGTCTCCGTGCCATACGCAATATGGTCGAAAAAATAAATTTAAGACCGTGGTGGATATGTACGAGTGGTACAAGAAAAACACGGTCAAACTGGATCGATATGTAAAAATGAGTGCCGCCGAGCAGGCCGGTTTGACTCCCATTGGAGTATTTAGAAAGGAAACTTTGCCAGGTCTTGAAGTCCGTTACGCCGAACTACGTGAAAAACTCCAGGAGCAAGGCTAATGTCCAATCAGCAAGAAATGAATCGTTTTGAAATTCGTCTCTCAGGCACAGGAGGACAAGGTATCTTGACCTTGGGAAAAATCATGGGGCAAGTTTTGGCCTTGGATCATGGATTTTATGTAACGCAAACACAAAGCTATGGTCCTGAAGCGCGTGGCGGGGCCAGTCGAGCTGACCTGGTGGTCAGTTCCCAGCCCATCAGTTATCCTAAACCCGTGAATCTTGATTTGTTGGTGGCCTTGAGTCAGGAGGCCTGTAATACATATTTTCGCAACTTAAAGCCTGGTGGTTTTTTACTGGTCGATACTTCCCTTGTGGCCCAGACTCCATCCAATGTTTTTTGGGGGTTGCCCTTTACCACGCTGGCCCAGGAAAAAATAGGTGTGCCCCAGGCCACCAATATTGTTTGTCTTGGTGCTCTTTGTCATTTTTTATCTTTTATGAACTTTACCCATGTTAAAAAATCCCTGGACAAGGTTTTGCCTGCTAAAATTTTGGCAGTGAATACCAAAGCCCTGACCCTGGGACATAGCCAGGCCAAAAAACTTTATCCTGATGCAGCCAAAAAATGGACATTCTCCTCACCAATGACGACGGAATCAGGGCAGTAGGCTTAAGAGCCTTATATAGTGCCTTAATTCATGCAGGACATACCGTGCATGTGGCCGCACCCATGACTGAACAAAGTGCAGTGGGCCATGCCATTACCATGTTCTCTCCTTTACGTATAAAGGAAGTTAATGAGTCTGATTTTTCAGGTCTTGGTGTGTCGGGTACGCCGGCTGATTGTGTCAAACTGGCCCTAAGTCATCTTTTACCCCAAACACCCGATTTTATTTTATCAGGCATTAATGCCGGAGCGAATGTGGGAGTGGATGTTTTGTACTCAGGTACTGTTTCTGCGGCCACTGAAGGTGCTTTGGCAGGAATCCCAGCCATGGCAGTGTCTGTCGATGAATATCATCCTACAGATTTGTCTGGACAGGCCCGCTATGCAGTCCAGTTATTGGAGCAGGATTTATGGGCTACTTTTCCCACCCATTGTGTACTCAATCTCAATTTTCCAGCTGGCTCCTTATGGGATGCCAAAGGGCTTAAAGTCTGTCCTCAAACTGCTGCAACCTATAAAGACTGGTATGATGAACGCCGCGATCCGCGTGGCAATCCATATTTTTGGATTTGCGGAGTCATCCCCCCAGAAAATGTTGCCCCTGATTCTGACCGGGGGCTTTTGAGTCAGGGGTTTATTACCGCAACTCCTCTGACTTTTGATCTGACTCATGCCATGTACTTAGATACTTTGCGTGGTCATTTGGAAATCATTTAAACAAAGGAGGAGATCATGCCCCTGATTACGCCTAAAGATATGTTTACCAGAGCCTATGCTGAAGGCTTTGCCATTGGTGGTTTTAATGTGAATAATATGGAAATTATCCAGGGTATCATGGAAGCGGGGAATGCTGAAAAATCTCCCGTTATTTTACAGGTATCAGCTGGGGCCCGACGTTATGCCGGGCAAGAATATATTGTAAAGCTTGTGGAAGCGGCTTTGGAGGTCAATGATTTACCGGTTTGTCTGCATTTGGATCATGGGCAGACCTTTGAAATTTGCAAAGAAGTCATTGATGGTGGTTTTTCTTCAGTTATGATTGATGGCTCCCATTTGCCCTATGAAGAAAATATTGCTCTGACCAAAGAAGTCGTAGCCTATGCCCATGACCGGGGTGTGTGGGTGGAAGCAGAGTTGGGACAATTGGCTGGAGTTGAAGACGACGTTAATGTTGAGCATAGTGTGTATACGGATCCGGACCAGGCTGCTGAATTTGTTGGGCGAACGGGTTGCGATTCCCTGGCCATTGCCATTGGTACCAGCCACGGGGCATATAAGTTTGCTGGTGAAGCCAAACTCGACTTTGCCCGACTGGAGAAGATTGCTGGTTTGCTCCCTGGATATCCCATTGTTTTGCATGGTGCCTCATCTGTGCCGCAGGAGTTTGTAGCCATGGCCAATCAATATGGAGCTCAGATTGGTGGCGCCAAGGGTGTGCCTGAGGATTTGTTGCGACGTGCTGCAGCATCAGCTGTGTGTAAAATAAATATTGATACAGATATTCGTTTGGCCATGACTGCTCATATACGAAAATATCTGGCTGAAAACCCAACCCATTTTGATCCTCGTCAATATTTGACTGTGGCCCGGGATGCTGTTCGGGAAATGGTGGCTCACAAGATTCGTAATGTTCTAGGTTCATCCAATAAAATCTAAGTCAAGGAGGCATATATGGCTGTCAAGGTTGCCCTGAATGGTTTTGGTCGTATTGGTCGCTATTTGGCCAGGATCATGGCCAAGGAACAAGATGTCCAATTGGTTTGTGTCAATGCGCGTGGAGACAATGAATCTCTGGCTTATTTACTCAAGTATGACTCGGTGCATGGGACTTTTAACGGTGAAGTTGAGGCCAATGACAAGGGTTTTCTTGTCAATGGCCAACAGGTTGTCGTCACTCGCAATGCTCCTGATGCCTGGGACTGGTCTGGTATTGATATCCTTATTGAATCCACGGGGAAGTTTACCGATCGGGCAAGCTGTGAGCGTCATTTAGCTGCTGGGGCCAAGAAAGTGCTTATCTCTGCTCCAGGAAAAAATGCAGATTTAACCTTGGTCATGGGTGTGAATGATCAGCTTTATGATTCTGGTAAGCACAATATTATCTCCAATGCTTCTTGTACCACCAATTGCCTGGCTCCGGCAGCCAAAGCTCTTCATGATGCTTTGGGTATCAAACATGGATTAATGACCACTATCCATTCCTATACCATGAGCCAGCGGATGCTTGATGGTACCCATAAAGATTTTCGTCGTGGACGGGCTGGGGCTGTCAATATGTTGCCTACGACCACAGGTGCAGCCAAAGCTGTGGGCCTGGTGATTCCAGAATTAGCTGGAAAGTTGGATGGCATGGCCATTCGTGTCCCGACGCCCAATGTTTCTTTAGTGGACTTGGTGGTGGAAGTGGGCAAGCCCACCAGTGTGGGAGAAGTCAATGCTTTGCTCAAGGCCAAGGCCAGTGGTTCAGAAGGTGGAGCTATGGGCTATACCGATATTCCTCTGGTCTCCATGGATTATGTGGGCAGTATTTATGGCGGAGTAGTAGATGGTCTGTGTACTTCGGTCATGAATGGATCCATGGTTAAAGTTATTGTCTGGTATGACAATGAAGCCGGTTTTACCTACCAATTATTGCGTTTGGTCAAAAAGGTGGCTGCTGGCCTTTAAGCTCCCTTTGGTCTGGTTATGGGCCAGGGCATGGTGTTAAGGTCATACACGAATCCATCGGGGCTTTGGTCTGGGCCAAGGCCCTTTTTTTATTCGTTTTTTGAGGAGAGTACATGTTTTCTTTCCTGCATGCCGCAGACATTCATCTCGATAGTCCTTTGCGTGGCCTGGAAACCTATGACGATGCCCCTGTGGAACAAATACGTACTGCTTCACGTCGGGCCTTTGATAACCTGGTGGATTTGGCCCTGGAGCAAGAAGTAGATTTTGTACTTTTGGCTGGGGATTTATACGATGGAGATTGGCGGGACTACAACACGGGCTTGTATTTCATTAATCGTATGGGCCGGCTTCGAGAAAATAATATTCAGGCATTTCTAGTCTCAGGCAACCATGATGCTGCCAGTCAGATTACCAAAGCGTTACATTTGCCAGGGAATGTCTACCACTTTTCTCATCATCGACCTGAGACCAGAGTTTTGGAATCTTTGGGCGTCGCTATTCATGGACAAAGTTTTTCCAGTCGATCTGTTGCTGATAATTTGGCCAGGCAGTACCCTGAAGCTATACCAGGATTATTTAATATCGGGCTGTTACATACCAGCCTGACAGGCCGAACTGGCCATGCTTCTTATGCTCCCTGCCAATTGGAGGACTTATTGGCCAAGGGGTATGGGTACTGGGCTTTGGGGCATGTGCATCAACGCGAACAAGTGCATCAAGAGCCATGGATTATCTTTCCCGGTAATATTCAAGGCCGACATGTGCGTGAAACAGGTGCCAAGGGTTGCACGCTGGTGCAGGTGGAAGCTGGAGTAGTGTGCCAGGTAGAGCACGTGGACCTCGATGTCCTACGTTTTTCCTTATGTGTGGTGGATTTGACCCCATGCACTACCTTTGATGATGTTCGCCAAGAAATTCATGCTGGTCTGCATCAGGAACGACAATCAGCTCAGGGGCGTCCTGTGGCCGTGCGCCTGGTTTTACAGGGGGTGACCCGGCTGCACTCGACATTGTGTATCCAGAGTCATTTGATACATGAAGAAGTACGAGCCATGGCTGCTGACTGGGGTGATGTGTGGTTGGAAAAAGTTGTTGTGGAGACTGCGTTACCTCAGGAGCAACTGTTTTCTCCTGCCTTGCCTGATTTGTTTGAGGCGATTGAAAATCTAAATTTTGATGAGCAGACTTGGCAGGAAATACTTCCTGAGTTTGAAGCCTTGCGCAGCAAACTTCCGGCAAAACTTATGGAGCAGGATAATCTTTTTCAGCCCCAAGCACACGATTTGAGGCATCTTGGTCAGGCAGTGCGAAATTTACTTATGGCTCGTTTGCTCGGAGAGCACCATGAAAATTAACCAACTGCACCTTTTTGCCTTTGGTGGCTTTACTGACGTGACCTTAGATTTTTCTTCCCCAATACCTGGTTTGCATGTGGTCTATGGTCCCAATGAAGCTGGGAAAAGTACGGCCTTGCGTGGGCTTTTGGCGCTTTTGTTTGGTTTTCCAACACGAACCCCGGATAATTTTTTACATGCCTATTCTCAGCTTCTGGTGGGTGGAAGTCTGCTGGGATCAGATGGGTCCGAGTTTTTTTTACGGCGTCGAAAAAAATTGAAAAATGATTTGTTTGATGTCCAGGATAATCCCTTAAATGCGGAAGTTCTAACTCCATTTTTGCATGGCTTGGACCAGGAAACATTTTCCAGAATGCACGGTATTGATCATGAACGCCTGGTGCAAGGTGGACAGGGAATTTTGGAACAACAAGGTGAAGTGGGCCAGGCTCTTTTTTCTGCTGGGACCGGATTTGCTTCCATACGCAATGTTTTGTCTGCCCTGGAGCAAGAAGCAGATCTCCTTTTTCGTCCCCGGTCTTCCAAAACAGAATTGGGTCAAGCCTTAATTCACTATAAAGAATTACAGACACGCATGCGCCAGTGTATTCTTTCCAGCTCGGATTGGAAAAAACATCATCAGGCCCTGACCTTGGCCCAAAGTCGTTACCAGGATTTGACCTTGGAGTATCGAGAGCTGGCCCGGAACGTCCGCGTTCTGGAACAATTACGCCAAGCCTTACCCTATATTGCTCAGCTTCAGGATGTGCAGGAAAAATTACAGGCTTTGGGGACAGTGCAAGTTGTGCCTGAGGATTTTTTACAGCATCGTTTAGAACTGGAAGAAGGTATCAGGCTGTCCAGGGTTGAGCTTGATGGACTTTGGGCACGCCATAAAACGTGTTTGACTCGCTTGGCTCAGTTACAGCCAGATGCAGCTATTCTAGAACACGCTGACCTCATTGAAGATTTGCAACAACGTTTGGGCGAATATCGTAAAGCCCAGACTGATCGTCCTCGACTGGAAGGGCAACGCATCAGTTATAAAACCGAAGCCTCAAGGATTTTACACGTGATTCGTCCTGAACTGCCTTTGGAGCAGGTAGATATTTTGCGGCCTGTGTTGGCCAAACGCAAGGCAATTCAGTCTTTGGAGCAAGAATATGCGTTGGCTAACCAGGCCCTGTTACAATCACAAAAACAAGTACGCGAGGTAGGGGAAGAGCTGAAAAGACTGCATAAAGAACGAGACGAGTTGTCACAGCATGATGATGTACACACCCTGGCGCAGTCTGTTGCCTTGGCCCACAAGGCTGGAGATTTGGATCTTAGGGCCAGAGAAGTAAAGACAGAGTTGGAGCAGCGTAAAAAACATGCTGCTTCGTGTTTGCAAAGCCTTGGCTTGTGGTCTGGAGCAATGGAAGCTCTTCCTGGCCTGGCCGTACCTTTGGAAGAAACCATTGCTGGTTTTGCCGCAGACTTGGACCGAGTGGAAGAACAGGTAAAAGAGGTTGAACGGGATAAGAAACATTTAGAGAGCGAGCACAAGACCTTGATGCGTGAGATGCAGTTGCTGGAGCAAGGGAGCAATGTACCTGAACTTGCAAAACTTCATCAGTATCGAAAGCGTCGGGATCAGGGGTGGCAACTCGTGCAGCGAGCCTGGCTTGGGCACGAGGATGTGGATCATGAAGCCCATAGTTTTGATCCTGTCCGTCCTTTGGCCAAGGCCTATACCGCCAGTGTGGTCGATGCTGATGAGTTTGCAGATACCATGTATAAAGAGGCAGAACGGATTCAAAAATACACAGCCTTGACCGCGCGCCTTAAGTCCGTGCGTCAGGAGCAAGAAGCGTATCTGCAAAAACAGCAGGAACTGGCCCAGGGCAAGGCAGAACTGCTTGATCAGTGGCAACATCTTTGGCGAAAAAGTGATATTCATCCGTTGTCTCCTCGTGAAATGCAGGCCTGGCTGGACAAGCTAGAAATAGTGCGTGCTTTGGCGCGAGACATCATCCGTTTGGAAAAGGAAGTGCAGGATCAGGAAGAAAGACGTCAAGAAATGATTGGTCTTTTGTACGCCAGTTTAGTTTTACCTGTTCAAGAGAACTTGAGTTTTACTCTTGTTTTGCATCAGGCCGAGATACAGCTGGAAGATTTGCGGAAAATACACAGTGCCCGAGAAGCTTTGGTTGGAGTTGTGCACGAAAAGGAACGCTTTTTGGCTCAATGTCAATTCCAGGAAAATGAAGCGAGAAAAGTTTTGCAAGGGCTACAGGAGCATTGGGAGAGTGTCATGGACAAGTTGGGTTTTCCTCCTGCCACGCAACCCGGTGAAGCCAGTGATCACATTGAGATTTTGCAAAAAATGTTTGTGGCCCTGGATGAGGCACATACCCTTGAGGCACGTCAAAAAGGTATTGACCGTGATGCCCAGAATTTTGAGATCAGCGTACGTGAATTGGCAGAAAAATTGGAGTTGCAAGAGGAAAGTCAAGATCTTGGTTTTTTGGTGACCAGGCTAAAATCCAGGCTCCAACATGCCCTGCGTGAACAAGCAGTGCAAGAGCAGCAACATGATGAAATTGTAACCTTAGAAAAAGAAATTTCAGATTTTCAGGCCAGACAAAAAGCAGAAGAGGAAGGGCTGGAGCTGTTTTTGGCTCAGATTGGGGTGAGCACTGTACAAGAAAGTATTGTGGTGGAAGAGCGTTGGCATCGTTCTCAAGTCCTGCGTGCCCGGATGGATGAACTGGATGCGACTTTAGCCAGCATTGCTCAGGGCAAGACTGTTGCTGATCTTAAAGCCCTGGCTTTGACCTGGGAGGATCAAGATTTGGATGGTCACATACAAACCTTGCAGGAATCCCTGGAGCAACTTGAGCCTGAGATGCAGACTTTGGCTGAAGATATTGGCAGAGAAAAGCATGAGTTAAGCCAAATGGATGGAGCGGATAGCGCAGCAAGGCTGAATGAAGATCTGGAAGCTGAACTGGCCAAAATTTCCAGAATAACGCAAAATTATATCCAGACCATGGTGGCTGCTTTTGTTTTACGTCAAGAAATAGAGCATTATCGCCAACAATATCAAAATCCATTGTTGGCCAAAGCCTCAGATATTTTTCAGACCTTGACCTTGGGTTCCTTTGTAACCTTGCGCACTGACCTGGATGAGTCGGATCGGCCAATTTTATTGGGTGTCCGATCCCATGATCAACGGGTGCCAGTGGAAGGCATGAGCTCCGGAACACGGGATCAGCTGTATCTTGCCTTACGCCTGGCTTCTTTGGTTCAGCAGGCTGAATTGTCTGGCCCCATGCCGTTTATTGTGGATGATGTATTGATCAATTTTGATGAAAATCGCATTCAGGCAACTTTGCAAGTACTGGCAGAGCTAGGTGAGCAATTTCAGATTATCATGTTTACGCATCAGGCTATTGTCAGGGATTTTGCAGCAAATCTTGGTCGGGATGACCGGGTTTTTATTCATCATCTATAGTGCATATTTTTTGCTGCTTGGGCAGGTATTGAAAAAGGCTTCAATCCCCTTGTGGATTGAAGCCTAAATTGAGTATGATTTGTTGGGATTTATGGTTTTTGCTGAATTTCCCAATCAGCAACTTCTCCTTCTTCTACTTCTTCCCATCCAGTGATCATGGCCACAATGAGACTGGTTAAGGTGTGCCCGGTGGTGGTCATGTACAGATGAACAATAATGAAGGTTAAAATGGCAAAGGCAGAAGCCAGGTGAATGAGGGCCAAGAGACGTAAATCCAAAAAGGTCAGATTCCAGATAGCCCAGTCATTATAGAGCCAGTATAAAAGTCCGGTCACCATTTGTAAGGTGAGCAGTATCGCTGTAAGTCCAAGGTAGGTCAGCCTTTGTAGTGGGTTATGTTTGGATTCCTTGGATTTTTGTACCGGATGCGGAGCACCTTTAAAAATTCCAGAAGAATAATACCCAATAACCTCAAAAAGTTTCTTGGTTGTGGGAATGTATTGGCGCCATTCACCAGTGGTAAAAACCCAGAACAAAATAAAAATAAAGAGGATGATCCAGGTCAATCCAAGAAAATTATGATATTTTACGGCATTATGAAATCCAAAAAGGTTAATGGTCCCGTGAACTTCAAAGCCAGTTAAGAGTAAGGAAAAAATCAAAAGGGCCTGTAGCCAATGCCAAAAACGTTCAAAGCGGGTAAATAAATATATTTTCTTTTTATTCATGGCCTTACTCCTTCCGTCCCATGTAGCCGATGAATCGCCCAAGCCCGTGCAGGAATACTCCCAAGGTGGCCATGCCAATCATGCCCCAGCCACCTAAGTCCAACAAGCGGACAGCATCACGACCTGGCATATAAAATCCAGTCAAGTGTTCCAACCGACCATTTTTTACATGACATTCTGTGCAGTGCAGGGTTTGTTCTTTGGGGGCAACCATGTGGGTAATGGGGAAAACATATTCTGTATCTACAAAATCAAATTCGCCACTATAGGGGAGGTTGTTATAGGCTTGGCCTAACTCAATGGCCCGAGCCCAATCAAAGTCTGACCAATACGCCCCTGAGCCCTTGGGACCAAAAAGTTTGGGAATGACCATGGTTTTATTGACCTTGTCATAGGGTGTTTTGCCTGTGTGCACCTTAAAAGGGAAGATACGCGAATCAGGATCTTCCATATTGCCGATAGGCCAGGTCAAACGTACTGGCGTTGCAGGATCAATGGTATCCTTGGCCGTGGTGCCTTTGATGGAGCCATTAAACCATTCATAATGAGGGGCCACGTTTTTGCCCCAGACAAAGACTCCTTTTTTAGGATCATATTCAGGCCGACCCAAGCCATCCTTGGTAATTTCTCTATTTTTATCTCCAGCTTCAGACCAGTCCCAATGCATTTTGGTGGGTTGGACCCTGGCATACGTGGGAATATGACAGGACTGGCAAGCAACTTTGTCCGTATGGTCATTGGCTTTTTGGTTACTTTTGTGCGGTGTATCGCTGTGGCAGGATTCGCACATGATTTTGGATAAAAAATCATCTTCTAACAGACTTTTGCGCTCTGTGGCCGCTGGGGTGGCATAGATTCGTCCAGCAATATGGTGGACCTTTGTGGTATGACAGCGAGTACAGACAAAGTTTTGTCCGTCAACGCCCATATGCACGTCCAGCTGTTTGCTTGGTGCGAACATGGATGAATCCAGATCACCATGTTTAACTCCATCATCTCCACCACCATAAAAATGACAAGTGCCACAATTGCGACGCGTTGGGCGTGAAACAGACTGGGCAATTTGGGCATAGTCGGGAGGCAGGAACTCGGTTTTACCTTCAAACATGGTTGGTTCACTTACAGGATAACCAGCCATGGTGGGGAATTTTTTATAGGTTCCGGTTTGTTCGTGACACACCAGGCAGTCCACAGATTCTGCACTATTAAAGTTGAAATACTTGTCACGCCAGCCATAACCAGCATGGCAGGAGGTACAGCGGGGCTCACTGGAACCCATGGCAATACAGAAATTGTTTACGCTCAGCCCCCCTTTGCCTGTCTCACCTGTGGGGTCAGCTGGGTCTTTCCAGGTCCAGTGGATAGTGTTGTGAATTTGGGCAGCAGCCTGGTTGTGACAACCCAAACACGTTTTGGTTACTTCTTCAGGATTGGTAAATTCTTGATTTAGACCACGATGCCGGGAGTGGTTGGCCGTGGTCCAACGTCTGGTATCTGTTTTAATTGTCTGTCGGGCCAGAGTTCGTCCCGGAGCTTCAGTTTCTGTGGCAGCCATGATGGTTGTGGGCCACATCCAGATCAGCAAGATGAACCAAATCATCCTCCTTGGTACGGTACATGCCATTGGTCCCTCCTTGGTCAAAGATTTGGAAAGAGAAGTTCCTTGAGTATGCCTTTTTTTAGATGGTTGAGCAATACTTGAGTTGTATATCCAGCATAGAACTAAGGTTATAAAGAGAAACAATATGGGAGAACAAGAGCCTTATTTTATTTACACAGAGTGAGAAAAGGAGAAACATAATGCTGTGACATTTAGCCATTGCAGTTCATCACAGGAAGAATGTGGAAGAAGAACTGCACTTGCAAAGTGCTCAGCATGTTGAGGAGGTTTGACTTTTTAAAGAAAAAGCAGTCCCTGGACCAGGCCAATGACCGCACCAAGTACTGCACCCACCAGCTCTACAAAGCGAAATTCTCTGGACATGATGGACATGAGTAAAATTTCCAGGCGTTCCATGGACAGGTTTTCGATTTTTTCTTGAATAATTTTGCGTAGATCTAAAGAGTTTTGCAGTTCATCTGTCGCTGTTGCCAGTAACTTGGGTACCATGCGATCCAGTTCTGAATCAAGCATGGCTCGAATTTTATCCAGCATGGTGGAATCCAAAAACATGGCCACCATGGGGTGCAGGGAGCCCAGACGCTTGGATAAAAAATCTGTAAATCCTTCCAGAATTTTTCCTTTGAGTTTGTGGGCAAATTCCGGGCGAAGCAAAGCCTGGCTGATATCCTCGTGCGACAGAAGTTCTCCTTCAATCACTGTAGCCAAATTCATGGCCAGAGCTTTTTGCCGTTTGGGAAAAATACCCTGGATGGTCAGACTGCCAAAAGTGATGGGCCGTCGGGGATGAAAAAGCATCTTGATGGCAATAAAGTTGGTAATCCAGCCAATAAAGGCACAGATAATCGTGGTGATGGTCAGTTTGAGAAGCATGGAAGAAGATTATTTGGACTGATTTGTTGCAAGATCCTCAGCAGTAGAGGCGGCCATATTTTTCATGAAGTGACGCAGCTGAACAGTAAAGCTGTTCAGCCCCTGAACTTGGATGCCCTGGAGGAGTTCTTCTTCAGATACGATCTTTGAACAGGCTTGGGGACTGGACCAGATCAGATGAATACCCACGGTTTGTTTTTTGCCCTGGGCATTGATGCTTTCAATGACGGCCAGGGCATTGGACTGACGCACCTGCGTTTTAACCTGAGGGGGCAAGGCCGGTACCTTGAAGAGATCGCTTTTGCCCAAAAAGAGATAGCTTAAGCTCATCTGTGGACTGGACAGGGCTTGATTACGAAAACCCTTATCCACCTTTACGCCCTGTTCTTGAGCTGACTTGATCATCTGAAAAAGGTCGTGGGCAATGCTTTGGGCGTATGTCTTGTCACTCATGAAATACCTCGCGTGGGAGATTGCTTGTTCTTGCTTAGTGCCCGCAACTTGTACACAAGGCCGCCTGGTCCGGCAACCGTTAGATCATCGTCAAAATACGTTGTTCTTATCTCATTAAGCATTGATGATCGTGACCCGCAGAATGACAACATGCGTCCTCTCTGTTTAGCCAGGTTTTGCAACACAATCTTGGTCATGCTACGCGTAAGTCGCAGCATCCATATCTTTAGCTTACAGCCATGTTGCTTATGTCTCCAGAGCACAGTTTTGCAACATGCATTGTTCTTTACAAAACTGTTTTCTTGTTTGATTGAGCTTGGTTGTGTTTATGGATTTGAAACTTAAGATGTGAGAGGCTTTGCGGCCAAGGCGGTTTTTGTGTCCACCCAGTCAACCATAGCCCGGAATGCTTCCATTGTTTCTGGAGCCACGCTGATAAGTCGGGGGTTGGGCCTGCTTCGCGATCTGATAATGGCCTATGCCCTGGGTGCATCGGTTTTGGCTGATGCATTTTTTGTCGCTTTTCGGGTGCCCAATCTTTTACGCAGCCTTTTTGCCGAAGGCTCCCTGACCATGGCTTTTGTGCCTACCTTTGTTAAGACCAAGGAGGAACAAGGGCAAGAAGCGGCCTTTGTTCTGGCTCGTTCTGTCCAAGTCTGGCTTTTGGCTATCTTGGGGGTCCTGACTTTGGTGGTCTTTTTTTTTCCCAAGGCTGTGACCATGCTTATTGCTTCAGGGTTTGCAGCCAAACGCCCGGAACTTTTTGAGCTCACCGCAACCTTGGTGCAGATCTGCTTTCCCTATATTCTTTTTATTTCCGGTGTAGCCCTGTGCATGGGTATTTTAAATAGCCTGGGACATTTTCTTATGCCTGCCCTGGCTCCTTGCATTTTGAACCTGACTTTGATCGCAGCCAGTCTCTTGGCCTTAAAAATGGGGGGTAATGTGGCCAAATGGCTGGCCTGGGGTGTGTTGATAGCCGGTGCGGGACAATGGTTATTGCAACAGCCCATATTGCGTTCCAAGGGGTTTTCCTGGAAAGGCGCTGTGGATCCCACTGGCCCAGGAGTGCGGCGTATTGGTATTTTGATGCTGCCAACCATTCTTGGCTCTGCTGTATATCAGATTAATATCTTGATTGGCACGGGGCTGGCCTCATTTCTGCCAGAAGGTTCTGTATCTTATCTGTATTACGCTGACCGTCTTTTTCAGTTTCCTTTGGGAGTTTTTGGTGTTGCAGTGGGTGTGGCTGCCTTACCATCTCTCGCCACCCTGGCCGCACCAGAAAAACGGGAAGAATTTACCACGACCTTGTCGTCAGCCATCAACCTGACCTTGTTTGTCAATCTTCCGGCTGCTGCTGGCCTGGCGGGGTTGGCCTTTCCTTTGGTGGGATTTTTATTTGGTCGAGGAGAATTTGGTTTTCTGGCTGTACAGGGCACCTCTTTGGCTCTTTTGGGGTATGTTGTGGGGCTTCCCGCCTTTTCTTGTGTACGTTCTTTGGTTTCGGCCTATTATGCTTTGGGGGACACCAAAACACCGGTACGGGTGGCTGTGGGCTGTTTGCTCGTATATATTCTGGTGGGGAGCACTGCCATGCAGTTTATGGGGCACGTGGGTCTGGCTTTGGCCGCATCTGTTTCAGCCTGGACCAATGTGTTTTTGTTGGGAGTGTTCTTGCGTAAACATTGTGGCCCCTGGTTGACCATGGATAAGCATCTGGTCTGGCCTTTTATCTCAAGTCTGGTCATGGTGGCTGGTTGCTGGTGGAGTACGGGCCTGGGCCAACTGAGCCTGGTCTTTATTCCAGGCTGGGCTTTTTTATATTTGGGAGTCAATCACGCTTTAGGGGTATCCCAGGCCAAAATTTTTACCAGTATCTTTATCCGCGTTTTTTCTAGACGTCGGGCCTGACTTGAAGTGGTCAAGCTTCGTCGCTATACGTTTATTTTTTAACTTTATGAATATTGTTGGGGATTAAAGATGATTCGGATTAATGAAAACTACTTGAAGCTCAAGGCTTCCTATTTATTTTCAGATATTGCTCGCCGGGTGGCTGTTTTTCAAGAAGCCAATGCAGATAAAAAGCTCATTCGTTTGGGTATTGGAGATGTGACCGAGCCTTTGCCTCAGGCAGTGGTGGATGCCTTTCATCAAGGTGTGGATGAAATGGCTGATCGGGCGACTTTTCGGGGCTATGGCCCAGAGCAGGGCTATGCATTTTTGCGGGATATCATTGCCCAGGAAGACTATCAGGCCAGGGGTGCACAAATCGCAGCTGACGAAATTTTCATTAGTGATGGCGCCAAATGTGACACAGGTAATATTCAGGAACTTTTTGCGCCTGGCGTGCGTGTAGCTGTGCCAGATCCAGTGTATCCTGTATATGTGGACACCAATGTCATGGCTGGGCGCACTGGGGAAAATATTGATGGTCGCTATCAAGGTTTGGTGTATTTGGAAGGAACCAAGGCCAATGGTTTTATTCCTGATTTACCCAAGGAGCCCGTGGACCTCATCTATTTGTGTTATCCCAATAATCCCACCGGAGCGACCATTACCAAGGCGCAGCTCAAAGCCTGGGTGGATTATGCTAGAAAGCATAGGGCCCTGATTTTATACGATGCAGCCTACGAGGCTTTTATTCGTGATCCAGAGCTGCCACGGTCCATCTATGAAATAGAAGGGGCCAGAGAGGTGGCCATTGAATTCAAGTCCATGTCCAAAACAGCAGGGTTTACGGGCACTCGTTTGGCATTCACCGTAGTGCCCAAGTCCTGTATGGCTTATGATGAGCAGGGCAATGCCCATAGCTTGCATGCCATGTGGAACCGGCGGCATACTACCAAATTTAATGGGGTGTCCTACCCTGTACAAAAGGCTGCATCCGCTGTGTACTCACCACAAGGCAAGGCTCAGACCAAAGCCCTGGTGGATTATTATCTACATAACGCGAGCATCATTCGTCAGGAAATGACCGCCCTGGGTTTTGATTGTGTGGGAGGGGAAAACTCTCCTTATGTTTGGATTGATGCTCAAAGGGATTCCTGGGAGTTTTTTGATCTATTGTTAGATAAGGCTGCGGTGGTGTGTACGCCAGGTGCTGGCTTTGGGGCTTGTGGTCAGGGTTTTATCCGTATTTCAGCCTTTAATAACCTGGCCAGTGTTCAGGAAGCCATGGAACGTTTGCGTCTAGTTTTGCAATAATAGCAGTTCAATTTGTCGTCTTATTCTGAGCGTAGTCGAAGGGGATCTGGATTTTTCGACAACGCTCAGGACAGATTCTCGACAGACTCGGGGTGACATAAAGTTGCGAAGACCATGATGACGTTCGATTTAATCAGCGTCGCTCTACTCTTGATATTTTTCAAAATACCCACGGGGAGTCAGCATTTTTTGACCCACCAGCCGGGTATTGGAGTTACCAATAATAATGGTGGTCAGCATGTCCGCCCACTCGGGGTCACAGGTTTTTAAGGTGGCCACGCGTACTTCTTGGTCTGGTCGATAGGCGTTGCGCACAAAACCAATGGGTGTCTCGGGGCCTTGAAGGTCCAGGGCCATATTCAAAACTTGAGTCAGGTAAGCGTGGCGTTTGCGGGATCTGGGATTGTACAGCACCAGGACAAAATCAGCTTCCAAAGCTTTTTGGACCCGACGCATGATCAACTCCAAGGGCGTCATAAGATCGGACAGGGAAATGGAGGCAAAGTCATGCATCAGCGGTGCGCCCAACAGGGCAGCCGTTGCAGCCAGGGCTGGAATGCCGGGAATAATTTCCAATTCAATGTTCTGGTCCAGATTTTTTCGTTCCAGATACTCCAGAACCAGGCCAGCCATGCCGTAAATACCACTATCTCCTGAAGAAACCACCACAGTATTCAGTCCTTGTAGTGCATAGTCCACAGCTTGGGCCGTGCGCTTCAATTCTTTGGTCATGGGGCTGGAAAACACGGTTTTACCAACTAAAAGCTCAGGGTCCACCAGGTCCACATAGCGGTCATAACCCACAATGGCCTGAGCAGTGACCAGAGCTTGGTGGGCCATGGGTGCCAGAAGTTCCCTTTGTCCTGGCCCCAATCCCAGAACTATAAGCCGGCCAGGGCAATGGTCACTGGACCGACAATGGTCTTGGGGACCAGAAGCCTGGCCTGGGGCATGGTTTTTTGGGCCATGATCAGGGCTGCTGCTTCGCATACACTTGCTACTCCTATTTTTTCCCGGACCATGGCCGAGGGGTTGGGTACGTCCATGGTGGCCAGGAGCTCTCGTTCAACAAAGGCAATCTCCAGCCCAAGATAATGGGCTGCATCCAAAAGACCCTGTTCCTGAGCTTTAAGATCGACACTGGCCAAAAGTTTTAAGCTGGCTGGAGCCAGGGCCTGTGCCTCCATGACCTGATGCAGGGCCTGGAGAATTTCATGCCTTGAACAGCCACGACGACAACCAATGCCAGCCACTACAGAAGGAGGGTGGACAATCAGCCCTGGACCCTGGATGGAACTGGTAACCCGCACTTGAGCCTGGTGTTCCTGGTCCACCAAGGTCCAGGCGTCTTCCTGGTCGTCAAGACCCAGCCAATGATGGGGATCATAAATGCTAACTGGGTTTCCTTCGGTCAAAAGGGTGTTTATGGGCGGCAAAAGGTCTGGGTTGGCCAGCACACATTGGGCCTGTTGGACCACAAGATCCAGGGCCGGACGGCCTGCTGTGTCTGTTGCCGTGGTGATCACCGCCCTGGCCCCCAGATGGTCAGCCAGTTTTTTGGCCAAGGCATTGGCCCCACCCACATGACCAGATAAAAGGCTGATGACATGCTGTCCATTTTGATCACACACCACTACTGCCGGGTCCGTGCTTTTATTATGCAGTACAGGAGCAAGGCAGCGGACCACAATCCCGGTGGCGGCAATAAAAACATGACCATGGTAGTGCTCAAAATTATCCCGGACCTGGTCGGCCAATTTCTGAAAGCCCTGGACATCCCTGGTGGCCAGACGCGCAGGAGCAAAAAGGTCAGCCGGAGCCATGCTGGTCATCCGCCGAGCCAGCTTCAGACCCTGAGTGGTCATGGCGTAGATGGCCAATTTGGACCAGGTCGGTGGACGCTTAGCCTTGCGAAAATCATGGCCAAAAAAAGGAGCATAGAGTTTTGAAGGGCTGGGGGCCTCTTTTTCTCCAGGCAAAATCAAAAACATGGTTTGTCTGGAAAAACCATGGGTAGCCATGGTCTCTTCCAAGGCATCCAGGGTGGTGCGCAGAATTTGTTCTTGAGCATGTCCGACCTTATGACCAACAATGATGGTTGTTTGTTCATCCAGGCCGGCCTGACGCAGTTCCTGGACCAGGGCATTTGTTTTTCCAGCAGACAAATAAATGGCCATAGAGGTCTGGTGACTGGCCAAAGCGGCCAGACTTTCCTGGTCCGGCATGGGTGTACGGCCAGACATGCGGGTAATGATCAGACTTTGGGTTTTTTCCGGGACAGTAAAGGAGACCAGGGCTTTGGCAGCCGTAGCCATGGCCGAGGTTACCCCAGGGATAATGGCAAAGTTGACTTTTTCCGCTCTGAGCAGAGCACTTTGTTCAGCAATAGTACCATATAAAGATGGGTCACCAGTATGCACCCGGGCCACCAGACCATCTGAGTGTACTGTGGCCATGATCAGGGCGTGGGTCTGTGCCAAAGTCAGGCCAGCAGAATCCACCACCCGGGCTCCAGCCTTGGCACCGGCCACTACTTCGCGGGGGACCAGGGAGCCAGCATAAAGGACCAAATCTGCCTTTTGAATAATTTCTTGGCCCTGCACAGTGATCAGGCCCGGATCACCAGGGCCGGCACCGATAAAATAGATTTGGCAAGGAGTGTTCATGAGTTGGGGTCAGGCTTTTGGGTTTCAAGAATAAAAACAGGGTTTTGGGGTACCAGACGCAGATCCTCACCCAAGGGAGCACTCTGGTGATGCATGATCTGGTGAATAGTCACGGGCCAGCCCAAAGTTTTGAGGGTGTTTTTGGTTTTTTCCAAGGTTGAAAATAAAATAGCCGTGATTACCAGCCGGCCACCAGGTCTTAAATATTGACAAACCTGGTTGATAGTCTCCGGGGTTGCACCGCCGCCCATAAAAACATGAGTGGGAGCAAGTTTTGGGGGGGTGGCTAAAAATCTGGCCAAGGTATTGTGCACTACTTGAACATTCCAGGCCCCAAAACGCTGTAAATTATTTTGGATTTGGGCCACACGTTCAAGTTTTCCTTCCACAGCCACAATTTGCCCATGAGTCAGACAAAAAGCGGCATCTATGCTCATGGCTCCACTGCCTGCACCCAAATCCCAAAGCACACTGATTCTGGGCAAGCGCAACAGGGAGAGAGCCAAGACCCGGACAGCTCGCTTGGTAATCAGGCCGTCTGCATGCTCCAGGAGTTTTTCATCCACACCTGGGCAAAGCTCCTGGTCCGGCTTCTCGGTACGCTCCAAAATAACAATGTTCATGGCAAAATCTTGGCCGAGCACATCCTTTAAGGCCCAAGAGGTGCAGCGTTTTTGCGGGGTACCCAGATTTTCAGCCACATGCATGCGCCAGCCCTGGACTTGGCGGTCCAAAAGACTTTGGGCCAAATAAGCCGGACTATGTTTGGGGTCTGTAAAAACACCGACCAGCTTTGTTCTGGTCAGGGCAGCAAAAAGAGGGGCCAGGTTTGTGCGCCCATGAACCGAAATAATGGCCAGATCGTGCCAGGGCAAACCAAAGCAAGCACAAGCACTTTGCAGGGCAGAAATATGGGGATGGAAAACAAGTTCTTCAGGTTTAAAAAATTTGAGCAGACTGCTGCCCAAACCATATAAAAGAGGATCGCCATGGGCCAGTACACAGACTTGCTGGTTTTGGGCCTGGGCTCGGATCTGGGCTGCAAATTCATCCAGGGTGGTCAGAGGCAAGCGTTTATGGGCTGGAATGTGCATCTGGTCCAAAAGGGAGCTGGCCCCGGCAATGACTTGGGACTGCTCCAGGATGTGGCTGGATTCCAGCCCCAAGGGAGTAGAATCTATGCCCAAGCCAAGCACATGGATCATGCTTTCCCTCGTGTGTCATGGAGTACCTGTCCGTCAAAATCAAACAGTACATAGTCTATGTGGGGTGTGGGCTGATGGGAATGCTGACTAAAAAGTTGGGCATGCTGAATGGCTTTGGTGGTCAGCAGGGTCAAAAGGGAGGGGAAGGCCGGGTGATTTTTAAAGTCTTCCAAAACCTGACGGGCAGTATTGGCCTTGGCTACTTGCTGGCAATCATCAGGGGAAAAACCGCATTGGCCGCACCAATGAGCCAAGGTCTTGAGATCCAGGTTCACACTCTTGGCATGGGTATAGCGATGGCCTTGGGCCTGTTTGACGAGTTTGCCAAAAAATACCCCCCACAGCCCCTGGGTAAAACCGCGTCGTCCCAGTTCACGCATGGAGAAGAAAAAAAAATCGGCCACCTGGACACAGGCCATGTCCTCAAGCTCAGGGACAGCCTGGCGCAAAAATTTTTCACTGCGGCCGCCAGTGGTTAGAGCTGGGCAAGGTATGTGACAAGCACGCATGACCTCCAGGCTTTGGCGGATAGTGGCCTGGTAGGCCCAATGACTAAAGGGTTTGACCGTACCTCTGGTCCCTAAAATGGAAATACCGTTCACAATACCCAAGCGGGGGTTAAAGGTTTTTTGGGCCAAGGTAGCACCATTATCTACACTAATGGTAATACTGAGGCCAGGAACTGGAAAATTAGCACTTTGATTGTGCTTTAGCTCCAGGGCTTCTTGCACCGCCAGGGTAATTTGCTGTCTGGGGACAGGATTAATGGCCGCTTCACCCACGGGTACTGGCAGGCCCGGTCTGGTGACCAGACCCACGCCAGAGCCGCCTTGAAGATGTACGCCCTGGCCCTGGGCTGTGACCACGGCCCGGATCATGGCACCATGGGTGACATCAGGGTCATCACCAGCATCTTTGATAACCGCGGCCATGCATTGGTTAGAGTCAATGTTTTGTTCTTCAATGGTGATATCAAGACGGCTACCCATGGGCAGGGGCACATCAACTTGCCGAGGAATTTTCCCAAAAAGAAGTCCCAAAGTGGCTGCTTTGGCTGCGGCCGCGGCCGCGGTGCCGGTGGTAAAGCCATGGCGCAAGGTCATGCTTTACAGGCTCCAAGAAAATTTTGAGCCAGGTCGGGTTGGGAAGCAAAATGCAAATGAACCAGGGAGCCCAGCACGTTACCTTTGACATGACCTCCACCGGGAATGTTTTTTCCACACCGATCTACGGCCTGGTATATATCCTTGGTCTGGTGATCTTGCCCCGAGATGGCAAAATAATGAAACTCATGACCGCGGGCCTTGGTTCCTGCCGGGCCCAGGGGACAATCACCAGCGGTGCTTATCTCCCGATAACCCAAAGCCTGGCGACGCGGTTGCATGGTTGTTGCAAAATCAAAGACCTGGGCCAGGGGATGGGTTTGACCTTGAAGATCCGTTAACGAGCGCGTTAAATAGATAAATCCACCGCCTTCGGCATAAACAGGCTTGCCACTGTGGCAAAATTCACGGATTTTAGCGAGCATGGCGGTATTGGCTGCCAGTTGGGCAGCATGAATATCTGGGTAGCCACCACCAAGATAAAGACCATGCAGGGCTGGAGGCAGGCTGGAGTCTTCCAAAGGCGAAAAGGGGACCAATTCTGCTCCACCTTGGCGCAAGAGACGCAAGTTTTCTTCATAATAAAAACAAAAGGCCTTATCCCGGGCATACCCAATGCGCAGGTCGGGTAATATTGCCCCGCCGTCACTTAAGACCGGGCAGGAAATGTCCGGTAATTGGTTCAAAAAGGCCTCCAGATCCAGGGCCTCTTCCACCCAATCAGCCAAGCGGTTCAGGCGTTCTTCACGTTGGTCCAGATCTTCAGCCGTAACCAGGCCCATTTGCCTTTGAGGTAAGGATAACCCTGGCAAACGGGGCAACGCTCCCAAGACTGTAACCTGGGGCAGAGCGTCCAGAGCCTGGGTTAAGATTTGCCCATGCACAGGACTACCGACCAGATTAAAAAGCACACTATGTAAGGTCAGGTCAGGATCAAAGCCTGCATAGCCCTGGACTAGGGCTACTACAGACCGGGCCATGCCCTGGGCATTGACCACCAAGAGCACGGGGATACCCAAGATTTTGGCGAGTTGGGCTGTGGAGCCTTGTTCACTCCTGGCCCCCAAACCGTCAAAGAGGCCCATGGCTCCTTCAATAATGGACAGGTCACAGCCTTCATGATTGCGTCGAAAAATACGTTGGACTTCTTCTGCGTCCAGCATCCATCCGTCCAAATTATGGCTGGGCAGGCTTGTGGCCAGACGATGCAGGCCAGGATCTATGAAGTCTGGGCCTGCTTTGAATCCTTGAACAGTCAGACCTTTGCGAGTCAGGGCCTGCATGAGCCCCAGGGTGATGGATGTTTTTCCACAGCCACTGGAAGTACCGGCAATTATTATGGCTTTAGACATGATAACCTCAAGTGTTTTTGGTCAACAAAAGAAGAGATAAATAGGTGGGTTTTTCCGGAGCCTGGTCCAGGTCCCGGGCCACCAGCTGTTCTTTCATGCCCACTTTTGAGACAAAAACGCAATGATTATCTACTGGATTTTTTTTCAATTCCTGACGCAGGGCTGTAAAATTGGTATAGGCCTTGAGAATTACGGCATTGTCAGCCCCAGCCACACTGGTGCGTAAGGATTGGGCAGCGCGGATGCCAGGCAGGATGAGCAGGTTTTCCGCTCCCTTGGCCAGGATGGTTTCCGTTGCTGCTGCCGCGGCCTGAAAAGAAGTGATGCCAGGAATAATGGTTATGGGCTGATCTGGTGCCATGCTGCGCAGGGTGCGTAACACATAGGCAAAAGTGGAGTAGAGCAAAGGATCACCCAGCGTTAAAAAAGCCACGCGATGACCTTCCTTTAATTGGTCAAGGATCAGACGAGCATTTTTTTCCCAGGCCGCAGTAAGCACATTTTGATCACGACTCATGGGAAAACCCATGGCTATGATCTTGGCCTTGGGGTCCAGATGAGGTCTGGCAATATCCAAAGCCAGGGAATCTTCATTTTTAGTCGAAGTTGCGGCAATAATAATGTCCACCTGGTGTAAGATTTTGGCGGCCTTGATGGTTAACAAGTCTGGATCACCAGGTCCGACACCAATGCCATACAGATGTCCCGTCATTTTCTATTTCTCCGTGGACCAATGAGTAATAATTTCGTGTAATTGTCGTACAGCCACAATACTGCGCGGGCCGGGTCGAGAAAAAAGATCCTGGTCAACCATGAAAAATTGTCCAGTGGGCACGCAAGATAAAGAGCGTAGTACCGGGCGTTCATCCAAAGGCAAGGGGTTGGGGTTCATGGGGCCACGCTGCATAAGGTAAATATCTGGATTTAAGCGTAAAACTTCTTCTTCACCCAGGGGGATCAATTTTTTGTTGGTCTGAACAACATTGATTCCCCCGGCCAAAGTAATAATTTCCGTGACCATGGATTTTTGACCCGCACTCAGGAGGGTGGACGCACGGACCTCAAAAAAAATCGTGGGTCTTGGTTCAGGCTGATGGGTCTGAAAATATTCCAGTTCTGATTTTATTTTGGCAATCTGCGTGCTGGCCAGATCTGCCTTGCCTGTCAACTGGCCCAGGCGTTTCATAACACTAAAGAGCCCACTAAAGTTTTCCAGGGAAAAAACTGCAACCGTAAGACCACGCTGTTCTAAAAACTGGACCATATCCAAAGCATCATTGCGGCCCTGCAGCTGAATCACCAGATCAGGCTGTAAAGCTACAATACGTTCCGCATTGGGGCGTAAATGGGTGCCAATGGAGGGTTTGGCCATGAGGGATGGTGGTCCGGTATCAGCGGCAGTGCGGGCCAGCAGGCAATCTTCCAGGTCCAGGTCAGCCAAGATTTCATTAAAAGCTGCGTACAAGGCAATAATGTTTGTAGCCGGCTGGGCCAAAACGATTTTTTGGCCGCGATCATCTATAATTTCTGTTTGGGCCCCCAGAGGCTGGGCCAAGAAATTAAGCATCAGGCACAAGATGAGCTTGAGGCACACCCGTGACCGGATGGGCCGAAACAACAACAGGTGTTTCATAGATCTCGCTTAAAAGTTGGGCAGTGATAATTTCCCGGGTTGGACCATCAGCCACTATGGAGCCGTTTTTTAAAAAAATGAGCCGCTGACAATAAAGGGCCGCCAAATTGACGTCATGAGCCACAGTGACAATGGTCAGGCCGGCTTTATTTTTGGCCTGTAAAAGATTGTACATATCCATGGTCCGGGCCAGATCCAGGTTGGAGGCCGCTTCATCCAACAACAAAAGATTGGTATCCTGGGCCAGGGCTTTGGCCAGGATAACCCGTTGTAATTCTCCGCCAGACAGGGTTTGGCAGGAACGCTGGGCCAGGGTCAGGGCTTGAGTCCACTTTAAGGCTTCATGAGCCTGATCCTGGTCTTGGCGGCCATAGCTGCCCAGCCAGCCAAGATAAGGGTAGCGGCCCATGAGCACCAGGGCAAGAACACCAATCCCGTCAATCCGTGGTGTTTTTTGGGTAATGGTGGCGCAGGCCCTGGCTCTGGTTTTGGCCGAGAGCTGCTGGATATTTTGGCCTGCAATACGAATCTGGCCGGAATGGGGGCGCAGGGTTCCGGACAAAGCACGGATAAGGGTGGTTTTGCCACTGCCATTGGGCCCCAGAATACCTAAAAATTGACCCTGGGGGACTTGTAAGGACAAGTGGCGTAAAAAGGGTTGCGAGCCGTAGCCCACGCAAAGATCGTCAATTTCAATCATGAGTATTTTTTTTAGCCAAAATCAAACAAAAAACAGGGCCACCAAACAAGGCCGTGACCACACCAACAGGCAGTTCAGCTCCTTGCGGCAAGATGGTTCGGGCCAGGACATCGGACCACAGTAAAAGAGTGCCACCGACCAGAGCTGAGTAGAAAATCAAAGGTCTGGTGCTAGGTCCTTGGATCAGGCGGATTAAATGGGGCACGACCAAGCCTATAAAACCAATGATACCCGAGACAGATACCGCCGCAGCAGTCAACAAACCAGCCCCCAAAAGCAGGGCCACGCGGCTTTGTCCCACATTGACGCCCACCAGAGCAGCCTGGTCAGCGTCCACGGTTAACAGATCTAGTTCACGGGAAAAAACCAGGATGATGCACAGGCCCAGACCCAAGTACGGCAGCATCAGCCCCAAATGCGCAAAACCCCGGCCTTGAAAACTGCCCATGATCCAGAAAACAATGCTGGTCACGGACTCTTCATTTAAGGCTTTGATCAGCGCAATTATGGCTCCTAAAAAAGTTGAAACCACAATACCACCGAGCACAAGGCTGGTTCTGGAAAATCCACCAGCCAGGTGCGCCAAAAAAAGAACCAGAGCCATGGCCAGCAAGGCACCGACCAGGGCGGCCAAGGGCAGGGGACAAGCAAGTCCCAGGCCCAGGACCACAGCAGCCGCGCAGGCGGCACCACTGGAAATCCCCAGGGTAAAAGGATCAGCCAGGGGATTTCGCAACAGACCTTGAAACACAGCTCCAGATACGGCCAGGGCCGCACCCGTGCAAAAGGCCAAAATTATGCGTGATAAGCGAATGTCACGGACAATGATCAAGGCTTGTGTTTCTGCATTTTGGGTGACCATGTCCCAAAGGGCCTGGTGCACAGCCGTGGCTGGCAAAGGAAAGGAGCCCCAAAAAAGGGCTCCATATATGGACAAAGGCACGGCCAAAAGGAGCAGCCAGGTCCAGTTTTTTTTGGTCCAGGTCATGGATCAGGGTAAAAGGTCCACAGCTGCCTGCAAATGGTTCATCCACAGGTCCACAAAAGCGGGAAACTCAGCTGTGCCACGTAAAATGGGTACGCAGGTTATTTTTTGGGCCTCAAGCATGGATTTCCAGGAATCTTCATCATCCCCGGCCATGTCGTTTTGGGCATGGTCCCCTGCTACAGCCATGAAGGGCTGGAGATAGGCTTTGGAGACCTTACGATTTTTTAATAGAGCAAGAACGTCTTCCAAAGATGGATCCCCTTCAACAGTGCCAACCAGAATCAAGGGATCAGCCTGGTGCAGATAGGCTTGCAGACCCGGATAATAAATATTGGCAGCGTGATGGGTGCCATGGCCCATCCAAACAACAGCTTCATCTTTTTTTCGCTCTTGAGGAAGGACACTGAGCATGGCCTGAACACAACGACCCAAGTCCTCGGGGGTATCCAAAAGAGGCTGGCCCAGGGTAACCTGCTCCATACCTTTGGGCAGCCCGGAAAAGGCCTGCACTGTTTTTTGTAGATCATGAAATTCTTGGCCAGGGATGGTGTGTAAGGACTGGACAGCCACATGGGTAAAGCCATCATCCATCATTTTAGCCAGAGCGGTGACGGGTGAATCCATGGCCAATCCGTCATCAGCCAGGATTTTACGCACAATGCTTGATGAGTAGGCCCAGCGAATGTCCATTTCTGGAAAACGCTCTTTAGCCCTGGTTTCAAAATTATCCAAAGCCACTCGGGCTTCAGGCACAGTGGTGCCAAAAGCTACCAGCAAGATACCTTTTTTAAGAGGTCGATCTTGGTCTTCAGCCAGGGCCGAAGTGCACAGGGTGCCTAAAAAAATGGTCAGCAAAAGTCCGCAAACAAAGGAAGTTCTGAGCATGGCTCCTCCAAGTTTGGCGGGGGTGTGAGATGTGCAAGGCAAGAATCTGAAAAATTCTCACCACGCTTGACCGGCAATAACCCCCGTTACCAGCCAAGCAGACCTATGGTTGGACTTCAGACAGGTTTTCCGGCTTGTTTCACCGGCCTCGTCCTTCCCAGGTTTACCCCAGTGGACAACAAGGAGGTCGGCTGTGTTTGAAACTTACGGCGGCGGGTCCGCTCCCGATTTACACGGGATTCCCTTTTATACTCTTAAAGGTATCTGAAGCTGTTTCTTGCTAGCGGTAGGGCTGTTAGGTGTCAAGAATTGATGATTACTCTGCATGTCATTTGTTCCTTGGCCATTGTCTTTGGAAATGTGGTGATTAGATTTGACCATACTATGTTTTAAGGAGGGTATGATTATGACCAACATGGACAGCTTACAGCAATTTATGCGTTATTTTGAGCCCCATTGCCTGGAGCGAGACGGACAAAGAGTATGCTATGTTTCCGCCCTGGAATATCCCTTGGAAAACGATGCTTTGGATGCTTTGGGGGAAGAAGGCTTGTTGCAAGAACCACCTCAGAAAATCAGTTTAAAGTACGCGCAGTGGAGTGAGGTTGACCAAAAAGAGCGTTGGATTTTACACCCCAGCGAGCGTTCTGGTGCCTATCCGGTGTGGGTGATTACAGTATGAGTGAAAAGTATCTGGATGCTGTTTTTGCTGGGGGTTGTTTTTGGTGCATGCAAGGGCCTTTTGATGCTTTGCCCGGAGTGGTGCAGACTCAGGCTGGATACATGGGGGGCCATGTCGCTGATCCCAGTTATGAACAAGTTTGTACCGGAACCACAGGGCATTATGAGGTAGTACGCATTATCTATAACCCCCAGCTTATGAATTTTGCGACCTTGCTGGAGGTCTTTTGGAAAAATATTGATCCTGTTGATGATGGAGGACAATTTTGTGATCGTGGTCCTCAATATCGATCGGCAGTGTTTGTTAATGCGCAGGAAGAAGCTATGGTCAAAGATTCCATAGCCCAACTGGAGCAAAAGAAATTTTTGCCAGGGTCCATTAAGACAGCAGTGTTACCCAGAGATATTTTTTATCCTGCTGAAGAATTTCACCAAGATTTTTATCGCACCAATCCAGGGCATTATGCCCTGTATCGTCAGGGTTGCCGCCGTGATGTGCGCTTAAAAGTATTGTGGGGCAACACCCCTTAACACTCAGGGAATAAAGAAGGTCATAACCGGCTATTCATCTTCATGAATTTGGATAGTTACGTCCGTACCTTTGGGGCTGACAAAACGCAGGCAGGGATGTCCTTTGGTCATGAGTTCCAAAATAGGACCCTGCTGGGATTTGACGTGCAGGGCAATGCTTTTATGCGGGTCATCAAAGACAACACCCATGGAGAGAAGTTCCCCTGAAGGAAGTTGTACTTCTTGCCAGGGGACAATATCCTTTTCTTCAGGAATCCTTCCTTCAAGCATCCACTGGCTATCCATAGATTGAAAGGTCAAGGTGGCAGCCATGGTCCATTGTTCATTTTTCTTTTCATCCGTAGAGATATACAAGGTGATCAGGTTCATTTTTTATTACCCTGTGCATAAGGTTAAGGAAGAATACGGGTTGCGATAGAATTATCCTAATCTTCTTCAAGATTTTTTTGAGCCCGGACATAGGCCAATTGGATAATGGTGGGAACAATGATCCAATGTGCTGCGCCGGTGAAGCTGAGGGGGGAGATGGTATCTAGCTCTGTGGCAATAGGTTTTTCAAAAATTTCAAGAACTGGATGATAACGGGGTTGTGCCAAGGAAGTGTAGCCAATGGAACTGGCATGTATGGCCGCAGCGTGAGCGACGATCATAATCATGTGGGACTCAAGATGATCATCAAGGCGCATGGCTTCATTTAAGGTCTGGCTGATGGCTTCAGGGCTTAACGCCTTTGGTTTAATTTGCAAAGCTTGGCAAAGGATAGGGAAATCCTTCGTGGGGATATGGGGTAAAGACCGTGAAAAAAGAGCCATGCACAGTTCTTTTTCAATGACCTCTACGGCTGCATCTGGAATATAATTGATGGAAAAGCGATTGCATACATTTTCTAAAATTTTGATATAATGCTTGCCTCGTCCAGCTCGGGCCAAAGCCGCAAGAGGATTGGAGCCATAACGTTGGATTTCCCCGGCAATGGCTTCCCAATAGGACACATGGTTTGGGGCGTGCTGTTTGTAAAGAGGATGGTTGGGAAGTTGAACAATGCTGCGTTGTTGGCCATCTTTGTTCGTAGTGAGAACGTAAACGAGCATATTTAAGTCTTCACTTTTACATGCTCTTAAAAAGTCTAGGTCAGGGTCTGGACGATACTTCATGAGCCATCCTCATTATTGCGGGTAGATAATTTTCAACACAGTTCCAGCCCTTTGTCACGGCAACCATTGTATCTGGGAATATGCTTGATCTGTCCCACTTTACAGACTTTTATATAACAGAGATGACTTTTTTGGTCAACGAAGAGCTGGGATGGCTGGGGTTATGCTAGGTGCAGCCTACAGAGCCTTGTGATGAGGGGGCAATGTGTATATTTTATGGCCCATACACGATGTTGTATTTAGACAAAACAAAGTACGACTTTTTTCCAACTTATTATATTGTAAGGACTATAATGTCTGTCTCTATGTACAACCCACATTTCCTCTCTTGACCTCAGACCCCTTAGTGAAGAATATTGACAGATTCTTTACGGCTTGTGGTAAAAGTTATTTAAACTATTTATGGAGGGTGATATGAAATTTCTAGAACTGGCCAAGGACCGTGACCCTGGAGAGTTGGAATTTCACCAGGCAGTAACGGAGGTCATGGAGTCTATTCGGCCAGTATTGGAGCGTAACCCCAAGTATCTTCAGGCAGGTATCGTGGAACGGATGCTGGAACCTGAGCGGACCATTATTTTTCGTGTTCCCTGGGTAAATGATCAGGGGCAGGTCCAGGTTAATCGTGGATTTCGTATTCAAATGAATAGTGCCATTGGGCCTTACAAAGGTGGGACTCGTTTTCACCCTTCCGTTAATCTGGGTATCCTTAAGTTTTTGGCTTTTGAACAGGTCTTTAAAAATGCCCTGACTACCTTGCCCATGGGTGGTGGCAAGGGTGGGGCAGACTTTGATCCCAAAGGGAAGTCCGATGCAGAAGTGCAGCGTTTTTGTCAGAGCTTTATGATGGAATTTTTTCGTCATATTGGGCCGGATACGGATGTGCCTGGTGGAGATATTGGTGTTGGTCCCCGGGAAATCGGGTATTTGTTTGGTATGTATAAGAAACTTAAAAATGAGTTTACCTGCGTCATTACCGGCAAGGGCGTCAATTGGGGGGGCAGCCTGATCCGACCTGAAGCCACTGGCTATGGTGCGGTGTACTTTGCAGCAGCCATGCTCCAAACCAGGGGACAAGCCTTGGAAGGAAAACGTTGTCTGGTTTCGGGATCAGGTAATGTGGCCCAATATGTCATGGAAAAATTATTGCACCTGGGCGCCAAGATTGTGACTTTTTCCGATTCATCGGGAGTTATTTATGATGAGTCCGGGGTAACGGTGGAAAAGCTGGCCTTTTTGAGAGAGCTTAAAAATGTGCGCCGGGGCCGGGTCAAGGAATATGCGGAAAAGTATGCTGAAGCAGTGTACACACCAGTGGATCAGAGTCTGGGCTATAATCCTTTGTGGTCCTATCCGGCTGACTGCGCCTTTCCTTCGGCAACGCAAAATGAAATCAATGCCCAAGATGCCCAAAATTTGGTCAAAGGTGGTGTTCGGGTGGTTACAGAATGTGCCAATATGCCCACCACCATTGAAGGCATGCATTTACTTCAGGATAGCGGAGTACTTTTTGCTCCAGCCAAGGCGGCCAATGCTGGAGGTGTCGCTGTTTCAGGTCTGGAAATGACCCAAAACAGCATCCGTTTGAGCTGGCCTCGGGACGAAGTGGATAATCGCTTGCAACAACTCATGAAGGGTTTGCACCAGGTTTGTCTGGATGCCGCTGAAAAATATGGAAAACCACAAAATTATGTGGTGGGTGCCAATATTGCTGGATTTGTCAAGGTGGCGGACGCCATGCTTGATCAGGGTCTTGTCTAAAGTGTGCCTTGGCCTGATGGGTGAGCTGCCAAGGCGAGAGGACCAATGCTTGCCTTGCTACTTTGTATGACCATATCATTATTTATTATAACCAAGGGCCGACCCCTTGTTCATGGTCGGTCCTTGGTTCTTATCAGCGATCATATTTCCCATGGATCACCGCACGACACTCTTTTCTGATACCTATGTACATGGTGGCAATGTCCATCAGGCTGCCCACGAACGAGGATGTGATCCGCGAGATATTCTCGATTTCTCTGCCAATATTAATCCTTTGGGCCCTCCTCAGTGGTTGCGTCCAGTCATTTCCAGGGCTTTGACTTTGGCCAGGCATTATCCTGAGCCCAGGGCCCAGACTTTGTGCGCACTGGCTGCAGCACAGCAACACAGGAATGTGACTGAAGTGGTGGCTGGCAATGGATCTTCGGAACTTTTGTATGCATTACCCCGTATTGCTCTAAAGATGGGTTTAAAGCGGGCAGTGCTCCCAGTGCCCTGTTATGGGGATTATTTTCAGGCCTGCGCAGTTGCTGGTTTAGAGGTGGAGACCTTGGCTCTTTCCCCTGAGGCTGAATTTGTCCTGGATTGGGAGCAGTTGGCAGAGAGCCTGGAGCAGCCAGCTTTGGTTATTTTAGGTCAGCCTGGAAATCCGGCGGGAATGCTTCTTGATCCTGAGGGTATTTTAAGCATTGCTGAAAGGCATTCCCAAAGTCTTTTTGTGATTGATGAAGCCTTTGCTGATTTTATTTCCGGGTTGAAGCGTTTGAGCCAAGTACCTCGACCCAATATTTTTGTGTTGCATTCCTTGACCAAATTTTATGCTCTGCCTGGTTTGCGCTTGGGACTAGGCTATGGACCAGCCCACCTGTGCGCGGAGATACACAGCCTGCTTCCTGATTGGACTGTGAACAGTCTTGCTTTGGCCGTGGGCGAGCGGGCCTTACAGGACCGTGATTTTGCAATGCAAAGTGTTCAGGCCATTACCAAGTTGCGTGGACAATTGTACTATGGTTTACACAATCTTGGCCTTGAAGTCTGGCCAGGCCAGGCCAATTATGTCCTTTGTCGTTGTGCCCAGATGACGGCATCTGTTTTGCAAGCCAAGCTCTTGCAACACAAGATTTTGATTCGTGATTGTGCCAATTATCCGGGCCTTGATCCATATTTTTTTCGTGTGGCGGTGCGTTTGCCCGAGGAAAACAGCGCATTGCTAGAGGCTGTGGAAAGAATTTTGAGTCCAAGGATACGGCCTTCTCGGGCGTCTTCCAAAACCCCGGCCATTATGATTCAAGGCTTGTCATCCAGTGCTGGAAAATCCGTCCTCACAGCTGCGTTGTGTCGAATTTTTTTTCAAGATGGATTACGTCCTGTGCCTTTTAAGGCTCAAAATATGTCCCAGCATGCTTTTATAACCCAAAGTGGGGGACAAATAGGAGCTGCCCAGGCAGTGCAAGCCCGGGCCTGTGGGATAACGCCTGATGAGCGTATGAATCCTGTCCTTTTAAAACCAAGGTCCTTCACGGGTTCGCAGGTCATTGTTTTGGGCCAGCCCAAGGCAGACATGGATGTACAACAGTACATTACGTATAAAAAAGAGGTATTTAAGACTATTACTCAGGCCTATGATGAGTTGGCCAGCACAGCTCAAATTATGGTTTTGGAAGGAGCAGGCAGTCCGGGGGAGGTCAATCTCAAAGCCCATGATGTGGTCAATATGGCCATGGCCCGCCATGCCGGGGCCAAGGTGCTTTTAGTCGGGGATATTGATCGGGGTGGAGTTTTTGCCTCCCTGGTCGGGACCATGGAAGTGCTGGAAGAATGGGAACGAAGCCTGGTGAAGGGCTTTATCATCAATCGCTTTCGGGGTCATGAACAGCTGTTAGGACCAGCCATGGACTATGTGCTTGAACATACTGGTGTGCCAACCTTGGGAGTTATTCCCTATATCCAAAATCTGGGGCTCCCTGAAGAAGATTCCCTGGGGCAAAGGACAGAGTGTACTATGGAGAAAGCCCACGATCTCGATGCTGCCCTGGACTCTTTGGCACAAGTGGTGCGAGCCAGGTTGGATATGGAATATATTTATAGGCTCTTGGGATGATTTCTTGGGCAGCTTACCCAGGTCGCATTGCCCTGGACCATGATTTGACATAAAAGATGCATCCATTGACCAGATACAAGGAGCAAAACAAAACGTTATGGAAAACAAGATCAAACAGATCGCGTTGTGGATGGCGGATAAAAAGGGCACAAATCTGACAGCCTTTGACCTGCGCGGTATTTCCCCTTTGACTGAAAGTGTTTTTTTGGTCACTGCCAGATCGGCCAGACATGCCCAGGCCCTGGCCGAGGAGCTGTTGCAGCATTGTAAAGATCAGCAATGGGATTATTTCGGTGTGGAAGGTCTTCAACAAGGACAATGGATCTTGGTGGATGCCAATGAGGTTATTGTGCATATTTTTCAGGAAGAGTTTCGCTCATTATATAATATTGAAGGGCTGTACACCAAGGCTCCTGTCTTTGATTTATCAGCCTATAACAGGGAGAGTAAACCATGAGTCGTCCCTGTGTTTTGCTTATTCTTGATGGCTGGGGTAAGGCCCCGGCTGGTCCTGGCAATGCAATTTCCTTGGCCCAGACTCCCCATATGGATCGTCTGTTCGCTCAAAATCCTCAGGGTGAGTTGAAAAGTTCGGGTTTGGATGTGGGTCTGCCTGAAGGACTCATGGGTAATTCTGAAGTGGGGCATTTAAATCTTGGAGCTGGGCGTATTGTGTATCAGGATTTGGTCCGTATCAACATGGCCATTGAAAACCAGACATTAGATAGCAATGCTGTTTTGTTGGATCTGGTCCAGGCAGCCAAAAATAGTACCAATCGGGTCCATCTCTTGGGGCTTGTTTCTGATGGGGGTGTGCATAGCATGGATACCCATTTGCAAGCCCTGGTGCGTATCTTGGCAACGCAAGGAGTGGGTGAAATTTTTATCCATGCCTTTTTGGATGGTCGGGATACTCTGCCTCGTAGTGGGCTGGGGTACATTCAGGAACTGGAAAAGTATCTGACTCAGATAGGAGCAGGGCAAATTGCGACGGTCACTGGCCGGTATTATGCCATGGATCGGGACAAACGCTGGGACCGTGTGCAGTGTGCGTATGAAGCCCTGGTAGCTGGGCAGGGCCAGCTGGCAACCAGTGCTACCCAGGCTGTGACTGATGCCTATGCTCATGATGAGAATGATGAGTTTGTCCAACCCAGGATCATTGTCCGTGATGGGCAGCCCGTGGCCCGTATTGAAGATGGGGATGTGGTACTCTTTTTTAATTTTCGAGCTGACCGGGCCCGAGAATTAACCAGTGCTTTGGCTCTGGATGAGTTTCAGGGATTTTCCCGTACTCTTTTCCCCCGTATTGCTCACTTTGTGACCATGACCCGTTATGACAAGAATTTTGTTTTGCCCATGCTTTTTCCACCTGTGATTCCGGACCGCATCCTGGGCCAGATTGTGTCCGAGGCCGGGCTGCGCCAATTGCGCACGGCAGAGACAGAAAAATATGCTCATGTGACCTATTTTTTTAATGGTGGGGTGGAAGTGCCTTTTCCAGGTGAAGATCGAAAACTTCTGCCTTCACCCAAGGAAGTGGCTACCTATGACCTCAAGCCGGAAATGAGTGTTTACCAGGTTACAGAAAACTTGCTGACCGCCCTTAGGGCTGGAATCTATGACTTTATTGTCTGTAACTTTGCCAATCTGGATATGGTTGGGCATACAGGGATTATTCCAGCGGCCATCAAGGCCTGTGAGGCTGTGGATGATTGTCTAGGCCAGGTTATGGATTGTGTGGAATCTTTGGGAGGAACCCTCTTGGTCACTGCGGATCACGGCAATGCTGAAGACATGCTGGATGCCCAGGGTCGGGTCAAGACCGCTCATAGTGTCAATCCTGTACCCTTTGTGTATGTGGGACCGCGTGAGTTTCAGGTCCGTAATGGGCGCTTGGCTGATGTGGCTCCAACGATTTTGGATATCTTGGGCCTGACCAAGCCTGATGAAATGACTGGAGAAACTCTTTTGATCCGCCTATGATCAGGTCTGCTTCGATGGAATCCACGCGATCTTTACCTATTGGTGTTTTTGATTCTGGTATTGGTGGTCTCACAGTTTTAAAGGCCCTGGCCGAAGTTTTGCCCCAGGAAAGTTTTCTGTATCTGGGGGATACAGCCCGGTTACCTTATGGAACCAAAAGTCCCAAGTCGGTCACCCGTTATGCTCTGCAAACCACCCGCCTGCTTGTGGAGCGAGGTGTCAAGGTTTTGGTTATTGCCTGCAACACCGCCACCGCAGTATCTTTGCAAGCCTTGCAGGAAGCCTATCCTCAAATGCCGGTTATCGGTGTTATTCGACCTGGTGCCCAAGCAGCTTGTAGAGCCAGCACCACTGGGCGTATTGGGGTCATTGCCACGGAAAGTACGGTTAATGGTGGCAGTTACAATGAAGAAATTTTGCGTATTCACCCCACAGCCCAGGTATTTTCCCGTCCCTGTCCTTTGTTTGTTTCTCTGGCTGAAGAAGGGTGGTGCGAGGGAGAGGTGGTGGAGTTAGTGGCCAAACAGTATTTGCATTCTTTTGTCCAGGACACAGGGATAGATACCCTGGTGTTGGGGTGCACACATTTTCCTGTCCTGGCCCGGGCCATTGGTCAAGTTGTGGGACCAAGGATTGCTTTGGTTGACTCCGCACATACCACAGCCCAATTCGTGCATCATTTGTTGCAGAAAGACGACCTTGGCTCCAGGGATCAAAGGCGCACATTATCTTTTTTAGCTACTGATGGTGCGGAACGTTTTGCCCGGGTGGGCGGAGTGTTCATGAATAGTTGTATGGAGTCCAAGGATATAGAAATAGTGGATTTATAATGGGAGCTTTGCTGGCTGTGGATGCCGGTATCCGCACCGGCCTGGCCCTTTTTGATGCTTCAGGACGTCTTGTCTGGTGCCGGTCCCATAATTTGGGGAGCACCTCCAGACTTAAAAAGGCAGCGGCACGTATTGTTTTTACCTTGCCTGACCTGGAATGGTTGGTGGTAGAAGGCGGTGGAGCTATCGCTGAGATGTGGGAGCATACGGCCATAAAACAGGGGGTCAAAATTCGTCTGGTTCAGGCGCATGAATGGCGTGGAGCTTTTCTTTTACCACGACAGCAGCACAGTGGAGCCACGGCCAAAGCTGTAGCCTGTGCCCTGGCTCGTGCTTTTGTGCACGCTGAAGGCCCATCCATCTCCACAACTTTGCGGCATGATGCTGCAGAAGCCATGCTTCTTGGCTTGTGGGCCGTAACAGATTTGAACTGGCGGACCATGCCTCGGCTCAAGACGTAATTTTGTAAAGAACGTAAAGGGTAGTATAGATGTTTTTTCGACATTCAAAATTTCAGACCGGACTCATTTGTCGTCAATGCCAGGCTCGTTTATATCTGCGTCATACCTGACGTGCAGTGTTTTTATCCTGCAAGTCTTGCAGGGCCACTTATCAATTACATGAATATGGCACTACCTTAGATGATCTTATAGAGGAGAATTTGGCCAACGTTCCTTGTGATCGGGTCTAGCTTATGCAGTCACAGATTATTTCCAGGTCCGAGCATCCTATTTCGCGCAAAAATATTCACCCTGATGCCCTCAAGGTCCTGTATCGTTTGGGGCGGAAGGGATTTACTGCCTATCTTGTGGGCGGGGGAGTACGCGATTTGCTGCTGGGGCTGAAACCCAAAGACTTTGATATTAGCACCAACGCCACGCCCACGCAGATTCGGCGTACCTTTCAGAATTGTTTTCTCATTGGCCGCAGGTTTCGCTTGGCCCATATTCGTTTTGGGGACAATATTATTGAGACTTCTACCTTTCGGCGCTGTCCAGATTCCAATGACGACAGTGAAGATGGCGACTTATATGTTTTTCAAGATAATTGTTATGGCACCCCGGAAGAGGATGCCCTGCGCCGTGACTTTACCATCAATGGTCTGTTTTATGAGGTCAAGAATTTTACCATTATTGACCATGTAGGAGGCATCAACGATATTCATCATGGCCTTGTGCGCAGCATTGGAGATCCCAATATTCGTTTTCAAGAAGACCCGGTGCGGATGATCCGGGCGATCCGTTTTGCCTCGCGCCTTGATTTTCATATTGAACCAGCCACCTATAACGCTATCTTGCGCCATCATAGTCAAATTTTGAAAGCATCCCCACCACGGGTTTTTGAGGAACTGCACAAGCTCTTTGCGTATGGGAGTGGGGAAAAGGCTGTGCGTTTATTGTATAAAACAGGTCTGCTTCATGACCTTTTGCCTGAGCTCGCTGATTTTTTGGATCATAATCATGGTCAGGACTCGGTGCTTTGGGATTGGTTGGTCCAATTGGATCACAAGACGCTTCATGAAGACAAGACCAATCCTGTACTTATATTTTCCACGTTATTTTCTGCCCCCATCAAGCAAGTTATGGCGCATCATGAGGCCAGGGGGGGGCGGGTGATTTTAATGGATATTTTGGGTAATGTATTACTCCCCATTTGTTTGCGTATGTCCATGCCCAAGGCCATGGCGGCCCGAATGCTACAGGTTATGGCCAATCAAAGTCGTTTTGTCCCTGACAAACGCAAACGATTTTCCAAACGCGGGTTTGTGGCCCAGGATTGTTTTCCCGAGACCTTGGCCCTGTATGACATTTCTTTGCGTGTGGATGGTGAAGACACCAGTCAGACAGGACAATGGAAAGCATTACGCCAAGAGCTGGAACAAAAGAATCAAATAATAAGTCCTGAGCCCAAAGAACGTAAACGACCACCGCGTAAACGTCGCCCTGGCAGGACCAGAGTGTGATTTCACGCGAGGTGTTACCCACTTTTCCCACTGGCCCAGGTGTGTATCTGATGAAAGGTACAGGGGGAAAAATTGTTTATGTGGGGAAGGCTAAAAATTTACGCCGCCGCCTAAGCTCCTATTTTCAAAAAAAAGAGCGCTTGCCAGGTAAAGTGCAAGTGATGATGAGCAAGGTCCAGTCCATTGATTTTCTGTGCACCGCCACGGAAAAAGAGGCTTTGCTCCTGGAAGCCAGCCTGATCAAAAAACATCGGCCTAAATACAATATCGTTTTGCGGGATGACAAGCAGTACATTCTTTTTTGCATGGACCGCAATCATCCTTTCCCTGCCTTGCGTTTGACGCGTACAGTCAAGCGAAATGGTTCCATATATTTTGGGCCTTTTACCTCTGCCTTGTCAGCTCGGGAAACGAAAAAGGTTATTGATCGGCTTTTCCCCTTGCGCAAATGCCGGGATACGGTTTTTAGAAACAGGGTGCGTCCCTGCTTACAATATCATCTGGGGCGGTGTTTGGGGCCATGCTGTTTGCCTGTCTCAACAGAAGAATATGCCGCTGTGGTGCGCAGAGTTGAACTTTTTTTATCAGGAAAATCGGCAGAGCTTTTGGCCAGTCTTAAGACAGAGATGCTGGCAGCTTCAGAACAGTTGGCCTTTGAACAGGCGGCCCGGTTACGGGACAGTATCAAGGCTTTGCAAGAAACCATAGAACGACAGGCGGCAGTGCTTTCCACTGTAAGAGATGTGGATGTTATTGGTGTGCATGCCCATGGGACAGGATCAAGTTTGGCCATAATTTTTGTGCGCCAGGGCCGAATTATTGATGGCCGAAGTTTTTGGTTTGGCGGGGTGCGTATCGAAGATCCCCAAGACGAAATCCAGCTGACGGATAGCTTTTTATCACAGTTTTACACACAAGATCGGTTTATTCCCCAGCGTATTGTCACTGCTCTGGGAAGCCATGACCCAGCTCTTCATGATGTTTTGTCCGATTTAAGCAAGACCAAGGTTGTGGTGGCCAAGGCTCGGGGTGAACAAGAACGACGCTTGGTGGAAATTGCTACTGCCAACGCCCGCTCTGATCAGCGCGGTGTGCACAGGCAAAATGTTGATCTCCAGGTTTTGGCTCGGGTTCTACAATTGGATGTTGCGCCTGAACGCATTGAATGCATTGATGCCTCGCACCTGCACGGGCAGGGGATGCGCGTGGGACAAGTGGTTTTTAGCCATGGGTTGGAAGAAAAATCAGCGTATCGGTTATATACGTTTCCAGCTTTGGAAGGCCAGGCTGATGACTATTTGGCCCTGGCATCCTTTGTGGAGCGTCGCCTTGCATCTGGTCCGCCCTGGCCAGATTTGTTGCTCATTGATGGGGGCAAGGGACAATTACGGGCTGTGGAGCAGGCATTGAAAGAACACGGTCAGGAAAACCTTTTTTCTTTGGCGGCCATTGCTCAAAGTGGATCACGTCGAGCTGGAGAATTGGAGGATTTGGTTTTTCGCCCTGGTCGTAAAAATCCATTGCCTATCAAGGCTGGCAGTAGGGAGCTGTTATTTTTACAGCATGTTCGCGATACTGCCCACCGATTTGTACTTTCCCGCTTACGGCAACATGCCCGAGGGCAGCAATTAAACTCAAAGCTGGAGATGTTGTCCGGTATTGGCCCCAGCACGGCCAAGCTGCTCTGGGACCATTTTGGTTCTATGGAAGCCATGACCAATGCTTCTCTCCAGGATTTACAAACCTTGCCCGGTATTGGCCCCAAGAAAGCACGGCTCCTGCATGAACAATTGCAAAAGTTGTGAACTATCCTCTGAGAATGTTTGTCTTTTTCCTAATTTTTCATTAAATTTGTTATTTACTTGGAGCATGGGCTGGTGTAGGCGGCAAGGCGCAGTTTTTGTATCGGCCAAAATAGCATCGCAAGCACGAAAATTTGTATACTATTCATTAATTGTCACTATGGATGAGGGTGAAAAATGGGCCAGGAATTACAAAAAAGATATGGGCTTTTTGTGGCCATTGCCATGGTCGTGGGCATTGTCATTGGCAGTGGTGTTTTTTTTAAAGCAGAAAAGGTGCTGACCGTTACTGGGGGCAACCTGTCTTTGGGAATTCTAGCCTGGATTATAGGTGGTAGCATAATGATCACCTGTGCATACACCTTTTCCATCCTGGCTACTCGCCATGAGCAAGTCAATGGTGTTGTGGACTATGCCGAAGCAGCCCTGGGCTCTTCCTATGGCTATTATGTGGGGTGGTTTATGGCCTTTATTTATTATCCCACTTTGGTTTCTGTCCTGGCCTGGGTCTCGGCCCGTTATACAGCTGTACTTTTTGGCTGGAGTATCACGGGTGGTGAATGCATGACTATTGCTGGTTTTTTTCTGGTAGCCAGCTACACCCTCAATGCCCTTTCTCCGGTTTTGGCTGGAAAATTTCAGGTCAGTACAACGGTAATCAAGCTCATTCCCTTGGCCCTGATGGCCTTGGTGGGTACAATTTTAGGCCTGAACAATGGAATGATTGTGCAAAATTTTACGACCATTGTAACTGAGGTGCAGACTTGGCAAGCATTATTTACCGCTGTGGTGGCCACTTCTTTTGCCTATGAGGGATGGATTATTGCCACCAGCATCAATGCTGAACTGCAGGATTCCAAGAAAAATCTCCCGCGAGCGTTAGTAGTGGGGACATTTACTGTTATGGTGGTGTACATTCTCTATTATCTTGGTTTGTCCGGGACAGTAAGCAATGAGATTTTAATGACCAGTGGTGAAGAAGGGGTACGACTGGCTTTTACTGTTGCCTTTACCAATATAGGGGGCACCCTGCTGTTTATTGTGGTCATTATTTCTTGTCTGGGTACCTTAAATGGGTTGATGCTTGGGTGTGTGCGCGGCATTTATTCCATTGCTGCGCGTAATCAAGGCCCAGCTGTGCGCATGTTTACTCAGATTGATGCTGTGACCAATATGCCGACCAATTCTGCTATTTTTGGTCTTTTACTTTCTGCTTTTTGGCTCGTCTATTTTTATGGTGCTAATTTGACGGACCCGTGGTTTGGATTTTTTTGTTTTGATCCTTCTGAACTGCCCATTGTTACTTTGTATGCCATGTACTTGCCTATTTTTTTTATGATGCACAAAGAAAAGGATTTATCTGTCTTTAAACGGCTGGTCCTGCCTCTGCTGGCGAGCATTGGAAGCCTGTTTATGATTTATGCGGCTTGTTTTGCTCATGGTATGGCCGTGGTGGCATATTTGATTATTTTTGCAGTGATTATGCTTCCTGGCGTGTTCCTTAAATCCGTGTCCCATTAACCTGATGTGCACCATAGCCTTGATTCTACTCGGGTAGCATCAGGCCAGGCTATATTTTGCACTTGTGAGGCAGCTATGAAAGGGAGTTTATTCGTGGGCTGTGGAGGGTTTTTGGGTGCAATAATGCGCTATCACCTAGGTAGCTGGCTCATGCAATGGGTGGAGCCAGAAAAATATCCTGTGGGTACCTTGGTCGTTAATCTTGTCGGTTGTTTGGTGATGGGTATTTTTGTTGGACTGACCAAAAACTATGTTGCTTGGGAGAATCACAACCTGCATTTACTTTTCAGTACAGGATTGCTCGGTGGCTTTACAACCTTTTCCGCTTTTGGCCTGGAATCTGTTTTTCTTCTTCAGCGTGGAGAAATAGGTATAGCCATTATCTATATTTTAAGCAGTGTGTTTGGGGGACTTGGGGCCGTGTGGCTTGGCCTTAAAGTACTGTAATGGACAGATTTTCCAATACTTGGTGGTACTTATTGAAAAAGAGCTCCCTGGCTGGCAAAAAAAACTCGAGGTGGAGTTTGACTGGCCGCAGTTCTTTTTTCCGAGGCCAACTCCATACGATATCCAAAGGTGATATGTAAGGGACCAGAAGCTCCCAAGGCTTCAGGCTGTAAGTGAAATTCAAAGGGCACACCTTGGGCGTGGTCTAATTGTGTTGGCAAATAGAGGCGCAAATCCTTGGCCAGTACTCTGCTTTGGTCATCGCTTAAATACACTTGGAGCCACAGATCCTGAATCCAGACCGCCCATTCTGGAACAGTATCTTTGACTGGTCGGGCTGTTCCAGAAACAATGATTGTATTCTCTTCCAATCGGCTGGTATAGGAAAAAGTCCAGTAGCGCATGGTTAGAGAGTCATTTTGTCCCACAATCCACGGTTTTTTATCCAGGTGAATAACGCTTAAGTGAGCGCAAGCCGCCAGAAAAAAAAGAGTCAGGATGACCAGGGTGCGTGCCAACATGGTGTTCTCCATTGCTAGGTGAGCTGGGGCGGGCCGTGGACTATCATTTGCGCCAAAGTCAAATCAACACGGGGTAGGGTACGGATTTTATTGGGGCCAACAAATTGGACCTCCAGTTCCATTAGGCGTGTGTACAATAAGGTACGATCAAAGACAGGAATGGTCTCCATGGAGGCGCATAATTCTTGGCTCCGGTAGCAGCCAGGAAATTCTGCAATTCGTCCATTGGGGTAGCGCAAACGATTGGGGACGCCATGGAGACGACAGATCATCAGCCGGTATTCATAAAGTCCACAACGACCATCTTCATTGAGGGGGCACATTATGGATGGATGCTGACCTTGAGTGAAGCAGTCGTGTACTTTGTGCATATAGTCCTGGGCACGTTTGTGGTAAATTGCTTGTTGAGTGGCCGGTAATGTTTTCAGTCCCAGCAGTAAGTAGGCCCATTCGATATAGGTGTGATGTTGAAAAAAGCTGGTGCAGCAATTGTCAGTGCAATTATCACAAGTCAGGCCCATGTGCTGGGCATGGTGAGCATAGCTGGAATGCATATTCGCATACAGGACAGCGAGCTTGCGAAAGGCCTGATTGGGGAGAATTTTTTTAGTCACTTGTTTTCCAGGTTCTGGTCAGAAATTTTTTTGATGATCTCCGAACAAATTTGATGCGGACTGCCTTGAGCATTGACCGTTACTTGGGCGTATCGTGCATATAGAGGAGCTCGTTCCGCATATAAGTCCTGCAAACTTTGCCCGGGGCGCATGGCCAGACCACGAGATTCAGGGTTGGTCAATCGATGGGCAATAATCTCAAAGGGTGTATATAGATAAACAATTTGTCCCAAAGTCAAACAATGTTGCATGGCCAGCTCAGAGTAGACCACACTGCCTCCAGTGGCAATGATGCAATGATTCAGCTGAATACGCAGGACTTGCTCGGCCTCGGCCTGCATGAATGTACCAAGACCTAGTTTGTCTCGAATTTGTTGTAAAGGGGCTCCCCACCAGGCTTCCATGAGTTGATCTGTATCCACAAAAGAGCGTTGTAATCGTGTGGCCAAAGCGCGTCCAATGGTGGACTTGCCGGCCGCAGCCATACCGATGAGAATAATATTCTTGCTTGTGCAAGTCACAAGGATTTTCCTGGTTCAGGTTGAGGCCATCATTGATTAATCCCATAGCCAGACCTTAAGTTTTTTTCAAGGTTTACAATAGGGTACCAAAGATCTTGGTTAGAGCTCATTATTTGGGAAGAAATCAGATTCTGATTGCTGGGGATCAAAGCCTTGCCAAAGTTTGTGAGGAAACTTACAACGCTGAGGCCTATGGCGAAAGAGATAAGGAGACAGGATGACGGAACGAGTAGCCCAAATAATCAAGAATCATGCCCAGGATGGGGCACGCTTGCGTGAGCAGTTTTTTGCTGACCATGCTCAGGCCGTGGCAGAAATTGCTCGCATCATGGCCGTAAGCCTGGCAGGTGGGGGAAAGTTACTTTTTTGTGGTAATGGGGGCAGTGCAGCTGATGCTCAGCACTGGGCTGCGGAATTTGTCAATCGTTTCATGCTGGAACGTCCACCCTTGCCAGCCATTGCCTTGACCACGGACTCATCCATTTTAACAGCCATTGCCAATGACTATGCTTTTGAACAGGTTTTCAGTAAACAAGTACGGGCCTTGGGTCGTTCTGGGGATGTGCTTGTAGCTATTTCTACTTCTGGTACCAGCCCGAATATTTGTGCTGCTCTAAAAACAGCCCTAGAATGTGGCCTTATTACTGTGGGGCTTGGCGGAGGCACAGGGGGGGCGATGCGTGAATATTGTCAGCATGCGCTCATGGTGCCGAACAACAGGACCCCACTGATTCAGGAAATCCACGCAGCCATAGGACATTTACTTTGCGGGTTGGTGGACTATTATCTTTTTGAAGCAGTGGCTGAATTGAAGCCTTTTTTAGAACAAAAATAAACTCCAAGGAGGGGAAGATGCCCATCTTCGAATATGTGTGTAATGCGTGTGATCATGAATTTGAGGAAATAGTGCTGGGTGATGAACAGCCAGTGTGCCCCAAATGTGGGCACTCGGAGTGTACCAAGCTGATCTCCAAGGGTGTGTTTCGCACCGGTGGACCTATTGTTGCCGGCTCACCCAGTGCCAATGCCATCACTACCAGGGGGAAAAGTGCCTGCGGAACATGCACAGGTGGAAGTTGCTCCACCTGTGGTTAAGATCAAGGATAGCTAGGAGTTATGAATATTATTCGTATTGCCACGCGTGGCAGCAAGTTGGCCCTTTGGCAGGCACACCACATTTCTGAGTTACTGCAAAAGCAGTATCCTCAAATGGAGGTAGAGTTAAACATTATCAAGACCAAAGGTGACAAGATCTTGGATGTGCCCCTGGCCAAAATTGGTGGCAAGGGACTTTTTGTCAAAGAAATTGAAGAGGCCCTTTTGGCAGGCACTGCCGATATTGCGGTACATTCCATGAAAGACGTGCCTGCTGAACTTCCGGCAGGATTGAAATTGGGAATAATTCCCAAACGGGAAGTGCCCACAGATTGCTTGCTGAGTGTTCATTATGCCAATCTTTTTGCCTTACCCCCCAACGCTCGAGTCGGCACCAGCAGCTTGCGACGCCAGAGCCAACTTTTGGCCATGCGCCAGGATTTGGAAATTGTCACTCTGCGGGGTAATTTAGATACCAGAGTTGGGAAATTGATGCAGGGAGAATTTGATGCCATTATTGTGGCTTCGGCAGGTTTGGAGCGTTTGGGTTTGACCGCCCCCCATAGGCAAGAATTGGCACCTCCCCATTTTTATCCAGCAGTGGCCCAAGGAGCTTTGGGTATTGAATATCGAATTGACCGATCAGAACTGGATAAGCTCCTGGCTTTTATTGACCATGCTCCATCAAGGGCTTGTGTGGAAGCAGAGCGGGCTTTTCTTTTTGGTCTTGATGGTGGCTGTCAGGTTCCCATTGCCGGACACGCTACCCTGGATGGCTCTACCTTAACCATGATTGGGCTGGTGGCTGACTTACGAGGCCAGCATATTATTCAGAAGCACGCTCAAGGAGCGGCCACAGAAGCGCAAGTATTGGGAGCGTCAGTGGCTGATGCTGTTTTGGCGGCCGGGGGCCGGGAAATTTTAGAGCAGGTCTATCAGCGAGACATAGGCTAAAAGTGTAATGGGTGTTGCTGAATTATAAATGAAGAAAGGCAGGCCTTCAGCCTGCCTTTTTATTTGGCATCATGAACACCAGCTTCGGTAAAGGTCGCCATGTCATTATAGATATTTACTGCACTGCGTAAAAGAAAAATGGCCAGAGCTGCCCCTGTACCCTCACCTAGCCGCAGCCCCAGATCCAGGAGGGGCTTTTCTCCCAACGCAGCAAGAATTTTTTTAAATCCTGGCTCAGCAGAAACATGGGCAAAAAAGGCATAGTCTTGTACTTGGGGACAAATGGCTTTGGCGGCCACATACGCACTGGTAGAAATAAACCCATCAATTACCACAGGGATACTCAAACTGGCACTCCCCAAAATTACCCCAGCTAAAGTGGCGATCTCAAATCCTCCCAAGGTGGCCAATATGTCAACGGGGTCCTGGTCTGCCACTATCTGGGCATGAAAATCCAGTGCCTTCTGGATGACGTGTGCTTTATGGTTAACGTCCGCAGCAGCCAGGCCGGTGCCTGGCCCTGTAATTTCCATTGGATCAAGCCCCAGGTAAGCACAAAACAGGGCGGTGGCAGGGGTCGTATTGGCAATACCCATTTCTCCTGTGCCTAACACCCGCATACCTTCCTTAACAGCATTTTGAGCCAATAAGACGCCATTGGTCAGTGCTTTTTTACATTGTTCCTTGGTCATGGCCGGACCGTGAGAAAAATCTTTTGTTCCAGATGCAATTTTCAAATGGAGCAGGTGTTCATGGGCAGGGAAGGGATCACCCAGGCATCCTGTATCCACAACCTTGAGATCAATGTGGGAAGTTTGGGCCAAAATATTGATGGCCGCACCCTGGTTGAGAAAATTGTGTACCATTTGCCGGGTTACTTCCTGGGGAAAAAGACTGACCTGTTGCGCGGCCACCCCATGATCCCCGGCACAAGTATAGATTCGAGCCGGATCAATGACAGGCGGTTTGCCCTGGGCAATGGCTACCAATCGGCAGGCCAGATATTCCAAGGTACCCAAACTTCCTCTGGGTTTGGCCTGGCTATCCAGGCGGGCTTGGGCGATCTGTAGATATTTTTTATCCACAGGCTGGATGTTGCTGATGGTCGTGGCCAGCATAGTAAAGCTCCATTGAAGTTGAATGATTTGAGTTGATTATCTGATTAAAAATTAAAGAAAGTTGAAACATGACAAGGGGTACACAGTTTGTGTGCGAGTTGGAAGAAGGTATTTTGCATATTCTTTGATAGAGTTTTTCTTGCTCTTTCTATCCAAAAAACGATATGACTCATAAAACATGGCAAGAGTTTGCAGTAGCTTTGAAAAATATTGGTTTTTTGTTTCCCAGGAAATGTCATAAAATACGCTTTGTTAAAAGGATTGATTTTTTATGGGGTAACGATAAGTCCTTTTGGAGCAGATGAAAATTTCTGGCGCAATACTGTTCCAAGGCGCGCTCAAGTTTTGTGTTTTACGGAGGTTTTGCATGAAAAATTCCAATAACCAACATAATCCGCAATCTTTATCAGAAGATGATTCTGAACTCCTTATTGTCAATGACAATGAAGACCATACTGTAGTGCGTCAATCCTTTAGAGTGCCTGTACCTCCGGGTATGGTTACTTTTGGTCATGCAGGAAAAAGATATACAGTCATTGACTTATCCATGTATGGAATAGGGGTGGCTGTAGATGCTCCGGATGCTTTTATTGTTGGGGACGTTATACAGAAGTCAGAAATTGTTTTTCCTGACGCATCTTTTTCTGTTGATGTAGAAATTATCCATATTTCTCCTCATCCTACGGAAGCTCTTTTGTGTGGGATGGAAATTGTGCATACCCATGACAGTGGCTTTATTGATTGGATGACTCGAGTAATTGCTGAAATTAAAAGTACTCTTTTTACATCCACAGGTAAACCTTGATAAGGCCTTAGCCAGTATGAACAAACAGGAGCATCCAGATATTCTGGGGGAGCTTTTCCAGAGGGAAACAGAGAGGGATCCCATTGCCGGGTTAGAGGGGCTTGAGGAGCTTATTCATGCCTGCAAGAATCCACAAGGACCAGCATCTCATCGTCCCCAAAAATTGCTTCCTTTGCCCCAAAAACGTTCTTTAACTCGAAAAACAACCCATTATTTACGCGAAGATATTTTTCAAGGTCTGGATCAGGCCAAGGAGTCTCTGCAACGTTTACTTCCCGAAGGAGCCAAATTACGGGCTTCAAAATCAAATTTGGTCAACGTTGCTTTACGTGCATTGCTTCAGGATATTGAAGAAAAAGGATTGGAAAGTCCTGTGGTCAGCAAAATTTTAAAAGTGAAAAAAAAATAAATTTGGCAGGAGGCTCTTGGTGAAAGTAATCTGCCCCCAGTGTAAAAAAGAACATTCTATTGACGAGTCAAAGATACCGGCCACGGCCAAGGTTGCCCAATGCAAAGCCTGTGGTTATCGTTTTTTTCTTCAGCGAGCAAAGCATTCAGAGCCAGAGGACCAGGCTTCATTACCAGCTTATCCTCGACGCATTGGTGTGACCTTAAGTAAGGGTGGAGTAGGCAAGACGACTACCTCTGTGAATCTTGCGGCTGGATTGGCCCTGGCTGGTTTTAAAGTCCTTTTGGTGGACACCGATACCCAGGGGCAAGCAGCCTATCTTTTGGGACAGAAAACTCAAGTTGGATTGACCGAGCTGGTCACAGGCGAATTGCCAGCTGAAGAAACTATTGTTCAGGCCCGGGAAAATCTTTGGCTTTTGGCTGGAGGTCGGTCTTTGGCAGGTATTAAGCGCCTTATTGACCGCAAGGACTTTGGCGGAGAGTTGACCTTGCTGGAAGCCCTGGAGTCCGTGGAAAAGCACTATGACTATGTCATTGTTGATACCTCGCCAGGTTGGGATCCTTTGACAGTTAATGTTCTTTTTTATGTCAATGAACTCATCACGCCCGTATCCCTGGAAGTGATGACTTTGCAAGGTTTAGTGGAGTTTTTGAAAAGCCTGTCATCAGTACAGAAGTATCGCAGTGAAGTGGCATTAAATTATATTTTGCCAACATTTTTGGATAATCGAGTCAAAAATCCCAGAGCTATTTTGGATCGGCTCAAGGAGTTGTACGGGGATCTTATTTGTACGCCCATTCGCTATAATGTGCGCTTGTCCGAAGCACCTGCCTATGGAAAAACCATCTATGAGTATGCTCCAGGCTCCCATGGCTCACTGGATTACCGAGAGCTGGTGCGAAAAATTTCCGGTAATCCCAAATTATTTCTTTAAGAATACGTAGGCACCTTATTTCGTGGGGGCAGGCTTTGGTTCCTCCCCCATGGTTTTGGGCATGGGTGCTGCCACCACTTCCCCTTGGACCCGCACCTGGTCCAGAGTAGAAATTTCCACCTGCACGACAATTTTTTTGCCACGTTGTTCTTTGATCCAAGCCCGTAGCTCAAGCTCTGGTCCCAAGGGCGTGGGGCGCAAGAAATCTACATGCAAAGAGGCGGTGACAAATCTGGGGATGGCCTGCCCTGGAGGAGCTACAGACGCTGCCGCAGTGGCCACACCATGACAATCCACCAGAGAAGCAAGGAGTCCTCCATACACATAGCCAGGTACCGCGATATGTTCAGGCCGGGGTACAAAGGTTGCCTTGCCTTCTCGTCCATCCCAATGGGTTTTGATCTGCAGTCCGGCCTGGTTGTTTTTTCCACAACCATAGCAATGGCGTAAATTATCTGCGTATTGATGTTGAACAGGTATGGTCATGATTTCCTCCTTGGGTCAGCAATGCCTTTAATCCCGAATCCCTGAGGACTGGAGACAAGATGGCCTGGCGAATCTGGTTGATAGGAGCACAGAGAGTAAAGTGCTTTTTGGCCCTGGTCAGGGCTGTGTACAAGAGTTCCCGGCTTAAAACCGGGCAGGGTTCTTCGGGAACAATAAGCACAGTATGCTCAAATTCCGACCCCTGGCTTTTGTGTACGGTCATGGCATAACAAGTTTCATGTCGTGGCAGGCGACCTGGAATAAAGGAGCGTACCCCATCAGATCCAGCAAAAAATACACGCAGTATTCCATCTACAGGCAGGGCCAGGCCCACATCACCATTAAACAGGTCCAGGGAATAATCATTTTCCAAGATCATAATTGGCCGACCCGCATACCATGGTCTGGTTGGGTCAATGGTTTTTCCCAGCACGATTTTTTGAACCAGGGCATTAAGGGCCAGGGTTCCCCGTGGACCATGGTGTACAGGAGACAAAAGGCGTAAGGTGTCAAAGTGGCTCAGAGCCTGGGCAGGGTCGGTTATTTGTTGCAGGGGTGCAAAAGCATCGACAATGAAGGGGGCAAGCAAGGCTGTCAGATTGCCCTTGTTGGGGATAAAGGTCAGATCCTGGCTTGGCTCCAGGAGAAATTCTATCCCAGATTCGGCCCGACCTTGACGAATCAGGGTTGCCCATTGGGCAATGTGGCTCTGGGCAGCAAAACGCCAGCTTTTTTGCAGTTCCAAGACATGGTCGGTCAGGGGGCGAAGTTTTTTTGCTCGGGGCAGCGCCGTCGTGGTTTTGGTTATGGATTGCCACTGGATCTCAAATGCTTCAGAGAAATGATTGACCTCCACAGCCTGACAGAGATTGGCCAGCACACCACCTGCCTCTACTGAGGCCAATTGATGGCGATCCCCAAGGAAAATCAAACGAGCTTGGCGGGGCAGGGCTTCCAGAAGTCGGGTGGCCAGTTCCAGATCCAGCATGGATACTTCATCCACAATGAGTACATCCAGGGGCAGGGGATTTTTACCATGATAGGTACTGCTCAGGCCAGGTCGTAATCCTAATAAACGGTGTACAGTTTGGGCTTGGCCCCAGATGGAGCGGGCCAGGTGCAGTGGGATCTGGTCTTTAAAAGCTGTATTTAAGGCTTGGGTCATGCGGCTGGCAGCCTTGCCTGTGGGTGCCGCCAGGCCAATGGAGAGATGGGGATGAATTTGGGTCAGTAAATCCAAAATTCGGGCCACAGTATGGGTTTTTCCAGTACCCGGTCCACCAGAAATAACACAAAATCGACTGCGCAAGGCAGCAAAAACAGCCATGGTTTGCCAGTCAGGGTCATTATTTTCATCCAGGGCAGGACCTAGAGCCTGGGCTGGTAGAAAAAAAAGGTCTGGTTCTGCTTGAACCATGGTCTGTATCATGTGGGCCACAGTAATTTCATTGTGATAAAAACGGGCAAAATAAAGATGGGAGCCCCTAAGGACCAGGGGTCCGTTTTTATCTGGTGCAGCCAGTATTTTTAATTGCTCGAGATCCTGGTTGGTTATGCCCAGACTAGCCAGGTGAGCCAAGGTTTGAGCATGGCCAAGATGGAGACAGACATGGCCTTCGCGCACAGCCAGAGATACCAGGGCTGTAAGAGCAGCAATGACATTCTGATTTTGGTCTGGATACAAGGTGGCTGTAAAGCGGGCTTGATATAGATCTGCTGGAGTAAACAACGAGCTGGCTTCCAGGCGAGGAGCAATGGTTGGTGTCGGGAACATCAGAATTTTTCCTGGGGGATCAAGGTTTGGTCCAGAAGAGTCAAAAAGTGTGGATCAGGTTGATCCGCATATACACCTTGGCCTGGTTGTTTGGGGTTAACCCCACGGAGAAAAACATAGCGCACCCCACCAAAGTTTTTCACAGGATCATACCCAGGCATTCGTTTGCTCAGATAACGATGGAGGGCCAGGCAATAGAGATGGTATTGTAAAAAATAGAGGTTTTCCGCCATGGCCTGTTCCAGTTTATCCTGGGTGTAATCCATGGGGGTAGGGCCCAGCCAATTGGATTTCCAGTCCAAAAGATAAAAATATTCCTTCCAGCGTACCACCAGATCTGCAAAACCCGTTACATAGCCTTGACGCGGTTCAAAGCGGAGTCCCTCTATGTGCTGGAGCATATTCGTTGGGAACACGGACCTGGAGGACTGGTACACTTGGATCAGGATTTCAAAACTCATGGGGCGTAAGGGAAAGAGAAATTCCAGTTCTACAATGCGATTTTTTGTGTCTATATCCTGGAGACAAAAGCCGTGGAGGTCAGTTTCAAGTACAGCCTGGACCATGTTTTGGACTGGTTCTTGCCAGTCCAAGGCGTAGCCGTAGTCAGACAAGGCAGTGTGCACAACCTCGGGGATAGTTTCTGATCTGGTAAAATCAATATGTTCAAAGATTTGGTGGAGGCAGGTACCAGCAGTGGCTCCACGCGGGAAATTGGCCATAGTCAGGGCGGTATCTGTTTCTCCTGGCGCATCATCTTCATCGAGCCCAGGCCGAGTCCATTCTTTACCTTTGGTGAGTCCAGTAAAACTGGATATGGAAGTATGGACGCCCTGTTGGCGTTGCCAGTCTCTGGCGTAAAGCTTGGAAGCCTCAGGATGCACCATGTGCACTTTTTGGGCATTGGTCTCGGGTATGGGGACAACTTCAAGCATATCCGGACAAACCAATTGTTGGAGATCTTGACTGATCTGGTCTTGAGTAAGGGTTTTCCAATCCAGATATTGATCTGGACCAGCTCGGTGACCATGGAAGAGCCAGGCAGCTCCTGATGTTTCAGCCTGATTGATATAACCCCAAACAAGATAACATTTAGCCTGAGCCCTGGTCAGGGCTACATAGAGCAGGCGAATTTTTTCTCCCTGATCCTCCATTTGCGCCAGCTGTTGACGGCTGGGCAAATTTTCTGACCCCAGATCAAGAATCAGCCCCTGATCATGGACCACGGCCCAGTCTTGATTAGAGCTGGCTCGCATATAAACAAAGGGGCAAAATACCACAGGGTATTGTAACCCTTTGCTTTTGTGGATGGTCACAATCTGCACTGCATCACGATCAGTGTCCAAACGCAATTGGGCATCTTCTGTTCCGGCCAGGCTTAATTGCTGCTGGAACCAGGCCAGGAGAAGATGCATGGTCAAATTGGTTTCCCGCTCTTTGGCCTGGAGCAGTTCCAGACAGTGCAAGACGTTGGTCAATCGCCGTTCACCATGAGGCAGGGCGACCAGTTTGGGGCGCACTTGCAGTTCAGCAAACAGACGCTGGGTGGCCGCCATGACGCCATGGCGTTCCCAGAGCTGGTGGTAGGATAAAAAGCGTTCAAACCACTCTTCAAGAAGGGCGCTATCAGTGTCCAGTTGCTCCAGATCTTGAGACGTTAGGCCAATGAGGGGCATGGCCAGGGCCGTACGCAGGGCATTTTGGTGCTGACAACGAACAATACCTTGGAGCACAGACAATAATTGGCTGGCTTCGGCACTGGCCCAGACCGAGGCATTATGGGAGGTGACACTGGCAATACCTGCCTGAGCCAAGGCCTGGTGCATGGCCAGGGCCTGGTTATTGGTTTCTACCAAAATGGCGATGTGGCCAGGTTGGAGCCTTTGCTCGCCAATGACAACGCGCTCTTGTCCTGCTTGCATCAAGAGGCGACTGATCTCTGCTGTAACGGCCTGGCAAATTTTTGGTACCAAGGAGTCTTTATTGACAGGGGAACCATCCGGACTTTTGACTTCCCAAATGGTCAAAGGCGGGGTGGTGGGGTGATCAAGGTCCATGAACCGTTGATGTTCTCGGTGTGGCGCATCAACTGCCTGGTATTGTATGTTGTCATTTAAAAAAGGATTGTCTGATTGTGAAAATATACGGTTTATAGCGTCAATAAATTCCGGTGTGGATCGATAATTGGTGCCCAGCGTAAAGCGTTGCTGACAATTTTTGCCTGCCTCGAGGTAGGTATAGAGATCAGCACCCCGAAAAGAATAAATGGCCTGTTTGGGATCTCCAATAAAAAAAAGACTATGGCCATGGAGGGCAAAGATGGTGTTGAAAATCTGGTATTGCAGGCCGTCGGTATCCTGAAATTCGTCAATAAGGGCTACCTGATATTGGGCGCGGATCCGAGTGACGAGCTGATGCTGCTGTACTGCTTCATGCATACGCCGCAGAAGATCATCAAAGCCCTGGACACCCAGGACTTGTTTGCGCTGGTCCAAAGCAGGTAAAAGGTGGCGGATAAAGCGTACTTTGAGGGTTGTGATAAAGGTTTTGCTCTGTGTTTGAAAGAGGGCCATTTGATCTTTAATGTGCTCCAGGGTGGAAAACAGGCTGTGTTGTGGTGGCGCAAATTTTTGGGTAGCCATGCTGTCCACGTAGGTTTGGGTCATTTCATACACCCGACCAGGCAAGCCTTCTTTGGAGTTTCTCTTTTCATCCAACCCTGGATTGTGGATAAAGTCCTGGACAGCTTGCAGGCGTTCTTCCAATTTTTCCTCAGTGAATTTTCCCTTATGCAGGGTGTGAACTTGACTTAAAAAGACCTGACGTACTTCAGCACAAATGGTGGGCCAAGTATTGGCCAGTTCAGAGCAGAGGTTGCGGATATTTTGGTCGATATGCTCCAGAGATGGTTGGAGTTCTTGGGGTTCACAGCGCAAAGGTTGCGCTAAAAAAGGAAGACAGGCCAGGGTCATTAACGAGTCCGGAGTAATGGCCTGGCGCGCGGTCTTTCCTGTCAAACCTTGCAGGGGCAAAAGATGCTCACGCCAGAAATCCACACAAACCTGGCGATAAAGATCCTTTAAGTCTGGTACCAATTCTGTATCCAGTAACGTGCTGCATTCAAAGCTATTTTGGGTCAGAACGTGCTGACAAAATCCATGGATGGTAAAAATGCGGGCCAGGTCAAAATTGCGCAGGGCCTGTTCCAATCGGTGGGCAGCTTGAAAAAGACCGTGGGGAGGGGCATCAAAGCGTTGTATCAGCGCTTTTTGCCACTCTTCTTGAGCTGTATTCTTGCCTTGAAAAATAAGGGCCAGTTCTTTGAGTCGGGCACGGATGGTGGCTCGTAATTCCTCTGTGGCCGCATCCGTAAAGGTGACCACGAGAATTTGGTCGATGGTCAGATTCTTTTCGAGCAGGAGGCGGACAAAAAGAACAGTCAGGGTATAGGTTTTTCCCGTACCAGCGCTGGCTTCAATGAGAATTTTACCTTCCAGAGGTGCAGTGGATAGGTCCAGGATTTGGGTCATGATTGGTTTTCCAAAATTGGTTGGTACACTGCTTCGGCTACATGCATAAAGTCATCCCAGTCAGGATCCTGATCTTGAAACAAAAAGGACAAGTAGGGATCCTCCTTTTCCGGGGATAGAGAGTAGGCATCGCCGACCCAATTTTTCATTGCGTGGTGTAAAGCCGTGTCCCGGTCTTTGGGATAACGTCCTGTGAATCGAGCTTGGGCAAAAGCCAAAGAGGTGCGAGGAAAAAAGGGCAAGGGCTGGACTAGTCCATGAGCATAGAAATGTAGCAGGGTCGTTAAGAGCAGATCGGGATTGGCTGGAGGAGAGAGTGTCAAAACCTGGTCCTTGCCAATATGCCTGGCCTGGGGACTTTGCCCTGAGATCAGAGTTGCCAGATATAAAATCCACAGACTGAGCATGTCTTTAGCCTTGGTTTTGGCCATGCGGTAGGTAATGAGCTGGGATCCATACAGGGGGACATGCCCCTTGAGCTGAAAAGTGCCCAGGCTGAGGTCAATGGCGTATGGCTCGGGTTGGGCATCTTGGGTTATATATCGAATCTGCCTGGCCAGGGTATGAATTTCCTGGTCAAGTTTGTTACTCACGTCTTGTCCTGCCTGTCCGGGAGGCAGGATCTGCCAGGATAAAAGCAAGTTGTGTACATTGCTCTGAGGCTGGGTCAGGTTAGCGGTGAGGAGTTTTTGCAAAGAATCATAGGCCTCCAGCCCTGTGGGTTCCACCAGGGGTTCTTCATCCGGGAGGCCATGGGCTTTGCTGGCTGGCAAAATCTGCCTGGAAGACAACAAATAACGACAGGGATGAGTAAAAAAACGAATCAGAGCATCCAGGGATACTTGGGCTTGTTGGTCCAAATTCTTTTGTTCTTGTCTTGATGCAGGAGAAAAAAACGGCTGGCTGGCTTGGTCTTGGGACAGGGTTTGGGCAGCATCCCTATTTTGTCTGGAATAGGAAAACAGGTTGGAGTCCGGGATGAAATACTCAGGGTGAAAGGCCTGGAGTTTATGATGAAAAGTTAATGTTGCTGATGGCAGGTGTTCATGGACACGATAGTTGTTATCCAAAAAATCAAGAAGCTCGGATACCAGCACTGAGGGAGGGGCTTCGGAGTTATCTTTTTGTGATAGACCGGGATAGGTCAGGATCAGCTGATCCCGAGCAGAAATAATACTTTCCAAAAATAAATATCGGTCATCCTCGCGGGTATTGCGATCGCCCCGGCGAGATCGGGCAGCCAGCAGGTCAAAACTTGGGGGAGTATGTTGACGAGGAAAAGCTGTGCTGGTCAGTCCGGTCAAAACAATGACTCGAAAAGGAATAGAGCGCATGGGCAAGAGACCGCAAAAGGTCAGCCCTGATGTTAAAAAACCTGATTCTCCACTGGTTTCAGCCAGGCGTTGGTGCATGAGATAGCGCATGGTGCGCAGATCTACAGCAAAATCATCCATATAATCTGTGAGCTCGGTAATGGTGCGACGCAGGGTCAGCAGACCTTCAGCCAGGGCGTGGTTTTGGGGAAAAAATGTATCCACAACCCAGAGCAGAGTCTCGCGCCATTCAAGGGCGCTGCGGGCCTGATGCACTTTAGTCCAAAGCGAACCAAGGTGATCAATCCAAGTGGCAAGTTTACCAAGCAATTCCTGTTCAGAGGTGCTGGTGAGGGGCAGGGGGGCAAGGTCATGGATGGGCGTGGAGTCACCCATCATGTATCCCAGAAAAAGACGGCTTAAGCCGCTGGTCCAGGTGTTTTGTCCGTGCTCGCCCAAGCCCATGTTTTTTCGAAAGGCCGCATCAAGGCCCCAACGTATATTGGCCGCACTGATCCAGCCCAAAATTTGACGAGTTTGGGCTGCATCCACATCCAGATTTTGGCGAATGGGAGCCGCTTCCAGCAAAGCACTCACGCGTGAGGCTTCAAAACGATGCAGACCAAAGTCCAAAAGTTCCAGGAAAAGGCGGATAGTCTCCAGGGCTTTGGTGGGTTTGCGATCAGCAATGGAAAAGGGGATATATTGTGCATCATGCGGCCCAAAAACAGCCTGGATAATGGGAGCATACGCATCAATATCCGGGTTCATAATCAGGATATCCCGGGGGGTAAGGGTGTCGTCTGAGGCGAGAAGGTCTAGGATCAGATCCTTAAGTACTTCCATTTCGCGCCAGGGGCTATGACAACAATGCACCTGGATAGAACGATCCGTAAAAGGCAGAGGATCTGGATGGACAGTGAGGTCCAAAAGATCTTTTTGTAATTGGCCCAAAAGAGTACCCGAATCAGGCTCGGCGTAGCTTTCTATTTCCCGCAGCTCATGTTCCAGCAAAAGCTCCAGAAAATCCTGCCCCACTGTACCGAGATCAGCCAGGGGATTATTGTCTTCTGGATATTCCCCAAGAGACAGATTTTGCTGGCGATAGTGCTGCTGCTTTTTTTTATGAGTAACCAGGTCACCCCAATATTCCCGACAGGGGCTGAGTAAAAAAATATGGATGGGGATATGGGCAGACAGGGCTTGTAATAATTGGAGATAGATAGGGGGCAAGGTGGGGATGCCAAAGACACAGACACGGGTAGGCAAATTTTCCTGGACATGATCGTGAGCAAGAATGGTTATGGCCCGGTCCAGGAGCGCGGCTCGATGTACTGACCCCATATGGGAGACGAGCTTGCGCCAAATTTTGCTTTGCCAGGCTTCATGGGCCAAGGTCGTCGCGTGCTCAAAATCTCCGCTAAGAGTTCCTTGTTCCCAGGCCTGGGCCCAGGTGGGACGAAAAATAAGGTATTGGTCAAAATGATAGGCAATGCGTTCTGCCAATTGTACGATTTTAAGGGGTGAGTCTTCCTCTAAATACTTGTGTAAGGGGCCAAAGTCTGGGTCATGGCGAAAAGTTTTTATGTGTCGGGCAATATACCAGAGCATACGCTCCTGGCTCATGGGGTATGCCTTGGGTTGATCAGGGCACAGACGTAAACAAAGATCATGGGCAAAGGCCACGGGAAAGGGAAAGTTCAGGTGAGCACATATTCCATGTTGATCCGCCAGACGCATGGAAATCCAGCGTTGCATTCCAGCTGATTGCACAACAATGATTTGGGGTTCCATGGGGTCCCCTGGTGTGGCCTGAATCATGGCCAATTGTTCAGCCAGAATTTCCAGGCGATTGGAGCGGTGCAAGATCAAGGAGGGCATATCCAAGTTTTATGCAGACTCAACAGCCAGTCCAACTTCAGCCTCAATGGCGGTGATGGCTTCAATAGCCAGGGTCAAAAAAGCCGTGAGGTCCAGACCAATATGTTCACATTCCTTGATGGTCTCCCGGCAGACCGACGCTGCAAAGGACTTGTCCTTCATTTTTTTCTTGAGACTTTTGGGATTCATGCCGTGCATTCCCTCGGGGCGAACCAGGGCCGCAGCATGAATGAGGCCTGTGACGGTTTCTCCACAACGCAGGGCATGGTCAAAAACAGTTTCCGGCTGATTACCGTTTATTTCATTATGGCGCTGGATAGCCAAAAGGGCCTCTGGGGGCAGTTTGCCTGCCAAAAGCTGGGCGCTGAGCAAACCATGTTGGGTAGGGGTATCTTTAGTGTCCTGGTAGTCCAGGTCATGGAGCAGGCCGGTCAGACCCCAGAGTTGCATATCCTGTCCCAGGTGGTCTGCTAACTTACGCATAACGGCTTCAGTTTCCAGAGCGTGGACGACCAGATGCCCTGCGACCCTGTCCTGGAGCAAAGCCAGAGCTTCTAAACGTTCTATCATGAGAACCTCCTTGGTATTACCCAATAAAATTCGGTGATTTTTCAGGCTTGGTCAAGGCTCTTGTCTATTGAATCTGAGAACTGGTGCTGGAGTGATTGATGTTTTGTTGCTCTACGCAAGGGGATCGTGCTTATCCAGACAGGCTGCTCCAAGTCCCAGGGCCAGAAAAAAGACATCACGGATCATGTACCATTGCATGTTGGGAGTGAGGGTCACCGCAGTACTAAAACAGCCGCAATCAATATCCAGCCCACGGAAATACGCACTGACAAGAGCAGCCAAAAAAATGAGCAGCATGGTGTTGGCCAGAAAAAAAACTGCGGGTGCCCAGAAACGACACACAAGTAAAATAGCCACAACCAGTTCCAGCCAGGGCAAGGTCAGGGCAATAATATTGATCAAGATATGGGGCACGATTTTGTAGTTGGCAATGCTCAGGGCAAAGTCAGCTGGAGCAAAAATTTTGGGCAGGGCTGCAGCCAAAAAGATGGTAACCAATGCCCAACGGGTCAGTTGGGCCAACAGGGCCAGAGTGGTATGGATGTGGGAATTACTCATGGAGTGCTTCCTGATGTGGTGGGCAGGTTTTCATTCTTCCACAGCCCCCAGCCGTTTACGAGGATATAGACATTGTCTAGCCCCTGGCCTTTAAGCATCTCGGCCAGTTCGTGACTGAGCTGACAGAGTTCTCCGTCACAATAAGTGATCAAAATTTTATCAGTCAATTGGTCGGAGATTTTGGGAAACTCATAGTCAAAGTAATCTGGGGGGATAGAGAAAGCACCTTGAATATGTTCCTGGTTATAAAAGTAGTTATCCCGGGCATCCAAAAAAATGGCCCGCTGGGAGACAAAAAGCAGAGTGGCATCTTTAAGGGAAATCTCTCCACTTTGGGCATCCAGCTGTACTTGACTTTCTTGGGCGTAAACCATGGGTAATGGATCTGGTCGCAGCATATTGAAGACAAGGGCCAAACCAACGGATAGGGCGAGGATAATGGTTATGTGCAAGCTATGCGTTGTAATTTTTTTCATGGTGGTATTGTTGCTGTTTAAAAAAGTAGTTCTCGGGCTGGAGTTGTTTCAAGTCATATTTGTTGGGAGGTAGAAGATGATTGTAGACCTGATGCGCAAAGACTATACAATTTACATGGAAAACAAAAGGGGAATAGCCTTGGCTACTCCCCTGGTCTGTCTGGTCGGGATGAGAGGATTTGAACCTCCGGTCTCTGCGTCCCGAAGGCGTTGCACCTGGGGTTATGCCTTGTTTTAATTGACTATTTTTTTCCATGGAAACACAAAATAGGGTCTAAACAGGGCCTTTTGTATTACCATTTTGTATTACCAGATCAGGGACGGAAAACAGGGCCTCTTCTCTTTGTTTTACAAGCACATGCTGATAATGTTTGTAGATCATGCTGGTATCTGCGTGTCCCATGTTTTCAGCTACAGCTTTTATATCTGCGCCAGCTGCTAAGGCCTCTGTTGCGTGGGCATGGCGCAAGTCATATGGCCGTATCCGTCTGGTGATGCCAGCCCGTCTCAAGGTTTCCTTCCAGGCCCTCTTGATCGTGCCAACGGGTTTTCCTTGGTAGTGTATCAGATATCCAGCGTCAATATCTGCATCCGCATTTCTCCAGGCCAAAAAGAGCGGTCTCAGGCTTTCCCGGATACGCAAGTCCCGGTATTGCCTGCGCTGGTTCTTGTCTGCACTCCAGACTCTCAAGCTCCAGGCCAGCAGGTCAACATGCTCCCAGGTGATCTTGAACATTTCTGACGGTCCCACACGCACCCCAAAGAACAGCCCCAGTACAATGACCCTTTGCACATGGGGTTCAGCCACAACCAGCATGGCTTCCAGCTCGGCCTTGGACGGTGGCGGTATTTGCGTGTTCTGGCCCCTGGGAGCGGAAAACATGCGCACCGGGTTGGCCTCAATGAGCTCCTGGGCCTCTGCCCAATTCAGGGCGGCCTTGATGATGCTCACCCGTCTGTTGATGGTGGTCTGGCACACATCGCTCATGGTGGCCACAGCTTCCCGCATGGTGCTGATTCTCAGATCAGTCACCGGGACCTGGCCAACCAGTTCAAGCACAGGGCGCACATGGTACAGGGTGGTTTTCAGGTTCTCAGGCTTCATGGTTCTGGCCTTGAGATACAACCAGACCACCGCACTGACGGTCAGCTCTGTTTGCGTGATGGGTGCTTCTTCTGGCCGGAGTGCTTCTGGGTCATGGATGATCTGGTGCTTGACCAGGCTGTCCAACTTGCGGGCCTCGGACAGGGTTTCCACATGCTTGGACCTGGTCTTTCCGGTAAAGGGGCAACGCCAGTACACCCGGTAAGGCAGGCGTCTGTCATTGAAGTGCTTGATGGCCATATTCGTTGACCTATTGCACAGGGTTTGAGGCTGTCAATTCTCCCATGAGCTGATCTGTTGACTTGCCGGCAAAGGGGTCTGGAATGGCTTTGACGGGCTTTTTTCTGGGTTTTCTGCCGTCGTCCAGGGCAGCGACGATCTCATGTTTGTACCACCTAAGGCCCAGCCCACGACCAGTCCCCAGGTTGATGGGCCTGACTGATAGCCTTTCCAGAACACCTCTAGCAGCTCCAGGAGTAGTTCTGAGCAGGTCAGCAGCTTCTTTGATGGTCATGAGCATGGGAAGTTTTACCTCGCAGCTTCCAGCACTTTGGCAGCTATTATTTTACCACGTTCATAGCCTCTTTGGTCGGTGACTTCTGGATCTGTGAGCAAGAACAGCTCATCCAGGGCTTTCAACAAGAATCCCCAAGGACGTCTTCCCTGATGCTTCTTGGGCATGTCGTCCCTGGTGTCAGAAACAATGATGCACATGGCCACTGTCACTTCTGATGCGCTCTGGATGCCATTGATCCATTCGTGATCGAGCTGCTTTTTGAGAGAGGCTGCAGCTGATTGAACCTTGCGCTGGGCCTGGCTGTTGTCCGGACTGGCCTTGCCATTGTTGACTACACTCCAGCAGTCACCAATCCAACGCTGAACGCGTTTGTCGATACGCCTGACAATGGCTGCGTCCTGATTGCCAACCATGATGGCATTCATGGTGATCTCTAAAAAGATCAGGGGTATGGCCTGCTTGCTCCACGCGCTCATGGAATGATCTCCTTTAGATTGATGACCAGACACTCAGCAGTGAGTTCTTCAACATAGAAACGAGACCCAACATGCTTTCCCAGGCCAAATTGCTTCACTGCTCCAGTTGAATGTTATTTTTTCACCTGGCTGGACACCTAGAACAAACCTGATGTGTTCGCGCATGGCGTGTTTATTGTCGTACCCGCGGTCAAAGCTTATATGCCTGTATTGTCCTTTTTCGTGGATGTAGAGGTTGTGTCCATCCGCGTCCGTTGCGAATCTGGTCGTTGTTTTGTTGTAAAGCACGTTGACTTCTAACATAGGGACTCCCCATCAGTCTTTTTTCTTCAAACTTGCTCCCAGCATTTCGAGCTCCACTGTTACCATGGCTTCGCGCAATATTTCCCGCCAGCGGTTCAGGTATAGCTTGATTTCTACGCCGGATTGGCAGCCCATCAGCGCGTCGGGACCAGTCTGGCCGGTGAAAAAATCAACGGCCATGGTCGTTGGATCAACTGGAACAATCATTGATTCGTTAGGCATCGTTCAAACCTCTTGCTATACAATGACTCGTGCTTCAGGGATGTTTTTAAGTAGCCAGTCTTTAATGTTCAAAGCTGCCTCCAGCTTCCACCGTCCACCATCGGCCTCAAAAAGAGCCATGGTCACCCGCTTACAGTCTTGGTCTTGGCGCACCCGGAATACAAATTCACTTTCAGGCTGTGCAGCTTCAATAAAGGTTCGATAAGGCTGAAGCTTCACCGGGTTCGGAAGATCCACCTCTGCAATGCGCGCAATCCCTGCCTTGGCGGTCACCCTTTGGCTGATACCATCATCAGCGGTCTTGACCTCTGCACTTTGCACAATGCCAGACACATAGCGTAGCACCTGGTCACGCTCTGGTGTGGGCATAAACGCAGACATGAGTCCCACCTGAAATTCCTCACGATCCAAGTATCGGTCAAAAGGAAACCCGCATTCGTGAGCCTGGGAACTCACCAAAGTCTGGCGTTGCAAAAAATCACCAGACAAAGGGCCTACCAAGCGCACAGTGCGATAGTTTTGCACATGGATCATGGTGTTGCTCGTAGCCGCCCTATCCAAATTTTCTGCAATATAGTCTTGGATGCCTGTCAGAGTACACAGCCCTAGACAGTCAATCTCGGGCTCATAAACAGGATGCACTTTTTTGGTAGTATAAAGACGACCGTCAAGGGTCTTGGATTCCACCACTGCCAGCTCCAATATTTTTTCAACAAAACTTTTAATCATTCTTGTTCTCCTGTTCCAAAAAATGGCAAAATACTGGCCTCTTGGGGGCCACCTGGGGACAGCTCAAAAGCAGTAGGCCTGCCTGATTCATCCCGGTCAATGATAATGCTAGTCTCTAGCGCCTCAGCTGGAGCCAAGGTGCTCGATGCTTGAAACGCAACGCTGGCAATATTCCGCTCCTTGTTGGGCTTAATCTTAAGCTTCAAAGTTACGGTCCTTGCCTGGGTTGGGGACGTGTTCACGTCCATGATGTTGGACAGAGCATTGCTAATCTCATGGTCCACAGCCTCGACTACTGCCCCTCCGTAAAGGGCTGACAAAGTGATGGGTTCTTTTTCTTTCATTTTCTCCCCTCCTACGCCTCTGCCAGCTCTGGAGCGAGCCTGGGCAGGATTTTGTTCATGACTCTTTCAATCTGCTTGGTGTTCCAGCGCGTGGAGTATTCATTGACAGTCTTCTCCACCTCGGCCAGGTCCACACCAGCCTTTTCAATGGCCGCCACTGCATCAGCTCTCATGCCGTCCAGTTCTTCCTGGGTCAGTCTTTTTGCTTTCGGCTTTTCGTCTGGCTCATCAGCTGGCACTGGTTCTGCGACATAGACGGGTTCTGGTTCCGGAGGTGGGACAACCTCGGACTCCTCAGCGACCACGCTAATGATGCTGTTTAAGTCCTGGGCTTCTCCCTTGGGAGGCATGACGTAGGTACTACCCTGGCGTTCCAGGTCATAAGTGTCGTGGAGTTCTTCAGCTGTGTGCAGTCCCATGGCGATCTCCGGAGCATAAGCCCTAATAAACCAGCTCGCAGCTCGATACATGAGCATCTGCTGGGGCATGGTCTGCCATTTGGAACCTTTTTTTTGATACCACTCTTCAGCCTTGGCCAGGGCAATGGTGATGGTAGTCCCTCGAAGGACTTCACCAGTGGCCAGCTCGGTGGCTACAGCAGTGCAGCCGTAGTCATCCTGGCCAGGAGTTCCTTCAAATTCATATCTGATGGCAGAGAACCGACCGGACTTGTTGAAAGTGGCAATGAGGAACTGGCTTGACCAAGAGGGACGCCCGTAAATAATTACTAGGTTTTGCATTACCATCATAGGGTCAGCTCCCATGCGTGAAGCCATGTTCAGAGCAATGACACAGTTGGGCAGGTTACCCTGGTACTCTTTTGGAACAAGGCTTGATGTGGCAAAGAGCTTGCCCACCCTTTGAGCCAGTTCAAAGCTCTGGGAGTCCGTCAGACCCACCTGGATGGGAGCCGGGCTGGTGCTTTTTATGGCGGGTACATTAGACATGGTCAAAAGCCTCCTGAATGGTATATTTGGGTAAAGACAGGACCTCTATCCGATCAGAATATGCAGGATAAATCCCTGTCCTTTGGCAATCTGCCAGGATGTTCAATTCTTCCTGGTACATGATTTGCCCGGCCAGAATGGCTTGGTCATCGAGCTGGTACACAGCCACGGCGTAGGGCGGGGCCTTTTCCACAACCACAAAGATAAACCCTTGGGAAAGGGCTACAGATCCAACTCCTTCGTCGTAGAAGGCGTTTTGGACATGGTAGCGGTATTTGGCTGAATCTCTGGCAAACGCCCAAGGCCTGGCATCCTCAGTGGTCTTCAGATCCACAATGACCTGCTTGCCAGGAAGCCACCAGTCTGGCCGGCATTTGCACAAGAGACCGGATTCTTCATTTTGCCAATAAACGCTGTGCTCAAACATTCCGTCTAGCTCAAAAAGAGCCTTGGCTATTGGGTGAAGCATGACGCTATCCCTCATGCCCATGATGAGTGTGTACTCATCTTCTGTGACCACTTGGCTGTCTTTATTTGCAGATACAAATGCTTCCCAGGTCGCCTTTCCGACTTTGGTGCGCCGATCAACTTTGGGAGCCACAGCCAGATCAATACTTTCAGGCTCCAGCACTACGTTGTGGAACAAGCGGCCAACACGAAGGGCTGGGGTTTCTTTGCGCTCTATCTCCAGGCTGGCTTTCCAATGGGCCGGGCTCTTGGCGACCTGGTCTAGCTGACTTTTAGAGATGCCCGGGCCAGCATGATAGGTCTCAATGTTTATGTCCGGAAGAAATGCGTTTGTTTTTATACCTTGACCTTGCATGTTATCTTTCCTTTTTTAGATTTGCGTTGCTCTCTGGAGCGTTTGATGATCATGGCTGCCACCAGGGCATGACCAGGGATGTCCACAACTCTTGTCTGGCCACCAAGGCCAAGCATGGACAAAAACGATTTCCACATGGTTGGAGTCATAACCTACCTCCTGCCTGTTTCGCTCACATCATTGGGTGACGCAGGGACGTGGGAAGTAAGGCACGTCCCCAGGTGAGTAGGAGGCTCCCTGACTTGCCAGACTGCGTCTTGTCTGGCCGTCCGCCCGTTGCTTCGCGGGATTGCTCGTGGCTGTTGATTGAGGTTTTATTCTAGCAAGAATTAATAGTCAAGCAAAAATAAGTCTGTTTAGAATAAAAAACGACAAAAAAATATATTTGATGAAAAAAGAGAGCGAACTAACGAGGATTGCTTGGGGGCTGGGGGGATGAGGGGAGAAGTCCTGGAAGTCCTGGGAGTGCAGGGGGAGAGGGACGCATCATTTTTTTTCTTGCCCATAGACATGGGAACGGCTATTCCAAAAGACATAGGCAAGGACAACATAAAGAAAAAAACAACTCTAATATTTTAATTTACTACTAAAAAACAAGGACAGTCCTATGGCTAAAAGGAAGTATGAAGACAGTCATCCATGGTTAAAATTTGTTCTGGATTTTTCAACATTTGACCACCATATATGGATGCTCTTGGGTGAAATTCAATCCAAGTGTGACCATTTGGCTGGTGTTCCCCTTATGCCGGACGTGGCCAAGGATCTGCACAAGCTCTATCTGCTCAAGGGGGCTTTGGCCACAACAGCAATAGAAGGGAATACGCTGACAGAAGAAGAGGCCCGAGGGCATCTTGACGGGACACTGAAGCTTCCGCCGTCCCGTGAATATCTTGGCCAGGAAATCGACAATGTGGTCAGTGGCTGTAATGAAATTGCAGAGCATGTCTTGCTTGGAACTGCTGGCGAGCTTTCTGTGGAAGAAACCTTGCACTTTAATGCCCAGATTTTGCACGGGCTTACCCTGGAGGATGGCGTTGTGCCTGGTGCATTTCGGGAGCACCGGGTAGTTGTTGGCCGCTACGGCTGCGCGCCTCCAGAAGATTGTCCCTATTTGTTGCGCAGGCTTTTTGACTGGCTCAATACCATGGACTTCAGTGCCATGGGCCAGGATCGGGATATTGCCTTTGGTGTTATTAAAGCCATCATCTGTCATGTGTATCTGGTTTGGATACATCCCTTTGGCGATGGCAATGGCAGGACAGCACGCTTGCTGGAATACAAGATATTGCTTTTGCTGGGCATCCCCCAGCCCGCGTGTCATCTCTTGAGCAATCACTACAACCAGACCAGAACTCGCTATTATCAGGAGTTGGACAAGACCAGCAAGAGCGGCGGAGACATTACTTCCTTCCTTCGCTACGCGCTTCAGGGCCTGCTGGATGGTTTTAAGGAACAGCTCCGGATTGTGCGAGAGCACCAGTGGGACACAGCATGGGTGAACTATGTCCATTCCCAGTTCAAAGGAAAGAACACGCCTGCCAGCACCCGGCGTCGGCATGTTGTGCTTGAACTGAGTAGCCGCCCTGATTGGTCTGCCAGTATTCAGGACATTCCTGTTCTTTCTCGCCAGCTGGCTCGGGAGTATGCAGGCATGACCGACAAGTGCGTTACCAGGGATATCAATACTTTGGTGGAGATGAAACTGGTACGCAAGTCAGGGGGTATGGTCCGGGTCTGCAAAGAAACCATACTGGCTTTTCTTCCGGCACGCAGGGTAGTTTAGGCGTTTGGGCAAACTACTAGTACTGGCCATGGAATAAAGAGAGCCCCGAAAGGGGCTTTTTTAATGGGCAACTGACAAGTATTAGTTGTCAGTTGGGGGAACCGTTGCCAAATCTGCAACAGTTGGAAGGGAAGGGGAGCTGTCAAGGATTAGTTGACAGCTGGAAGGGGGCAAAAAGAAAGCCCCGCGAGGGGGGGCTTAGTTAGGCTTGGTTAGGGTAGGGGTGCTTAGTTATCCCCGGTGGAGCACTCACGCTCAATTTTTTTTGCTTCGCTATTTCGACAAAGTTTATTGTCCCCAGATGTACCGGTGAGTTTCCACTCCTTCGCGTAATATCCGCAACATTTTCACGAAGGTACGGAAAGAGTATTGCGGGTATATTTATTCCGCATATTCTTTCAATATGCGGGATTTCGTCATCTTCAAGAGAGAATTTCCCACCAACTTCAATCTCAAAGCTATATGGGTAACACTCATTCTCTGGAATCACTACAGCTATTATGCCTGTAGCAACTTTTGTTGCTTCATCAAAATCGGCCCCAAACCTGATGTTTGTTGCCATTTCAACTTCACCAGTGCCTTTGTAGTTTTTGTTTTGCCTAAAGATACACGACAAAAGGCGGATGTCAGTGACTTTCATCAGCCCACCTGTGCCAAATCATATGAAACACACAAGTTTTGATATACTAGGTTGTATGGGCCAGAAAAAGTCTTTATTTTACTCTCCACCTTCCACTCAAATGAAGATTCATAGTTCGCTATTACGGGCTTTTTTTCACAAATCACAGCAAGTGAACGATCGGGATCATCTTGGATAAGTCTTAAAGCAATATCCATTGATTTGCTTTGGGTGACAGTTCCATTTTCGTATCTAGCAAATGTTTTTTCGGCAACACCTAAGAGTTTAGCAAGTTCAACTTGAGTGCAACTGAGCTTTTCACGGATTTTTTTAATCTCAGATGGAGCTAAAAGGCCATCCACTTCCCTTCTAAACTCAATGGCCATGCGCTCAACTTTCCGCTCATCTTCACGATTAAGAAAAGTCTCGTCACATAATTCACAATGATACTCTGTTATATCTGTGGTTGAAAAATTCTCATCTTTATATGTAAAAGCAAAAGACCCTGCCCTTTCTTGAAGAGCTCCAACTTCACATACAGGACAAGAATCGCCATGTTTGAAGTTGATCATAAAAACCTACCTTTCTTTGAATGATGTAATAATCAGAAGATCGCCATTTGTAATCTTAAACTTAATATAAAGCATAAAGTTTTCAATTTCTTTATGATATACATCTAAATATATCTCGTTCCGACTAACATGCTCTGTCATTGACTTGTGAAAATCGGACAGTTTGAGATCAAGTATGACGTCAATCACACACTCTGTTAGCATCCCCAGACTGGCTGCATCCTGCAGAGCACTTTTGGCAATCTTAAAGTTTTCGTTTTGAGCTAGCCTTTTTACGTCTTCGAGGTCGTACGTTCTCCTTGGCTTTTCATGTGGTCGCTTCATTCAACCTCGTTGTTGTTTCTTTGAACAAGTATCATTATGATACTTTTCTCACAATAGTCAACAGAAATCATTCCCTCACTTCCGCATCAAATCCGTCCACCCCCAGAGCACCCGGCCAATGATGGCCTTGTCCCATTTCCCCTCAAAGTGGGTGTTCAGGGAATAGACTTCTGGCTCATATTCTTCCGCATTATCCGAGTAGTAGATGATCTGGTAATCCCTTTCTTTGGTCATGTGCTTGGTGGAGACGCGCTTGATCTTGCCCTCGCCATCCGGGTCTTGCACCAGCCACAATCTTCTGGGCTGGTCCACGGTCTTGTCGTCTAGGTCCACTAGGACCATGTCGCCAGGGTAGAGGGTAGGGATCATGGAGTTGGCGGTTCTGTCGATGCGCACTGCAACCAGGTTTGATTTGTGACGCACTGCGTCTTGATGTTTCCAGACTAAAAACCAGCTGCGAATCTGGCCCAGAAGAACCCGGCCCCCACCAGCACCAACATCATCCACCAGGGGCACAGCATAATAATCCTCTGGCACTGGCTCGGGTAGCCCCTGGCCCACAGGAACGATCTTGGCATCAACAAAGCAGACCTCTTTGGCTGCGTCCTGGCCAGGGGGGACGAGTTTGACGCCAAGTCCGTCCAGTATCCGGCAAGCCGTTTCTAGGCTTATCCCTTTCCCCTTGAGGATCTTTGATATTGTTGATTGCGGTACGCCAGTAATGTCGGAGACAGCTTGCTGGTTACCCAAATTCTTAATTGCATCCTTTATGATGCGCATAAACTTATCATTCGATTGGAGGTCCATTTTTCCCCCATATAGGAAACATTCTTGTCGGTCACATTCTAGTAAGAAATCGTTTTGTTGACTTTCTATTCTATGCAGCATAAAACACCTCCATGAACATTATCAGTCAAGACTCCATAAGAGACAGGCTCAGGTCTTTAAGCATCACGCAACAGGAACTTTCCAGAAAGAGCGGAGTTTCTCAGCCCAGTATTTCCAAATTCTTGGGCGGGAAGTCCATCACCGTGACCACTCTGGAGAAGCTCTGGCCCTTTCTCTACGGCGACGCCTCTCCATCATCCCCGAATCCGGGGGACCAGGAATGATCTCCATGGCCAAGCTGGATCCGTTAAGCGTCAGGCTGACACCAGAGATGTACGATCGTCTCATGGCCGTGATCCAGGCCACGGGTGGAGAAATCACCAAAACAGAAATCATTGAGCGGTCCATAGATGTCTTCCTCCGTTTGCTGGAGTTGGAGCCGTCCATGATCCCAGAATATGATCCCAAAATTTATTTGTCAGTCATACAAAAGGGCGGGGTGTAGTACGATGAACTCAGATATTCGCCTTAAAGTTTCTTTTTCCAATCATAGAAAGCGGAAAAAACTCCAAAGACTCCTTGGAGCAGAGGGCGTGCTGGCATTCATTGACCTGATGCTTGCTGCAGCAGCTCACCGGCCCAATGGCGTATTTACAGGGTATGACCTGGAAGACATTGCCATTGATGCGCAGTGGGACGGAGATGCAAAAGAGTTTGTGGATACACTTCTTGCGGTAGGGCTTTTGAATGAGACTGAACAGGGCTTGGCCATCCATGATTGGATCGATCACAACGCCTATGCAGCTGATGCGGAAATACGAAGTGGGGAAGGTAGATTTGGGAACCTTAAAAAATATTACCCTCATCGAGCAGCTGAACTGGAAGCTCAGGGCATTGGCGTTATTTCAGCAGAAGACTACGCAAGAATAAAAGACGAAGAATCTGGCATAGTTAAGGCTGAGACTGTCGCCCCCGACTCGGTACCCGATCGCCCCCGACTCGCCCCCGACTCGCCCCCCGGTCGGTACCCGTCTCCTCCAGCTCCAGCTCCAGCTCCAGCTCCAGATCCAACTCCAGATCCTATTAAGAAAACCCCCCAACCCCCCTTGGAGGGGGGAGTCGTCCCCGAGAAGAATCCCACTCCTGTTTCCGTAGCCAGAGACATCGCTGGTGAAGGACCACTTCTTGAAGCCTTTTTGGACTTCCACGAAATGCGCCAGAAGATCAAAAGCCCGATGACAGTCAGGGCGGTACAGCTGCTATTCTCCAGGATCGATTCATTGGCCAGGACTGAACAAGAAAAAATAAAACTGCTGGAAGAAGCAACCATGAACTCGTGGAAAAGCGTCTATCCCCCCAAGAAGCCACCCGGTAACGGCAATGGCAAGGATGGTTTTGTGGTCCTGGAGAATGGGCAAGAGGTCAGCGAGACCACGGCGCATAATCTCAGAATTGCCAAAAAAGTTTTGGAGGAAAAACTAAATGGAAAGAAAAGCAGCTATTTTAACAGCGTTGGCGGGTAACTTTGACCGCAAGCTTTCCGCAGAGTTGCTGAGTATGTGGCTGGACCTTCTGGAACCATACACGCATCAGGAGGTAGCCCTGGCGGTGCGGATGGTCATCAACGAGTACGAATACAAAACCTTGCCTCCATTTGCGGTGCTCAAAAAGGCTTTGAACCGAATAACTGGCCAGGGGGAACAGTCTAAAAAAGAGCAGGCCATGGAAGATTGGGAACACTTGCTAAGCGAAATACAAAGTGTTGGCTCTTACGGACAGCCCAATCTTTCACCAGAAGCAGCTAGAGCAGTCAGGATGATGGGTGGATGGAGTACGGTTTGCTCATGGCCTAGAGGCGTGATTGATTTTAAAAGGGCTGATTTTCTGGGCTTATGGGAACACTGTTCCAGCCTGGACTATTTGCCAGAGGCACCAAGGGAGGCCTTGGAGATTCATGACGGCCCCAAGTCCGTGGGCGATTCAATGAGAAACTTCCTGGACAGCATCGAGGTGAAGCAATGACCGAGCAACAATTCAGCTATGCGGCCATGAGCATTGCCAACTTTCTGGGAGCGTCTGTGCCCTCTGAAACAAAAATTTACACCTGGTTTCCCAAGGTCAGCCACATCCCCAGCGAGGCCGTGGGCTACATCACCCAGAAGCTTACGGACGAGCTGGAGCGCATGCCAGCCAACTTCCCCAAGGTTTTTTTGGAGAAGTTCCACCAGTGGCAGCGGGACAACCCGCAGAAGCAGGCCAAAGAGCGCGAGCAGGGCTGCCAGGATTGCGAAGCTGGCCTTTTGTGGCTGTATCGAAAAAAGAACGGCAAAATTGAGACCACGGTCAAGTATTGCCAGTGCTACGCGGGATTTGCCGGCCATATTGGTCGCGTATCCCTGGCCCAGGCAGAAGCAGCCGGATGGATCAGCCGCAAGTGGTTTACTTTTGACGGTGGGCCTTCAGCACTGGCCATAGAGTTGGCCAAGAAAGCCGCTGCTCAGGAACGTCAGCGTGTTCCTCACTGGCAGGAGTCCAGGCAATGATTAAATTCACCATCCCCCTGGAGCCTGTCGGCCAGATGAGGGCCAGGCATACAGCCAGAGGTGGTTTTTCTCGCACATACAAAGCTCCCAAACAGCGCATGGAAGAACACAAGCTTTTAGTTTTTGCCCTGCAGCACAGACCCAGGGAGCCCCTGGAAGGACCTTTGCGCTTATCTGTCCGGGCCTACATGCCTATCCCTAAGTCCTACCCCAGGCTTAAGAAATCCATGGCCAGAAATCAGGAGATACGACCGGCTAAAAAGCCTGACGTGAGCAATATTGCTAAGCACTTGGAGGATTGCTTCAACGGTATTTTCTGGCGTGATGATGCCCAGGTGGTGGAGCTGTTGGTTTCTAAGCACTACAGCGATGACCCCAGGTGGGAGATCGAAATTAGGGAGTGGGAATGAAACAAATCTGCGCCAAGTGCAAAGGCACCAACGTGGTCATGCTCACGGACGGGCGGTCCAGCGACCGCATTGAAGAGTACGAATGCAAAGACTGCATGATTGTTTTCTTTGCCAAGCGGCCCACCAAGCGCATTAAACAAGAGGCGCGGGAACGGCAGGAGTTGTTGGATCATTTTGCGGGCCTGGCCATGGCGTCGGTCTTTGCGAGCGGTTTTGATGGAACTTTTCGGGAGTGTGCACAAGACGCCTACGACATGGCGGAAGTAATGCTGGCAGAACGCGAAGCAAGGAAAGTACATGGAAAAATTTGAAGGTCATCCCCTGATCACAGAGGCCCCAACCAACTTTTGCAAGGTGAACTGCAATATTTGGCATGGAGACCGGAAGCCAGACTCAACAGGAAGATGCGGTTTGGTTGCCTGGCCTCCAGATGACGAACAGGGGAACCGCTGGTGTCGGTGGTCATGGGAGAAAATAAAAAAGCGCATGGGAGGGTTGATTTAGAACCATGGCCGCAATCTCTGTTTCTTGGCCCAGGCTGGTGGACATCATCGGCAAAGACGCAGCTACAGCACTTTGCAAAAAGTATGGCGGGGTTGATGTCTTTGTCCCCAAGAAAGCTCATTTTGGAGAGTTGCCAAAGCTCATTGGAGAAAGCGCCATGCAGGATTTGTCAGCTTGTTTTGGCGGTGAATACATCATGCTGCCCAATGAGGTTAACAAACCCAAACCAGTAAAATCTGCCATTATCGAGCGCTTGGAAAAAGGACATTCTCCCAGAGAAGTAGCCATGGAATATAAAGTCACCCTGGCCTGGGTGCGCAGGCTCAATGCCCAGCTTAGCAAAAGAAAAAAACAACGGCCCGTGCGTCTGCCTTTGGGCTAAAGGGGTTTAGGGTGAAAAAGCATTCCGTCTTGTATCAGTGCTACCGTAAGACTGAACCAAGTGGAGGGATAGCATGTCAGAACCAGTTGAGGTGCGCCTGGCACGGATAGAAGAAATGCTCCGGGCGCATTGCATGCGTAATGAAGAAAAGAATGATCTCTTGTCTGGCAATGTACAAGAGTTGAATAGAAGGCTCACAGATATGGAGCAATGGCGGTCAGAAACAAAAGGTGGATGGGCAGTGCTGGTGGCGCTGACAGCAGGCGGTGGCGCAGCTGGTGCAGTGTTGGCCAAGTTGGGTAGCTTAGTTGGAGGCTAAATGATTGATCAGATAAAAACCGAAGAAGAGTTGATCATTGACGAGGGTATCCGCTTGCGGCGGTATAAGTGTACCGCTGGCGTCTGGACCATAGGCGTGGGGCACGTCATTTTGATCAGTGATAATCTTGGGCCAGATGAGGCAGTCAGCCTGGAGTGGTGTGGCCGTACGTTGCGTCAGGATATTTTGAAAGCCTGGAGTGCGTGCGTGAAGATTTTTAGTATTTGGACCCTGGAGCAGATGACCGAGCCACGCCAGCGTGCATTGGTTAACATGGCTTTTCAGCTTGGAGAGACAAAGCTCAGGGGATTCAAAAAAATGATCGCAGCCATTAATGCCGGGGATTGGGAAACTGCCAAGAAAGAGTGTCTGGATAGTAAGTATGCTACTCAGGCCAAAAAGCGGGCACAGCGGGTGGCCGAAGTGCTCAGGACGGGCAAGGATTGATGTCAACGACATAAATGTCGCTAACATGGGCTAACTGCCCCAAGTCATTGCGAGGAGTCTTCGACGAAGCAATCCAGGAAAGACAAAGATGGATTGCCGCCCGCTTCGGTTCCTCGCGGTCGCAATGACGAAGAGTGGCGCGGGAATGACGAACAACGCAAGGAGATATTATGAGGCTAGTTGATCGCTTTAAATTGTGGATTATGATCTTGGCCGTGGCTGTGTTTGGCGTGGCTTGTTACACGGGATCGGCTCATCTTAAGTATGAGACTCCGGACAAGAGTTTCGAGTATGACCGCACATTTGAGACCGAACCAGTGCCAGAACAGGCAAACGATGACGACACCCACGCCTGATGTTGACCGCCACTTAAGCGAGTGGGATCAATGCTAGCCTATTCCCGAGGCTACAAGTTCCAGGTGGAAGAGCCCTACAGCATCAAGACCACTATCACAGGCTATAACGTGGACTGGGACTGGTACACTCTCAACTCTCAAGGCTATTTGCTAGTGCGCAAAGGATACGCATGGGATGGCGCTACAGGATGGTTTGACATGCCGTCTATTATTCGTCCTTCCATGCTGCATGATGTGTTTTGCCAGATGATGAGGCGCAACGACATTCCTCATATTTTTCGCTATGTGAATGAGTATTTCTACCAGGAGTGTCTAAGGTCCGGCATGTGGAAGGCTCATGCTATGGCTGTGCGCAATGCTGTTAATTTAGCCCGGTCTGGGGACCCGTCACGAGGACCAGACAAGCCAACATTATGGGCAAGGTAATGGGCAAGAGAAAAAGGTTAACAGCAGACGATTGGGAAACCATTCGAGCAGAACGTGAAACAGGCGTTAGCTTCCGCGCCTTGGCTGACAAGTGGGGTATTACCCACCAGGCTATTCAGCGTCGGTCTAAGCGTGAAGGATGGGGAGATGGACAAGATTTAAGCCAAGCCATTAGGCGCAAGGTTGCCGAGAAGGTTGCCGGAGTAGTTGCCGGCGTCAACCCAAAAAAAAGAGCCCAGGCCATTAATGCAGCAGCTGCAAGAGGGGCTGAGGTTGTGGCCAGGCACAAACAAGACTGGGAAGATCATCATCAGCGCTTTACGGTCAATGGTGTTGCTGATGACTTTGACCTGGGCAAGTCAGCCAAGATAAGCGCTGAGATGTTAGCCATTCGACAAAAAGCAGAACGAGCTGCCCATGGGCTAGATGACAGAGCAGAGGGTCCAGTCACCGTGTCTTGGACCAATGTATGAATATTGTGGTCTCTCCCATTGCCTTGCATCCAGGGCAAGAATCTATCCTGGAGGGTAAGACACGCTTTAAAACCATTGCAGCAGGCCGGAGATTTGGCAAAACACTATTGGCTTGTAATTGGCTGGGGCTCATGCCTGGGTCAGCCATGAGTGGTAAGCCTGTAGGGTTCTTTGCTCCCACATATAAACTTTTGCTAGATGTGTGGACGGACATGGAGCGGGTACTCAGGCCAGTGACCAGGAAGGCCAATAAAACGGAAATGCGCATTGAGTTGATCACAGGTGGCCGTATAGATTTTTGGACCTTGGAAGACCAGGATGCTGGCCGGGGGCGCAAGTATGCCCGAATTGTCATAGATGAGGCAGCCCATGCCCGATACTTAAAAGATGCTTGGGAGAGGGCTATAGCTCCCACTTTGACCGACTATCAGGGTGAGGGTTGGTTTATTTCAACCCCCAAGGGACTGAACTATTTTTATGACCTATATCAGCGTGGCCTGGACCCAGGTCATCACGACTGGCAGTCCTGGCACATGCCCACCACAGCAAATCCCCACATATCTGTAGAAGAAGTGGAACGGTACAAAGAAGAGCTACCAGATCTGGTTTTTCGCCAGGAATATTTAGCCGAGTTTGTCACCTTTGGCGCTGGTCTGGTTAAGCCAGATATGATTTTGACCGAGCAAGTTCCACCAGGGCTGCCTGTGGTTCTTGGTGTGGATCTGGCTATTTCAGAAAAGCAGGGCTCTGACTACACGGCTATTGTGGCCATGACTCGTCATCCAGGCTCAGGGGTTGTGTATGTGATGGAGGTGGAGCGGCATCGATGCGAATTTCACGAAGTGCTAGAGCGTATCAAGGATGCAGCAGCCAGGCACAATCCTGGCCTTATTGCCATTGAGAAGGTCCAGTATCAGGCAGCAGTGATTCAGGAGTTGACCAGAACTACATCTTTGCCCGTACGGGGTATCCGGCCCGATAAAGATAAACTGACTAGATTCATGCCTCTTTTAACTCGTTACGAACAGCATCAAGTTAGACATGACCCAGCTCGGGTGCCTGCCTGGTTTAGAGAGGAACTGTTAAGCTTTCCTGAAGGGTTGCATGATGATGGGGTGGATGCGGCCAGTCTTGCCTTTACTGTTCTTGACCAGGCTGTTCCCAAAACCCTAACCCACTACATCCCAAGCCTATGATTACCCAAGCGCAGGAAGAAGCCATTCTCAAAGCTGCCAGCCTGGGTATAACCACAGAGCTAGACAAGGCCATGAGCCAGCTCAAAGAGTCTATCCGTGCAGGTATGCCGGCCAGGGACGCAGTGGAAAAGGCTTTGCGTAGCTTTGAAGGCCAATACAAAGAAGTTCTGACCACAGCCTTCTCAGGCATTCTGCAAAGCTCTGTGGGTGGTGCTGGGCTAGTCAAGGACCTGGTTGTATCTGGCATGTCCCTTTCTACCAGGTTCCATGTCCAGGCTGAGACAGTGGCCGCTGTAGTGGCTGAGGTGGTCAGAAGGCATGACGAAGGGTTTGCCAGCACCAGAAAGCTGGCTTTAGAGATTTATGAGGGGTACGGATTCAGGGACAAGGAAGTTCTCAAAGTAACGCAGCACAACAAAGAACTGCCAGCATATCTGAGATCTGAGCTTTTAAGGGACCCAAGTCTACAGGGTGAGCTGGCCAGGTTCTTTGCCAGAATGCAGGCAGAGAGGTTACGCACCCCAGCCCTTAAGGCTGCGTACATGGAGTATCTGGACGCCATTGAGAAAGGAGCTGGCTTTGAATTGCTAGAAAAGAAGCTCCAGACAGCCTTCCACGAGCGCATGCGCTACTTTGCCAATCGCATAGCCCAGACCGAGCTCCACCGGGCATACATGGGCGGTCTGTCCAGGGAATACATGCAGGACAAGGGCATTGCCATAGTTAAATACAGACTGAATCCCACCCACCCCATTGATGATATTTGTGATCTATTGGCAGAGCGTGACTTATACGGTCTTGGGCCTGGGCTGTATCCCAAAGAGCTTTGCCCTGTACCACCTGTGCATCCCTTTTGTCGTTGCATGTTGGCGCCACAGCACTGGGGCCTTAAACGCAAATGGAAGCTCAATCCCAATGCAGACAAAGAGTATTTACAAAGCCTAGACCCAAGGATTGCAGCCAAAATCATGGGTAGCAGGGCCAAGCGTGACCAGGTCTTTGGTGGGGGCATGGCAGATGATGTATGGAACAGAAATCAGCCTGCAATGTACGGTATTAGAAGTATGGGGGATGTTGCCAAGGGATTGGGTATAAGGCTAGACGTGGGCATGAGCAATGCTTATGATATAGCCAAGAAAGGTGGCAAGCATAGTGGCTGGTGTGAAGAAATGGAAATGAAATCAACTCAAGAGCTTCAGGCGGGAGTAGGGTCATTTTCTGAACAGATTAAAAGACACAAGGCATGGATTGCAAATCCAGCTCAGAAAGTTTCCAATTGGGAACAAAGAGATGATAGATATAAGTCAGGGCTGTTGAAAAAATGGCAGAAAGACATAGACAGGCAAGAAGAACAGCGGGCTGTCTTACAGGGAATACTCAAGTCAAGGAAGGTTGAACATGGCCAATGATTACAAGATAATTCTTTTGGCATTAGTTGAGTTGCTCAAGGAGCAGGGCATTGAAGGTGCAGGTAAGGTTGACGGTCTTAACGCATACCAGGCCCTTCTAGAAGTACAAACCCAGGCCAATGTTCTTGGAATTCCTCTTTCCGATATTGGTCTGAGAGACTTCGATATTGATACCTTGCTCAATCCTGACCCAGCTACTGACCTACGCAAGACAGGATGATTATGTGTGCCAACATTGATGACTTCAACCGTGGCTGCGCCCTGATTATGGGCCGGCTTTATTCAACCTTTCCCAAGAAATCTGTTGTCAAAATAACAGAGCTGGATGATGGGCCAGTACCACCAAGCCAGGAGACCCTGGAAACTTACAGTGCGACTTTAGATTTTTTGGCAGAAGAAGAATATATACGGTTTGGTAGCCAAGCAGGTCCTGAAAAGGAACGTGTGTTCATGGCAGTACGCTTGACCAGCAAGGGCTTGGCAGCACTAAACCGCAACCCAGACGCCCTGGACGCTCCTAAGTCCACTGTGGGCAGTCGTGTGGCTGCCTGGAGTGCAGGCACCATTGCTGGAGTGGCCAGTGATGCAGTTCGACATGCTGTAGCTGTAATTCTTGGGTAGGAGTAGAATCATGTGCGCTAACATTGACCTTTTCAACAGATGTACTGTGGCCATATTTGGGGTCTTGTATTCAGCCTTTCCCGTACCCGTGACCATGAAGTCAGAAGATGTGGCCAAGGTCATAGGGCTGGACAGTTTTGACCAGTCATCCATGGCCATTTATGCAGAGACAGTGATTTTCTTGCGGGATGAGGGATATTTGACCCTGACCAGTGAAGCAGGGCGGGGGAGTCAAGCAAGGATTTTTACAGGTGTACGTTTGACCAGCAAGGGTCTGGCAGCCTTAAATCGCACACCCAAAGAATTGATTGACGCTCCCAGCATAGGAGAGCGTATTGCCGCATGGACTTCTGATCTTGTCAAAGAAGTTTCTTCTGACGCATTGAAAGGAACAATCAAATCCTTGCTGTCGCCCTTCTAGCATCTAACCAATAACCACCTTGAACCTGGCCACAGCGATCTTGTACGCCTTCAGCGTGTCCCCGTCGTACACAGTGTCCAGGTGTTCAGCCTTCCAGCCATGCCCAGCCTTGATGGTGGACGTGACCGCATCTTCAACTTCGGCCATCTTCTGATAGATCAGCTCCAGGCCCTTGTAGTCTGACAGCTTGTCCCCAAAATAGATCAGGACCTCCACGATCTTGCCTCCACCCTTCCTGGGCGTTGATCGCCTGGGCACAATCCTGATTAAGGGATAGTCCTTGCCGGTTATTTCCGGTTCCAGTCCAATGGCCACGGATTTGGCAATCCTGGCCGCACAGAGCACGTCCTTGATGTGTGTCAAGGCTTCATAGGTCTTGGTCATTATCTGCGCTCCAGATGGACAGAAAGGAAAAGCGGGGCTCCTTCGTCAGATGCGGCATTTCTAGCCATCATGACTGAATTCTCAAACTCTTTAGAATATGCCTTGAGCTTGGAGTAGTACAAATCATCTTGGCCCTGGGTGCATTCCTGGCAAGTGACAATATAGGCCCTCAGCTCAATGAGTCTAGACTTCCAGTCATGCGGGAACGTGCCCATGGACTCTACATCCTTGGTAGCTCTAATCATGCGCTCAGTGGTCACCTCACTGGCCAGGTATTCGTCAGTAAATGTCTGCATGGTTAATCCTCAAGGTCAAAATATTCTTCAAACTTAGCAAAGACAGCATCGTCCGTTACTTCTTCCACAAAATAGGGGTCACCTTTATAGCCTGGGTGATTGACCTTCTTAGCAAAGATAAACTTGTCTCCCATGGGGAAGCGTAATGCTTGTTTGTTTCTTGCCCATATCTCATGTGGCTTGGTTCCCCAGTGGACAAACAGAGCGTGTGGCGCTTTTTCAAGGTCATGCCAGATGTTGTATTCCAGCTTGTCTGTATCAAACTTGCTAACCAGGCTTCTAGCCATTGCTCCGGTCTGGGTATGAGCTGCTACTCGGTCTTGGAGGACCTCAAAGAAGTGGTCTCCAGTCCTAGCCAGGGCGTCAGTGGCTGCGTCACTGAAATCATCAAATAGGGCACCAATGGCCATGTGGTCCCGAACGTGGATTTTAATTCCATCAGCCATCTGGGTCCCTGTCGTGTTTTTCTTCGTCTATTTGGCTCAAGATTTCATCCAAGCGTTCTTGGTCAAGACCACCAAATTGGACAGAAACTATCCTTTTCATTTGTTCTTGGATTATTGTGTCAGGCATGGCTGATGCTTGCATTTGCTGTAAGATGGACATCTCAACTGCCACGTCTGCCAGCACAAAAGAGCGTTCCCATCTTATCTCTGGGTCTGTGTCGTTAGAGATACCCAGCCAGAGCTTAATCATCTCCCAGACCTGTTTCTCAAAGTCTTCTACCCGTTCGGCCCACTTTGACAAAGAAGAGTTCAAGGCTTGGAAACGCATCTGCAAAGCTACACCGCTTTCTTGGGACTGGCTGCCTTCAACCTTGAGTCCTACCTCGTCAATTCTGCGCCTTAAGTAATCAATCTCTCGCTCGTAGCTTTCCAAGGGAGCGTTAGGCGGGGCAATGTATTGGGGAGGGCTGCCATAATGAATGAGCATGTTAGATACCCCAAGCTCCTTGGCGGCGTTGGTTATGGTATCGGTATTGCCGGTCATCTCAGTTGGGATATGGTACGAAAGAAAAGGGAAGGTGACAGACCGAAATATTTCCAACTTCTCACTTTGGCGGTTGAACAAATCATAGGAGAGGTCAGCAATCTGGGCAAAAGCTCCCTCTTTGGGAAACTGGCCAGACTCGGAAAAAGCCAGCACAGGGCATACCCCCAAGGTATGCTGGCCCTGTTCAATGACCAGCCTATCTTCATCCAGGAGCTTCCAGTCTTCCCTGGTGAACTCCCACTCAACCTCTTTGTCTTCATCCTCAATTAATTTTGTGGCCTCAAAGCGTATCAAATCTATACGGCCATCTGACCCAAGGACGCATCGTGTCACATGCTCTGGCATGATGAGCTGGCAATATGGGAATGTTCTGCGCTCCGAATCATCTTCTTTGTCCATATCCACCAGAACAAACATGATGCCTCGAGCCTTGGCCTGGATGGTGAAGTTGGTCCAGAACACATCCTGGTCATTGCCCTGGCCGTCCATATCATTGGCCACATCTTTTAGGGCGCTCTGGCTAAAGACTCTGGCGGGAGGGTTGATGGAGAGATACCCAGCGAACCTGTCGCAAGCCATAAGAAGGTCCAGCAAGAACAATGGATGCTCATTGCGCCTGGCAAACTTCTCTTGGCTCTCGCGAGGATATTTGAGCAAAAATGAATCGCTGGTAGACTTGGGTTGAAACCCACCTGTCCCGTTTAGAGCGTGGGCTATGAATTGGAATCTGTCTCGGTCTATCATGACATTGGCATGAAACTACTCCTTGCAATTTTACACCCTGAACTCGTTTAGGGTGTCTTTAAGCACTCCTTTCCCTGACTCTGGCCAAAACCATTATCACGGAGGAAACATGGATATTACCGCGCTCAAGGACACGCTTGGAGACGAGAAGTTTACTGAGCTTGAAGCCCACATTGAGAAACTCACTGGCCAGCGTGATGCAGCCAGGAAGGAATCCATTGACGGGCGTCACGCGCTCAAGGGCAGGGTGGCCGAGCTGGAAGAAGCTCAAAACAGCCTGCTGGAACGTCTGGGCCTGGAGTCCCTGGATGAGCTGAAAGAGCTTCCGGACGTAAAAGGTCAGGCCGAGGTCAACAAACAGATGGAGGTCAAGCTCAAGAGACTGGAAAAGCAGCTGACCGACGCAGCCAATGAAAAAGAGGCCTTGGCCAGAAAGCACCAAGAAGCAGTCAAAACAAATATTTTGTCCAAGGCCATGGCTGACTTCGACTTTGTGGACCGTGATGTGGTGGGGGCTTATGTGGCTCCCAAATTGGAGTTTGACGGGGACGACCTGCTGTATCGAGATGGTGATGGTCTGGTTCCCGTCAAGGACGGCTTGGCTGCACTTGCCAAGTCCCGACCAGCGTTACTCAAGGCACCTGGCGCGGGAGGCGCGGGCGTGCGTGGCACAGGCAGTCCGACCGGGAAGGGCGGCACCATGAATATTGATGATTTTAATAAGCTGCCCCCTAAAGACCGTGCCAAGTTCATGGCCAATGGTGGGAGCCTGGAGAACTAAAAAATGTCCAATACCCTAACTGCCCTTGCTCCGCAGCTCTACAGTGCTGCTCAAGAAGTGGCTGCCGAACCTTTCGGTGCTGTGGATGCAATCTATACCAGCTTTGACGACAAGGGCGTGGCCATCGGCGACACGGTTGACGTGCCTGTGGCCCCTGTTGCGGCCCTTGATGATTTTACCCCTGGTGCTGCTACTCCTCAGGGCGCGAATAAAACCGCAGCCAACGTGGAAGTGGCCATCACTGCCAGCAAGAAAACCAACTGGCATTTAACTGGTGAACAGATTCGCAGCTTGCAAAATGCGGGAAACCAAAACGAATGGGCCAGACAGCTCGTTGCCCAGGGCATGCGTGCTTTGCGTAATGCTGCTGAGGCTGACTTGTGTGTCGAGATTAAAGAAAATGCTTGTCGTGCTGTAGGTGCTGCCGGAACAGCCCCCTTTGCAGACTCCATTGATATTATCGCAGACCTTAGAAAAGAGCTGCGAGATAATGGAGCTCCCATGGCTGACCAACACCTGGTTATTGGCACTGCTGCAGCTGCTAACCTCCTGAAGCTCGGAATCGTTCAACAGGCTTATGCTGCTGGGTCAGACACTGAGCGCAGGTCTGGGCGCTTCTTGCCCCAGTACGGGTTTAACATCGTGGAAAGTGCTGGGCTAGTAGGTCATACTGCTGGAGACGGTACCGGTATGAAGGTTCATGCAAACACCAACGCAGGGATTAAGACCTTTAAAGTTAAAAATGCTGGCTCTGGTGGCGTGAAAAAAGGTGACGTCCTTGGGATAGGCGATGCAATGTATGTATCCCATGTTACCCAAGCTGAAATCAAGAACAAAGACTTGGTAATTGCTACTCCCGGACTCGTTGCCAATGCTACTGCAGAGGATGACATTACCGCTGCTGGTAACTACTCACCCAACTTTGCCTTTGAGCGCAATGCTATTGTGGGGATTATGCGACCGCCTTTGGTGCCTGCTAACCCCACTATCAACCAGATGGTCATCAGTGACAACAAGGGCATGAGCTATCTGCTCCTGGAAATTGCCCAGTACGGTCAAATCACTTGGGAATTGCACCTGGCTTGGGGGTTTAGAGTTGTCCAGCCTGAGTTTGTCATGACTCTCTTGGGCTAGGAGGCGATATGTCTAAAATTCAACTAAACAAAATGAACCCCACTGGGGAAAAGCTTCAGCTTGGGGCTAGCTTGGCAGCGTTTCAATACGACATTGTATCAGCTGCCAATACTGCTGCCCAAGTGGCTTTTGTGGCTCCTTTCCCCATGCGCATTGTGGACATCATTGTCGAGGCCACAGCAACCTCTAGTAGTGGCACAGTGACTCCCAAGAAGGGAACAGTGGCCATGTGTACGGCCATTACCTGCGCTACGGACAAAGCTATTTCGCATGTGACCGTGGGGGCCGTTGCTTCTGCCTTAACTTTGGCCAAAGGCGACGTGGTAAATGTACAGACCAACGGCTCTGATGACCGTGGCCTTGTAACCTTTGTGGCCGTAAGGCTTTAAGGAGGGATGTCTTATGGCAACCTGGGATAGAGAAACACATTACTACTCCGGACAGGGCGTGGTCCTGGTCGGGGAGTACGGCACGACCGATCTGACCAAAAACGATGTTACTGGCCTGACCGCTGTTGGCAACGTGACTGACCTGAGAATCAGCATTGAAACCTCTTCTGCTGAACACAAGGAGTCGCAGTCCGGGATGCGTCTAGTGGACTACCAGTTCCCCACCGAGACCAAGGCTAGCTTGATCATGACTGTGGAGAACTTTTCGCGTGACATCCTGGCCATGGCTTTTCGTGGCAGCTATACGGCAAAAACAGGCACAACCATTGCCAAGGGCAGTGCGTTGGACATCAAGTTCTACAAGGGCAAGGTCGTTCCCTTGCAGCATATCAAAGTCAGCGCAGTGACCATTGATAAGGGCGAAACACCCCTTGTGCCCTACAACCCACTAACCCCGAACGCCAAGTATGACTATGTTCTCAACGAGGAAGCCGGGTCGGTGCGGTTCTCCGATGACCCGGACACCGTGTCTTTGGATGATGGTGATGCACTCAAGGTGTACTATACCTATGCTGACCATGCCGTGGTTGATGCCCTCACAAGCAACCCCGCCCCCCGGTTCTTGCGCTTTGAGGGTCTCAATACCGTGGACGGAGACAGCCCCGTTGTTGTGGAGGCCTTCAAGTTTGTGCTCGACCCGGCCAAAGAGCTGGCCCTGATCACTTCCGAGGAAATGGCCAGCTTTGAAATGGAAGGTGCCCTGTTGGCTGACTCCAATCAGATCACAGGCTCTAAGATTTTCCGTCAACTCATTGTGCGCTAAACTTCAACCCCAGGCCCTCTTCGGAGGGCCTACCCCTTTTGGAGAGTGAATGGACAAGAAAGAAATCAGGCCCGTCAAGGTCAAGGACCTGCCCAGATTCTTGAAAGCCTGTGAGCCCATTGCTGATGCTTTCATGGCTGGCGATATCAAGGCCGCCATCATGCAGCACGCTGACAATGTGATCGAGGCCACGGCCATTGGTGCCGGGATTGAACGTGAATGGTTGGGAGAACAAGAGCTTGATGTGCTGGTTGAACTTACGGCCAAGGTGATCGAGGTTAATATTGATTTTTTCGTCCAGACCCTACTGCCAAAGATACAGGCCGTAGGGGAAAGCCTGGGAGAAAAGACCAAGGATCTTGGTATCACGACTGGATAACAGGGCTGGTTATGGCTGGGTTTGAGTACGAGGCTGTAATGAATATGACCTGGGTGGATGCAAAAGAATTTTCAAAGAGTGTGTCAAGGCTAAGGGAACAGAACTGGCTAGAGACTGCAAGCGCCTCCCGGGCTGCGAGCATGGATCAAAAGCACTGGTCGAGAATGGTTGAGGAATTAAAGCATGTCTAAAAGAGAAGTTCAGGTCACCATCACGGCCAATGTCAGCCAGGCTGAAAAGAAGCTCAATGAGTTAGCCAAAACCCTTGAGCAAAGCTTCAAGATGCGGAGTGGCCAGGGGATAGACTCAGTTGGTCAGTCCCTCAAGTTCTTGGGGCATCAGTCCAGGGAGGCTATAAAGAATCTTGGACCCCTCAAGGGGTCTTTTGAGTCGTTGCGCATGGCTGGCGGTGGCCTTGTAGGTGCTTTCCGGGGTCTTGGCCTGGCCATGAAGGACTCCTGGAAAGAGTCCAAAGAAATGGCCAAGAACATGGATTCCATCGACAAAAAAGCCAAGACCAGCACCATGTCGGTCAAGAAGTTTTTTGGGGCCTTTGGTCTGGGCTTTACTGGCGTTAAGGCTTTTCAGTCCATTATGGAGGCCTCCAATGTCATGCAGGAGCTCAACGGGCGTCTGGCCACCACAGAAGGCAGTGCCTCAGCTGCGGCCAGGGCCATGGACTCCATCCATGCTGTGGCTCAAAAGACGGCCACCGGCGTGCGTGATGTGGCTGAGATATTCATGGAGTTTTCTGCCTCCGTGCGTGAGATCGGAGTCAGTCAAAAAGAAGTCACTGGCCTGACTGAAAACATGGCCAAAATTTTCAAGCTGTCAGGCATGGGAGCCAGTCAGTCCAAGTCTGCCATTACCACCCTGACCCAGGCCCTGCAAAATGGCTCCATGACCATTGGCCAGTTCAACACCCTGGCCAGAAATGGCGGTCAGACTCTTGCCTACCTGGCGGACATGCTGGGCGTATCTCACCGTGAACTTCGAGAGATGGCCAAGGCCGGAGAGCTCAGCGCAGAAAAGCTCCTGCTCCTGGCGGAGTCGTCGGACAAAATAAACAAAGACTTTGCTGGTATGCCGGCCACTGTGGGCGATGCCATGACCCGCATTGCCAATGCTTTTATCAAGACCGCTGGCGAGTCTGAGGCGTTGCGCATTATCTTTGGTGCGTTGGCCAAGGCCATTGAGTTTGTGGCCAGAAACCTCAACGCCATTGTGGGAGCTACTATTGCTGTGGGTATAGCTGCCATGGTGCTCAATGTTGGCAAGTTGGTTGTCATGTTTCAACGGCTGGCCGTGACCATTGGGTTGGCCACACTTGCGGTCGAAGGATTTAAGAAAAGCACTGTTATTCTGTGGGCTATTGGATTGGCGGCTGCTGCAATTATTTGGGCCTTTGAAAAAATAGCTGGTCATTTGGGTAAGTTTGGCCCTGGAGTGCAGAAATTTAAGGACCAGTTGGATAAATTGGAAGAATCGGCTCAGACAATGGAGGCATCCATCACTGGCGCGCTGAACAAGGTAAATACTGAAATCGCAAAGGCGCGGAGCAATTTGAAGGGTTCCCTTGACCAGATAGCAGCATCCTTTGAGGGGCTATCAAAGATAATAGACCGTGAAGTAAAAAACGCAACAGAGAAGATCAACAGGATATATGCTCAGGAACAAAAAGCCATAGAAGATGCCTACGGAAAGAATGTGGCCAGGTATGAGAAAGAAACGGCTTTGTTGATTTCTCATACTAACGGCACATTGACCATTCTCCGGACAGCAGCACAGAATAAAATAAACCTGATCGAGACAGAAGCAAATGTACGGCGTCAAGCTGTAGCCAAGATGTATGATGACGAACAGGAACGAGCCAGGGCGTTAGAAACACTTGAGCGTGGAGTTCGCGAGAAGAAGCTACAGATACTTGAGCAAATGTACAGCGATTACCAGTCGCATATCGACAAGCTCAACGCAGAAGCCGAAAAGCATTTTAATAAAGTTAAAGAGCTGGAAGAAAAGAAGCGGATTGAATCACTCAAGGGAGAAGACCGGATACGGGAACTGGAACGCCGTGGCATGAGTGAATATCAGGCGTACCGAGATAGGGAATATGAAATAGATTCAAAGCTGGCCAAAGGCAAAGAGGCTTTGTCTAAAGGGCAAATAGAGGAAGCGATACGTTACTCCCGGGAAGCAGAGCAAGCCGCTTCGCAATTAGCCACCTCGGTCGCAGACGGGGACCGGGAAATAATATCCATCAAGCGTGGCGTCAACAATGCAGTGCTCAAGAGCACGGAAGCACAAGAGCTGTACAACAAGGCTCTTGAGGCCGAAATAGAAGTTGCTAGAAAATCGGGACTTGCGTTCAAGGAAGAGTCGGACAAGAAGGCTGAGGGCATGGAGGACCTTACTGAACAGCTGCGCGCATATAGAGAGCTCGCTCAAGAAGAGATAACTATGACTATCAAGGCCAACATGGATGATATATTTAATTCCCTGGAGACTCTGGAATTAGCACTACAAGAATATAAATTTTTGATACAGATGCAAGTTGATATAGAAGAAATTCTATCAAAGATAAGCGACTTACAAGCAGAAATCAAAGAAACAGGCAAGGTGGATATAGAGGTCAAGTCCAACATCCCGGAACTTCAGGGCCGAGTCGACCAGTTACATAAGCGTCTTCAGGAAAAAACGGAGTCCAAACATGCGATCTCTGACAATGCTAACAAGGTGCAAAAGGCCATTGATAACCTCAAGAAACCTACCAGCTCCACCCATACCATTTACATCAAGAAAGTCCAGAAAAACGCCCTTGGCGGACTTATCCAGAGCTTTGCCAGCGGTGGGCAAGCCTTCAAAAGAGCCATAGGCCGTGTTTCTGGCCCAGGGACCAGCACCAGTGATTCTATTCCGTCCATGTTGTCGGATGGTGAATTTGTCATCCGGGCGTCCATGGTCAAAAAATGGGGCGCGGCCTTTTTTGAGTCCCTCAATGCCGGGTTCCTCCCTGCCATGCCTCAAATGGCCATGGGCGGCGCTGTTGCTGGAGCTGAAACAGGCTCTAACGAGTCTTTGACCGTCACCTTCCGGGCTGGAGAGTTGGAAGCGCCTGTGCGCATATCAGACCCTGCCAGCAAGGTTTCTGTGCGCGCTTTTGCTCGTGAACTGCAACGAATAAAACTTCTGCAGGGGAGATAAGATATGTCCACAAGATTTAGATTATACAGCACAGAGCAGGGACCAAGCACGACTCCAGACGTCCTTGATCCAGCGCCGGGGATACTCATCAAGTTTGATCATGATCCTGTGCACTCAGAGGGATTAAGACTGACACCGCCGGAACGTAGGGGAAGGGCTACGAAAACCCTGTCCGGAGTCCATCATCAAGACTTTGGCGTAATTGAGGGAGATGGGACGCTTTCCATAAATGGCAATGCCGAAGAAGGAGAGTGGCTTACTCAAGAGACCGTGGACGCTTTAAAGACAGCTAATGTTGCTCCTCCGGATACTCTTTATTTTTTCACAGACGGTTATGAAGTGTGGCTGGTGCGCTTTCAGTCTGCGAATTTCTGGAAAAACCAACTCTGGGCAACGCATGGCCTGGCCCATTATAGTTATGAACTGCTATTCTATGTTATTAAAGAGTTCTCAGAGGGATTTATCTCACTTGAGTGGAATCCTTATCTCACCAGCGATGTGGTTTTATGGCTGGATGCTGCCAATCCACAAGATATATGGTTCCACGACGAGCCCGAGAACGCCATTCAAACCTGGGCAACTTTGGCCCAATACAGCGAAGGACTTGCACCGGTGTTGGAAGATGGTGCGGTTGTTTTTAGCGGCGGTCAATATCTGGTGGAACCGGAATGGATGTCCCCGTTTCAAGAACGGCCACTGCGGGATTGTGTTATTGCTCTTGTCTGCCAGGCCGGAATTTTTGCAACAGAGGATCCAGAAGATCCAGGGGAATTTGAAGATCCACCAGAGCCGGAACCAGAGCCGCCTTTTGTAGATGAGGCTGGATTCATGAGCATTCTTGCCCCAGACGCAGGAACTGATGAAAAAAGAAACGACTATAGTTCTCTGGACACCTCATTCTTTATGAGTGCCGGATCAGCCAGCAATGGTCATGAGTTCAAAGTAAAGGCCGTTGGCTATCGGAGCTACGGCCTGAACATGCAGCACAACAGCGCAAGTCCTACAGTTACGCCAAAAGCCATCCGGCTTTGGAAGGGAGACTCCGAGGGGCCCTGGGACAAAAAGCAGGAATTGCGGGTCAATGGCAGCGATGTTGACACAGACAGTAATGCATCCCGCATTGCAAACACCACTGGTCCCATGGCGTTGGGATGCCGGCAGGGAGTGTGGGACGGGCTAAATTGGCATGATTACGAAAAGTTTCTGACCGGGAAAATATGGGAAGTCATCTGGATGTATGACCCGAAATACACAGATACTGTGGAAGGATATTTGGCCCACAAACATGATCTGACCGATGCGTTGCCCGAGGATCACAAATACAAAACTCGGCAACCCATGGCCTGGGAATTTGCGCTATGATGCCTGCTCTGGTGTATTTATTTGGACGAGATATTTCGCAGCGAGTTGAGTCCGTGGAAATAGCATGTGAGTTGGGCAATTTGTGCTGTGAGACGAGCATAGAGCTACGGGACAGGGCTGGTTTGGACCTGCTTAAAATGCGGTTACCAACGGAAAAACTGGCCATAGAAGTCTATTGCTGGAGTGCTGAAGCAGGAGAAGAGCCAGGATACAGATTTGCCGGTAAATTTTATCTGGAATCTGCACAATATGATGATGATCCCAGCTCCACCAAGGCCACGCTCTGGGGTCGGACTCATGGCGCAATGCTGACTGCTCCCTGGGCGGGACGGGTAACAAAACAATTTAGTGATACCACTATCAACCCCAGTGACTTTGTAACCGAGAGCGAGTTTCAGGACGTGTACTGTCTGTCTTTTCAGGGCATCCCCAGCGGAGCGTATATTGCTGATGGCCTCACGCCGGCGGAAATGCTTGCAGAGCTAACAGAGCTGGCCGGGGAGATTTTAATACCAGGCACAGGATATTGGAGAGCGAATAATAGCTTTGTTGGCGGGGAACCTGTTTACAAAGAGCGCAATCAGGGGCCTATTTGGGCCAGTGCTGCTGACTATTACCCCCTGCCCAAGGATGTCATTACATCGATGTCTATCACGCGCTACAATCCGGATTATGCGAACCGGGTTTTCATCACCGGAGAGGTTGCGCCACAGACCAGGAGTATTGATGTTAGTGTGTTGGGGGATAGCCTTATCCCCGCTGATGGGAAAGCTACAGCCCATGTTATTGCGATTGTTCGTGATGAGGTCGGCGAGATTATAGACAACATCGATGTGCATTGGGCGTCGAGCGATGGAACATTGCAACATCGAACAAGCCAACCCAGTGCCAACAATCCACCCTATACCGAAGTTATCCGGGCCGATGATTACCGACACGCAACCCTAAGTTACCACGCCAATCAAATTTTGGGCGTGTACAGCGATGCTTCCCGGGTCCCCTCCAAGGGCAGTGCAGTGGATACCAGCGCCAATAGCCTGATGAACACCCTGGGCGGGTCCCTGTCTGGGAACAGAATCAGTTTTTCATCAGATTTGGATTATTACGACCAGCAGCTATGGGTGCGGTATGTTCCCATTGGCGCGCCCAACCGCTACACAGCCAGCACCAGGACAGGCATGGTGTCTATTTCCGCCAGTGTGGACGGTGGCAATGGTTCTGTAATGATCAGACAAGGAGTGCCCGAGTCCAGTAACCAGATCGTGGTTTTGCCCACAGTGGAGTCGGTTTGTTTCGGAGATACAGCCAAGAAAATCAACATCGTGGGCCGCATCTCAGGAGCAGCTGCCACAGGGCAGGTCAAAATAAGCATGTCTGGGTGTGGAACAATATCAGCAACAACAGCGACCTTTGGGTCAGGGTCTGTAACTGAGCCCCTGAGGGTGGATGGTATTGACCGGGCTGGAGAGAAATATGTGGTAACCACCACAGTCCCCAACAATACCCCTGTTTTTGTGGATGCAGAGGGGCAACCGGTTACGGCCCTGGCGGACCCAGCTCAAGACAAGGTTTTTTGGGTCGATGCTGATCTGCGGTCCACTATTTACGCAACGTACAATGCCAATGGCGTGGCCAGTGTCAACTGGACGCCTCCGGCGTATGAGGGCGACCCTGGCGGCTCAACCACAAACAGCTATTTGCAGGTAATTACCGAGGAAGTCCCCGTCTATTATGATACTGTTCCTCAATGGTGGCCAGTGGGCGGCGGCAGCTGGTGGACCACAGGCTCATTTGTGGACATTAGCCACCCAATTTACGTTACCGGGATGTTTGATACCCCATATGATATCATCCTTTGCCTGTTCCCATATGCTTATTCCCCTGGCATATTTGGCCACAAGCCAGAGAGCAGTAACTACTACCACAGCTATGACATTGCAAAACAAAGAGTCCGTATCGCTCCGTTTAAAACTGCATCTAACCGTTATGATAATCTGTTCCCAATAGGAGAGATGTGTAAAATTCGATATACTACAAAGATTACTACTACAGAGCCAATACCCAAGCGCAGACAAACATCATGTAGTGCTGAAATCACAGCCAAAATTGAGGACGGATCGCAGGCAGGAGTGATTGGCACTGGGCGCATATCTGGAACAGACTGTTATTATGACGCAGAGCCAGGGGGTTCATAATGGCCACTTTTAGAGCATATAGCTGGCGAGATACCGGCAACGAGACCGAAGGATCCATCAGGATCTGGAACGTCAAGGAAAACGTACCCTATTGGGTCATCGAGGCCGGAGACGCCCCGGTGTACAACCATGACTATGATATGTGGGAATATGGCGAAAATATGTATCTAGAACTTTGGGACGTGCATAAGGCGGCGCTGATTGCCACTGGGGAGATTTTGGACGGCATTGAAACGCCCCATGGATACATGACTGGTGTTGTTGTCCTGCATCCCGAGCCTGGCCAAACAATAAATCTGCTCGATGTAGACCTGGGCTATCATGTAAGTTTTTATCTCCCGAGCTACGGAGCATTGGATGACCCGCCGTTTATGCCCGGTCGAGAGACATTTGTACAGCCCTGGATTGACCTGCCAGACATTGCACATCCCATTTACGGTGGGTCTTTTAGCCCATACCAAGATTCTTTGGCCAAAAAAAGAGCATTTGCAGAACTTTTCGTGTCCACAACGCCATTTCTGGAAGCCAACATAAACATATCTGGGTATTTTCATGCTGCAATATTGAACCTGCTTTCCGTGGTTGTGGATGATGATGTGATACGTGGGCAAGTTGAGGGCGTCCGCTGGCGATTTGACAGCCATGGAGCTTCCACTGAGCTTCGCATCAGAGAGTATCAATATAAGCGTTATGTGTTGCCGCATTAAGGAAATATTATGATCGAACCACGGGACTTGCTGCCCAAAAAATCAAAACGAGAAGTGGCCACTGCCCGAGTCATTGGCGCATTTGAGGGCTGGGTCTCATTGTCGGTGCATACCGGCATGACCATTAAGATTTTGGGTGAGGGCTACACAGTGGGGCAACGAGTGGTGCTGGCCATGCCTGACGGCAACCTGGCCAACGCCCAGATCATTGGCCTGGCCACCGGGCAAGAAGGGATAGTTGAACATATCACGCTATTGTGAGGATATTATGACTTGCAAAATACAAACAAAACAGCGGCTCTATCGTGGTGATACCTGGGTCTATGCTTGGCTGGCCTGTTACCCTGGGACAAAAAACCCTTATGATTTGTCAGGCGTCAACGCCCGACTGCACTTACGCGACCTGGATGATGGCCTGGTCCTGGAGGCCACCCTAGGCCATGGCCTGATCATTACCCCTGAGGATGGGCGCATTGATTTGCGCCTAGACTTGCCCCAAGACATGACCCTGGGTTTGTATCGTTATGACCTGGAAATCACTTGGGACGATGGGCAGGTCAGCACCCACGGACAACAAACCGTTGAAATTCTAAAGGACGAAACCCATGACTAGGGCTGAAATCATTGAACTGGACGTCAGGCCAGAGGTCATTGAGCGACGCCGGGCACCGGAAGTGACTCTGGAAGTGGGAGTGCCAGGCCCCCCGGGCAAAGGCATTCCAAAGGGCGGCCTGCCCGGGCAGGTGCTGGGCAAACAGGGCACAGGAGACTTTGAAACAGGATGGACTGACCTCTCAGCTAGCGATGGTCTTTTTAGTCGCATGGCAGGTGAAACGGTTTCAGCTCTACACGTTGTCTGGGAAGACACAGATGGCAAGGTCTATTTGCTTGATTACCGGGACGCTGAACACATTGATCTTTTGTCTGGTTTCACGGTGTCTTCAGCGAATGTTGGTGAAGCATTAAGTCTCCAGCGTGTGGGCTGGCTTGACGCAAGCGGCCTTGGACTTGTCCCTGGTCGTGTCTGGCTGGAAGAAAATGGCAGGCCGACACAGACGCCGCCTTTGGGCGGCTTTGATGTGTTAATTGGGTATGCAACCGCTGAAGAGCGGCTTTTTTTGGACTTTCAAGACAACATATTTTTGGGAGATTAAATCATGGCAAATAAGTATTTGGCACGTGTTGCAGGTCGCACACAACAAGTAGAAGCAGTTACTACAGGTGGACCAGGTAGTGCAGGTAAGCTTTTAGCGTATGGGGAGGATGGCAGAATACATATTACTGCTTTGCCTCCGGGTATCGGTGTAGATGCTAATATTTTTGTAGCTTCTGAAGCACTTAGTGCTGGCGATTTTGTTAATATTCATGATGACAGTGGAACAGCTAAATGCCGTAAGGCAGATAACTCTAATGGACGAGAAGCTGATGGGTTTGTTACTGAAGCAGTTTCTAGCTCTGGTGAGGCTACAGTTTATCCACTGGATGGAACAAATAACGAAATGACAGGATTGTCTCCAGGTAAGAAATATTGGTTAGGGGTTAGTGGTGCAGTTATTTCTGAACCTCTTAATCCTACAACTAATCCCAATAAAATATGTCAGTACCTTGGTAAAGCTGCTTCTGCAACAGAACTTGTAACTACTGATGACGGGTATGTGGTGCTCTAATGGCTGAGCACAAGCCTCTTGTCCGCATTGACGGGGAGTTAAAACAGCTCCCCGATGGGGATACTCTGAGCATCTTAAGTGGATTTATGAAAGATGGCAGGGTTACTGTGAGCAAGAATGAGCCCTCTGGCGGCAATAATGGTGACGTTTGGATTCAATTGATAGTCAACGAAGAAAATGAAGATGGATGACTTATGCCAATTTATGGACATAACAATGGAAAATGGCATGCGGCTATAATTTGGGCAAAGCATGATGATATTTGGTGGAAATCTTGCGATGATACTGATGGACAGGTCATTGTTGGCGCTCCATACAACATCCAGTTTCTATGGGATAGTATCCAAAACAAGGTGAAAACTACCTGGGACTTTGATGGCACAAACCCAGACAAGTTTTATATTTTTAGAGATGATGATCCCCTTGATCCTGGCAATATGCCCAGCCCCATTGGTAATGTTGATGGTGATAAACGAGAGTTTTTTGATGATGACATAGGACTTGATGATGAGGTATATTACAGGGTTGGATATTATGAGGGGCCAAGTTTAGTTTTGAGCGTGGAAGCATTATGGGAACATAAAGACCCGCATTGGAATAATGTTGTGGCTTTGTTACATTTTAATGGTGATTTTACGGACAAAAAAGATAACATCTGGAGTGCGTACGGAAATGTTATAGCTTCTGCTTCAGGTGGTATTTTCGGTGGCCATTATATAGGTGATGGCAAGGACGGCTGGATAGAAACGACTGATGCTAATTTAGTTCTTGGTACTGAAAATTTTACTATAGAATTTTTTTGTAATATGATAGGGTCGACGTATAAGGTCGGATTTGTATCAACATTGTTTGATATGCGCACTGCGGAGCCGTCAAAACAAATTTGCATCGAAGCTCTTGAATATAACAATCCGAAGATATCTATGACGTATAACGGCAACACTCGGATACAATCATCTGTAAATATAAGAAATACATATAGGCATGTTGCACTAGTGCGGAATGATAGCAGTATAAAAATGTATATTGACGGTGTGAGTCAGGGAGAATGGATAACACCGGATAGTTTTTCTGGCAATAGAGTTGTCATTGGCGGACGTTTTGCACCGAAAGATAACGACATGCGGAGTCTAAATGGGTATATTGACAAACTGCGCATAACAAAAGGCGTAGCCCGCTACACGTCCGACTACACACCACCTGATAAACCTTTTCCTAATAAGTAAAAGGTTTATCTCCTGAAACCGCTTTAAAAATAAAAAGAGACTGTTAGTCCCCCACGCGCTCAAAGGTAATTTCCCAATTCCCCCAGGATGTTTGAACTTCAAACCAGATTTCATCATCATACGGAAGTTGCATCTCGACACGTCGCTTGATTCCTCCGACGCGAAGCTCCTGTGACTCTCGGCCGTTTCTCCGGGAGTGCATCCACAAACCAAAGAATCTGTCCCCTTTGTAGCGATACTCCAACGCATACAGCCCGGCCCTAAAGCCCAGCTTTTCGGAATAGCGCATGTTTCGCCTTCCACTATACACACCTCGGCCCTGGCTCCATGTTACACCTGCCAGGTCCACGGACATCTCTTCGGCCCTCACGCGTTCTTGCTCTTCATTGTGCTCTTCATAAAGCTTCTGGACGTGTAGTTTTGCTTTGTATCTGGAGGGTGTTTCTTTGATAACTGGCGGTGGTGGCTTGGGGGCGCTGGAGTTCATATATTGCCCTCCAGGACCAAACATGCGGAAAGCCCAGGATGGCTGGGCAAGAATCAGGACAACAAACATTGCAAATATGACCATGCTGCGCATATCCTACCTCCGTATTCAAAGATGCCATGTATGGAGGTTTTAGTCCAGGATGAACAAGAATAGCCCAAGAGGCACCCGTCCCGTTAAAAGTCCGGAGGTTTACCTGTGCGGTTTGTTTTCTAACGCTAGTAGTGTGGCTCTGAACCAGGCAACTTTAGTGCTGTTTTTGTTTCAATTCATCCGCCAAATAGCCCGCAACTTTGCGCCAAATAGCCCGCTCGCTTACATTTAAAGATGCCACGCAAGATATTTTTAGTCCAGATCTGCACTGTTTGTATTACCACTTTGTATTACCAAAAAATAAGGACTTAGAAGATTTGCTCCCAAGCCCTTGATTTATCTGGTCGGGATGAGAGGATTTGAACCTCCGGTCTCTGCGTCCCGAACGCAGCGCTCTACCAGCCTGAGCCACATCCCGAAAAAAAATTTTTTAGCCAAGAACTGTGGCCTTGGCAAGGGCTAATTGCGTTGCGAGATAGAGAAATACCCAAGGACAGTGGTTTTTGGGGGCCTACACTCTACCAAAAAAATAATATTTTCGAGTTTACATGTATGATTTTTGACGCCAAGATAATTGCATATCAAGATGAGGGCTGAGTGCGAAGAGTACAGGTGCTGAAAAGGCCGCTGTTTTTTCTTGGCCCAAACTGTGCAAGATTTGTGGCCCAAGAGTGGAAATATTGTCACCAGAACATTGTATGCGAGTTGTTTTGTGCTCAAAATAGATGTGTTTACGCAGAATAAAGGGCAGCTGACGACCTCTGCTGCACCAGGACAATCCTTTTTGGATTTGTTTTTTCGGTTGCAACTTTCTTTTCATAAATATTTTTGTGCTGGCAGTGGACTTTGTGGCCAATGTGCCATGCAGTTTCTTTCCAATGCACCTATCCCTCATCAGGCTGATTTGGCTCGGTTTACTCCTGCACAAATTGACAATGGTTGGCGTTTGGCCTGTCGGCATGTAGTTCATAAAGCGTGTGCTGTGCGTGTTTTTGATGAGCTAGTAAGCGTTCCCTCTGTAAAGCCTGGAGAGGCATTGGTGGTTGATATCGGTACCACGCAAATTAAATGGGCAGCGATGAATGCTCTGGAAGAAGAGAGAGTTTATCAGAGCAGTAATCCTCAATTGGCCATTGGAGCTGATGTTATGTCTCGCCTTGTGTATGCCATGCAATCCAAGGCAGCACAGGCACGGTTACAAAAATCTCTGGTTCTGCCTTTACAAAAGATTTTGCAGACAGATTTTCAACCGAAATTCTTTGGTATTGCAGGCAATACGGTCATGATTTCCCTGTTACTTAATTTGCCTCTTCAGGGTCTGGCCATGTCTCCCTATCATATCTCCTGGAAGGCTGGGACCATGACCACCATGGATCGCCTGCCCCTACCTTTTTATATTCCACCGTTGTTTGGTCCTTTTATTGGAGCTGATGTCAGTGCTGGGCTGGCTTATATTCAGACCTTAAGCCCACCATATCCCTTTTTATTTATTGATGTGGGTACCAATGCAGAATTTATCTTGGCCCTCAGTCCTGGATCATATTTCGCATGCAGTGTGCCCATGGGACCAGCCATTGAAGGAGTGGGTCTTTCTTGCGGAGCGATTGCCGGGGATCAGGTTCTGACCAAGATAGACACCTCATTGCATGAGCTTTTGGAGAGAAAAAGTTTTGCTGATTGCGTGGGCATTTCTGGATCGGGCTATATTGCTCTTATTGCAGACCTGTACAGATCAGGAGCTCTTGATACCCAAGGGCATTTTATTTCCGGTCTAACTCCTTTGAGCAAACTCTTTTCTTCGCGCTTACAAACTAAGGACACAGGCCGGGAGCTTGCTCTAACTGATTCTTTGTTTATTTCCGAACGAGATGTTGAAGAAGTTTTGAAAGTTAAGGCTGTTTTTAGTTTGGCGGTCAAAATATTGTTGCAAAGAGCAGGAATTTCTTTTCCTTTTTTGCAAAAGGTTTATCTTTCCGGGGCTTTTGGTAGCAATATCAATATCAATGACTTGATTACTGTGGGTTTTTTACCCCTTTTTGCCCAAGAAAAAACTGAACAAATTCCCAATACCGTGCTCAAAGGACTGTTTCTTGCCCTGACTCGTAGTGACACCCAAGCATGGCTGCATACCTTATCGTCACAGGTCGCTGTGGTGGATATTGTCTTGGAAAAGGATTTTAATCAAAAATATGCCCAGTCCATTGGTCTGGGCTGGGCATAATGCAAGAAATTATCTAAGATTTGCTCTGATTTCTTCATGGATTTTTCTTGATGCCACTTCATCACCAAAATAACCAACTCTGATGGATACTTCTGTGGTCGTTGAGCTTACCACTGTAAAAGTTATCCAAATATCTCTGTCCCCTTCCTTTACTCGTAAAGAGGCCTTGCTCAGTTTTTTGTCCTGATTCATGATCATTAATTGTAATGATGAGCATGCTTTAAGCGCTGCTTGGTAGGTATTATCCAGGTTCCCATTATGGGTGTACTTGAGTTGTCCGGCAACGTAAGTGTACGTGCCTACTGCTGCAACTCCGCCCACAACTGCTGCTGCACACCCACTTAAAAATAATACCAGTAAAATCCAGACTGCTTTTTTCATTGGTTTTTCTCCTTAGCTATGGAAGTTGGATGCATAACACCGGGTTGGTCCTGCATAAAAATGTCACGAATAGTTAACTCTAGCTGGTGTAGCCCTTGGTATTTTGAAATTTTGGGGAAATATGTAATAATAATCACTTGGTCTTGTAATGGAATATTCTTCCATTGTTCGCCTTGACGCCAAGCTACGGCACGCATGTGGCTCCCATTTTTGAGATCACTTAAATATAATTCAAGGTGCTGGTTATGGGAAAAAAAACGATATTTTTTTACCCATACTGGTGGAGAAAGAAATATGGGACGAGGATTGCCTGGGCCATAGGGCTGTAAAAGTCGCAATTCCTCCACAAGAGAGGAAGATATTTTGGAAAAGGGCAGTTCCAGGTCAACTTCAACCACTGGTTTGCGTAAAAGATCTCCAAGTTGTTTTTGTATGGCTTGGCTAAAGGATTTTTTAAACCTTGCCAATTGAAATGGTTCCAGTTTCAGCCCAGCAGCTTGTTTGTGGCCCCCAAAGGTGTACAGGTGTTCCTGGCAGGTCACCAGAGCTTGGTATAAATCACAGGCAGCAGTTGCGCGACCAGAACCTTTGAACAGTCCTTTTTCTTTGGTCAGCATAATGCACGGGCGATGGTATTTTTCAACAATGCGTGAGGCGACGATACCAATGATTCCTGGATGCCAGTGTTCTGAATGCAAGACGAATCCCGGCAGGTGCAATTGAGTCTGAACTTGAAGAAGAGCCTCTCCAACAATTCGGTTTTCTTCAGCTTTTCGATCAGTATTTAATTGATCAAGTTGGTGGGCAATGCTCATGGCTTTGGAGGAGTTTTTTTCCAGAAGAAGATCAACGGCCAAGTTGGGGTCGCCAATACGTCCAGCAGCATTAATGCGTGGGGCAAGGGAAAACCCAATGGCATTGGAGCCCACCGTCTCACCAGGGGCAAACCCACTGATTTTTTTAAGGGCTTGAATACCAGGGCGATGAGCTTCTGAGAGTACTGTTAGACCATTTTTGACTAAAATGCGATTTTGTTCGTCCAAGGGCACGACATCAGCAATGGTGCCCAAGGCGACCAGATCAAGATATTGTCGAATATCCAAAGGATTACCTGGAAGCATTCGATTTAAGGCCCCCATAAGCAGAAAAGCGACACCAACCCCAGCTAAATGGGAACATGGCCAGCCCTGAAGTTTGGGGTTAATAATAATATCTGCCTCAGGAAGCTTGGGTCCTGGCAGATGATGGTCTGTGAGGACCACCTTCATACCCAAGGATTTAGCTTCTTGAATTTCACGGATATTGGCTATGCCACAGTCCACAGTGAGCAATAACTTGATGTCTTGGTCAGCCAAGGAATGAATTTTTTGTATGTCCAGTCCATAGCCTGATTCTAATCGATCGGGGATATGATGTTCAATATGGATATTTCGTTGGGAAAAAAAATCCTTGATAAGGGCTACAGCAGTGATGCCATCCACATCATAATCACCCCACAGGGCTATCTTTTCACCTTGTTCAATGGATTGTAAGATATAGCGGGCCCCATCTTCAATATGTGGCCATTGGTCCAAGGGAAGTAAATAGCGCAAACTGGGTTTAAGATAGCGATCCATATTTTCTACGGTGTCTATCCCCCGTAGAGTCATAAGTTGGACCAAAAAAGGACTGACTTGCAGTTTGGTTGCAATGATGGCCAGTTCTTCTTGATTAAGGCAGGCAGCACTGGATTTGAATTGCCAGTGTGGGAGAGAACAGTATTTATTCATGATGGATGGAACTTTGACAGTATTGATCTTTAAGCATACGCGATCTGGTCTTTAACACCAGCTGGATTTGTCTAATCTTTTATAATGTAATATTTTTTTGTTTTTTATCTAAGGAGCGAAGATGTCCTTTCAGTTTCAACCCATTTCGTTAAATGGTCAAGACGAGTATAATCGACATTTTTCTTTATGTGGCCAAAAATCTTCAGACTATAGCTTTGCAAACCTTTGGGGTTGGGGAACAGAATATGGCTTGGAGTGGTGTTTTTGTGATGGGTATATTTTATTGCGCCAAACTATTCCATCATTGATGTACTGGGCTCCAGTTGGGGACTGGAGCACGGTTGACTGGGATTTGTTGCGCAATAAGCTACCCAGGGATGTCTTGTTTATTCGAGTGCCTGAAGCCTTGAAAGTGTTATGGGAAGTTCGGTTGGGCGGAATTATTGTTGAAGAAAGTCGTGAGCATTGGGATTATTTATATAATATTGACGAATTAATCACTCTGCGTGGGCGAAAATTTCATGGTAAAAAAAATCTGCTCAATCAATTTTTGCGTGATAATGACGTACAATTTGTCCCTTTGGATGAAAAAACAGTAGAACAAGCCCTTTTATTACAGACAGAATGGCTGTTATGGAGAAACTCAGAAAATGATGACACTTTAAACTCAGAAAATCGTGCTATTGTTAAGGTTTTTCATGATTGGGCGCAATTACAAGGGCTTATGGGGGCAGGTTTGGTGGTCGATGGTAAAATGATTGCCTACACAGTGGCCGAAGTGCTGGATGAGCATAGTATTGTTATTCATTTTGAAAAAGGATGCCCACAATTCAAAGGGGTGTATCAGGCCATCAATCAAATGTTTCTTGAAAAAAGCTGCCAGGGTTTTGCTCTTGTCAATCGTGAACAAGACCTGGGTGATGAAGGTTTACGCAGGGCAAAAATGAGCTATAATCCCATAGGATTTTTAAAAAAATATAAGATTCAGCTCTAGAAGCTATTCGATTTTTTCCCAGAAACCGCACTCTTTAACCGGACAGGCCAGGTGCAGGCCGCGTGTCTTGCTTTCCTTGCGTACTAAAATTTTTGAAGAGCATAAGGGGCATGGTTTATCTACTGGTAAATCCCAGACTGCAAACTTACACTGGGGATAGGTACTGCAGGAGTAAAATACCTTACCCTTGCGGCTGCTTTTTTCTACCAATTCTCCAGAGCAGCCATCTTGGGGACAGGCAACTCCAGTGCTAATGGATTGTGCATGCCGACAGTCCGGATAGTTGGTGCAAGCCACAAAGCGACCACCAGCCCTGGTTTTCTTAATGATTAACGTTCCATCGGTACATGATGGGCAGGGCCCCAGGGTTTGGGGTGCCTCTTCCAGAGCCAGATGGATTTTTCCTTGGTCGTCCCGGGTATAGTTTCCCGTAAAGGAACAATCAGGATAGTTGGAGCAACCAAGAAAGGTGCCATTTCTGCCAAACTTGACCACCAATTGACCATTATCGCACTTGGGACAGGTGAGTCCACTGTCCATGCCTGCCTTGACCTCGGTCATGGTTTCGCGAGCTTTTGTCAAAGTAGGATAAAAGTCTTGGGCAAAGCTTTCCAAAACATGGGTCCATTCTATTTTTCCATCAGCAATCAAATCCAATTTTTCTTCCATATTGGCGGTGAAGCCAACATCCATGAGTTGGGTGAAGTGTTGAACCAGTAAGTCGCAGACAATAATCCCCAAATCTGTGGGTGAAAAATATTTTTCTTCCAGGTGTACGTAGTCCCGGTCCGTTAGGGTTGAAAGAATAGCTGCATAGGTAGAAGGCCGACCAATGCCCAGTTCTTCAAGTTTTTGTACTAGAGAAGCTTCTGAAAACCTGGGCGGAGGTTGGGTAAATTTTTGTTCCTTGTGCAGTTTTTCCAGGCCCAGAACTTGTCCTGGCTCCAACTTGGGTAAAAGTACAGTTTTGGGATCGGGATTTTGTGACCAGACATGCAAAAACCCAGGAAAAATGAGGCGCTCTCCTTTGGCTCGCCATTGGCATGGACCATTGGCTACCGTGATGATGGTATCCCAAAACCTGGCTGCTGCCATTTGTGAGGCCATAAAGCGCTGCCAGATAAGGCGATACAACTTATATTGTTCCAAAGGTAAAACATCTTTGAGGGTATCTGGGGTCAGGGCAGGATCAACAGGGCGAATGGCCTCATGGGCGTCCTGGGTGCTTCCTTTGCTTTTATAGCTTCGAGGTTTTTCAGGATAAAAATCAGGACCCAAGGTATCCATTATCCAGACGCGAGCAGTATCTTGGGCCTCTTGGGCAACGCGCACAGAATCGGTGCGCATGTAGGTAATAAGGGCAGTGGTGCCTTGTTGTCCCAGCTCAACTCCTTCATAGAGCTTTTGGGCCACAGACATGGTTCGCTTGGCAGTAAAACCCAGCTTGGTGCTGGCATCTTGTTGCAAGGTGGAAGTAATATATGGGGGCCGGGGATGACGTTGACGTTCTTTTTGCACAATGTCTTCAACGTGTAAAGCATGCGACCTGATCCTGTCTTCCAGGGCTTGTGCTGCTTCAGCATTGCCAATGCTTGGCTTAAGACCGTCAACTTTCCACAAATCAGCTTCAAAAGCGGGTGGATTTTCACCTTGCAGGGTAATTTTAAAGACCCAATACTCTTCTGATACAAAAGCTTGTCGTTCCCGTTCCCGGTCCACGACCAGGCGCAAGGCAACAGACTGAACCCGACCGGCTGACAGACCACGTTTCACTTTTTTCCACAATAGTGGAGAGATCTTGTAGCCAACCAGACGATCCAAGATCCGTCGAGCTTGTTGGGAATCAAAAAGGGGTTTGCGTAAGTCCGTGGGGTTGGCCAAGGCCTCTTTCACCGCTCTGGCGGTAATCTCATTGAATTGTATGCGTTTGAGATTGGTGTTGGAGGTGCGAAGAATTTCAGCAATATGCCACGCAATGGCCTCACCTTCACGATCTGGGTCTGGAGCCAGGTAAACAGTATCTGCTGCTTTGGCTGCAGATTTTAATCTGGCGACAACTTTAGCTTTACCAGGTATGATTTGGTATTCAGGGGTAAAGCCATGGTCTTCATCCACACCTAAGGATTTGGTGGGCAGATCACGGATATGGCCTACGGAGGCTTCTACTTCGTACCCGCTCCCCAAAAACTTTTTAATGGTTTTGATTTTGGCGGGTGATTCAACAATGATTAAATCCTTGCTCATAATGTTTGAGGCCTATATCCAGAACCTGAAGGACAGGGCAAGGGATAATTAACCGGTTCCTGCAAGAAAGTTATCTGCAGGAGGTTCCCAGTGCCTTGGTTTCAGACCATAAAGAGCTGCTAACATTATACATTAAGAATGAGTACACCATGACCTCCTTTCACTCTGGTTTTATTGCCTTAATCGGACCTCCTAATGCGGGAAAATCAACATTTTTAAACAAGGTGCTCGGGGAAAAAATAGCCATTGTTTCACCAAAACCACAAACAACGCGCACCAGTATTACGGGTATTTATACTACTCGGGAATCGCAAATTGTTTTTTTAGACACTCCAGGCATTCATACGGCCCGAACCAAGTTAAATCGTCTTTTGGTCGATGCGGCGTGGCGATCCTTAGGTGATGCACATGGTGTGGTTCTTTTTCTTGATGCCGCCAAGTATGCACAAAATATACAAGCTTTGGAACGGGACCTGCGCCCTATGGCGGCTCGTCTTGAAAAATCCGGATTGCCCATGGTTGTGGCTTTGAACAAGACAGATGCTGTTAAGCCCAAAATGCTTTTGCTGGAACTTTTGGATATTTGTGCCCAGCGCTGGCCGGGAATGGATTTAGTTCCCATTTCTGCTCGCACGGGAGATGGTCTTGAACAATTACTGGGTAGCCTGCAAAGTTTTTTACCTGTAACCGAGATTTTGTACCCAGAAGATCAATTAAGCACATTACCCATACGCTTTATGGCCTCAGAAATAATTCGCGAAAAGCTTTTTTTGGCTTTGCAACAAGAACTCCCGTATAATATTGCTGTGGACATTGAAGAGTGGGAAGAAAATACTGAACAAGGTCTTGTTGTTATCAGTGCAGTCATCTACACGTCAAAAAAAAGTCACAAGGGGATTATTATTGGTCAACAGGGACAAACCTTAAAACTTGTGGGGCAGCGTGCGCGGCAGGAATTAAAAACTTTGCTGGAAAGCAAGGTACACCTCAATCTTTGGGTTAAGGTTCGAGAGGGGTGGACAGAGGATAGACATTTTCTTTCAACCCTTGGTCTTGGTTAAGCTCTGCGAGGATAAGGATGAACCCTGAAGCTCTTGTTAAAAGATGGCAGGATGTGCAAGAAAGGATACGCCTTGCAGCCCTTAAAGCAGGCCGCTTAGAGGACAGTGTGCGCTTGGTTGCTGTTTCCAAAAGGCATCCGGTGGAAGCTATTGCAACTCTGTATGAGCACGGACAATATCTTTTTGGTGAAAATTATGTGCAGGAAGCACAAAAAAAAATGGAGCTTTTGCCTTCAGATATACAATGGCATTTTTTGGGTCATTTGCAGACCAATAAGGTCAAGCAGGTTGTTGGAATTTTTGACTTGATTCATGGGGTTGATTCTTTGAAGTTGGCTCGTTCATTGCAAGGTCGCGCTGAGGAGCTGGACTGTACCCAAAATGTCTTGGTGCAAGTCAATTTGGGCAGTGAAACCCAAAAAAATGGAGTGCTGGAAGAGGACTTACCCCAGTTAGCCGAATATCTGGCCGCTTCTTCAAGGCTTTGCTGGCAAGGGCTGATGCTTATGCCTCCCTTTTTGGGCGATGTGGATAAGGTTCGACCTTTTTTTGTTCGTTTGCGTGAGCTGGCCCACAAGTTGAGTCAGGAATTTGGGATGTCCCTTAAGGAATTATCCATGGGGATGACTGATGATTTCGAAGCTGCTATAGAAGAAGGAGCAACGATAGTCCGTGTAGGCACTCGAATTTTTGGTAAGCGAGAATAACTTTAGGTAGAGCAGATTATGCGTACAATGGATCTAGCGACGATCATTGGAATTATTGTTGCCTTTGGCCTTGTTTTTGCGGCCATGGGCAAGGACATTTCAATGTTTTATGACGTACCTTCGATTCTTATTGTTATTGGTGGCACCTTTGGTGCAACCCTTATTACCTATCCTTTGGAACATGTGCTTGGTGTGCTGCCACTGATGAGAAAAACTTTTCACTCCAAGCTGGGCACGCCAGAAACCCTGGTTGCAACCTTTGTGGAATATGCCATCCGAGTTCGGCGTGAAGGTATCTTGTCTTTGGAACCTTTGCTTCAAGAGATTCCAGATGAATTTTTTCGTAAAGCCCTGCAACTTGTTGTTGATGGTCTTGAACCACAAATGATTCAGGAAATTTTAGAAACAGAAATATCCTGTCAGGAAGACCGCCATGCCCAAGGTGCGGAAGTCTTGCTTTGTCTTGGCTCTATAGCGCCAGCCATGGGTATGATTGGAACTGTTATTGGGTTGGTGCTCATGTTAAAAAACATGAGTGATCCTAGTACCATTGGCCCAGCCATGGCCGTAGCCTTGCTGACCACTTTTTATGGGGCGTTATTGGCCAATATTGTTTTTAATCCCATGGCTGGAAAATTGAAAACAAGAAGTAAAGAAGAGGCATTGCTGAGGGAGATGGTTTTGGAGGGAGTCATGTCTTTATCACGCGGAGAAAATCCGCGGATTTTAGAAGAAAAACTCAATAGTTTTTTGCCGCCCAAGCAGCGTAAGGCCCAATGGTAAAATGGTAAAAGGAGAGGCTTTACGTGGCAATGAAAAAAAGAAAAGAATTACAGGAGCCAGGTATTCCTGCCTGGATGATTACATTTACTGATTTAATGACGTTGCTCCTTACCTTCTTTGTACTTTTGGTTTCCATGGCTTCACTTCAGGACATAAGCCGTCGAAAAATTGCCCTGGGATCAGTTTCAGGACGATTTGGAACTGGTGCACCCAGCTTGGCTGATTTGACTACAAAGGACCAACAAGCAGTGGTTGAGCCTGGGCCCATGAATCTGGAAGAAGGGTTGGAAACCATTAAAAAGCAAGTATGGGAAGATCCGGATTCAGATCTGCGTTTTGAGTATAATCGGTTTATAGAGCGTATTTCTCTGGATGCAGCGCTTCTTTTTGAGCCGGGTTCAGCAGTTTTGTCAGATAAGGGGCAGGCCATGCTTAAAGACTTAAGTCCAATTCTGCAAAAGAGTACTTACCCTTTGGGCTTAGCCGGGCATACCAGCAGTGCCATTGATGAATTTGGTCCTGAATATATTCCTCAGGCATCTGAACAGGTGGATTTTTCCTGGAATCTTTCATTGGCCCGAGTTATGGAAGTGTATCGTTTTTTTGTGGATGCTGGGGTACCTGCTGATAAACTACGGCTGGAAGCTTTTGGTCGGTACCAGCCCAAAGCCGGTTCTCAAGGCATGGATGCGAAAAGTACCGATAGACGAGTGGATATCACTTTGGATAAGCGGATCAAGTCTTGGGAACCTTCCCTTTTTGCAGCAATAGAGGGTATGGGATCTGACAAGGATGCTGGAGTAAAGGAATCCATTGAGGTACAGGATTTTATTTTCCATTTTGGTCTTCCGGAGGAGAGATAGTGGCCCGGAAACAACGAAAAAAGACAAAGGATTCCGGGGTGGGTCGGGGATGGCTGATAACTTTTGCTGATCTGGTCACCTTACTTTTAACGTTTTTTGTACTTCTTTTGTCCATGGCTACTTTGGACCGATCAATTTTACGGGAAATCGCTGTTAGTATTGTAGGGGCTGAAGGGCTTTCTCCCAGCAAAGGTGCGGGAAAAATTCCTACCAAGTTTCAATTTGTGGAACAAGAAATTGAAAAACCAACAACAGTTTTTCAGCACCTGCACCGCATCAAGGACATCCTTTTTCCCGATGAAGTTTTACCTGAAGGTATGGCCCGAAGTACCTTGGAGCAGAATTTAGAAATTTTGCAACGGCCCGAAGGTGTGGCCTTGGTCTTGTCTGATGATTTACTTTTTGCCACAGCAGAAAGTGAGTTGCAGGAAGAAAACAAGAAAGTTTTATCTGAATTTGCCTTGTTTTTGGCTACAGTGCCTATGCCGGTTAATATTTCTGGATATACAGATAATGTTCCAGGAGGAATCAAGGATAACTATACTCTTTCTGCAGAACGGGCTTTGTCTGTGCTTACCTATTTTTTGGAATTTGGATTTGCACCTGAGCGATTTTCTGTATCAGCCTATGGGGAAAAATTCCCTTTGGCAGACAATGCCACGCCAGAAGGCCGGGCAAAGAACAGGCGGGTAGAAATTTTACTCAAAACTACTGGGCGAACATATTTATAGCGTACTTTACTGGAGGAAAAAATGGCAAATAACATAGACAGTAAAAATGAAGGAGCAGAGCAAACAACTCCCAAAGGGAGCAAAGTTAAACTTCTTATTTTGCTGGTTTTAGTGCTGGCCATTTTGGGTGGAGGAGGCTTTGTTGTTTGGAAATTTTTGTGGCCATCCACTCCACCAATTCCAGGAGATCACGAAATAGCAGAATCTGTGGAACAAAAATTGATACCTGGAGAATTGGTAACTCTTGAACCTTTTGTGGTTAATTTGTCCGACCCCATGGGGCGGCGCTATTTAAAAGTCACCTTGGACATAGAGCTGGCTGATACTGCAGCAGTTGCTGATTTGGAACGAGCCAGACCCATGGTCAAGGATATGCTTTTGATGCTTCTCTCCAGTAAGTCCTTTGCTGATATTGGGACCATGGATCAAAAACTTGAGTTGAAGAATAGTATTGTTGACCGACTGAACCAAATCTTGGGGACGGGCAAGGTACGTAATGTATATTTTACAGAGTTTGTCGTTCAATAAAGCAAAAATGAGTGTTGTATGAGTAAGATTTTAAATCAGGATGAAGTTGATGCCCTGTTGCGTGGAATCTCTGGAGGAGAAATTGAAACCGAAGAAGAGATTATTACAGACGATAATGGTATTGTTTCTTTTGACCTGACCAATCAGGACCGTATTATTCGCGGTCGTATGCCGGTTTTGGAAATAATAAATGATCGTTTTTCTCGGTTATGCAATAGTGCATTGGCCAACACAACGCGTAAACGGGTAGATGTCAATCCTATCTCCATTGATATGTCCAAGTTTGGAGATTTTATGCGCTCCCTGCCTGTGCCCACAAGCATCAATATTTTCAAAATTGACCCTTTGCGTGGTAATGCTTTGCTGGTCGTGGATACGCGCTTGGTTTTTTCTTTGGTAGAAAATTTTTTTGGTGGAGCCGGTAGTCAGCCCAAGATAGAAGGCCGTGATTTTACTCCCATTGAACAGGCAGTGATCACCAAGGTAGTCAAGATTATTCTGGCCAACCTGGAAGACGCCTGGCGACCAGTCCATGAAGTAAGTATTGAGCTGCTTCGCTCTGAAATTAATCCTCAGTTTGCGACTATTGTTTCACCTAGTGATGTGGTGGTGGTTATTTCCTTTGAAATTGAGCTTGAAAATGCGCTCGGTTCCATGATTTTAGCTCTGCCTTATGCCACCATTGAACCCATAAGGTCCAAGCTATATGCTGCATTTCAGAGTGAGCGCTTGGAGATAGATCATGCTTGGATTTCTCGATTTCGTGATCGACTCATGGAAACACCCGTGGATATAGATGTTACTTTTGGGACCACAGCCATAACTGGGCGCCAATTACTTGATATGCAGGTGGGAGATATTTTATTGCTGGACCAAGATGAGGATGACTTGCTCACAGCCCGGGTAGAAGGGGTTTTAAAATTTATGGGGCAGCCTGGTTTTGTCAAAGGGAATAAAGCCTTGAAAATCATTCAAGAGCGTGAACTTAATTATTAGGGGTGCAAGATGTCAGAAGATCAAGATAAATTGGCTGCTGAATGGGCTGCGGCTTTGAAGGAGCAAGAAGACGATACCGGGCAAGAGAAGAATGAGCAGGTTCTTGCTGATGCTGTTGTTGATGCTGTTCCAGCTCAAAGTAACGGGGCAAGTGCAGACCTGGCTGACGAATGGGCCAAGGCTCTGGCAGACGAAGAGGAAGCCAAGATTCAAAAGGAAAAAAAACAAATACAATTGGCAGCCCAAAGTCGGGACTTTGACTATCCTGATTTGACCAGTGAAGCTAAAACCCCCAAAGCGGAAGGCTTGCGCAAGGATCTTGATTTTATTTTGGATATCCCTCTGGATGTATCTGTACAGCTAGGCTCCACAAAACTGTTGATCAATGAGCTATTGCAGCTTGGGCAAGGCTCTGTCATTGAGCTGAGCAAGCTGGCAGGTGAGCCCCTGGAAGTATTAGTTAACGGAAAGCTTGTGGCCCGGGGGGAAGCTGTGGTTATTAATGAAAAATTTGGGGTCCGTCTCACGGATATTATAAGCCCCATAGAACGGGTAAAGCAACTTGGCTAACGCGACACTTGTGGGAACAGAAGTGGGCATTGGCCTGGCTTCAGTAAAAATGGCTGTAGCCTTGTTACTTGTTTTGGGCTTACTTTTTTTGGGCTTGGCCTTGTTGAAACGTTTTGGATTTCCAGGACGCCTTCAGGGCCGAGGAAAAAATATGGTCACTATTATAGACCGTATTGTCTTAGGTCCTCGTAAGCAGCTCGTGGTGGTCCGGTTTTTGAATAAATGCTTGGTGCTGGGCGTGACTGACGCCAATATTAACCTGATTGCGGAGCACCAAGTAGAACATGAACACCTTGCTGACTTTCAAAGCATCCTGGAAGGTGCCAGTGATGCAGATTTTGTTGATTCTGGGTCTAGTCCTGATACCCAGACTACTTCTGGCGGCTGACGAGCCGAGCATCCCGACTATTTCTCTTCAATTTTCAAACGATCAGGCAGAACCACAAAAGGTAGCAGTGGCCCTGGAAATCATGGCCCTGTTAACTATTTTATCTTTGGCTCCTGCCATTGTTCTGACTGTTACTTCCTTTACCAGAATTATTATTGTGTTTCATTTCTTGCGCCAAGCCATGGGTACTCAGCAAATGCCACCCAATCAGGTTTTAGCAGCATTAGCCATTTTTATGACAGTGGTGATTATGATGCCTGTGGGACAAAAAATTAATGACCATGCCTTGCAACCATATTTAAGCGAGGAGATCGGTTATGCCGATGCCCTGCGCCAGGCTGAAGATCCGTTACGTTCCTTTTTGTTTAAACATACACGGGAAAAAGACTTGTCTGTATTTTTTTCCATCACTGGCTTGGAGCGGCCCAAAAATAAAGATGATGTTTCAACAGCTATATTGATCCCCGCCTATATAATCAGTGAATTGAAAACCGGATTTCAAATTGGTTTTTTGATCTATATTCCTTTTTTGATTTTGGACATGGTTGTGGCCAGTATTCTCTTGTCCATGGGGATGATGATGTTGCCACCGGTCATGGTTTCCCTGCCCTTTAAAATCTTGTTGTTTGTCATGGTTGATGGCTGGAATCTGATTATTGGATCGTTAGTAAACAGTTTTATCTAGGTTGAGGAGAGTGCTCCATGACTCCAGAATTTGTCATAGGCTTTGCCCGTCAATCCATTGAATTGACCTTGTCTATTGCATTGCCCATGTTGGGTGTTGGCCTAGGTGTGGGGGTAATTGTAAGTATCTTGCAAGCAGCTACTCAAATTCAGGAAATGACCCTTACTTTTGTACCCAAAATTATTTCTGTTTTTTTGGCACTTTTGATTTCATTTCCCTGGATTATGGACCGCCTGCTGACCTTTACCAGAGATATTTTTATCAACTTTCCACAGTACATTAAATAGAACCTAGGTGTTGCCGAAGCATTTCTCCCATGACCATGGCTCCGGCCTGAGCCACGTTGAGGGAGTCAAAGCCTTTGTGCATGGGAATGGATAAAATTGTATGACAATGCTTGGCCACGCCTTGACGCATGCCTTTGTCTTCGTTGCCCAAGACCAATACCGCAGGAAAATTGATGGTACTTGAAAAAAGTGGAGTACTTTTTTCTTGCGCCCCAGTACCATAAATCCAAAATCCCTGTGCGCTTAACTCAACCAAGGCTCTGGCAAGATTGACCACCTGGCATAGATGGATCTTGTCCAGAGTGCCGGCAGCTGATTTTATTGCTCCTGGTCCCAAAAAGGCTGAGCGATCCTTGGGAAAAACCAGGCCAATGCCACCCAAAGCATAGAGAGTACGTGCCAAAGTTCCCACATTACCAGGGTCTTGTATTTGATCCAGGGCTAAAATGACGGGAAATTGAGCCTGATGGGCTTGGGTAGTCAGTTCCGATAAACTGACCAACTGGAGGGCCTGAATCCTGGCCACCACTCCTTGATGGTTTCCAGAAAAAATTCGATCAAGTTCTTCACGTTTTACCTTGCGAAAACGGACGCGTAACTCCCGACAGCGGTATATGATTTCTCCCGCCCCATCCAGATTTTCAGCAATAAATACTGTATCCACTTTGCCTGCGTCAGTGGCTAAAAGCTCCAAAACAGGCTTGCGGCCCGGGATACAATATGCATGTTCTAAGGATTTTGTCATAGCTGTTGATCCTGATAGCAAATTTGTCCATTTGCAATTTGTATTTTTTTTATGTACCACGCCATATCCTTTTGTGCTCTCTGATCCAGCTGCGTGGTTCAGGGGGTAACCTTTGACCAGGAGATTATTTTGCTCGTTGATATCCGTACTGTCTTGTTTGCTGTTATCTTTATGGTTGTAGGCTGTATGCCTGCCAAACATGCATCAGGACCTACAGCCGCAGTACCCATGGCCCAGGAAGGCCAACTGGGTCTGGGCAATGAAGAGTACTCCACATCTACGGAAGACATTGATCCTCTTGATATCCTGCCCGAGCAGGAATCCCTTTCCAATGCTGACCCGTTGTCTCCAGATGAACAGCATATCCTTGATACAGAGCTGTCCTTTCACGTTGGACTGAATACTGATGAAAACGCGGATGTCCAGCGCTATTTTCACCAATACGCTCACAAGCATCGCCGGACCATGGAAGAATGGCTGCAAAGAGCACAGCTCTATTTGCCCCATATCCGGGAGCGTTTTTTGGCTGAAGGTTTGCCCGAGGATCTCATTTATCTTCCTTTTGCAGAAAGTGGCTTTAACCCCTTTGCCCTATCTAAAGCTGGAGCTTGCGGGATGTGGCAGTTTATGCCCCAAACGGGAGTTAATTTTGGCTTAACCGTCAATGCCTGGGTAGATGAACGTCGTGACCCCTATGCTTCTACAGAAGCAGCAATCACCTATCTCAAGAAGCTTTATCAGATGTTTGATGATTGGTCTCTAGCCCTGGCTGCGTATAATGCTGGAGAGGGAACTATTGGCCGCGCATTAGAGAAAACCGGTGCTGAAGATTATTTTAGTTTGTGTGCAAGATCCAACCAAATAGCCACAGAAACCAAGCTGTATGTTCCCAAATTTTTGGCCCTGGTGAAGATTGCACGCAATTTGGAAGCCTTGGGTTTTACCCCCATTGATTGGGACGTGCGCCAGGCACCCTTGGTCAAGTTACAGGCGAAACCAGGCACAGATTTGTTAGCTCTAGCCAGTGCATTGGGCATGGATTGGAAAGCTTTTCGGGAAATGAATCCCATTTTACGCAAGCAAGAAGCAGCCCCTAAAGGGGTAACCATTGCTGTTCCAGGCCACCTGGTGGCCAGTGCCCAAGCATATTTGCAAAGGCCAATCATGGTGGCTCAAAGAGCGGCCACTTCCGGCGGGTATAAAGTGCGATCAGGTGATTCTTGGTGGAGCATTGCCAAAAAGCATGGTTTAACTGTAGCCCAACTGCAAAAAGCGAATCATAGTAGTACAAAACAAGTGCTCCAAGTGGGCAAAGTGCTCGCTATTCCAGGGGGATCTGGATCTGACTCTTCTTTGGCTGATACCAGAAAATGGGCAGAACGTCGGGCCAATTATATTGTTCAACAGGGAGATTCCATTTGGTCCATTGCCAGAGAATTTAAAACAGATCCCACGACCTTGTTGCAAGCCAATGGATTGACTTCCAAATCCACCCTTAAAATAGGTCAAAAGATTTTTATTGCTGATGCTGGAAGCGTAGCTACCAAAGAGATACGCACCAAGGCTGATGCTGTGCGGAAAGAGCTGGTAAGTTACAAGGTTCGTCCTGGTGATAGTTTATGGGGCATTGCCAAAAAATTTGATATTTCCTTAGACCAGCTCTGCCAATGGAATAAACTTGCCAAGAATGCTGCTATCCGTCCTGGAGATAAGTTGACCCTATATCCATAGGATATTCTAGACAGTCAAATCATGCTCATGGCAGGCCTACAGGTCTGCCTTTTTTTTAGTCTCTTGATCTGTATGTTCATGGCTTTCAGGGTATGTTTTTTAGGAGGCCATAAGGGGTGTGGCTGGCAAGTCTATAGTAAAACGAGTCCACTGGCCTGGAACACTTTCCACAGCCATGAGCCCGCTATGTTCTTCACAGATAATAAAGTAGGATACAGAAAGTCCCAGGCCAGTTCCTTTGCCCACTGGTTTGGTGGTAAAAAAAGGTTCAAAGATGCGCTTGCGCACAATTTCTTCTACACCACAACCATTATCTTCGATTTCGACACGCACCCAGGGACTATTGGGATAAATACGCAAGATAAAAGTTGGCTCTTTATCAGGAGCATAGTTTTTATCGAGCATAGCTTCTGCACCATTACGCAGGAGATTCAAAAAAACCTGCTGGAGTTTATTACCTGAAGCATAGATTTTAGGGATTTTTTCCGCATAATCACGCTGGATATTGATTTTTTTAAAATCATACTCTTTTTTAAGATTATAGTCCTTGGATGCTAAATCCACAGTTTTATCCAGCAATATGCGCACATCTTCTTCCAAGAGCATGGGATCATTTTTACGACTAAAGTTGAGCATATCCGTGATAATTTGGGCTGCTTGTGCTCCAGAGTTGCGGATAAAGTTGAGGATATTGCCAATTTCTCTTTGTTCCAGGTAGGTGCGTAAGCCTTCCAGTGTAATGCCAGCATGTTGAGCTGCGGCTTGATTTTTAGGCAAGTTGGCCCAAAGACGGGTTTCAATAACTTGAGTGTTGCCCAAAATAGAAGTCAGGGGGGTATTAATTTCATGGGCCATACCCGCAGCTAGCCCACCTATGGACAGGATTTTTTCTGATTGAGCCAGCATTTCTTCGATGCGGACTTTGTCCGTGACATCATCAATACGTATTACCGCACCTTGAATTCCTTCGTCAGTAACGAGAGGATAAACCGTGATATCTTCCTGGGTTATTTTTTCTTTTATGGTTCTGGTTACTCTTCCCCCAAAAAAAGGCCTTTTATACGCAATAACTTGGCGAATCTTTGGTATTTCCTCCTGAATCCAGGGGGCTATGTTTATCAGGAGTTTACCTTGGGCATTTTGAGCTCCAATACCGGTTATTTTTGTGCAATGGGTGTTCCATTGGGTAATGCGTAAGTCTGTATCTACACCAATGAGCATGGAGGGCATGGAGTTAATGATATTACTCAATATGCTGCGTAGTTGTTGGGTTTCCTTAGCAGATTTTTTAAGAGCCGTAATATCTTGAAAAGAGGTGATCATTCCCCCAACATGGTTATTTGAGGTATAGAAAATTTGTTTGGCCACAAGCACATCGCGGAGTTGTTTGTCTTTGTTGGGGATGACGGATTCAAAAAGACTTTTTCCCTTATGAGAGAAAAGAAGATCGTCATTGTCTTCATAATTACTTGGAAGTTGTGGCCAGATTTCGCGCGCGGTTTTTCCTTGAATTTCTTGAGTCGTGTAACCCATTATTTCGGTAAAAGATCGATTGCAACCCAAATAACAAGCATTGGTGTCTTCATAGAAAACAGGAATAGGGATAGCGTTAAGCAGCTCTTTTGTGAAACGAAGATTGTGCTGTACAGCGGTATGGGCTTCGTGAAGCTGTTTCTCAGCAAGCAGGCGTTGCTCATTGGCTAAGATTAAGGCGATTTGGTCAGCCATACGGCTGGCAAAGGTCAGTTCGTCTGACCACCAGTGGCGAGTTGTCGTGTGTTCAAGGCTGATGAGGGCGATCAACTCCCCCTTAATAAGTACTGGTGCGTCAAGAAGGGCTGTGATGCAGTTGGGTGAAAAGTAGTGATCAGCAAGTTCTATGGTGCGTGGGTCTTGGAAAACATCAGTGACTGCAACGGGTAAGCCGTTGCCTAGGGATGCCAGATAGTTTGTACACAAGTTGATGTCCAGACATTGACCAGAGATATGCTTTTGTTCTTGAGCAAAAAATTTATCCAGGCAGCACAATTTTTGCTTTTCCATTACCCATAAGCTCGCTTGGTCAACTTTTAGGGCTTGGTTCATTTTGGTAGTGATAAAGGGTGCAATTTGAGCAAGTTTACCCTCAAAAATAGTAGGAAGAGTGGCAATATCAGCCATGGCAGTTTGTTGTCGGTCAATGCGTGCCAATGTCTTACGTAATGTATTTTCTACTCGTTTGCGTTCAACAACTTCTTCTTGGAGCTGTTGAATTTTTTGTTGGAGTAAAGGATAGTAACTTTTGCGACCAGATGTTTCGCTCAGTCCAATGATTTTATTTCTGAGCAAAGAATTGTCTGGCATGGAGAGCTCACATTGCTTTTTCATAAATTTTTTCAATATCGTGTTGGTTGATAGACTTGGGGTTAGTCACAAGGCAGGGATCAAGTACAGCCTTGGCCGCCAAAATAGGGATATCCTGGCTGCTTACTCCCTTATCTTTGAGCGTGTCCTTGATACCCACAGCTGCTCGTAGTGCATAAATTGTTTTCAACAGCCATTTTTGAATCATGGAGGTGGTCATTTTTTGGGTATCCAGGCCCATGGTTTGTGCTATAAGAGTAAAACGTTGCGGCACAGCAGAAAAGTTAAAATCAATAACATGGGGGAGCAAAATGGCATTACATTCTCCATGGGGCAGGTCCTTATATCCTCCCAGGCTGTGGGCCAGAGCATGGACTGCACCAAGGCTGGCATTGGAAAAGGCTAACCCCGCCTGCATACTTCCAAGCATGATCTGAGCACGTAATTCCATATCTTCAGGATTTGCCAATGATTTTACCAGACTGCCATAAATAAGGCGAATAGCTTCCAGGGCATGGACATCGGTCATGGCACTTTGGGCATTGGAAACAAAGGCTTCTATGGCATGAGTCAGGGCATCCATTCCAGTGCAGGCTGCCTCGTAAGGAGGCATGGTCATCAGGGTTTGGGGATCAATGAGAGCAAGGTCGGGAATAATGGCTTTGCTGATAATGGCAATTTTGGTCCTGCGCTCGGTATCATTAATTATGGAGAATTGTGAAATATCAGCTGAAGTACCGGCAGTTGTTGGTAAACAGATAAGAGGTGGCATGGGGATAACAATTTTATCCACGCCTTCATACTCCAGGATATGTCCAGCATTGGAAACCACAATGCCAATGGCCTTGGCACAGTCCATGGGGCTCCCTCCACCAACGGCGATAAGGCCATCACATTGTTCTTCATGATACACCTGGACGCCAGCCATGACTTCTTGGGCTCTGGGATTGGGTGTTATGTTGGAGAATAATGCACTTGTGATACCAAGGTGGTCAAGGTCATGGATGGTTTTATCAGCCCAGCCAGAGTTGATGACGCCTGGGTCACTGACAACCAGTGGCTTGCTTATACCAAATTTTGCAGTATATTGCCCAACCAAGTCTAATGCCCCAAGTCCAAAGATGATTTCCGGAGCAGCAAATTTTCTTAATGGTAAGTAACTCATATGCCCTCCTTTATGCATAGGTAGCCCCGAACCTATTGGGCAGAGCCAGGAGTTATGAATCGCGTTGGTGTTTGTTCAAGATTTGTTCAAGAAGGATGGTGGCTGCATCCACACAAAAATAAGAGTCTGTCCAGCGCTTAAATTGCGCCAAGGCCTGATGAACAAACATGTGCATACCATACACAATTTCTTTTCTCTGATGCAACCCTTGCTTGACCAGTAAAGTTTGTTGGGGGTTATACACGAGATCATAAATAAATGAAATCCCATCTAATGTTTTCTCCCAGGGAGATTGCAACTGAAATTTCCCCATCATACCCAAAGGCGTGGTATTCACCAAAAGATCCGGTTGTACATCATAACGATTATCCCAAGAGAGAGCATGCACTCCAAGTTCTTGGGCCAATTGTTGGGTATGTTTATGGGTACGGGAGGTCAGAAATATTTTCCAGCCAGCCTGGTGTAGCCCATACAGAGCCGCCCTGGCAGCTCCCCCAGCTCCAAGAATGAGGGCCATGCCTGGAGCAATCTGTTTTTCTACAAGGGGAGCCATAAATCCGGTGATGTCGGTATTATCTCCGACAAGTCGATTCTTCTGCCAAAAAAGAGTGTTAACTGCACCAATAGTCCGAGCGTTGGGAGTCAGATCGTCCAAAAAGGGGATAATTGCCTCTTTATGGGGGATGGTCACGCTCACCCCGTCAATGGGCAGGGTGCGTACAGCTGTAACAAAGGTCGAGAGTTTATGGGAGGGAGTATCCCAAAGGTAATAAGCACCAGGAATCTGTTTTTGAGCTAGGGCCCAATTGTGCAGTACCGGGCTTAGGGTATGAGCAAGGGGATGGCCGATAATCCCAAGAAGAAGCATGTTCTATCTCCCTGGATAAAGAAAAAAGAACCGGGGCCAGGCCCCGGTTTTGTGTGTTGTCTGCAAGTAGTTTTACGGACTTATTCTCCAGGATCAGACCTTGATCCAACCACAACTGTCACTTGGTTTACTGGTTACACGTACTGCCCGTGCTGGATTACATAATCTGCACCAGCCTGTATGGCCTCTGCATTTTTGGGGATCATGTGGCTATAGTGGGCAGAGATAACCGAAGGCAAACTGTCTTGTACTCGTTTCACCGGCAGCACCCCAGTGGCCTGTACATAGGCGCCCAGAGCAACCATATTGGCCATGCGTGTGTTACCGAGCTGGTCAGCAATTTCGTTCACAGGTACAGCATAGACACGTACTCTGTCCTTATTGGTCTTGGCCGGATCAATAAGGGAAGAGTTAAGAATCAAAACTCCATTATCCTGGAGCAGAGGCTGAAACTTGTCCAAGGATGGACCGTTCATGATGATCACACTTAAGGGTGAGCGAATAATGGGTGAACCAATAACATCATCAGAAACAACCACAGTACAATTGGCTGTGCCGCCGCGCATTTCTGGTCCATACACTGGAATATAGGTTACATTGAGTCCGGCATCCATCCCAGCATAGGCCAGGAGGTTACCGATGAGCATGACGCCCTGTCCACCAAAGCCGGCAATAATTGCATCCTGATACATGCTCATTATTTGTCCTCCTGGGCCTTGACGTCTTTATATACCCCTAAAGGAAAATAGGGAATCATTTCCGTTTCAATACGCGTATTGGCTGCCTGGGGGGTCATGCGCCAATTGGTGGGGCAAGTAGCCAGAACTTCCACAAAGGAAAATCCCAGACCTTGAACTTGATAGTCAAAAGCCTTGCGTACTGCTTTTTGGGCTTTTTTGATATTTTTAATATTATTGACTGCCACGCGTTCAGCATAGGCGACTCCACCCAAAGAGGCGATGATTTCTGTCATACGAATGGGCATACCTGCCCGTTCTTTACAACGGCCCCCTGGGCAGGTGGTGGTTTTTTGGCCGACCAAAGTGGTGGGGGCCATTTGTCCACCAGTCATGCCATAGACTGTGTTATTAACAAAGATGGTGGTCACATTTTCTCCACGATTGGCGCAATGCATGATTTCCGCCATACCAATGGAAGCCAGGTCGCCATCTCCTTGATAGGTAAACACGATCTTGTCGGGTCTGGCCCGTTTGATGCCAGTGGCCACAGCCGGAGCTCGCCCATGGGGAGACTCAATGGCATCCAAGGACAGGTAATTGTAAATAAAAACCGAGCAGCCAATAGAGCCAACCAAAATGGTATTATCTACAAGACCCAGATCTGTAAGGGCCTCAGCCACCAAGCGATGGGCTGTTCCATGATGACATCCTGGGCAATAGTGAGTTGGACGGTCTGTGAGCACCTGGGGATAATTGGTGACGCGAATCTCTTGGGTCATGGTCATCCCTCCAATGCCTTGAGAATAGGTTGTTCAAAATCATCTGGTGTGGGCAAGGTGCCAGGTAATTGGGCATAAAAATCCGAGTCCGCCACCATACGGATGGATAAGCGTACATCTTCGACCATTTGTCCCATATTATGTTCAATGGTCAAAAAGCGTTTACCCTCTTTGGCCAAACGAAGCAGGACATCTGCAGGAAAGGGAAACAGGGTAATAGGCCGGACCAGTCCAACTTTTTTCCCTTGGCTTCGTAATTTGCGGATTGTGCTTTTGACAATGCGACCAATGGAACCAAAGGCCACAATGATCAGTTCAGCATCTTCAGTTAAAAAGAGTTCTTGGTCAATTTCAGCTTTCATGGCTTCATATTTGGCCTGAAGTTTTTGGTTTTGTCCGGCCAAAGCCCCGTCATCCAAAAAGAGTGATTTGATCAGTCTGGGCGCACGATTTTTGGCTCCCACCAGTCCCCAGTCCTGCCCTTCATGTGGGTCGCGGTTTTCCGGAGTCCAGGGCACAACCGGCTCTTGCATTTGGCCGATAATAGCGTCAGCCAAAAGCATAACCGGGTTGCGATATTTAAAAGCCAGGTCAAAGGCCTTGATGGTCAGATCATAAGCTTCTTGAACGGTTCCGGGTGCCAAAACTAAAAGTTTATAGTCACCATGACCGCCACCCTTGACTGCCTGAAAATAGTCCGCCTGAGATGGACCAATATCACCCAATCCAGGACCACCACGACTGACATTAACAATAACGCCAGGTACTTCACAGCCCGCCATATAGGAGATGGCTTCCTGCTTGAGGGAAATTCCAGGGCTGGAGGAGGTGGTCAGGGACCTGATACCACAAGCTGCTGCACCCAAAAGCATGTTGGCCGCAGCCACTTCACTTTCAGCCTGGACAAATTGTCCACCAGCATCAAACATGGCTTGGGACATAAATTCCGGAATGTCATTTTGTGGGGTAATGGGATAGCCAAAAAAACATTTGGCACCAGCAGCCAGAGCGCCACGAGCAATGGCTTCGTTACCTTTAATGAAAATGCGGTTGGGCTGACTCATGCCGCACCTCCTTTTTCAGACGCAGTCTTGAAGACATTGATGACATAATCCGGACAAATCATGGCGCAAAAAGCACACCCTTTACATTCGGCCATCATTTCAGGTGTGATTTCCACAACTTTGTAGCCTTTTTGATTAAACCGGTTCGACTGTTGGATAATGCCGGTCGGGCAGGCTTCGATGCAGAGCAAGCAGCCCTTGCAACGATCTTCCCGAAACTCGACTCTACTGGGCATGGAAAACCTCCACGGGGGATAAGTTGAACAGATTACGGAGTTAGCGAATGAGCATGGCATCACCGTAAGAAAAAAAACGATACCCTTGCCTGATGGCGTGGGTATAGGCCGCAAGAATTTTTTGTCGGCCCACAAGCGTACCGACCATAATGATTAGGGAGGAGCGGGGCAAGTGAAAATTGGTTACCAATTGGTCAATAACCTTAAATTGATAACCTGGATGGATAAAAATATTGGTCCACCCCCGAAAGGGACCAATATGTCCCAGGGCTGTGGCCATACTTTCCAAGGTCCGGGTTGTGGTTGTCCCCACAGCCACCACAGGGCGTCCTTCAGCCTTGGCTTTGGCTATGGCTGCTGCACTTTTTACAGACACTTCAGCGTATTCAGCATGCATGATATGATTGCGAATATCGGGTTCACGCACAGGGCTAAAGGTGCCATAACCAACATAGAGTGTGACCTGAGTCGTTTGAATATCATGGGCCTTTAAGGCTGCCATGATTTCAGGGGTAAAATGAAGTCCGGCCGTAGGCGCAGCCACAGAACCCAGTTTTTCCTGGCTGGCATACACTGTTTGGTAGCGGACATGGTCTTCCCTGGTATCTTCGCGGCGAATATAGGGAGGCAAGGGTATGTGCCCCTTGTTTAAAAAATGTTCAGCCAGTTCACCTTGCCAAGATAGCCTGACCAAAGCCTGACCAAAATCTTTTTTTTCCAGAACCATCAGGTCAAAGCCGGGAAAATACAGTCGTTCTCCCTGGCGTGGTCCTTTGGATGCCTTGAGTAGTCCCAGGACTTGAGCAGATTTGCTGCCATCACTATTGACCGTAGCTTGAATCAAGGTCAAAGGTGTGAGCAGTAAAAATTCCGCTCGGCCTCCTGATTCTTTATAGCCCATCATCCTGGCCGGCAGGACCTGGGAATTATTGACCACCACCAGAGCTCCTGATGGGAGCAGATTGGCAAGATCAGTAAAGTGTAAATCCTCAATGTGCCCGCTAGAGCGGTCCAGGACCAGAAGGCGCGACTGTCCACGCTTATCTACAGGAGTTTGGGCAATCAGATCCTGAGGCAGGTCAAAATCGTAGGATTGCAGATTGAATTCTGGTGCAATAGGGAGCATAGTTATCCTCGTGGAAAGAGCAGCTACCTCAAGGTGCTAGTCAAGGCAAATAAACATTTTTATATAAACATTTTTAATAGTTATGATGAATACACTCTTAGAATTTGACCGTGCGCATATCTGGCATCCCTATACATCCACGACCAATCCCTTGCCTGTATATGAGGTAATTTCTGCTTCAGGTGTGCGCTTGCGTCTGGCAGGTGGACTAGAACTTATTGATGGCATGTCCTCGTGGTGGGCGGCCATTCACGGCTATAATCATCCGGTCCTTAATGCGGCCTTGATGGACCAGGCCTCTCGTATGTCCCATGTTATGTTTGGTGGTTTGACCCACGAGCCAGCAGTAGAGCTCTGTCGTATGTTGGTGGACATGACACCAGCTCCGCTGACCAAAGTTTTTTTAGCTGATTCAGGTTCTGTGGCCGTAGAAGTGGCCATGAAGATGGCTTTTCAATTTTGGATTTGTCAGGGTCAGCCGCAAAAAAATCGTCTTTTGACCATTCGGGGTGGCTACCATGGAGATACCTTTGGAGCCATGAGTGTCTGCGACCCAGTGACAGGAATGCATGATATTTTTTCCAAAGTACTGTCCAGGCAGTATTTTGTGTCTCGTCCCAAATGTAGATTTGGCGAAGACTTTGATGAAGCGGACATGGCTCCCATGCGTGATATTTTAGAAGAGCATCACCAGGAGATAGCAGCCATTATCTTGGAGCCCGTGGTTCAGGGAGCAGGAGGGATGTTTTTTTATCACCCTCTTTATGTGCGTCGGGTACGGGAATTGTGTGATGAGTTTGATGTGCTGTTCATTGCGGATGAAATTGCCACTGGCTTTGGACGTACTGGAAAGTTGTTTGCTTGTGACCATGCCGGGGTCAGTCCGGATATCATGTGTTTGGGCAAAGCATTAACCGGTGGGTATATGACATTAGCCGCCACTTTGACAACGAATCGAGTGGCCCAGGGTGTTTGTCAGGGCCGGCCAGGGGTGTTTATGCATGGGCCTACCTTTATGGGAAATCCCTTGGCCTGTGCTGTGGCCATAGCTTCTTTATCCTTGGTGCAGCATTCAGATTTTCTTACTAATGTTCTCAGAATAGAAAGCAATCTTGCTCTTGGTCTTGCGCCATGTCGAAATTTCCCTTATGTAGCCCATGTCCGCACAATTGGTGCCATTGGTGTGGTTGAGTTGCACCACGAGGTACGTATGGCGGAAATGCAAAAAGATTTTGTTAGTCACGGTGTGTGGGTACGACCCTTTGGGCGTCTGGTCTATCTCATGCCACCCATTATTATGGGCGATGAGGATTTGGCTATGTTATCCAGCGCTGTAGTCAAGGTCGTGTCAGGGCATCATCCCTAAGGTGCCTGTCATCAGCAATGAAACGAGTCGCCCAACATGCGATTCAAACAAGGAGAACGTCGGATGCGGAAAAATTTTGTCTGGGTCTTTTTTCTGGCGATCATCGGCCTTGGCGCTTTTGGCCTGATTCCCGAGGCCCTAGCCTCGGGGGATTTGCATCACCAGTCCGAAGAAATTGGCAAACAACTTGGGGTACTTTGGGCTGTACCTTTTGCCTGCATGCTTTTGTCCATTGCCATTATGCCTTTGGCTGTACCGGATTTTTGGCACCATCATTTTGGTAAAGTCTCTGCCTTTTGGGGCTTGGCTTTTTTGGTCCCCTATGCCTTGATTCATGGCCTTGATTTGGCTTTATATGCTCTTTCTCACACTGTTTTCACAGAGTATATTTCCTTTATCATCCTGCTGCTTTCTTTGTTTACCATTGCTGGTGGCGTGTGCTTGCGTGGTTCTTTAGTAGGCAAGCCCGTGGTCAATACCATACTCATGCTTGTGGGGACCGTATTGGCCAGTTGGATGGGTACCACAGGCGCGGCCATGTTACTCATTCGCCCTCTGATGCGGGCTATTTCTCATCGTAAATACAAAGTGCATACCATTGTCTTTTTTATCTTTCTGGTCGCCAATATTGGTGGAAGCCTTACCCCCTTGGGCGATCCGCCACTATTCCTTGGCTTTTTGAAAGGCGTGGACTTTTTTTGGACTACCGTCCACATGTTTATACCCATGGTCTTTTTGGCGACTATCTTGCTTGTGTTGTACTTTGTTCTGGATACCTACCTCTTTAACAAGGAAGGCAAGCCCGAGTCTCCAGATGCTGATCCCAGTGATAAACTGCGCCTGGAAGGAGGCCTGAACCTGCTCCTGTTGCTTGGTGTGGTCAGTGGTGTACTCATGAGTGGTTTGTGGAAGCCTGAAGGTGGAGTAACCATTTATCAGGTGGATGTGGAATACCAAAATATCGCTCGTGATGTGCTGCTGCTTGTTTTGGCTGGCATTAGCTTGAAGATTACTCCCAAAGATATCCGGGCATTTAATGAGTTTAATTGGGAGCCCATCTTGGAAGTAGCCAAGATTTTTGCTGGAATTTTTGTCTCCATGATTCCGGCCATTTCCATTTTGCGAGCTGGCAAGGAAGGGGCCTTGAGTGCCATTATTAATATGGTGGAAAACGAAGCTGGTGAGCCCATTTACAATATGTATTTCTGGCTGTCTGGCGGGCTATCAAGTTTTCTGGATAATGCCCCGACCTATTTGGTATTTTTTAATACCGCTGGTGGTGACCCACAATATCTGATGAACCAGGGTGCTGGCATTTTGTTGGCCATTTCTGCTGGTTCCGTATTTATGGGTGCCAATACCTATATTGGTAATGCTCCGAACTTCATGGTCCGTTCCATTGCCGAGTCTGGCGGCATCAAGATGCCCAGTTTTTTTGGCTACATGGCTTGGTCCGTGGGTATTCTTGTACCTCTCTTTATCCTTATGTCCTTTTTGCCTTTCTTCCATTAGAATCTGATTTTGAAATAATTAAGGCCGGTTTTCTTTAGAAAAACCGGCCTTTTTTGTTGGCTTTTTTTGAGCTCACTCAGCTTAGATGGATTTTTAAAAAAATAAAGTAGTTGTCGATGAAGATCAATACAATTCGCAGTGTGACTTATATAAAATTGTTTCCCTGACTATTGCTCTTGTTTAAGGTTTTGTACTTGGAAGGCCAGTTTCTAATTCTCTTCGGGTTTCTTCAAGCTTAGCTTGCGCTTCTTGCTCAGTTTTATACATTTCTAAACCAAAAATGTACCAAGTCCCACTAAAAGGAATTTTTATTTTATCTATCCCACAACAAGAAGTTGTTTTAGTTCACCCATTCTTTTTAAATAGCCATCGTAATTGTAACCCAATAATTTCAGTGCTTCTTGTGCACCTTCATACCCTTGTTTGGCTGCCAGACCATAATGTTTTTCTGCAAGCATATTATTTGGGGGAACACCTCGACCATTGGCATAGCATAGTCCCAAAATATATTGTGCTGCTGCAAAACCTTGTTGAGCTGCTTTTTCATACCAGCTTATAGCTTGTACATTATCTTGGTCCACTCCTAAACCATCTCTATACATATGTCCCAAGCTGACCTGTGCTTCAGGAAGGTTTTGCTCAGCTGCTTTTTGATACCAAGCAAATGCTTGTTTTCATCTTTATCCACTCCCAACCCTTGAGCATACATCTGGCCTAATTTGTTTTGAACCAGAACATCACCATATTCAGCATTGTTTTGTAAATGTTTTAAGGTAGCATCTTTGGTTTTAGGGGTCTCTTGAAGTTCTTTTAGAGGTTGAGCTTCAATTTGTATTGGCTGGAAACCATGGGAATGCGCATAGATTGCTGTTGGTTCTCAGCTTCAGCAAGACGCTTGGCTCTCAATTTGATGTATTCAGCCTTGCGTCGCTGTTCGTCTCCTTTGGCAATGACCAGAGCTTTAGCCCACAATAACTAATCCATACTCAATCTCACGTTCAGCTATGGCGTATTTTTCATCATCAATGGAAGTGCTGCTAACGACATCATCAACTATTTCCTTGGTCTTTTAAAACACTGACGAAATAGCCTTGAACATTATACATACTCCTGTTGTGTTTCAGGTAGGACAACCTTAAAAAATGATAAGTTTTGGCCCTAGTCTCTTTTTTTGATGATTGTACGTCTATTTCAAATAGAATTATGTAGAGGGAGGTCAAATTTATCAATTTAATTTGTAACTTTGATCAGGTAGTTGAACAGCTTGTAATTACTGAAATATTTTTAGTTTGGCTACTCAACCAATTGAATACCAATAATGGAAAAAATGAGCAAAGATAAAAACAATAAACGCAAAAATGTAGCTGGTTCACCTAAAAATACAATTCCTACCACTACACTGCCCACTGCACCGATACCAGCCCATACCGCATAGGCTGTGCCCAAGGGGATAGGATTTTTCCCACCCATGGCCGCATAAAGCAGGTACATGCTCAAAGAAACAGCGATTACAAAAAAGGTTAACCATGCCCACATGACTATTCCGGTAGTCTGTTGGGCCCGGGACAGGCTCACGGCAAAGCATGTTTCAAAGACACCACCAAGAAAAAGTAAAAGCCAATTGCTACTCATAGTATTGTTCCAGCGTTTTGGTATTTTTTAATGTCAGAGATTGTTTTTCAAACGTACTTGATGTGTTTGTACAAATAAAAAAGGCTCCTGAAGACCTGGAGGTCTTCAGGAGCCTGGCAATCCTTTAGGGGAATTTATCTTACATGGCATTCGCCACAGGCTACCGGGCCTTTTTTCATGTCAATATGACAGCCCTTACATTGATCGTGGTAGGCTGTTCGTAATCCTGGCTGACTACCTTGAGCTTTTATAGTGTGGCAATCCGAACAAGCCTGATCTTCAGAGCTTTCTCCTTCAACAAGTTTTCCATCTTCATACACATGGTGACAAACAGAGCAATCCTCATCAATCTCTGGGTACTCCATGTGTGCATCATGGTCAAACTGGCTGACTGGTCGCTCCAGAGTGCCAAAGGCGTTGACATCGAACACACCGGTATCCTCGGCAGAAGCAGCACTACCAAAGGACATACAAAGTATAATAGCACAAAAAATCGCATATCTATATAGTATATCTCTCATCTCTCACTCCTAGACAGCATTGGGTTTTTCCATGTGCTCATAGATAATTTCGCCCAGGAATTTGAGTTCTATGCCCAGCTCAAAGGTGTGAATGATGTCCTCAAGTCCACCATGGCAGTTGTGGCATGGAGCAATACAAACCTTGACTCCAGTAGCTTTGAGCTGCTCCGCTTTGACCCGGTTACCTTCCACACGGGCATTTTTAAATGGCGGCCCACAATTAATAACTCCACCACCTGCAGAACAACAGTAGTTGTGTTCACGGTTGGGGATCATTTCAATAAAATTGGGGCAAAAGGCTCGGACTACTTCACGAGCTTTTTCATGCAAACCACGTCCCCGCACAACGTTACACGGGTCATGAAAGGTAACGGGCTCGTCAAAAGTTTTGGCTACTTTGAGCTTTCCTTCGTTCAGCAGATCCCAATAGAACTCCAGGGCATGGATGACTGGGATGGGGGGCATACGCCAACCTAAAACACGGTTGCCTGTGTCATATACTGAGCGAAAGGCATGTCCACATTCACCCATAACAATTTTTTTAACTTTAAGCCGAGCTGCAGTATCAAAATGCATGCGTTTTAAGCGGCCCATCATCTCCGAATCACCTGTGTACATGGCCATGTCCGAGTTGTCCCAGCCAGGGGTAGCGGGCATGGTCCAGTCCATACCGGTTTCATTCATGATCGCTGCGGCCTGATAAATGAGCTGAGTACGGAACTTGGGTTCAGGACCAATGACAGAATACATGATCTCTGCCCCTTCTTTTTCCAGGGGAATGCGTGCATTGGGAAATTCGTCGCGCATTTCATCTTCCTGCCATTGCAGGGCGTCAATCCATTCGTCATCCTTGACCCACATCTGGTTCATGGTCGCGGCGTGGGAATGCGCTGTGTCCTGAATATACAGAGGCGTGATTTCCTGTTTGTGACAAATACGCCGCACCAAAGACATCATATAGGCGATATCAATGCCAAAAGGACAATACTGTACACAGCGGCGACAGAGGTTGCATTCAGTCTGGGCAACCTGAACGGCTTGCTTCATAAATTCTACAGAAACCTTGCCCTTGTTCTTGAGCATGGGCCAAATGGTTTGCTTGACCTTGCCCACGGGTGAAAATCTGGGGTCACGGTCATGGGAGAGAAAAAAATGGCAGGCATCCGAGCACAGGCCACAATGAATACAGGTTTCGACATAGGCTTTGAGGCGAGCACCTGTTTCATTGTCAAAAACAGCGTTAATGGTTTTTTCAATTTTTTCCGGGGTGAGCTTGGCTGCCCCTGCTTCTATACCTTCGTCTTTTATCCAGACGCGTTCTTCCATAGTCATCTCCTCAGTTTACCAATCCTTGACGTTACGCACCATGCCGAATTCTGAACCAATATAGGCGCGAGTTAATGGTGCCAATAACATGTGACTCAAGCGTGTAAAGGGTATAGCTACAAGTACTGCTTCGGCAAAGAGCATATGTAAAATGATCATGAGCATGTAATTACCAATTTGATAGTATGCCAAGATACCTGTCACAAAGGGAGCAACAACAAGAATAAGTAGAGCAAAGTCTGTCCAGTCAGTGACATACTTGACTTCTGGCACAGTCAATCGGCGTGCTGCAAAAAAGATACAGGCACCCAGGACACCAAAAGCCAGAATATTGGCCAAAGTATCAGGAATGGTAAACCAGCTAATGCCAAATCCTTCTCCCAGCATGACTTGATGTGCTGATACAAAGAGTAAAAGTACAAAAAATGCAATATGAAAGAAAAAGGAGATAGCAGTTAAAGCTGGATTAAGACGCATATTCACCGTGTTAAAGGGAATAGACCAATTGATTATGGAGCGTAAGCCATATTTAAGGGATACATAACTGAACAGTACTTGTTCTTTTTTCTTGGCTGTATCCAAGGTCTTCCAAATTTTATAAATAGAACCAAAAAGAAAAATTGCCCAAGCCGCCCAAGCCAGGGGGCCAGATACCAGCAAATAGATATCCTGCATGTCAGGCCTCCTTATCCAATTATATTTGCGACGGGTTCAACAATACGCAGGTACTTACCCCCAGCAATAGCGCGAATGAGCACTTTACTACCATCAGGGCTAAAGGTGGGGTCAAAACATTGGTCAAAGTTTTGCCCGTATTCTTTGCCATCTATAGCAATGGTGTATTTGCCTTTCTTTTCAACCTGGGCGGCCACATGTTGGCTATCAGGAGAAAAGACTGGAGCAAAGCACATATCATATTGTCCACTCCAGACCCGATCATCAACAATAACAGTCCATTTTGTATCTTGCTTGCCCAAAGCAGCCAGACGACGACCATCAGGACTAAAGGTCAGATCCATGACCATGTCACCAAAAGTGGTGTTCCAGGTTTTGCCATCCACCGCCAAAGTCCAGCGGCCGTATTCAGGACAAACAATGGCCGCTAATCTGTCACCTGAAGGGCTAAATTGCTGCTGCCAGACCTGATAAAAGTGAGGTTGCCAAATGATTTTTTCATCTTGGGCCATGCCCCATTTGCCAGAGACACGAACAGGGGTAACTATGGATTTGTTTTTGGGATGAAAAAGTGGCTCCCAGACCTGACTATAGACCGTGTTCCAAGGCTTACCATCCACAGCAATGGTGTAGTCAAATAGGTTGAGCCGAATTTGGGCGGCCACAGAGGAGTTGTCAGCATTAAAACGTGGAGTCCAGGCATTAACAAAGTTGGCATCCCAAGCCTCACCGTCCACAGCCACAGAGTAAACGCCTTCTTTGAACTTAAATATTTCTGCCTGGCCCAAAGGTACGGTTTGTACAACAGCGACTGTTTTTTGACCATCAGCACTAAGATGAAAATTGTTGGCATTATCATAGAGGTTTTCCCAGGCTACACCATCTACAACCATTCCATAGGTCATGGCATCAGCAACACAACAAGCAATGACTGAGCCATCTTTGGAGAACATGGTGTTAAATAAAAAACCATAGGTTTCTTCCCATTGTTCTCCATCTATACACATGGTCCAGTCACCTTCGTCACAAGCTAGGCCAGATAGACGTCCATCAGGCGAATAGCGCAAGTACCAAACGCGCTCATACCTTGGTTCCCAGCATGAACCATTGACGCAGACAGTAAATTCCCCCTCACCAGTGTTGACCACAGCTGCGACCTGTTCACCATCAGGGCTGGCCTGGTTTTCTTCCCGCCATTGGATTTCGCAGTCACATTCAGCCAGGTTGGCCACAGTTTTGGAGCCTACGCTCCAATCCCAGGCTGCATACTCACTCATACACACCCTCCTTACCAGCTTATTTTCTTCAAATACAACACTATTCAAAAATATAATTTACAACAAATCAGCTGAGTAACTTGCTAAGATATAAATATATAAGATTAATCTACACAATACACATTTAAAAAAACATGTAAACATTTTTTTATTCAGACCTATAAAGTATGAAAATAAGATTTCAAGTGTTTTGTAAATAAATATGGTAAAGTTTTTTCATTCGAGTACATTGGACTATTAAAGTGACTTTTCTTGAGGTTATCGTTCATTATAAAGAGAAGCTTTGGATTTGGATGGTTCCGTAAAAACTGAAGTTCTCTTTTCCCATATCATCAAAGTAATCTGCTCAGAACTCTAAAGAAAAGTTGACTTTTTGGAGTGTGGGAGTCAATTCCAAGATAGATTGACTCTATGTAAAGGGACACCCAGGAAGTATTATGATTCGTATTACAGATATTTTGGATCAGGCCTCATCCTATCTTTCTTCTGCTGATGTAGCTTTGATTCAAAAAGCTTATGTTTTTTCTGCAGCAGCCCATGCCGGTCAGGTACGCCTTTCTGGAGAGCCATATCTTTCTCATCCTTTGGAGGTAAGCCATATTTTGGCGCATCTTCGTTTGGATGCCCCAACTATTATCGCTGGTTTGCTCCATGATACAGTGGAGGACACAGACGCCACTACTTCTCAGATTGCGGAACAATTTGGCAAGGAAGTGGGGGCCATTGTGGAAGGTGTGACCAAGATCAGTAAGATGAATTTTGAGTCCAAGGAACAGGCTCAAGCAGAAAATATTCGAAAAATGATTTTGGCCATGGCTGATGATATCCGAGTGATTTTGGTCAAATTGGCTGATAGATTACATAATATTTCTACCTTGCAATATCAAAAGGAGCACAAGCAACGAGCCATAGCTCAAGAAACATTGGGTATTTATGCACCTTTAGCCAATCGTCTTGGTCTGTACCGTATTAAAGTACAACTTGAAAATTATGGACTGATGTACTTAAAGCCTGATGTGTATGCGCAGATTTCAGATGGTATTGAGCGTTATCAGGTTGAAGGCCAGGCGTATATAAATCGGGTAACAACCATGATTCAGGAAGTGCTTGCTCAAAATGAGATCAGGGGGCGTGTCAGTGGGCGCATCAAGCATATCTACTCTGTGTATCAAAAAATGAAACAGCGTGGCCTGGGGCTGGATCAAATTTTTGATGTCATTGCCTTTCGGGTTATCGTTAATAATTTACGTGAATGTTACACTGTTTTGGGTCTGGTTCATTCTTTGTGGAAGCCTGTTCCTGGGAAATTCAAGGATTATATTTCCATGCCCAAGGCCAATATGTATCAAAGTTTGCATTCTACAGTTATTGGCCCTGATGGTGAGCGTATTGAAATTCAGATCCGCACCGAAGAAATGCACCAATTAGCTGAATATGGTGTGGCAGCTCATTGGGCTTATAAAGAGCAAGGGAGCAAAAAGAGCCAGGAAACCGAGGATCGTTTTAGTTGGCTGCGACAAATTTTGGACTGGCAGGGAGATCTTCAGGACTCACGCGACTTCATGTCCACCTTGAGCATGGATTTGGTTCAGGAAGAGGTGTATGTCTTCACTCCTCAAGGTCAGGTCAAGGAACTCCCTGAAGGGTCCACTCCTGTTGATTTTGCCTATTCCATTCATACGGAAGTAGGCAATCATTGTGCTGGAGCCAAGGTTAATGGCCGTCTGGTTCCTTTAAGTACGCCTCTGCAAAATGGCGACACTGTAGAAATTATTACTGATGCTTCACGCAATCCCAGTCGAGACTGGCTCCATTTCATCAAGACAGGAAAAGCCCGGTCACGAGTGAAGCATTGGATCAATACCGAAGAAAGGGCTCGCAGTCTGACTTTGGCCAAGGAGTTTTTGGAAAAAGAAGGCCGTCGCATGGGTATCAATGTCGCCAAGGCCCTCAAGGCTGGTGCATTTGAACCAGTGGTCAAAGAATTTTCTTTTCGTCAGGTGGATGATCTTTTTTCAGCAGTGGGCCATGGTCGTTTGACTGCTCGTCAAGTGCTGCGCAAGCTCTTACCCAAAGATGAGTCCAAGGCTGTTGAGCGTAAAACCTCAGCCCAACCTTCTGTCAGGTCCTCTGGTCCGAAAGATGCTATCTCCATTCAGGGCGTGGATGGAGTGCTCATTCGTTATGCCCAATGCTGCAATCCTTTGCCTGGTGACCCCATTGTTGGATATATTAGCCGAGGTTTGGGAGTAACCATTCATACCCAAGATTGTCCCAATGTGGCCAATATGGAAATAGAGCGTCTTTTGGATGTTACTTGGGATGGAGAAGATGCTTCTAAAGTGCTTCCAGCTCGCATCAAGATTATTTGTAAAAACCAGCGAGGAGTGTTGGGGCAGGTGACCAGTTTACTGGCGAAAGAAGAGGTCAATATTGATTCTGGGCATTTTAGTTCTGATGTGGATGGGACATCAGTTTTGGAATTTGTTATTGAAGTCAAAACAACAACCCAGCTCTATGGGATTATAGAAAAATTACGCAAATTGGATGCTATTCAGGAAGTAACTCGCACTGCAGCTGGATAGCCGGAAAATTAGTAAAAAGTAGTGTGCAACTAGTGTACAAAATTGGGCACAAAAAAAGCGGTTATTGTTGTAACCGCTTATTTTTCTTGGTGCCGGAGGTCAGAATCGAACTGACATGAGGTTGCCCTCGCTGGATTTTGAATCCAGTGCGTCTACCAGTTTCACCACTCCGGCGTTGAAGAGAAAATCTTTATTGAACACCGTAAGTAAAGTCAATCATATTCTTTGATTATTCTTGCTTCATGCTTTGACCTCAAGATCAATGTATGAGAAAAAGCCATATTTTCCAATCATATTCACAATTCGAGGTTGTCATGCTCACGGAAAAAATTTTGAATGAATTTGAAGAATATCTGATGTCTGGACGTTTAGAGGAAGACTTTGGATACTCAGCTGAAGATCGTAAACTTGAGATTTTGGAACTTTTGGAACGGTTTATGGATTTGGCTGAAGAAGTGGATAAAGTGGCCACTCGCTTACTGATGCCCAATTTAGGAAAAACTTTTCCGCCCAAGGATGAATAACCAGAAATATCGTTTTTTTTGGGCTACCGTATATTCCCGGATAAGTTCCAGGGTATAGCCATCCAGCACATCTTTGGGCTCAGGATCATTGGTCATAACCACAATATGTCCCTGGGGCATGAGATAGTTTTTTGCCTCGGCCAGCAATGCTCTCCAGGGTTTAAAGGCCCGGCTGATAATGAGCCCGGCCTGACGTTTTTCTGGAGGTAGGTTTTCCATCCGCCCTTGAAAGACCATGGTGTTGGACAACCCCATGTGCATAATGGCCTGTTCCATAAATAGGGCTCGCTTTTGACGAGGTTCCACTAAAAGATATTCACCCCTTGGCCACCATATCCGTAAAGGAATACCGGGTAATCCTGCCCCCGCCCCCAAGTCCAGGCTGTGTTCTGGAGCAATGTTTTGATCAAAAAGCACGTCAGCCAGGTGCCAGGAGTCCTGAATCAAGATTTCCAGGATTCGCTCCCAGGTTGCAGGGCCCACCAGATTCATTCGTTGGTTCCATTTGACTAAAAGACCCAGGTAATCGGCCAGAAGGCTGGCATCTTCTTGGGTCAGGGAGCGCCCCAAGTATTGGGATTGGGTGATTATGTTAGCTACTGTTAGTTGCATATTCATGACATTTCCTTGGGCCCGGGATTTCTTCTTTACCTCCCAAAGGGCTGTGGATACAAGCAGCACAGTTTTTATATGGAGGATTCATGTTGTTAGGTACTCAGAGCATTCTTTTTCCGGGCCAGGGCTCCCAAGAGGCGAGTATGGGGCGAGATCTGGCTGAACACTGGCCAGAGGCCATGGATTTATGGAAAAAGGCAGAACAAATTTGTGGTTTGCCTCTGCGAGAAATATATTGGGATACAGATCAAACAGCTATGGCAGAAACTAAAAATCTGCAACCAGCTCTCACTGTTGTTAATATGAACTTGTGGACTTTTTTGGCATCCAAACTCAAGGCAAAAGCCGTGGCTGGGCATAGTTTGGGAGAATTTTCAGCTCTTTTTGCAGCTCGCGTTTTATCCTTGGATCAATGCCTTCAGTTAGTTTGCCTGCGTGGGAAGCTTATGGATGAAGTCTGCAATCAGGAAGGGAGCATGGCGGCTATTCTCAAGCTGAGCCAGACCCAGGTGGAAGATTTGGTCACCAAGGCTCATCAGAAAACAGGCCAGGCCATTCGTATTGCCAACTTCAATACTCCGGCCCAATTTGTTATTAGTGGCCATGTTCAGGCGGTGGAGCATGTGTGCGCAGCAGTAAAACCCCTTAAGGGGCGGGCCATGGTATTGCCGGTTTGTAATGCCTTTCATTCACCATACATGCAGGAAGCTGGTGTGGAATTGGCTCGGTATATGGATAAAATGGACTGGAAAGACCCCGTAATTTCCCTATACCTCAATGTCACCGCTCTGCCTGAACCCTGCGGACAAAAAGTCCTGGAGACCATGAAAGCACAAATGACTTCTTCGGTACACTGGATACAAACCATTACGCATCAATATGACAGTGGCCTACGAACTTTTATTGAACTGGGGCCCAAGGGAGTGCTGGCACGTATGACGGGACAAATTTTACAGGGCAAAGAAGAAGTGCGCTCTTTGTCTGTTAGTTCTCTGGAACAGGCACAGGGGCTGGAGGAAAGTCTCGCATGAAAGCCAGAACATATCTTGAAAACCAGTTGAAAAGTTTTGTGGCCCAAAGAGGACACGATCTGCCAGCCAAGTTGATTATTGAATCACCTAAAAATGAGCAACATGGGGATATGGCTACCAATTTGGCCATGGTCATGCCTCGGAAAAAGGGACAAAATCCACGTCAGGCAGCAGAACTGATTCAGGCAGACCTCAAAGCCTCTTGCCCGGAATTGACCCATATTGCTATTGCTGGCCCAGGTTTTATTAACCTTACTTTTTCTTCTACTTTTTGGCAGTCCATTGTTATGGATGTCCTGAAACAAAAAGAGAATTTTGGGCGTGCTTATTGGGGGCAAGGTCGAAAAGTACAGGTGGAATACGTGTCCGCCAATCCCACGGGCCCCTTACACATTGGTCATGGCCGTGGTGCAGCCATTGGTGATAGCTTGGCTCGTATTTTGCGTTTTTCTGGGCATGAAGTGGAAACAGAGTACTATGTCAATGATGCTGGGCGCCAGATGCGTCTTTTGGGTTTGGCCATTTGGGTGCGTTATCAACAGGCCTGTGGCCGGGATGTAGAATTTCCAGAAGATTGTTATCGTGGTGCATACATCAAAGATATTGCTCAGGCACTCATCAGGGAGCATGGTCAAGCTCTTTTAGATCTTCCTGAAGCACAAGCTTTAGATCTTTGTTATCAACGAGGGTTGGAAGATATTTTGGTGGGTATAAAAAAAGATTTGAAAAATTTTGCAGTCGAACACCAACATTGGTTTTCGGAAAAAACTTTGGTGGATGGTGGACAGGTAGAGGCCACATTACAAACATTACTGCATAAGGATATTGCCTATCTTCAAGATGGGGCCCTGTGGTTTCGCTCTACAAATTACGGTGATGACAAAGATCGGGTATTAAAAAAATCTGATGGTTCCCTGACCTACTTTGCCTCAGATATTGCCTATCATGACCACAAGATTAAGCGTGGTTTTGACCTGATGATCGATATTTGGGGTGCAGATCATCATGGCTATGTGCCTCGTATGCAGGCTGCTGTACAAGCTTTGGGCAGAAAGGGTGAGGCGTTGCAGGTTATTTTGGTCCAATTGGTCAATTTGATTCAAGGTGGGGAGCAGGTTGCCATGTCCACCCGGGCTGGGCAATTTGAAACCCTGGCCGATGTGTGTGAAGAAGTGGGGGTGGATGCAGCACGGTTTATCTTTTTATCGCGCAAAAGCGACTCCCACCTGGATTTTGACCTGGATATGGTCAAACAAAAAACAATGGATAATCCGGTCTATTATGTGCAATATGCCCATGCCCGCATTTGTTCTTTACTGCGTAAAGCTACAGCACAGGGATTGGCATTGCCCGTAGCATCTGTGGAGCTCTTGGCCTTGTTGACCACCCCAGAGGACCATGCCTTGTTCAAGGCTTTGGACCGCTTTGAAGATATGGTGGACCTAGCAGCAAGATCCTTGTCGCCCCATCATATCAGTTACTATCTCATGGATCTGGCCGGGACGTTGCATCGCTATTATAATACCCACCACATCCTTTCCGGTGAGGACCAGCAATTGTTGCTCGCCCGCATCCTTCTTTTTCAGGCTGTGGCTCAGGTACTTAAAAATGGTTTGAAGCTTCTTGGTGTTAGTGCACCAGAAAGAATGTAACAAGACTATGAAACGACGAACTCCACGAAAAACAACCAATGCCAAAAAGGATGGCTTTTGTTTTAAGCTGGGTGTGTCAGGGTGTGTTTCCCTGCTCGTGTTGGTGGTTATAGGTATGGCCTGGGCCTTTATTTTAGGTGTCATTGTGGGGCGGGGCTATCAACCAGAAAAAATTGCCAAAGAAGTAGCCCAAAAATTTCTGCCTGAGGATTTTCCTCTGCTTACAGAGAAAAATGAGGAAGTATTAAAGGCCGAAGAGCTTGAGTTTTTTGAAAAACTCAAACAAGGCTCCACTACTGCAAGCACATCCCTGGCTGCTGCTCCTCCTGTACCTGCCAAAGCTTCTGCCCCCAGTGCTCCTGCGCCACCCCAAGTTCAACAGAAAACAGAAACCAACACCCCAGCACCAGCTGTCCCAGCCAATGACAAGGATGAAGTTTTTGTTTTTAACTACCAGGTGGCGGCCCTCAATACCATGGAACAGGCCCAGAACTTTCTCAAACAACTTGAATCCGGGGGATTTAAAACCTCTGTGGTTACAGCCAATCATGAAGGTAAAACCTGGTACCGGGTTTATGTTCATCATCAGGGAACTGTTGATTCAGCCCTTGCTTTACGAGAAAAACTCAAGGTCAATGGGATCAACAATGTTCTGCTTCGCTCTCGCACACCACTTTAGAGTGTACCCAGCATTAAGGAATGGTTGCGTTACTTCATGGATGACCAGTTTGTCTTAGATATTGAAAAATTGCTGTGGCGTGGCCGAGGCTTGGCCAGGCTTGATTCTGGCCAGGTAGTTATTGTGGAACCTGGAGTGTTGCCAGGTGAAAAGGTTCGGGCGCAAATACAAGCACACAAGAAAGACTATCTCCAGGCCCAGGCCGTTGAAATACTGTCCCCATCTCCTTGGCGCGTAAATCATCCCTGTGCTCATGCCAACCAATGCGGTGGCTCACCCTTTGGCATGGTTACTTCCCAAACAGGGCTGGCTCTGAAAAAGGAGATTTTGATCGATGCTTTGACTCGCTCTCTGGGTTACGACTCAGCCAACAAACTTTTGTCCTCACTGATGGTTTTGCCCAGCCCCAAGGAGTGGCGTTATCGTTGGCGGGGGCAAATTCATGTCCAGGATCACAAAGTGCACGCCATGGCTCAAGGGAGCAGCAAGCTGGTGGCCTTGCAGGATTGTCTGCTTTTGGCCGAGCCCTTGGCTCAGGCCATGTCTGCCTTAGCCTATGACCTTCCTGATGGTCGCCATACCATTGCGGCCAGCCCTGATACAGGTCAGGTGGCCCATGAGTATGACCCTCAATGTTTATCCTTTTCTTTTTCAGCTTTTGATCTGACCATACATTTACCTGCACAGGTATTCTTTCAGGCCAATTGGGACCTGAATCAAACCCTGGTTCAACTGGTTGCATCTCTGGTGGATCCCTTTGACCGTGTGGCCGATCTTTTTTCTGGAGCTGGGAATTTTGCCCTGCCTTTGTCTCGTCTTGGCAAAAATATTTTGGCCGTGGAGGGTTCCCCTGTAGCTCTAAAGGCTGGTACAGATAATGCGCTGCGTCTTGGCTTGGACAAGGTCAGGTTTCAGCAGGCCAATTTATCCAAAGACTCATCTTGGTCCATGGTTCGGGATTTTGCTCCTCAGAGTATTATCCTTGATCCACCTCGCACCGGAGCCAAAGGTATTGGTCATCATGTGACAGCTATTGATAGTGCTCAGCGCTTGGTCTGGGTTTCTTGTGATGTGATCAACACCTTGCGTGATATGCAGCCCTTGTTGGCGCAGGGCTGGGAGATAGGTTCCATGACATTGTTGGATATGTTTCCAGGTACCTGGCATATGGAGATTGTGTTGGTTTTGGATCGGTGTTGACTCTTTCTTGCAAGGGGCAAGGTGGTCTTGTAGAAAAACCATTATTCATATTGTTATAAAAGAGGATATGGCATGATTGACAAGGGGATTGAGCGGGTCTGGTTCGAGCATTATGATGAGGAAGTCAGCCCCCATCTGGAGTATGAAATTATTCCACTCTACGAGACTTTGGAGCGGGCAGCAGCAAATTTTCCTAATCGCACCGCCATGTTATTTCACAATTGGAAGGTAACGTATCGAAAGTTAAAACGCTTGGTGGATCTGGCGGCTGCCAATTTGAAAAAAACCGGGGTCAAGGCTGGTGACCGGGTCGCCATTATGTTGCCCAATTGTCCTCAGGCTGTGATCAGCTATTGGGCTTGTTTAAAAATTGGAGCAGTGGTGGTCATGACCAACCCACTCTATATGGAAAAGGAGCTCCTGCATCACTTTAATGACTCAGGCACCCAGACCCTTATTACCCTTAATTTACTTTGGAAACGTATAGACAGTTTGCGCCCCCGCCTGAATTTGAAACGGATTTTTATTACCTCCATTGCTGACTGTCTCTCTTTTCCTCTCAATATTTTGTATACCCTTAAATCTCGACGAGAATTCAAGCTGGAGTCTATTGCCTATGATGGGAGCACAGTTCTGCGTTGGAAAAGTCTGCTCAAACTGACCTTGCTGGATGCACCCCATCCCATAGATCCGCACCAGGATTTAGCTGCCTTGCAGTACACAGGCGGGACAACAGGAATATCCAAAGGGGTCATGCTGACCCACGCCAATTTGGGCTATAATGCTCAACAGGCGCGAGCTGTGTTACATTCTATTCAGGAGACAGGCGAAGTTATACTTGGCCTGCTGCCTTTTTTTCATATTTATGGTTTAACCGTGTGTGTGAATCTGGGTGCATTGATTGGTGCGACCTTGATACCCGTGGCCAAGTTTGTTCCCTTGGATGTCCTGAAAACCATTGATAAAGGCAGACCCACTATTTTTCCGTGTGCCCCATCAATTTTTGTGGCCTTGCTCCAACAAAAGAATTTGGACAAATATGATTTGTCTTCCGTGCGCTATTGTGTGTCCGGTTCCGCACCCATGCCAGCGTCAGTTATGGAAAAATTTAATAGTCTGACCAATGGGGCTGATATTATCGAAGGCTTTGGCCTGACCGAAGCCTCACCTATTACGCATTTAAATCCTTTGCGAGGTAAAAGTAAAAACGGATCCATTGGGCTTCCTTTCCCTGACACTGATGCAGCTATTGTAGATATGGAAGTTGGTGCGGTACCCCTGCCGATGGGCAAAATTGGAGAGCTCATTGTGCGCGGTCCCCAGGTCATGCGAGGATACTGGAATCGGCCTGATGAAACAGCTTCGGTCCTCAGAAATGGCTGGCTGTACACTGGTGATATTGCGTACATGGATGAGGAAGGCTATTTTTTTATTGTGGATCGTAAAAAAGATATTATTATCAGTGGTGGATATAATGTTTACCCCCGTGAAATTGATGAAGTTTTACATGAACATCCGGCGGTCAAAGAAGCGGTGAGCGTGGGCATTAATCACCAGACCAGAGGGGAAATTATTAAAGCCTATATTGTTCTTAAAGAGAATCATACCGTGACCAAGGCAGAAATCCTTGCCTTTTGTCGGGACAAGCTGGCCAATTATAAGGTACCCAAACAGGTGGAATTTCGGGAAGATTTGCCCAAGTCTATTGTGGGCAAAGTATTGCGCCGGGTTATTCGAGAAGAAGAAGATCGAAGAATACATGACCCAGATACTGAGCAGGACAATGGTGATGATCTGGGCGAGGAATAGAAGCTAGGGGGTAAATAAGGAAACACTGATTATTTTTTTCTGTTATGCATCAGTGTTTCCTTTTGGTTGTGAGCTATAAGGAATAGAGTTCGTCTCCGGATAAGATACGAACATGGTTCTTTTTCAATACCTCAATGGCTTGATCTGTACGGTCAAAGCGGAAAATAAGAATGGCATTTTGACCGCTTTGGGTCACAAAGGCATACATATATTCCACATTCACTTCGCCGGCATTGAGCATTTCCAAAATCGTATGCAGTCCACCAGGGTGATCTCCTACTTCTGCAGCTACGACATTGGTTCTGCCTACCGTAAAACCATTGGCTTTCAGGGCTTCTTTGGCCTTTTCATTGTTGGTGACAATCAGACGCAGGATTCCAAAATCAGAGGTATCGGCCAGGGATAGGGCACGGATATTGATATTGTTTTCACTTAAAACCTTGGTTACTTCGGCCAGACGGCCAGCTCTATTTTCCAAAAATACAGAAATTTGTTCTACTTTCATTTTATCCTCCCATGTAAGACGGGGATTACCCATTGCGCAAATCAACGATGCGTTTGGCCTTGCCTTCAGAGCGCTCAATACTTTGGGGCTCAGACAGGGTCACCTTGGCCGTGACTCCTAAAAATTCCTTGATATTTTTTCGTATCGTGGCTTCAACGCGCTGTAAATGTCTGATTTCGTCAGAAAAGAGTTTTTCATCTATTTCTACTTTGACTTCAAGCATGTCCAGACTGCCTTCCCTGGTCAAAATAAGCTGATAATGGGGAGCCACGCCCTGGGTTTCCAAAAGGATGGCCTCTATTTGTTGTGGGAAGACATTAACACCACGAATAATGAGCATGTCATCACTGCGACCCTGGATGCGGGCAATACGTCGATGGGTGCGCCCACATTTGCATGGAATGACATTGATACTCGTGATATCTCTGGTACGATAACGCACCAGGGGCTGGGCTTCTTTGCTAATGGTGGTGATGACCAGTTCACCCGTTGCACCTATAGGGAGTTGTTCTCCTGTATCAGGATCTATGATTTCCATGAGAAATTGATCTTCCCAAATATGGAGTCCATCCTGGGCATCACGGCATTCCATGCCCACGCCAGGCCCCATGATTTCGGATAATCCGTAAATATCCAGAGCCTTGATTTGGAGTTTGCTCTCAATATCCAGGCGCATCTTGTCACTCCAGGGTTCAGCTCCAAAAATGCCTGTATGCAGTTTGAGATCAGAGATATTGATGCCGGCTGCTAAAATAGATTCATACAAAAACAGAGCATAGGATGGGGTGCTACATAAAATGGTTGAGCCAAAGTCTTTCATCAGCATAACTTGGCGTCTGGTACCTCCACCAGAAATGGGCAAAATAGTTGCGCCAAGCCGTTCCACACCATAATGCATGCCAAGGCCACCAGTAAAAAGTCCATAACCATAGGCATTATGTACAATATCCTGACGGCTGCCACCAGCGCACATGATGGATCTGGCCATAAGTTCTGCCCAATTATTGACATCACGTTGAGTATATCCAACCACTGTAGCCTTGCCTGTCGTGCCTGAGGAGGCATGAATCCGAACCACATTGTCCCTGGGTACAGCAAAAAGACCATAAGGGTAATTGGCTCTTAAGTCTTGTTTTTCTGTAAAGGGCAGATGCTTCAGGTCATTGAGAGAACGCACATCTTCGGGCTTAACCCCCATTTCCTGAAATTTGTTGTGGTAAAAAGGTACATTGTAATAAACCTTTTCCAGCATGGATTTGAGGCGCTGCAATTGGAGGGCCTCTAACTCCTCTCTGGGCATGGTTTCATTGGCTACGTCATAGAGCATGATAAACCTCCGTGAAAGAAAAAGCCGCGAACCTAGGGCTATTCACGGCATAAAACGATGTACGTGTTACGCGCTAGACTGTGGACGTGCTCAATATCGCTGAAGTATAAAGAACAACGGGAAGTACACCAGAAATTACATTGTAATTTCATGCACCCATCCCTTTGCTTCGTCAAGATAAGGATGAGCGTGTGAATACCTCTTCAGGATATAAAGGGCACTGATAGAGCAGGCTTAGCTATGCTTAAGGAGCGACCATTTCCTCAATGGCTGAGCAACAGACCATATTTCGTCCATTGGTTTTGGCATGATACAGAGCTACGTCGGCATTGCGGATAAATTCTTCAGGAGGAGTCAGTGCTCCAGGCTTGATTCCGGCAATACCAATGGATGCTGTGACCCGGAAACGTTTGCCATGAAAGCGAAAGATGGTTTGACCAATGACAGTACGCAAACGCTCTGCCAGCATCCAGGCTTGTTCCTCTTCAGTTTGCGGCAGGAGAATGATAAATTCTTCTCCACCATAGCGAGCAGGAAAATCTGATTCGCGCAGGGTTTTTTGTAAAATCTGTCCGACTTCCTGCAAAACCATGTCACCAGCTTGGTGCCCATAGGTGTCATTAACAGCTTTGAAGTAGTCCAAATCAATCATCATCATGCTCAATTCTTGGTGGTGACGCTGATGTCGCTTAATCTCTTCACGCAAACGAGCGTCAAAATTCTGGCGATTAGAGATACGAGTCAGTCCATCATGGTCAGCTCGAACTTTGGTTTTTCGGAATTCCAAGCCATTGCGCAGAGCCAGGGCCAGATGATTGGCTGCAGCTGCCAGTACTTGTACCCGATCCTGGCCTAAGGTTTGGGCTTCTTTGGAGCAAATAACCAGAGCTCCAATAACCTCTTCCCCGATTAAAAGAGGCTGGGTGACCAATTGCTCCAGCTCTGGTTGCAAAAGAGGGGTAGTCTCTGAGGGGACAAGAGTGACCTGGTACCCATACATGCGCTCGTGAGTGTAGCGTTGGGCTACTGAAAGCAAATGGTTGATCCATTGTTCCTGATGCTCATTGCCCAGGCTGTTGGGAATAAAAACTTCTGCTTCAACCTGGTGCTCATGGCTGGTCCAAAAGACGCCCAAAACTGCCCGAACCTCAAGAAGTATGGATAAATCTTGGGTACAATTAGCAATAATTGTTGCTGGATCCAGGGTTGAAGTGGCTCTGGTCAAGAGTCGGTTAAAAAAAGCCAATTGTTCATTTTTTCTGGTTAAGAGCTCTCTTTCCAAACTTATCTCGCGCGCCATCAGGAAAATATCCTGGTACATGTCGGAGATTTCTTCCGCCTGGGCTAAGGCCCGGGCAATTTTTGCCTTGTTTAATGGAAAGGTGACTACAGTGAGAAAAACACCAGAAGCCATAAATTCTGTTACCTGGGGACCATGTTGGTCAGCAATAAGAATATATTGCCATGGTTCATGACAAGTGAGCTGCTGGCGTTCCTCAGGAGAGAGCTTTTCCCAGGATGATTCAGAAATAAAGATATAGCCACTTTCATGACCATGTAATTTTTCCAGATAATGAGACAACATGGCGGAGGACAGATTGGTCAAACTATGGAATGCTGGCAGCAAGCTGCGTAATTGCGCGGCCAGGTCAGGGGTACAGTCAAGACCCAGACATAATTTTTGGGGCGTATCCATGAAAACCCTCCCAAGAGAAAATATTTGACGCCTGTTCCTCTTGTTAGCAATAACATTGCCAGCTGGCTCTGCTCATTTTTTTGTAGAGCAGGTTCAAAAATTGCAATCGGAGCAGACATGAACAATAACGGTCACTCCATTTGGGGAACATTGGATCCCTTTTTTGAACCAGGGCCGATTTTGGGGCGTAAGGTGGCCAATCAAGGATTTTTGGATGCCTTGCTGCGTGTTGATCCCTTTGATGGATATCATTTCTTTTTATCTGATAAAACTACCAGACAAACCTTGGGGAACTACCTGCAACGAGTTTATCCCCAGATATTGCCCAAACTTGCTCTTTTTCCCAGAACAGCCCTTGCTTCCCAATTGGCGACCACAAGATATCATTGTTTTCATTTATCCGATTGTTTGACCAGTCAGGGATATTTGGCAGCTCTACGCAATAGAGTATCCCAGTATATTTTTCCCATTACTGGAGTAACCCATACCTTGTCCTATGCTCGTTATGGGTCAGCTTTTGCCCAACATATCTGGGCTGGCGTTACCCCGCGTGACTGCATCGTCGCTACTTCCCAAGCCGGACAACGGGCTGTGCATGAAGAACTTATGCATTTGTCCTGGGTTATACAGGGAAAAATACCCCAGACCAGGATTATTCCTTTGGGCGTGTGGTGTGACAACTTTGCGGTCACTCCCACAGCAGTGGCAGATCTTCCTGATCAGAAGATAATTTTTTTGGTTTTGGGCCGTATCAGCCCCTATTCCAAGATGGATTTATTGCCCCTATTGCGGGGTTTTCAGCGCCTGGGGCAGCAAGGAGTGGACTTGGGGCAATTTTGTCTGGTTCTGGCTGGAAGTACTGATGAAAGTTTGGCCTGGTCTGGAGCGTTATATAACCTTGCTGCCAATATTGGACTGCAGCTTATGGTTATTAAGGCACCCCAGGAGGAGACAAAGAATGCCGTCTTGCACCGCGCAGATGTTGTTATTTCCTTAGCTGATAATCCTCAGGAAACTTTTGGACTGACTGTTTTGGAAGCTGCGGCAGCAGGAAAACCGATTATTGTTTCAGATTATAGTGGATACCGTGATCTTGTTATCCACAATCAAACCGGCATACGCGTGTTGACCATAGATGGCGGAATAGAGGATCTGGTTTCTTTGATGGCTCCTTTACTTTATGATAGCATATACCATTTATGGTTAGCTCAGGATGTGGCTGTGGATGTGGGGGATTTAGCCCAGGCCCTTACGCGTATGCTTGATCCTGGTATGCGTAAATCCATGGGTGAACGAGCCCGAACTCGGGCGCGTCAACTCTATGATTGGCCTGGGATCATCCAAAAGTATTGCGCGTTGTGGACAGAACTGAACAACGAGCCTGTGCCTGAACAAGAAGCCAGGACTATACATCCTCTGGCCATGGACTATGCCACAATCTTTCAAGGATATGCTGGAGAGCGTCTGCAACACAGTCATATTGTTCATACAACTGCATTGGGATGGGCTATCTATAAAAAACAGGATTTTCCCATTATCTATGCCGGCATTGAAGAGTGCATTGATTTGGAACTCATGCGCTGTATTTTAGTGTGGGCCCGCAAGTCCATTTCTTGGGAAGAATTATATGCACATAGGCCAGGCGGTGCCATGCGCAGGACCACTATGTGGATGTTAAAAAATGACTTCCTTGGTATTTGTCGTTGACGTACTGTACTCACTTACAGATTAGGGCTCAGGGGAAATCTTTTGGGCACGTTGGGTATAGTGATGGGCCATACTGATATTCCCTGCATCTTGCGCCACCAGAGCCAAAGTGTTGAGGGTATCAGCCACGACCTTGGCGTTGGACCCCAGGAGATATTCCCAAATGCTCAGAGCTTGTAAAAACATGGTTTCAGCCTGATCAAAATTACCAATTTTGTGGTTCACCACACCCAGATTATAATATAATTGCGCCACCAAAGTATGTTTATTGCCCAGAGAGTTCTCAAGCAGGACCAGGGCACGTTCATACAGAGGCTCAGCCTCGGCAAAACGATTTTGAGCAGAATACACAGCAGCTAAATTGCCCAGGGATAGAGCCATGCCCCTGTGGTCTTGAGGTGTGTTTTTTTCTTGTAAATTCAAAATACGTACAAAAATTTGTTCAGCATCAGCATATTGTTGTTGGGCTTTGTAGAGATTTCCCAAAGAGATCAAAGAGGTCAGGACTCGCGTGCTGTCCGCTCCAAAGGTGAGTTCAGCCAAACTTACAGCACGAAGTATGTGGGGACTGGCTTCTTGTGGATCATCCAAGGCCAAGAGCACATCACCTAAGGTGGTCAGAGTAGCAATAAGCCAGGGGTGGTGTGGGCCGAGTAATTGTTCCTTTATTGTTACAGACTGTTCCAAAAGGGAACGAGCCAGGATATACTGCTTTTGCCCTTGGGCAATGGCAGCCAGGCTGTCCAGGGTGCGACTTGCCAAGGGGCTTTGGGGTTTTGTTTTATCTCCAAAGATGGCCAAGGCTTTTTCCAAAACTTTTTGGGCCTGCTCAAAAAGCCCTGTACGCACATATACTTCACCCAAGGTATTTAAGGTGTAGGCCAGGTCAAGCTCATTGGCGTCTGGGTATAGTTCGCGGATAGTTATGGCCCGAAGAAGGTAATCTTTGGCTTGTGCAAGATCACTTTGAGCCATGGCCAGTTCTCCAAGATTTCCCAGGGTAATGGCTACTTCAAGATGATTGTGTCCGAGCACATTTTCACGCATGTGCAGTGCTTGTTCCAAAGGACCTGCTGCCAGTTGGTATTGGCCAAGCTCCAGGTAAATGACCCCTAAATTATTGAGAGAGGTCGCCAGCTCAGCATTTTCTCGCGGATAAAAACTTTGGGCCAGATGCACACTTTGCTGCGCATTATGCAAGGCTCCCGTAAAGTCCCCAGCCGTGTACTTGGTGATAAATTCATGGTTCAAGGCCAGCCATTGTTCCTGGGCAGCTGATGAAGAGGTCCGGGTTGCACATCCCATCAATACTGTGCAGATGATCAGGGCTAGCAAAGAACGCATGGTTTTTTCTCCATTCTTCCGCATACACGTACCATTGATCAAGAAAACATGGCTGATATTTTTCCCAGCTGGTCAACCACATCAATTTTTACATCTATCATGTCAATATTGGTAATATCGAGGCAGTTGCCCTGCAACCAGTAGTCTTGTGGGGTATTTTTAAGAACACAATAATTCATGTCACAGGCCACGTGTCGGGCTAGCCTGAGCAGAGAGTGCAGGGGGAGAATTTCTTGGGGTAGATTGGGCTCAGGTTGATGGTAGCCAAGAATTATTTTTGAGAAATAATCAGGAAATCCCCAGCGTTGGGTCAGCTCACTCCCCAGTTCAAAATGATCAAAATCATCAAAGAATTTTTTTTCCAGGGCATAGATTTCTGGGACGGGTCTAGTCAGTTCTGTGTGGATAAATGTGGAAAATTTTTCAAAATAATTCAATATGAGCACTGGAACACCAAGAACATGCATAAGCCCTAGTGGATAGGCCATACTCATCACTTTTAAGGGCAAAGTTTTGACTTCGGGACAGTCTTGAATCAAACGTTGCATGATCAGGGAGATAGTCAGGTTTTGGGTCCAGAGGGTGCGCAGGAGCTTGTTGATTTCCGCATTATCAGATCTGAAGGCCGATTCCAGTACCACATGAAAAAGAATGCGACGAATTTCTTTTGTTCCCAACCGTACCAGGGCGGTACGCATATCAACCACTTCAGAAATGCCGCCAAAAAGTGGTGAATTGGCACAAGCCAGTACAGAGCCAAAAATAGCAGGGTCAAGTTCAATAATTCTGGCTAGTTCCGACGTATCTGGATCGTCGGTGTTTAGAAGGTGCAGGGCTTTGAGGCCCACAGGCTTGACCCCAGGCACGTTAAAATTGATATGAGCTAATCGTTTGACAGAGCGCTGCATACTCACATCCTGGCTAAAGTTTGAGGGAATATCTTTTGGTTACATCGACCTGCGATGTATTTCAAGCAGTGCGTTGTCAAAGATCATTGCAGCGGGGCATGAAGATGAGCATGAAGCCTTATCCCATGCCAATAGAGGTAGAAATAAATTCTTCCTGGACCCATCCCTGTATATTTGCTCCAGGAATTTCTATGTATAACCAGCCCGGGATATTTCCTAAAACGTCAAGCACTGTATAGCCATCCACTTGGGCAATAATTTCTTCTTCATCACTGGGAGCATAGCGAACATTCAAAAGTTCTACATTGACCATAACCTGGTTTGGCCAGGAAGAGTTCAGCTCTTCCCGGACAGGTGCCACTACCCGATATCCTCCAGAAACTGCCTGGTAATAAACATCTCCAAAGACATGGTAGCTAAGGCCTGCTGAAATAACGGTCCGGCTACCAATGGGCAGGTGCAGCATAAAGAGTCCTACAGGTGGGCGTACCAGAATAAATCCTGCCCCGTAGGGACGATAGTATCGTCCGGAATGATAGTGATATTTGTGCCCACCATGCAAGATTACAGAATGTCGTGCTGGCAGGTGATGGACAACATGTTTTACAACCTTGGTTGTGGGTCGGCTGTGGATGCGTGCTCCAGGATGGCGACTCCAATCCGGACGGTGTGTTACCGGCCGTAAAGCCTTGCCATGTTGTCTTGGAGCAGGAACAGCATACCTTGTTCTTTTGTCCTTTCTTTGCTGGTCAATAACAGAAGAGCTGGGTGTATTGTTTTTAGAATGTTTATTTTTTATAACTTGATCTGATCGTAAACCAGATTTCCCTCTCTGGTCCCTGAGATTATTTGAGGACCAGGTTTTGGGGGGACTTTGCTTGGTGTTTTTTTGATGCGTTACAGCAGGTTTTCCTGAAATTTGAGGTGAGCCATGTTGACCAGGAGCATTGCGCTGGCCAGGTGTTATGGTGGAGGGGGAAGGGTCTTTTGCTCGGCCTTGTCGATTTTGGCCTTGTTCTGTTTGCGATCCACGTCTGAAAGTCCTTTTGTCCTGTGCTGGATTGTCTCTACGTTGGCTTTTGGCAAGAGATGAATTTGGTCTTTGTTCTTGGGACTTTTTTGCGCTATGAACAATATTATTTTTGTCACTCCGGTTCCCAGGAAGACGATTTTGGCCGGCCTTGGAGTCCTGGGACGTGGTTATTTCTTGCGGGTTTTGGGGTTTCTGTGGCACTTCTCCCTGTCGTTGTCTGGGACTTTGGTGTTGACCTTGGCCTTTTTGAGCAGTGTTTGCTTCTTTCTTAGCCATTGCTTCAGGTGCACTAAATAAAAGAAGTCCAAGGGCTAGGGCCAGGACTAGAGCTCGTGTATTTTTGTTGATGTTCATGGTTCCTCCTTGTTTAGCTTTTTTCAAAGCAATGAGTGGACCAGAAATATAAAAAGATAAAACAGTCTGATTTTATTATTAAAAAATTTAATGGCAGAGAATGAATAGTTTTATGACTGGGATTTATAACCAAGAGTGCGCAATTCTTGCACAGAAAATCCTCTGCCTGAAATACACGCAGTTATGCCAGGAATTTTCAAAGCACGGATCACAATCATGGCCTTGATTTTAATCCAGCCCCAGGCGTTTGATTTTATAGATTAAGCCACGCCTGGTAATACCCAGTAATTCTGCGGCCCTGGTCCTATTGCCCTTGGTTTGTTGCAAGGCTGCGGCCACGGCATCGTACTCTTGCTCTTCCAGGGTCTTGGTAACCTGAACAGGTGTTTCAAAGGAAAGGGGAAGAGCTGGTTCTGCTCCAGTTTTTCGTACTGAAGGAGGGAGATGTTCGGGCAAGATCACATCAGATTGGCAAAGAAGGCGCACATGGGCCATGGCATTGGCCAGTTCGCGGACATTGCCCGGCCAGTCGTGGGCTTGCAGGGCCTGGATGGCCGCACGGGAGAGGCGCTTGGCGTCAACTTTGTCCTGACCAAGAAAAAAACGGGCCAGGGCTGGGATGTCTTCCCTTCTTTCTCGTAAGGAAGGAATAACAATGGTAATGACATTTAAGCGGTAGTAGAGATCTTGGCGAAACCTTCCGGCAGCCACATCTTCTTCCAGTTTGCGATTGGTAGCGGCAATGATGCGGCAATCAACGGCAATTTCTCGATCACTGCCCACCGGGGTGATGTGTCCAGTTTCCGTGGCTCGTAATAATGAGGCCTGTAATTCCATGGGCATATCCCCAATTTCATCCAGAAATAAGGTGCTGTTATCGGCCTCGCGAAAATAGCCCTTGCGTTTGGCTACAGCGCCGGTAAAGGCTCCTTTTTCATGGCCAAATAGTTCGCTGGCCAAAAGACTGGGGGCAATGGCGGCACAATTGACTGCAACCATGGGTTTATCCTGACGCAAACTATGGCGGTGGATAAATTGGGCGACCACTTCCTTGCCACAGCCGCTTTCACCAGTGAGCAAAATGGTGGCATCACTGGCAGCTACCCGAAAGGCATCGCGAAACACGGCATACATGGCCGGACTGTCCACGACAATGCCTTTGAGAGCTTCAGGAGGCAGGTCTGGGATAGGCTCTGAAATTACACCCAGGGCATCGCGCACGGCAGACAAAAGCTCGTCCATGTCCACGGGCTTGGCCAAATAATCCACAGCGCCAAGCTTAAGGGCGTCCACTGCACCACGCACATCAGCATAGGCGGTGATGAGTAAAAAAGGCAGTTCTGGCCAGAGTGTTCTGGTTTGACGTAACAACTCCAGACCACTGGCTCCGGGCATGCGCACATCACTAATAATCATATCTGGCTTTTCATCTTTGAGCAGAACCAGGGCTTGTTCTGCATTTTGGGCTTCCAGAATATGAAATCCTGCTTCACGCAAAAGGCGGGCATAGAGTTCGCGGTATCGAATTTCATCATCCACAATAAGCAGGGTATTGGTCATATATTCTCCCAAGCAGGTTTGATTTCTGAAATGGTCATGGTTGTTCCCTGGGGGCTGGATGTCGCCCTGATTTGCCAGTGATGAGCTTCCACCAAACGTCGAACAATGGCCAGTCCCAACCCATGTCCCGAAGGTGAGCCCGTGGTATAGGGCTTGAAAATATCAGGCAGCAAATCAGGGGCAATGCCGGATCCCTGATCTATAATGAGCAGACGTAATCCTGCTTTTTTATTTTGTAAGAGAACCTCAACTCTGGTGTTTGGTTTTGAGGCATGAAGGCTGTTTAAGAGCAGATTGACCAAAATTTGTCTGAGCATGGACCAGTCTGCCCAGACTTTGATGGTCGGAACTTGAAAATTGAGAGTGACATTATGGGCTTCAAATTCTGGCCCAAGAATTTCAGCCACTTCCTGCCCCAGGTTGGCGATATCGACCGGGGCGAGCTGAGGAGAATATGGTTTGGCAAAGCTCATGAAATTACCCAAACGAGAGCTGGCGGTGTCCACTTCATCCATGATATATTCCAACATCAGCTTGGTATCTTTGGGGATATCATCCCGCTGACTGATTTGCTGGGCTATACCCATGATGATACCCAAGGGGTTTTTGGTTTCATGGGCCAATCCTGCGGCAGCCAGCCCCAATTCTTCCAGATGGGCAGTGCGCAAACGTTCTGCCGCCAGTTGTGCAGTCAAAGTCCGGCGCCGGATAAGAGCTATCCAGACAAAGGTCATGGCCAAGATGCAGACCAGAGCCGCTACAAATATGGAAGCTTGGCGTTGCCAAAACCATGAAGACCAGAAGTTTTCCTGGGGTGCGCGAAATCCCAAATACATAACTGGGTTGGTTTTGGGCCAAAGTCCCCGGCCTGGTGTCGGAATAATCAAGGCTTCAGCCCAGGTGGTCGGGGGATTTATGGGTTGCAGAGGAGCCCAGAATATGAGCATATTCTCTGTGGTTATTTGGCCTCGTGTGGTGTCTGTGGCTAAAAAATCAGGGGGCGCACCTACTTGGGCCAGGCGACCATAACGGCCCTGGACTACCACAAAGGTTGTTCTGGAATTGCGGATAGTGCTGCTCAAGACACTTTCAATTTGTTTCCAATCCGTGAGTTCGCCATTACTCAAGGTGGCAATAACAGCATTGAGAGTCTCAAAGCTGTCCTGGGCGCGTTGCAGACGCCATTGTGTGGCTCGTTCTACATAGCCCAGCCAAGACCAAAAGATCCACAGTCCCAAAGCTAGAGTCATGGCAGTCATGACCAGAAGGGGAGTGCGGAAATGGCAATATTTGTGCTGCATACTTGCTCCTTGCCCTAGTTCGTCTTGCATGCGCCAAGGAGAAGAGAGCGTCAAGATGAAGAATGGGGCGGGTCTGTCCATGACAATAGGTCTTTAACTGGACATGGAGCGTGAACCAGGTGCCCAAGATTTTAGCAGGATTGTAAGGAGAATGCATGACCATAACCCTGGCCGAAAAAATATCTTTATCTTGTTCCAGATTGGCCCAGATTTATAATGAATATGGTTCCAATGTGGCTGTGGGCTGGACCGGAGGCAAGGATTCCACAGTAGTGCTTTATCTATGGCGAAATTTTTTGGCTGAAGTTGCTCCAGATATGTCGGTTCGAGCCATTAATGTGGATACAGGGTGCAAATTTCCAGAAGTCCTGGCTTTTCGTGACCAATGGGCCCGGGCCTGGAACATTGATGTCCAGGTTGCGCGGCCAGACTTTGACTTGTCGCGCTATCCTTTGGCTGCTGATCCCATTTCCTGTTGTGGAGATCTTAAAATAAAGCCCCTACAGGCCATGATTTCCAAGCTGGGTATTGCGGCCTTATTGACTGGAGTGCGAGCAGACGAACATCCGGATCGAGCCCAAAGATCCTGGCTGGAAGAATATGATGATCACCTTCGGGCTTTGCCTATTTTGGAATGGACCGAGCTGGATATTTGGACCTTTCATGTTAAAAATTCCATCCCCTGGTGTTCTTTATATAATCAGGGCTATCGATCCCTGGGTTGTGTACCGTGTACGTCTTCTTCTGGAAAAGGTGAACGATCGGGGCGCGACAGCCGCAAGGAAGCTCAGATGGAGCAATTACGATCGTTGGGGTATTTTTGATTGGTCTGACTTTAACACCAAAGTTCATGAATTTGGTGAAGTTGTGAATAAATTTTATTGGCTGGAAGTAGGCTGGCCAATTTTATTAAGCGTCCGGTCTGTTCCTTATCTTGGCTTTATCCCATAAATTCATTAGGTCATGCCTTCATGAACACTATTGATTCTATTTTGCCTCAGCGGCGGGCAACCCGCGTGCTGGCCATTGGAGATGTCGTTCTTGGCGGAGATAACCCCATCCGGGTTCAATCCATGACCAATACAGACACCCGGGACATTGATGCGACCTTGGCCCAGATCACAGCTTTGGCTCAGGCTGGCTGTGAGATTGTTCGTTTGGCTGTCTTGGATCAGGATGCGGCCAAGGCTTTGGCTCCCATTTGCCATGCCTCGCCTGTGCCCCTGATTGCGGATATTCATTTTGATTCGCGTCTGGCAGTTTTGGCTGTGGAAGCAGGTATTCAGGGGCTGCGGATCAATCCAGGCAATATTGGCGGCCCCGACAAGGTTGATCGCGTGGTCCATGCCGCCCGGGCGGCCAAGGTGCCCATCCGTATTGGAGTCAATAGCGGTTCTGTGGACAAAGAATTATTACATAAATACGGTGGCCCTACGCCCGAGGCCATGGTGGACAGTGCCTTGAGCCATGTCCGTCTGTTGGAAAAACGGGGTTTTTATGAAATTAAAATCTCCCTCAAATCATCCAGTGTTTTGGGCACCATTGCTGCCTATCGACTCATGAGCCAGACGGTGGATTATCCCCTGCACATTGGTGTGACCGAGGCCGGAACACCCATGCGCGGAGCCATCAAATCTTCGGTGGGCTTGGGGATTTTGCTGGCCCAAGGCATTGGCGACACCTTGCGTGTTTCCCTGACTGCTGATCCGGTGGAAGAAATACTGGTGGCCTGGGAAATTTTACGCGCTTTGGGTCTTAGGTCGCGTGGACCGGAGATTATCTCCTGTCCCACCTGCGGACGAACGGAAATCGGTCTGGTGGAATTGGCTCAAGCTGTGGAAGAGCGGCTCAGGCATGTGCAGGATGTCTTTACTGTGGCGGTCATGGGCTGTGTGGTCAATGGTCCTGGTGAAGCCCGGGAGGCCGATATTGGCCTGGCTGGTGGCCGGGATTTGGGACTTATTTTTCGTAAAGGTGAGGTTATCCGCAAGGTGCGTGGTCAAGATCAGCTGTTATCCATTTTTATGGACGAGCTGGAAAAATTTTTGGAAGAACGGCGTTTACAGAGGCGGGGAGAGGTTTGATTTTGTCCTGGCCAGAAGTGCACAGAGTGTCCGCCTAACGTGAAGAAATTGTAGCCCAAGATATATTCAATCAATTGTTTGCTTGAGAACAAGGAGACGTACTCATGCTGTTTAGCCAATTGTATGCACCAACGTTAAAAGAAACCCCGGCTGAAGCCGAGGTGGTCAGCCATAAATTACTGTTGCGTTCGGGCATGATCCGAAAACTGACGTCAGGTATTTATATTTATATGCCCTTGGGACTGCGGGCCATTAATAAGGTAGCGCAGATTGTGCGTGAGGAGATGAACCGGGCCGGGGCGCAGGAAATCTCCATGCCCATGGTTCAGCCGGCTGACCTGTGGCAGGAAAGCGGACGATGGGAAATGTATGGCAAGGAGCTGTTGCGTTTGGTGGACCGTCATGGCCGTGACTATTGTCTGGGCCCCACCCATGAAGAGGTTATCACTGACCTGGTGCGGGGTGAGGTGCGTTCCTACCGCCAATTGCCTTTAAATTTGTATCAGATCCAGACCAAGTTCCGAGATGAAATTCGTCCTCGTTTTGGGCTGATGCGTGGTCGGGAATTTATCATGAAAGATGCCTATTCCTTTGACAAGGATGATGCCGGGGCTGATGCCAGCTATTGGTCCATGTATGATGCCTACACACGTATTTTTGATCGTCTGGGTCTGGTCTATCGGGCTGTGAGTGCGGATTCTGGGGCCATTGGCGGCAGTTTTTCTCATGAATTTATGGTTTTGGCCAAGACCGGGGAAGATACTTTGGCGGTATGCACAGCCTGTGACTATGCGGCCAACTTGGAAAAAGCGGAATTAAGACCGGGCACACCTTGTACCACAACCTGTGCTCCGTATGAGCAGGTGGCCACCCCAGGCCAGCATACTGTGGAACAAGTCGCGGGATTTTTGGCTGTTTCGCCAAGGCAGCTCATGAAGACCCTGCTTTATGATGTGGATGGAAATTCTGTGGCCATATTGGTGCGCGGGGATCATGAAGCAAATGAGGTCAAGATCAAGAATTTGCTTGGGGCCACCAATGTGGAGTTGGCTACCCCGGAGCAGGTCCAAAAATGGACTGGTGCTCCTGTGGGCTTTGCTGGGCCAGTGGGCCTAAAAGTTGACGCCATTTATGCTGACCTGGCTCTGGCCGAGGCCACGGATTTTGTTAGCGGGGCCAATGCTGCTGACGCTCACTTGATCCATGTGGATCCACGGCGGGATATTGTGTTATCCACTACCGCCACACCCACAGGATACGCCGATCTGCGCTCCATCACCCTGGATGACCCCTGTCCGGCCTGTGGCGCACCCATTACCATGCCTGAGGGCATTGAAGTGGGCCATGTCTTCAAGCTGGGCACCAAGTATTCCCAATCCATGAATGCCACTTTTTTGGATGAAAATGGCCGTGAGCAACACATGATCATGGGTTGCTATGGTATTGGGGTCAGCCGGGTGGTGGCCGCGTGTATTGAGCAGAATCATGATGAGCAGGGCATGATTTTTCCACCCTCCATTGCTCCTTTTGAGATCACCATTTTAGCCATGTCCACCAAGGATGAACAAGTCATGGCCTTGGGCCGAAAGATGCATGACTGGCTGGAAAGTCAGGGCATTGAGACCTTGTTTGATGACCGGGACGAGCGCCCTGGAGTCAAGTTCAATGAAGCGGACCTGTTGGGATCACCCATGCACATTGTTATTGGCGGCAAAGGTCTGGAACGCGGTGTGCTGGAAGTCAAAAATCGCAAGACAGGTGAAAAGCACGAGCTGCCTGTGGCTGATTGGCAAACTGCCGTAATTTCCTGGCGCGAGGCCGTGGTTAAGGAGTGGGGCTTGGCCTAAAATTATGTGTAGAGTCAACAAAAGAATGACTTTGCTGGCCATGACCCACAAATACTTTCATGGGGAGAGAATGTATTATGACTTCCGATATCAATAATGCCAGAGACAAGATGCTTAGGGCCTCTGTTACTGCTTTACAACGAGCATCCAAAATGGCGAGAAAAATAGCTATTCAAACTCAAACGGACTTAATTATTTTTGAAGCTGGGCAAATAGTACGAATTTCAGCTCAAGAACTTTGTTTACGCCTGGATGCAATAAAAGCTGATTGATGCGTTCATGCATATTTTTACTGTTCAAACCTTAACCCAGGCCATCAAGGATATTCTGGAGGGAGAATTTCCCTTTGTCTGGGTACGCGGACAGGTTTCCAACCTGTCCAGGCCACCGTCTGGCCATGTGTATTTTACCTTGAAAGACCATGACGCCATTGTGAATGTAGTCTGGTTCAAGGGTGCCCAGCCTCTGATGGACGAGGGCGAGCGGATCAATCCCCTGACTGGAGAGGTGGAACTGGGGCCAGGCCTGGTTCTGGAGAATGATCTGGAAGTATTGGTAGCTGGGCACATCAATGTGTACCCCCCTCGGGGGGTGTATCAATTGGTGGCTGAATTGGTTCAGGAAAAAGGCCTTGGTGAACTGGCCGTGGCTTTTGAGGCCCTAAAGACCAAGTTGGCGGCTCAAGGATATTTTGATCCGGATCGCAAATTGGCGATTCCGTCAAACCCCAGGCAAGTGGCCGTGATTACCGCCCCTCAGGGTGCTGCATTACAAGATTTTTTACGCATTGCTAAAAATCGTGGTTTTGGTTCCACTATCCGTGTCTATCCCTCCCTGATGCAGGGGGAGGCCGCTCCAGCCCAGATTGCCGCTGCTCTGGACCTTGTGGATCAGGAGAATTGGGCGCAAGTTATTGTCCTTATCCGGGGCGGGGGCTCTTTGGAAGATTTGTGGGCTTTTAATACCGAAGTTGTGGCTACAGCCATGTTTCAGGCGCGACTGCCCATCATCACCGGGGTGGGACATGAGGTGGACACCACTATTGCTGATTTTATTGCTGATGAGCGGGCTGCCACTCCGACTCATGCGGCCCAGATATTGTGGACAGAACGAGATGCGCTCAAGCAACAGGTGGATGAAGCATTTTTGGACTTGAGCCAAGTGACGAATCATTTTGTAATGGGCTATCTGGACCAATTGACCGCTATCCAACAAGCTTTGCTTTGGAATTCTCCGACCCGGCGCATTGAACGCGATATACTGGCGCTGGACAGCCTGTTTTTGCGTTTGGAACATGCCATGGGAACCTTTTTCCAGGATCATGCCCAGGATTTCAGTCGGTCCAGGGATGGTTTGTTGCAGACTTTTGGTCCCTTGACCATGGCTCAGAGGAGAACTGAAGCTGAGAAGATGAGCACTGCTTTGCACCGGGCAGGTCTGGATTTTATCCAAGGACAGCTCAATGTCTTGAGAAGCACACACATGGATCTGGTGAGCCTGGATCCCCTCGCACCTTTGGCCCGTGGTTACGCCCTGGTCAGTGATGGCCAGGGCCGGTTTGTACGTTCTTATCAGCAGGTATCACCTGGAGATGAGCTTCAGGTCCGAGTATATGACGGTGAATTTGATGTTGAGGTGAGTTTATGAGAATGGTGTTCGTTTTTTTTCTTTTGCTGTGTTCATCCCTGGCCCAGGCTGCAACCCTGCGGGTTGAATGTCCACAAAGTATTGGTATTGGCCTGCCTTTTGTAGTCCAAGTCCAGTCAGATCAGCCCCTGGAAGGGGTGCAGGTAACCTGGCAAGATAAAACCCTGTTTGTTCCAGGCTACAATAGCACCAGCCTGGAATTTCTTCTGGGCACTGACGTATTAAAATCCAAGGTCGGATCACACCAGCTTGGCGTTACTCGCTTGGGAGCGGCTCCTTTGTCGGTGGATTCCACTATTCAGGTTGTTCAACGCAAATTTCCCGAGCAGCGTCTTACGGTTTCCCAGGACATGGTCACTCCACCAGCTCAGGTTTTGGAACGTATCAAGCAGGAAAATGCCTTGGCTCGAAAAATTTTGGGGAGCACCACGCCAGACAATCATTTGGTACTGCCTTTAATCAGGCCAGTGCCAGGGATTGTCACCAGTGCCTATGGTCTGACCCGATTTTTTAACGACCAACCCCGCAATCCTCATCGGGGTCTTGATTTGCGTGCCGCCCTGGGAGATCCTATTTTGGCGGCTGCTCCGGGCCAGGTTGTTTTGGCTGCCGAGCATTATTATGCTGGACGTTGTGTCTTTCTTGACCATGGCCTGGGTGTTCATACCCAATACATGCATATGGATGAAGTTTTGGTTCAAGATGGAGAAATGGTGGAGGCCGGCCAGGTTATTGGACGTGTGGGCAAAACCGGACGGGTGACAGCCCCACATTTGCATCTGGGCATGACTATTTTGGATTTGGCTGTGGATCCTTCGCCTCTTTTTCCCCAAGCTGTCCAATAATAACAGGTGAGCTATGGATAAACCACAAACATTTGAAAAACGGCTGGAGCGCATCAAGGAAATTATATCCTTATTGGAAAAAGGAGATTTACCTCTAGAGCAGGGTGTTTCGCTCTTTCAGGAAGGTGTGCTTTTATCCAAGGAATGTAGCACTGAGTTGGAGCAGGCCCGGATTATTGTTGAAGCTGCAACTCAGACCAACAGCCTGGAGGAGTCGTGACTTCTCCGGCCATGAAGGCTGAGCTGGCTACTTTGGGAGCGATGGTGGAAGCCCGCCTGGAAACTTTTTTTAAGGATCAGGCTGTACCCAAAACTTTGGCTCGAGCCATGCGCTATTCGTTACTGGCCGGAGGCAAGCGTTTACGCCCGGTGCTGTGTTTGGCCTGGGCAGACTTGGCTGGTGGAAGTATGGACAAGATCCTTGATTTTGCCTGTGCCATAGAATGTATTCATACCTATTCTTTAATCCATGACGATCTTCCGGCCATGGACAATGACGATCTGCGGCGGGGCAAGCCCTCCAACCATAAACAATTTGATGAAGCCACAGCTATTTTGGCTGGTGACGGGCTGCTGACCGAAGCTTTTAGTCTGGCCTGTGGTCTTGATCTTCCTTCTACCAGGATTCTCGAAGCTATCCGTCATCTTTCCATAGCAGCTGGACCGCGAGGCATGGTTGGTGGTCAGGTTTTAGATATGGGGTTAAGTGAACCAGTGGAAACCCTGGAACAATTGTCCGTTATGCATGGTTGTAAGACCGGTGCTCTTATTACCTCCTCCTGTGTGACCGGGGCCATTCTTGGTGGTGGGGATACTGTTTTTCAGGATCGAGCCACACAATATGGTCAGGCTATTGGCCTGGCTTTTCAAGTGGCGGATGATATTTTGGATATTGTTGGGGACGAGCAAACTCTTGGAAAGCCAGTCGGAAGTGATGTGGCCCACGGTAAGTCAACCTATCCAGCTTTACTGGGTATTGAGCAAAGTCGAACACTGGCCAGAACAACAATTGCCCAAGCCATAGACGTGCTCACTGGTCTTACTCATCCTCGAGCTGAGTTTTTAAAGGCTCTGGCCATACACATCGTCCATCGAAGCAACTAGGAGCAGTCATGACTTCGCAAATTTTGGAAGAGCTTTTTCCCATTCTGGCCGCCATTACTCATCCCACAGATGTCCAGGCCATGGATGAAAAAGAGCTGGTACGTTTGGGTGAAGAATTGCGGCGCATGATTATCCAGACCGTATCCTCTACAGGCGGACATTTGGCACCATCACTAGGTGTGGTGGAGCTGACTTTGGCTTTGCTGCGTGTTTTTAATCCGGAACAGGACCGCATTGTCTGGGATGTGGGCCATCAGGCCTATGCCTATAAACTCTTGACCGGACGTCTGGAGAAATTTCATACCTTAAGACAACTTGGTGGAATCAGCGGCTTTCCTCGTCGCTCTGAAAGCCCCTACGACCATTTTGGGGTTGGTCATTCGTCCACCTCCATTTCTGCTGCTTTGGGCATGGCCGCAGCCAGGGACCTTGCGGGGGAAAAACATAAAATTGTGGCTGTCATAGGTGATGGGTCCATGACCGCTGGATTGGCTTATGAAGGGCTCAATCAAGCCGGTGGATTGGATAAAGATCTTATTGTGGTTTTAAATGACAATGAGATGTCCATTTCTAAAAATGTGGGGGCCTTGTCCTCTTTTTTAAGCCGCAAGCTTTCCAAGCGTTGGGTGCAGCGTTTTAAAAAAGAGGTTGAGTCCATTATGCGCCAGATTCCCAAAATTGGTGATGATTTGGCTGAGTACGCGCGACGCAGTGAGGACTCGTTAAAAGCTTTTTTTACACCGGGCATACTTTTTGAGGCCTTCAGGTTTACCTATATTGGTCCCTTAAATGGACATGACCTGCGCATGCTGACCAATGTTTTCAAGCAAGCCAGTGAGCTGGACGGGCCAATACTTATTCATACCTTGACTCGCAAAGGCAAAGGCTATGAGCCGGCTGAGTCCAATCCCAGTCATTTTCACGGAGTTGGTTGTTTTGCTCCTGAAACTGGCGCAGCGCGCAAGTTTGTGGCCTGTTCTCTGCCAACTTTTACTGAGGTTTTTGGCTGTACTTTATGCAAGTTGGCTGAAAAAGATGATAAAATTGTCGCAATTACCGCCGCCATGCCTGAAGGCACAGGGGTATCTTGTTTTTCTGAGCGTTTTCCCGAGCGTTTTTTTGATGTGGGCATTTGTGAGCAACACGCGGTGACCTTTGCCGCTGGATTGGCCACCCAAAACATGAAGCCTGTGGTGGCCATCTATTCCACTTTTATGCAGCGTTCCTATGATCAGATCATTCATGATGTGTGTTTGCAAAACTTACATGTAACCTTGTGTCTGGATCGTTGCGGGCTGGTGGGCGAAGATGGAGCAACCCACCATGGTGCCTTTGATTTGTCCTATTTGCGGCATATTCCCAATCTGGTGATCATGGCCCCGCGTAATGAACCAGAATTACAAAATATGTTGGCAACAGCTCTGGATTATGCTGGTCCGGTGGTCCTGCGCTATCCCCGTGGTTTGGGTGAGGGTGCTCCTTTGGTAGAAGAACCAGAGCTTTTACCCCTTGGCCAGGGCGAGTTGCTTAAGCCAGGAGTGGATGGAGTGATTGTGGCTTTGGGTAGCCGAGTGGGACCAGCCCTGGAAGCTGCCCATTGTTTTTTTGAACAAACAGGCACGGATGTGGCTGTTTTTAATGCCCGTTTTGTCAAACCCTTGGCGCAGAAGCAGCTTCTTGATTTGGCTGCCAATCAGCCTTTTATGCTCGTGGTCGAAGAAAATGCTTTGCAGGGAGGCTTTGGCTCGGCTGTGCTTGAACTGCTCTCAGATCATAATGCTTTACATGGACTGGCATTTCGCCGTTTGGGTATTCCTGATCAATTTATTGAACACGGCACCCAAAAGGAATTACGGGCCAAGCTGGGCTTGAACAAGGACGGGATACTGAATGTTTTGCAAGAGATGGTGAATCAAGGTCATTAATCTTGGGAGGAGCGCAGCGCTTCCCGTTTGGATTCCTCGCGGTCGCAATGACTTGCCTTCCAAGAGTAGAGTTTTGTTTGTTTTTTCATCAGAACTCTGAAAAAACTAAGGAGGCACTGATTAAACCGAAACAAGTCATTGCGAACGAAGTGAAGCAATCCAGAATCATTGATTTATCAGCAAGTTATAAATTAGCGAAGCGTCACGTCCTGTCGCACTTCGTTCGCAGTCCTCACAATGACAGAATTAATCAGCATCTTCCTAAAAATTATTTGGGGGCTTTCAAAGCCATTTCCAGGGCCTGGGGCAAGAAATCTAAAAGGTCAGCAACACTGGTGGCTGGTGTTGGCTTGGCCAGTACACCCAAATAACGATTGGCCAGGGCAGCACGATAACAGGCCTCGGTCATGGCCATACCCGAGGCGAGCAAGGCTGAAACCATGCCTGTCAACGTGTCTCCAGTCCCACCAATGGGTTCCATGGTCGCAGTACTGGGCGCATCAATTTGGGCCACAATAGATCCATGAGCCACTACGGTATCGGTCTGACCTTTGACCAAAAGATGTTGGGCTGCATTTTCATGGACATAGGCAGCTGCAATCATCTGGGGCACTCGCTGTTCATCCTGGAGTAAAAAACCACGGGTATAAAAAGGATGGGGGGCCTTTTCATCAGCCAAAAAGGCCATTTCTCCCACATCAGGTGTGAACAGATCGTATTTTTGAGCAAAGCCACTCATTTTTGCTGCATACATAAATCCGGCATCTGCCACCAGTATCGGCAGTGGAGTGCATTTTTCCCAATGCCAGAGCACTTTATTATGACCTTGAATATCAGGCATTAAGTAATGAAAGGTTATGCCCTGGGGTGACTGGAAATTTTTAGTGACCAGGGCATCATAGACAGCCTGACTACCCGTGCCAGTGCCAATGTCTCCGGCCAAAAGAGCCTGGCCAGGCCCAAGGCCCAAAACTTGAGCCGCAAGAAAGTTGGCTGCCAGCAAAGCAGGGGTGCCCCGATTAACAGGATATTTGAGGTCGTTAATAACCAGAGTTTTATCAACAACAAGGTAGGTGTCCTGGACCAGGGGAAAGTTGTCTTCAGGTATGGTACCGGCAATCAACCAGGACATAGTCGTTTAACCTCTTGAAAGGCCAGTTGCAAAGCATAACCGCATAAGGTTTGTCCCAAAACACGAGGCTCTGGAGCCTGGCTCATGGTTTTACCCACCAGCATTTGGGCCAGGTAGGGCACATCCGGGCAACCGCCACCAGAAATATTGACGATGCGCTGGCTTTGTTTCTCAATGGTGATTTTCATGTTTGCCGCCCGAACCATGAGGTAATCACCAAAGTCTTTGACATTAAAGAGGGAGACCGGCTCCAGAAGATGATCATGGACCGGAACAATACGTAAGGGATTAAGTCCAGCTGTTTGCAAAATTTGACGCACATGGAGTTCGTGCATCAAGTCAAATTCAACAATCATGTCACAGCCCTGGCGTAAATCCGGCGGTGGTCCTTTGACAGCAATATCCAGCCCTGCCTCACGCAACAAGGTTTCCGCCCGAATAACTTCACCAGTACTGGGGTAGAGCAGCATTCCCTTTTCAGAAATGCTGCCCTTTGATTTTTTATTTTTGGAAAGTATTTTTTTAAAAAACTTCACGATTTTTCGCAGCGTAAAACATAGTCATTTTCATTGAGCTTGGTAATCGTGGGCGTCCAGCCCTGACTGACCACAGCTCGACGTACATTTTCCTGGCTGGCTTCATTGTCAACCAATATTTCCAGGTGTCCGCTGCCCATTTCGCGCATGGCCTGAAAAGCCAATAAAACAGGTTGAGGACAAGACAAACCACGTGCATCAAGAGTAGTGGGTTTCATTTTTATATTCCTATCTTTTACAATGAGTTATGCCAATGCCCAAAAGAACAAGCATGCTGATAATTACAGCAGCCATACCATGAGGGCCAATGCCTTGAGCCGAACTGGCCAATCCGAAATTATGGGCCACAGCCGCACCAACCAAAGAGCCCAGAACAAAGATTGCAGCGTCACTATTGCCTTCACCAGACATAAACAGTTGGCGTCCAGGACAGCCTCCGGCCAAGGCAAAGGCCAGGCCAGCCACAACCATGCCTGCAAAATTCCAAAACCACATGGTATGGGCAATGGGCTGGCCTTCAAAACCAGGATGAAATTGTCCCAAGACCATATTGGCCCCTAAAGCGGCCACCAGCAGGGCTAAAAAGCCGAACATAAGATACCATTGATTAAAAAGAATCACGTCCCGAATGGCACCCATGGTGCAAAATCGGCTGCGTTGAGCCAAAAAGCCAATACCCAGGCCCACGGCCAAGGAAATTGCCAGGGGTGCGTAGGATGCTCCAGGTCCTTGGATAGAATACCACAGTACGCCACTTTGGGCTTCACCAGGAATGGGTGGAAAAAGAAAACGCAGGACAAGGAGACCTGCCATGATCAGAGGCAACATCAGGCCTGCACTGATGGATTGTCCTTGGCTGCGACCCAGGTTGAAACCCTTTTTAAAAAAGAGGGTGCCAATCCAGACCCCAACAATTAAGCCCCCTAATCCAAAAAGAGCATTGCCATCTCCTCCGGCCAAACGCAAAATAACCCGCCACGGGCAACCCAGAAACACAAGGGCACCAATCATGGCAATCATGCCCAAAACAAAGCGAATCAGGGGAGACGATCCCCCGGTGGGTTTGAATTCTTTGAACACCAGGGCAGCTCCAAAAGAGCCGAGCACAAAGCCCAAAATTTCCGGACGTAAATACTGAACCACAGCAGCGCGGTGCAGCCCAATGGCTCCAGCAATGTCGCGGCCAAAACAAGCCACGCAAATAGCCATATTGGCAGGGTTGCCTGCTTGTTGCAGCCAGGCCGCCACCACACCGATGAGGCCACCAACAAAGATAATCCCTGTTGTTGTAGCCAGAATGTTTTTAACTCCTCGTGACATGTACTTCCCCCTTGATGGTTTAAAACAGACTTGATTTTAAACACTGGTAACGACCATATAATGTATGAATACCACTATACAATTTATCCTTAAATAAACTTGGATGTCCAATAGCTTGAACAAATAGATGCAATGAGCATTGATTTAAAATTTCAATAGCAAGACATAAACTAGTAAAGTGTTTATATTCAGAGTTTTTTGATTTGAATTGAATTTGTTTAATGTTGTTTTTTATCGAGTTCTATCCATAGCATGAACGAGTTGTTTGAATTTAAGGATACTTCAATAAGAATTGTAATACTTGTGTGCTGCGTTTAAATAGATTCTACCTATGGAAAACATCTTTATATATTATGTTTTTTGATTTGCCTTTACGCATGCTTTTCTGCACATCATAAATAAAATTTATTGGGAGGATCTCATGACGCAGGAATCTTATGAGGCAATGTGGGAGAGCTTGAATTTGGACCTTAGTGCCCATGATGGACTTTTGGGTGTGCTGGGCAAGTTTTATGGCGATATTTATATGAGCCAGCAAGGACGGCTCAAGGGTATGGAGTACCTGGATTTTGTCCTTTCAGAAGTTCATGGACTGCGGATCAAAGAATTATTGGAGGCCAAAGCTCAAGGGCGTAAAATAATCGGTACCTTTTGTGTTTTTGTCCCCGAAGAACTGGCCCTGGCTTTGGATTGTGTGCAAGTGGGCCTTTGTGCTGGAGCCGATGCTGGTAAAGAAGCTGCTGAAACCCTGGTGCCGCGCAATACTTGTGCGCTGATCAAGTCTTTTGTGGGTTTTAAATTGGCTCGCTTGTGTCCTTATACTGAATCTTGTGATCTTATTGTTGGTGAAACAACCTGTGATGGGAAGAAAAAAGCGTATGAAGCTTTTGGCGAGTTGGCTCCCATGTATATCATGGAAGTGCCTCAAACCAAGACTCCTGCTGCCCGTAAGTTGTGGAAAGAAGAAGTTTTACGTTACATGGCCACCCTGGAGTCCATGACCGGCAAAAAAGTTACCGCTGAAAAATTGGCTAAAGCCATCAAGATCGTCAATGATCGGCGTCGCGTTCTGCAACGACTGAATAAACTCAGGGCTGCAGTGCCTACGCCCATTTCTGGACGTGATGTGCTGCTTATTAACCAGATCAGCTTTTACGATGATCCCCTGCGTTTTACCGGAGCCATCAACGCCTTATGCGACCAACTCGAAGAAAGAATTAAAAAAGGTGAAGGTGTTGTACCACAAGATACCCCAAGGCTGATGCTCTCGGGCTGTCCCATGGCTGTACCCAATTGGAAACTTCCGTTCATTATTGAAAGTTCTGGAGCGGTTATTGTTGGGGAAGAATCTTGTATTGGCACGCGCAATACCCGTGATTTGGTGGATGAATCCGGCCAGACTTTGGATGAAATGCTCGATGCTTTGGCTGATCGTTATATGCACATTGATTGTGCCTGTTTTACACCCAATGATGAGCGCCTGGAAAATATTGAGTCCATGGCCTCGGAGCTCAAGGTGGATGGAGTGGTGCAGTACACATTGATGTTTTGTCAGCCCTATGCCCATGAAGGCTTTAAAGTGGAAAAACGGCTGACTGACCACGGCACTCCAAGCATGATTTTGGAAACAGATTATTCCATGGAAGACGTGGAACAGCTCAAAACCAGGGTTGAAGCTTTTTTGGAAACAATAAAATGATGGTCCTGGGCATTGATGTTGGTTCCCGGTCCATTGAAGTAGTGGCCATGCGCCAGGGGGAGGTGGTAGAAAAACGGCACGGGCCGACCACCTTTAACCCTGTGCAACAGATCAATCATCTCCTGGAGGGTCTTGAGGCTCAGATGGCAGTTGCCACTGGTTATGGTCGAAATTTGGTACAGGAATTGAGTTTGGGATTTCCAGTGCAAACTATCACGGAAATCAAGGCCCATGGCCTGGGAGCGCATCATCTTTTTCCCAAAGGACGAACGGTTTTGGATATTGGTGGACAGGATACCAAAGCCTTGTCCCTTTTACCTGGGGGCCGTGTGGGCAAATTTGAAATGAATGATCGTTGCGCTGCGGGTACGGGGAAGTTTTTGGAGTACTCGGCCCAGATTTTTCAAATTCCCATTCAGGATTTTGGAGCCTACGCACTGGGTGGGGACAATCCACCCATCATTAACTCCATGTGCACGGTTTTTGCCGAGACTGAAGCCACGTCCCTCATGGCCCAAGGAGTTAAACCAGAAAATATCGCCCTTGGATTGCATTTGGCCATTGCGCGGCGCACCGTGAACATGCTCAATCGCGTGGGCCTGGTTCTGCCGCTTATTTTTGTCGGTGGTGTGGCTCATAACCCCTGTATGTGCAACCTGTTGGCCGAGCAGACCAAGACCAAAATTGATGAAACCCTATTTGTTCCCAAGGAACCGGACATGAGCGGAGCTTTGGGTGCAGCTTTATGGGCTCAGGAGATAGTTGCCGAAACTACTTAGGAACGCACTAATTAAGACGTCATTCCCACAAAAATGGGCCTGTATCAGGAGTGGTAAGGTCATCCCCGTGAAAACGGGGATCAAAGTCTTTATCTTATTTCCTGGACTCCCGCCTACGCGGGCTTGTACCCGTCAGGGTGAGTGACGAAAACGGTTTAATCAGTGGTTCCTTAGATACGTAACCAAACTGACTTATGCCCGAAAATTCACCATGCCGTGCGCCTTGAGCCCCTGCAGAAGATGAGGATAAACCAGCAGCAATGAACATGGAATATATTTTTGAACAAGGCTCTGGAATACATAACGAAGACTATCTCATTACCCATGAGCAGACCTTTGGGGTTTTTGACGGTGCCACCAGCTTGAGCAGTGCCTGCTTGGACAATGGCAAAAGTGGCGGAGCCAGGGCCTCGACCATTGCCGGACAAACGTTTCTTGGCGCTAGCCAGACCCTGGTCAGGCTGGGTATCATGGCCAATACTGCTATCCGGTCAGAAATGGAGCAGTGTGGAGTGGATTTTTCCAGACGTTGCAGTTTGTGGAGCACCAGTGCTGCTGTTGTCCGTCTGAAAGGTGATGCCATTGAATGGTTTCAGACCGGGGATTCGCAGGTGGTGTTTATCGGCAAGGACGGGGATTACAAAGTCGCAGCCAAACGTCTTGACCACGATTTTCCTTCCTTGAGTCTGATCAAGGAGAAAGGCCGCGATCACCCTGATGTGCACCAGCTGGTCAAAAGGGTTCGCGAAGATATGAATCGCAGCTATGGCGTGCTCAATGGTGAGCACGAGGCTGTGGGATTTTTTCGGACGGGCGAGGAAAAGGTGTGCAACATCAAGACTGTGTTGCTTTTTACCGATGGACTGGACATCCCCTGTTCGGTTCCTCAGAGATACAAGGACTTTTCATGTCTGGTGCGCATGAGCCAAGAATTGGGTTTGCAGGGCCTGCGCGATTATGTCCGTGATCAGGAGAGGTCGGATCAAGACCTGCGGGCCTTTCCACGTTTTAAGCAACATGATGATATCGCGGCCATTGCCCTGCATTTATAGTGGGTTATTTTTTGTTCAAAACTTGGTTGTAAACAGCTTCCACTTTCAAAAATATTTTTTTCCAGGTGAAGGGTTCGGTGATTTGTCGGATATACTCTTGATCTGGCTCTAATCCATGGGCGACATCAGTCATGGTTGCTCTGATGACCTGAGCTAATTGTTCCTCCAAAAAAGGTTCATCAGCCTGAAAGGGTTGGTCCACAGTTTCAAGTTTGGGGAGTTTTACCAGGCGCACCATGTGCGGGTGCGGTGTGGTGAAAAGTTCCCTGACCCCCGGTAAATCAGTACTGACAATGCGGCAGCCGCAAGCCATGGCCTCTAGGAGCACCAGGGGTAGTCCTTCAAAAAAAGATGGCAGAACAAAAATATGGCTTTGGCGCATTAACTTGCCCAGTTGTTCATGGGACAAAAGACCATGGACCATGACCCGTCCCTCATGGCTTTGAGCCAGTTCCAAGCACAGGTCCTGCTGCGTTCCACTACCGGCTCCCACCAGATGTAAAAGCCATGGCTCGTGAATTTTTTTCAGACTGCGCAGCAGCCAGGGCACCCCTTTGGAAGCATCGAGCTTACCAGCATAGAGCAGCTGGACAGGAGGGTTGCTTGGCTTTTCTTGAAAATAAAAACAGTCCTCGTTGTACCCACCACTGATGATTTCAACTTTACTGGGCTCCACATCCAATAATTGGACAATATCATGTTTTTGTTGCTGAAAAAGAGCAATAATGCGCTCTGTGTGGCGTAAAGAACTGCCAAGAGACTGACCCAATTCAGAGCACAAAGAATGCTGGCGTAAACAGGACCCATGGCTGGTGGTGACCAAAGGCAAATGAGGTGCCACTTGGCGGGCCACAGCTGTTGCCATCCAAAGATGGTTGCTATGAATAAGGTCTGGGGCCAAGTCCTTGACCGCAGCGCCAATGGCCTTGGCAAAAACATTTTGGTATTCGGCAATCTGGCTGTGAGTCAAAGTAGAACAAATGGTGCTTGTATAGGGCATGACATCACTCATGCCCACCACGGGAAAGGGCAGGTCTTGTCCATCAAAATGTACCACTCGAAAGGCATCTGGCTTTATGAGGTTTGTGGGTATCTGATAGTCTGGGCTAGTGCCAGCCAGCAAAAATGATTCATGGCCTCTATTTTGGCCCTGACGAATCATTTCCTGAACGTATTTTCCACTGCCCGTAAAATCCGGCTTTTGACTGATAATGTGCAGAATGCGCATAATATGTTCTCAAGGAAGTGGATTTTTCAATACTTAGGAAAGAGCTGATTAAAACGTCATTCCTACAAAGATGGGCCTGTACCAGGAGTGGTCAGGTCATCCCCGTGAAAACGGGGATCACAGTCTTGGTCTTTTTTCCTGTACTCTCGCCTACGCGGACTTGTACCCGTCAGGGTAAGTGACGAAAGGGGTTTAATCTGGTCTCCTTAGACTATGATGCTTTAATCAATACGTTCTTAGCTGATCAGCACTCGGGTACAACTTTGTCCAGCAGCTTCCACAGTACCAATGATGGCTGCCAGTTCATCATGGTCTTGTAGCCATTGCCTTACAGCAGGGGCCTGGTCTGGAGCCACACCCATAACCAGTCCACCCGAGGTTTGGGGATCATAAAGAATGTCTTCCAGGATGGGGTCCACATCTTGGGCCTCAACTAAAGATGTACAATGTTTTTTGTTGCTAAAACTTCCCCCTGAGACCAGACCAATGGAAGCCAATTCATAGGCGTCGATCATTAATGGAACATCTTTGGCCGATAACCTTACCAGACAATGCGAGGCCATGGCCATTTCTAAAACATGACCCACCAGCCCAAAACCAGTAATATCAGTACAAGCCTGGACGTTGAATACCGTCAGGGCTTGAGCAGCAATATTATTGAGCTTGGTCAGCCAATGGGCGATTTCTTCTTCGTATTGGGTATACTTATCCCACCGGCCTTTAATGGCTGTACCTAAAATTCCAGAACCAATGGGTTTGGTTAAAATAAGCACGTCACCTGGTTGTAAAGAAGAATTTTTAGCAATATTTAAAGGATCCACAATGCCTGTCACAGACAATCCATATTTTAGTTCCGGGTCGCGCACACTATGACCACCAACCAGTAACGCGCCAGATTCTTCTATTTTAGATAATCCACCACGTAAAATATCTTGCAGCACAGACATGGGAAAGGTTTGGTCAGGAAAACAAACTATGTTCATGGCTGTGTAGGGTGTGGCGGCCATGGCATAGACATCGGACAAGGAATTGCAGGCGGCTATTTGTCCAAAAAGAAAAGGATCATCAATAATAGGAGTTAAAAAATCTACAGTTTGCACTAAAGCTTTGCCTGGAGGAAAAGTTACCACCGTAGCATCTTCTGCACCTTCAAAACCCACCAAGAGGCGCTCGTCTTTAGCCACGGCTAAATCCGATAAAGCCATCCCCAGGTCCCCTGGAGGTAATTTGGCAGCTCAACCAGGAGTGGAGACACTGTGCATTAAAGATATCTTAGTCATGATTTCCTCAATTATTTTACGAAACTTCAAGATAAACCAATTAAAATTCGCCGGCAGTAACCACTTCTTCTTCAAGGATATCCAGTATTCTGGCGGTCATTTGTCCGTATAAAGGATTACTTCTATTCCTTGGGTGTTCAAAATCAACATTAATTATTTCTCGTATTTTACCAGGCCTGGAAGTCATGACCACGATGCGATTAGCCAAGTAAACTGCTTCATCAACACTATGGGTGACTAAAATTATAGTTTTTTGAGTTTCCCGCCAAATACGGAGTAATTCTTTTTGCATGAGGATGCGTGTGTGGGCATCCAGAGCCCCAAAAGGTTCATCCATCAAAAGTACTTGGGGATTATTGGCCAGGGCACGGGCTATGGCTACCCGTTGGCGCATACCCCCGGAAAGTTCGTATGGATAAGCATCAGCAAACTTGGCCATACCCACAAGTTTAAGGTACTGGATAGCCCGTTCACTGCGCACACTTTTTTTCTCTTGTAAAAATTCAAGACCCAGGCAGACATTATCAAAGACCGTGCGCCAAGGCAGCACCGAATATTCTTGGAACACCATGCCTACATCCTGGTGGGGTTTATTAAGCAGACGCCCAGCATAAATAGTTTCTCCCAGGTCTGCTTTTTCTAACCCAGCCATAATACGAAGTAGTGTGGACTTGCCACAACCCGAAGGACCGACAATGCTGACAAATTCACCTGGGGTAATTTCAAGGTTGGCCTGTTCCAGGGCGTTTATGGTTTGACCACGTTCAGTCAGGAAAGATTTATAGACATTTTTGACACTGACAATAGAACTCATGCCTACCTCGCCAGACGCTGCCAAGCAAAATATCTACGTTCCACACTACGAAATAACCAATCCATAAAAGCACCAGTAACGCCAATACTGACCATTCCAGCAATGACAATGTCCGTGGCCGCCAAAGTATAAGCATGGGTTATAAGGTACCCGATGCCGGAGATGCTGCCAGGAAGCATCTCCGCTGAGACCAGACACATCCAGGCAACACCAAGGCCGATACGCATACCGTTCACCATGGACGGCAGGGCGGCTGGCAATAAAATTTTTCTAAAAATATCAAATTCATTGGCTCCCAAAACCCGGGCAGCATCGATAAAAACCCGGTTCACATTGCGCACCCCATGAATGCTACTGGTTAAGATGGGATAAAAAGCGCCGATGAAAATGATAAAAATCATGGAAAACTTAAAATTATTAAGGTAAATAAACCAGGTACCTCGATCAACCATGAATAAATCCGCAAGACTGGCAATGCCAAACCAGGCCATGACCAAAGGAACCCAGGCTAAAGGCGGGATGGGACGAAAAATATTTAAAAAATCTCCAAACATTGTATGTACTAAATCATAGTAGCCCATAGCTACCCCCAAGGGGATAGCTATGACTACTGCAACCAGATAACCAAGGAGCACTCTTAAGAGGCTAATTAAAACATTGGTAATAAGTGAGCCCATGCTTAAAAGATTTTCCGTTGGCTGAAATAAAATATCTGCTACTTCAGAGACACTTGGTAAAACAACCTTGTTTGCAATGATCATTGCCGACCAGGACCATACACCAAGAAAAACCAGCAAGGTCAGCAGGGAAAGCAAACGGTTGTAGGGAATCCTCATGTTTTCATTCCAAATTACTATTCGTAAAGACGACTTGCAGTCACCGGATAAATATCAACCTTAGTTTTTAGATATAAAACGAAAATCAAATAATTGATCATGGGCTTGGGACAAATCTTTATCCTTAAGTTCTCCTCTAAATTTTCCCATTTTGTTTAAGATATCTAAGTAAATTTCCTGTCCTTGCATCCATTCCTCGGTCACCTCAGTGGTGAAGATGATAGTGGATTTTTCTACAGCTTCAGCAGGCACTCCAATCCAGCCATTAATGAGCTGACCTTCTTCAGCCTTGTGCTCATTACACCACTGACCAGACTTGGTTAATAACTCCACAATGTTCGCTATGATTTCATCATGTTCTACGATGACACTATCCCTTGCTGCCAAAACACAGCAGGGGAAATTATGCCATTTACCAACAGGTGGTAAATCACGTAAATCAAGAGCAATATGACCGACATTTTTTAACTCAGATACTTCAGGATGAGGCGCAGGACCGACCCAAGCATCCACCTGCCCACTGGTCAAAGCGGGAATAAAACTTGAGGTCTCTTTAAGATCAATGAGTAACACGTCAGCATCTAATTGATTGGCATCTTGGGTAACATTAAAACCAGCCATCTTGAGGGCATTTTCGATTATAATTCGAGGAGCACTGGTGGGCGAATGATAGCCAATTTTTACTGGCTGTTTGGATTCTTTTATATAACTGGCAACAGCGTCCCAGCCTTTTAAAGTACTATCCGGAGGAAAAACGAGTCCCATGCCATCAACATGGGTGGGGCACAGGGTTTTTATAGCTAGCCCCTGATCAACACCGGCCATAATAGCCGGACCCGAGGCAATGGCTAAATCCATATTCCCTTGGGCAAACATGGTCGTAGTCTCTGAGCCGCTTTTAGTGACAATGACATTGAGCAGGGCCAAGGGCTTGTCCCCGTCCATGAGCTCATACTTTATTTTATCCACAACTGGGCGCAGATAAACTCCAAAGTCCTTAAAATCTTCATTTTTGGCCATGGCCACCATAAAAGGGCTTTGGTGAGTGGTAAAAATATAGCCCATATTTAAAACCGGAATGTTATCCTCAGCCCTAGCTGGAGCAGCAGCCAAAATAACTCCAGCCATCATGAACAAGCCCATTGTTGTCAAAAGTTTACTCTTCATTTTCTCTCCTTGGAACGTTGGTTAGGACAGGGATTCTAAAAATGCTTCGATTCGCGTCCGAATTTGTTCACTATCGGATTCAGAATATCCTGTTTCAATTTGTAAAAAAGGAATCTCCAGCGCATCTAATTTTTCATTTATAACTCGAGATTCAACATTAAACCCGTGACAGCCCTGCCAGGTTAGGTCCACAACACCGTCAATGGAAAAATCATGAATTAATTTTTCAAGTGTTTTCATGCGTCCGGGGTTAGGACTCATACAAGCACAGGATATGTCCAAATAACGTTTAGCAATATTTTCAAGTAAGTTGCCCTCAAGACGTACCGGGCTATCCAGTCCTTTCATGCCACTACAACTATCAAGACAAACCACAGTTGCCGCACTTTCTTCAATGATCTGTAAAACCTTGTGCGAACCTTTGCCTATGGGCGTGCCAGTTAAAACTATGCGATGTTTTTTGTGCATCTGTTGACTATCTGCATGCATACGAGCGTGTTGTAGTGTATCGCGAAGCTTGTATAATGCAGCCAGATATGGCTTGGATTCAACCATAAAACTGGTGCTTTCCAGAACAGGTAAGAGTTGCATACCAGTTAAAATAGGCTGTCCGTCGGCATTGATGGTTATAATCTCCCATAACAATTCTCGAATCAGATTTTGCCATTCTATTTCTGCACTCAATCTTTGTTCGGTAATGGCTATCCCGCTATAATCCGTTAAATACTCTGCCAAACGATGAACTTCTGAATTCCAAAATTCAAAAGCACTGGTTAGCTCTTGACTATAAGGAAGGTGCATTAAATAGATTGGTTTAATACGTCCTAAAAACTCATACATCTTTTTTTTGCCATCACAGGTGGTCTCGGCGATGATAAAGTCAGCGGCAGAGAAAAAAGGACAGGTATTGGTCTTGGCGTACCCATAACTAGACTTAATTAATGGACAAATACTTGTAGGCAGAACAGCCTCAGCATCTTGGATAGGCTCTTGGCGTTTACCGCATAGGCCGATGGGCACACAGCCAGCCGCACGAATAAGCTCCAAGGGGGCGTATATGCAGTATACCCCAGCAATGGGGTGTCCTTTTTCCCTGGCGAGCTCGATGTCCATCAAAGAACGTTCACTAAAATTTTCAAAAAATCGCAAAGCCAGGTCCAGAGAAGTGGAAGAGTTGTTTTTCATTTTGTCTTGTGTTTTTGTATGAAATACATTGAGATCTAGGTTAATATCAGGATGTTAGTTTTGCTGGGTTATGGTTAAAAGAAAGCACAGGCAGCTACCATAGTTTGGCTGTGCACTATAGTGTAGGCCATAGGGAATGAAGTACTGTATATATTCTTAAAGAAAATAATATGTCCAATAGATTAGTCCAATGGATGCACGGTGGACTCATTGGCAACTTCAATGAGCGTGCACTACGCAGCTGAAAATCTCCGTGGGTACGTTTTTGTCTGGTGGACATCAGGTTTGGAAGCTTGTTTTTTAGCCAAGCCCATAAACTTTGGAGGAAGTGTAGATGAAAAGTTATCGTCAAGAATTGATGTTTGAGGTGCCCACCCGGCGGGCCTTTATCAATATAACCCCTGAGGTGGAAAAAGCCTTACGTGCCAGCGGCATTCAAGAAGGCTTGGTCCTGGTCAATGCCATGCATATTACGGCTTCGGTATTTATAAATGATGATGAGTCTGGTCTGCATTATGACTATGACCAGTGGCTGGAGCGTTTAGCACCCCATGAACCGGTGTCCCAATACCGCCACAATGTGGGTGAAGACAATGCTGACGCACATCTGAAGCGCCAGATCATGGGCCGGGAAGTAGTGGTGGCAGTTACCAACGGGCGCCTGGATTTTGGAACCTGGGAACAGATTTTTTACGGAGAGTTTGACGGCCGTCGCAAGAAAAGGGTGTTGATCAAGATTATTGGCGAGTAATTTTTTTATCAGCCTATCAGTTTTTTAAAGCAATATGTGTTTGGGAACGGATTAAGGTTTGTCTGTGTCTTCTTGGCGTCCATGTGAAATATTGCTGAGCAGAATGGGCCAAAATCAGAAATCACCGAATATTTATAATTCCCTTACATTTCGAAAAGTTATATAAATACAAGATTTTTGTCTTTCTTGCGTAATTCTGTCCCACTTTTTAACATCTTAAAATACAAAATTTTTCATTCGAAATAGTTTGAACAGTGACTTTATGTGATTTTTTGAATAATGCTGGCTAGTTATGTATGTAATATTGCAAGGAAGGATCCATGCGGAAGATAAAATCTTCATTGATCCAAGCTGATCCCTTGCCAGAGTATCCAAAAGTTAGCTTTGCATCGCTTTGATTTTAATTGATCACTTTCTGTGGAATCAGTATTAATCTTGGTAAAGGTACAAACAGGAGGGATATGCATAAATTAATTGTTAATTTTACTCCTACCGGTATGATTCCCACTAGGAAAATGACACCCTATGTGCCACTTTCTGTCAAAGAAATCGTTCAAGACGTTTATGCCGCGTGGGTTGAAGGCATCACCATGCTTCATCTGCATGCAAGGGAGCCTTCAACCGGTGAGCCTACTTATAAAAAACAAATTTACGCTGAGATTATAGAGGGAGTGCGAGCTTATGCACCCGAGTTAATTATTTGCGTATCATTAAGCGGCCGTAATACATCGGATTTTGAAAAAAGAGCGGAGCCCCTGGAATTGGATGGTCATCTAAAGCCTGACATGGGCAGCCTTACCTTGAGTTCGGTGAATTTTAATAAAAAGGCGAGTATTAATGAGCCTGAAACTGTACAAGCATTGGCCAAAATAATGATGGAGAGGGGAATACGGCCTGAGTTGGAAGTTTTCGATGTTGGCATGATCAATTACGCAAAATACTTGCAGAAAAAAAGACTTATTGCCGAGCCGTTTTATTTCAACCTGATTATGGGGAATATTGCCTGCGCTCAACCCAACCTTCTTCATTTGGGGGTCATGATTAATGATCTTCCCCCTGGATCATTGTGGAGCGTGGGTGCAGTTGGCGATTTTCAACTTATGATGAACTCTGTGGCCATTGCCATTGGTGGGGGAGTAAGGGTCGGACTTGAAGATAACATCTGGTTTGATCCAGAAAGGGAAAAACTTGCCAATAACATTGAGTTAATCAGAAGGATACATGTTTTACGCCAGGCAAACGGACGTGAATTGATGACCTCTGCGCAATTGCGGGAAATACTGGAGCTGGAACCGGGGCATAATGGAAGGTATGGGATAAAAAAATGAAAAAGCAGCCGGTTGTTATTTTTGGTAATCAGAGATTGGCCGCCCTTACAAGTTTTTGTCTGGCCAGTGAAGGCCAATGGAAGGTCAAAGCCTTTACTGTTGATAAGCAATATTTAACAAAGAATAGCTACGAGGGGTTGCCGGTTGTCCCGTTTGAAGATTTGTCGAAAATTTATCCACCGGATTCAGTGAAAATACTGATAAGCCTTGGTTACTCCAGAATTAATGGATTAAGGATGGAGCGTTTTTATCAGGCAGTAGATATGGGGTACCAGCCTGCCACCTACCTGTCAGACAGGGCAGTTACCTGGCCTGGGCTGAACCTGGGAAAAAATTGTATTGTTTTTGCCCAGGCGATTATTCAGCCTTATGCTAAAATTGGCGATAATGTAATTATCAGAAACGCTGCTAATATCGGACACCATTGCGTCATAGGCAGCCATTCTTTTATAGCCTCAGGGGTTACCTTTGGCGGGAATGTTACAGTAGGTGAGAGGTGTTTTTTTGGCCTGAGCTCAGTTATACGGGATGGTATTACAGTCGCACCAAGAACATTTATTGGTGCAGGTGCTGTTGTTCTGACTGATACTGAAGAAGATGGGGTCTATGTAGGCAATCCAGCAAAAAGAATTGCCAGAACATCTCTGGAAGTGAGCAAATAAATAGATTGACCTGGTAAATGTCGTAATGTTGCTTCTCTAATGTCTAATTGCGATATGTGATATGTAGGTTCAGGAAAAACTATAAAAAAGGAAGCAAAAAAAGTCCAAATAAACTTCCAGAAATTAAAATCATTGCCAGATGTTAGGGAGAAAAATGATTCAGAATCCTATTTATGTTACACAGCCTTATATGCCTCCCTTGGAAGAATTTATCCCTTATTTGCAACAAATATGGGGTAGTAAAATTCTTACGAACAATGGTCCTATGCACAAAAATCTGGAGCAGGAACTAGTCGAATACCTAAATGTCCCAGAGGTAGCCTTGTTTGCCAATGGTACCCTGGCACTTCTTACTGCTTTACAAGTGTTGCGTATTTCCGGTGAAGTTATAACCACGCCTTTTTCTTTTGTAGCTACGGCCCACTCCCTATTCTGGCATAGTATCAAACCTGTATTTGTGGATATTGACCCCCAAATTTTTAATTTGAATCCAGAAAAAATTGAGGCAGCTATCACTCCACGCACCACAGCCATTATGCCGGTCCATGTTTATGGTAAGCCCTGTGATGTGGAGAACATTCAACGCATAGCAGACAGTTATGGCTTAAAGGTTATTTATGATGCAGCCCATGCCTTTGGTGTACAGTACAAAGGCCAAAGTCTGCTTTCCCACGGTGATCTTTCCACTTTGAGCTTTCATGCAACCAAGGTTTTTAATACCTTTGAAGGTGGAGCCATAATTTGTCCCAATGCTAAAACAAAACAGCAAATTAATGATTTGAAAAATTTTGGTTTTCACGATGAAACTACTGTTGTTGCTCCAGGTATCAATGCCAAAATGAATGAAGTTCAGGCTGCCTTTGGACTTTTACAGTTAAAGCACGTGGATCAGGCCATTGCCAGGCGGGAGGAAATTGACAGACTATACCGAAAGGAATTGGAAGGTATTGAAGGTATTACCTTGCCGTCACTGCCCGAAGACATCAAGTACAATTACACTTATTTTCCTGTCCTGGTCGAGAAAGAATACCCCCTTACCAGGGACGGGCTTAACAACAGGCTGCGGGAACATGGCATTATCCCCCGTCGCTATTTTTACCCTCTTATCAGCGAATTTCCCATGTATCGGGGGCTGCCTTCTGCAACATCACAGAATCTGCCTGTGGCTTACAAAGTTGCGGAGAGCGTACTTTGCCTGCCCATTTATCCGGCTTTGGCAGATGAAGAGGTTGCGAAAATAGCCTCTCTTATTCAGGGGAATTACACATGAAGCTGGCCATAATGCAGCCTTATTTTTTCCCTTATATCGGGTATTTTCAACTGGTCAACGCGGTAGATAAGTTTATTTTTTATGATGATGTGCAGTACATTAAGGGAGGTTGGATAAACCGGAATAGAATTTTAATAAATGGTGAAGCCAGATACTTCACAACTCCCCTTATAAAATCCAGTCAAAACAAGCTGATTAATGAAATAGCAATTGAGACACAGTCTGTAAATTTTAGCAAGGCAATTAAAACTATTGCAATGGCCTATCAACAAGCTCCTCAATTTGAAGTTGTATTTGAAATCATTTGTGATGTGCTGAAAAATCGAGATTGTTCTATTGGTGATATGGCTGCAGAAAGTATCAAGCAATGCGCTCACTATCTTGGTATTAATACAAAATTTTACAAGTCTTCACAGTACTTTTCAGAAACAAAAAAGCTTAAAAAAGCAGAAAGGTTGCAGTCCATATGCAAACAGATGGATGCTAATATTTATATAAACCCCATAGGCGGACAAAACCTGTACAGCAAAGAAAATTTTGAGGAAAATGGAATAGAACTGAAATTTATCCGGTCACTGCCAATAGAATATACACAGTTTAATAATGAATTTGTGCCCTGGCTGTCTATTATTGATGTACTGATGTTCAACAGTATAAAGCAGGTAAAAAAAATGCTGAATAGACATGAGTACGTGTGATGGGAAAATATAAAGGAAAAAAAGTTTTAATTATGGCTGGAAAGCCCATTGGTTCTGAAGATATTGTTAACTATTTAAAAAACAACAAAGCTTACACTATAGTAACCGACAATCATCCTATAAAATATTCACCAGCCAAATTAATAGCAGATGAATCTTGGAATATTTCTACTGCTGATGTTCAGGCGATTGTTGAAAAGGCTAAAAAAAGAGAAATAGATGCGGTATTTACTGGAGCACACGAGTTCAACATTTGGAAAACTATGGAAGTGTGTGACAATCTTGTATTGCCTTTTTATGCATCCAGAGAGCAGCTGTTAAAAACTACGGTTAAGAGCATCTATAAACAATTATTTAAAAATTTTCAGATTCCAGTTGTAACGGAATATGAGATTAAGGAAAATTTTATCGAGAGCAATTTTTCCCAAATTCAATATCCAGTTCTGATAAAACCTGTTGATGGTAGTGGTGGTTATGGAATTTCAATTTGTTACAACGAAGTTGAGTTAAAGGCAGGTTATGAAAAAGCTATTCTTTATTCTAAAATGGGCGAAGTGTTAGTTGAGAAACACACTTCATCAGCTGAAGTGACAATTTTTTACATTATCCAGAATGGGAAAATTATGCTTAGTGCCATGGCAGACCGTTTTACCGGGAATGGAGAAAAATATACGATTCCACTACCAGTTCTGTACATATTTCCCTCTACATATCTAGACAAATACATTAGTACCCTGAACGATAACGTTATTGCCGCTTTTGAATCAATGGATCTAAAAAACGGCATGATCTTTATTCAGTCTTTTATAGATAATGGCCGATTTTTGTTTTACGATATTGGATTTCGCCTTACGGGAACTCAGGAGTATCATATACTGGACCATATATGTGGCTATCATCCTTTAGAAATGCTGGTTGACTATTCGTTAACTGGAAAAATGGGTGAAGAAGATATTTCAGCAAAAGTTAATCCCTACTTTAACAATAAACTTGCTTTTAATATTACTTTTCTTGCTAAACCTTGTACTATTGGAAAATATAAAGGAATATGGGATGTTGAAAGGATGCAGGGAGTTCTTAAAGTTATTAAAAATCACCAAGAAGGAACAATAATACCTCAATCAGCAGTTGGGACACTTAATCAGGTTGTGTTGAGGGTGTTGGGTGTAAGTGATTCCTTTGAAGACATGAGAACTTTGATCGCAAGTGTAAAAGAAGAAATTGATGTTTTATCAGATAGGGGCAAAACTGTATTAATACCCTCCTTTAATTTGGACAAATTATGAATATACTGATCACAGGGGCCAGCGGATTATTGGGGACAGAACTTATCAGACAGCTCCTTCCGACAAAGAACAAAATTCATGCTCTGACTTCAAAAACCCAAAAGCTTGCTTCTGTTTTTGGAAAAAGTATTTCTATTTACTCAATTAGTGATTGGGAAAATGGGAAAATGCCAATGAATACAATTAATACAGTGATCCATTGCGCCTTTGCAAGAGCTCATAAGGGAGGTGGAAAAATTGCCGAAGGACTTCTATTCACATCTGAAGTGTTTAACGAGATTAAAAATCAAGGAATCAAAACTCTAATAAATATTTCAACTCAAGAGGTTTATGGCAAAGCAGATACTCCATGGATAGAAGCTCTTAAAGTAAACCCTTCAACAGTTTATGGTACAATGAAATATTTCTCTGAACTGTATGCCCAAAAAAAATTCATTAATTCACGCACCAAAGCTACGAGTTTACGTTTAGCCGGTCTAATTGGGGTGGGTGCAGATACCCGAATGGTTACAAAGTTTGTGGATCACGCCCTAAACAATAAGCCTTGGGTCATGACTAGGACAGAGGGTTTTCTCTGCACATTTTTAAGACTATTTTATACAAATCTTCATGCCTATGATTAAACCGGAATTCACATTCCTTCAAATGAAAATAGAAAGTGTGTTTTTGCA
>Ga0265295_1000081_pt1 | contig 187592 bp, 172 predicted proteins | sample Munlansysbiofilm_FD_192503 | JGI IMG/M metagenome (GOLD analysis project Ga0265295, IMG submission 192503) | Leachate microbial communities from a municipal landfill in Southern Ontario, Canada - Methane capture system biofilm | ecosystem: Engineered > Solid waste > Landfill > Unclassified ...
CTTCGGGCCGGGGGTCTGGGCGGCGCACTGCCACGTTGCAGTCCGCTTGTGGTGGAGACCACCACGGCGCGGCCTGCGCCTCGCATTGCCTCCGCCCAGACCCCCGGCGCGGGTGCAGAAATGGCGTGAACAGGCCCTAACCCCAGAAAAACTTGCTCGACACCACATAGTCGAGCCGGTGCCACTTGAGCTGGGCCAGCGCCTCGCCCATCAGCCGCTCGCTCTGGCCGTTGGCATAGACCTCGGCGTTATCGAAAAAGTTGACCCCCGCATCGCGCGCGGTGGCCATCATTTCGCGCACGCCGGAGGCATCGACCTGGTTGTGAAACGTCACCCAGGAGCCGAGCGAGAACAGACTGAGGTGCAGGCCGCTGCGGCCAAGACGGCGATAGATCATGGGGTGGTGCATGGTGTTCTTCTCCGTGAGGAAGCAAAAACGCCAGCTTAGGCCGCCCGGCAAAACCCTGTGCGTGCAAAACCACCGAAATTCAGGCAGTGCGCAGCATCAACACCGGGGTTTTCGACGTGGCTGCAGCGGCTGCCTGCGGGCCGCGCCACTGGTAGAGCGCCGCTGTTTTGCGGGCACCGCATAGTCCGCAACCGCCGCAGGAACCGCTGCTGCAGACACCGCCCTGCGCATCGATGCGCTCGATCAGGCCACGCTGCACCCAGTGCGCCAGCATGTCCTCGGCGATGGGCGTAGAAACCTGCACGCAGGCGGCAATCTCGGCGGCGCTGGCAAGCTGTCTGTCACGCAGGCAATCGCGCACGGCGAACAGCGGGTTCATACCAGACTCTCCAGCCCTTGAGTCGCCACGCGCCGCTCGGTGCGGTCGCCGTAGAGTCGCAGGCCCAGCACCAGCAGCGCAAAGGCCCCCACGCAGGCGCCCACCCAGAGCGCAGACGACTGGGGATGGTCTGCAAACGTCCCGATTTGATAGATCACCGTGGCCGCTGCCCAGGCCATGCCAATGCCGTAGAACACGGAAAACATCATCCAGCCCCAGCCCACCTCACGGCGCAGCGCCCCCATGGTGCTGGCACAGGGCACATACAGCAAGACGAACACCAGATAGGCGAAGGCCGACAGCGGGGTGAAGGCGGCGGCCAGCCCGGCCAGGGTTTCGTTGCTGGCGCCGGAGGCCTGCTCCGTGGCGTCGGTGGACTGCAGGTCGTGCAGGCCCAGCGGATCGAGGAAGCTGCTGAAAAACGCCACGGCGTTTTCGGGTATGGTCTTGGCGGCCTCCCACAGCCTGGCGCCCACTTCCGGATTGCGGTAAGCCGCCATCAAATCGCCCGCCTGCTGCCGCTGGTAGATGCCGTTGAGCGTACCGATGACGATTTCCTTGGCCGCCGCACCCGCCAGCAGACCCGACACCGCGGGCCAGTTCTCGCGCGTGATGCCCATCGGCTCGAACACCGGCGCGATGGCCTGGCTGCCCTGCGCCAGCAGGGAATGGTCGATGTCGGTGGCCTGCAGGCCTTTGGTCGTCCAGCCGATGCCGGGCAGCACGAACAGCACCAGCCCGATGACCACGATCACCTTGCCGACGCGGAAAATGAACACCTTCAGCCGCTGCCAGGCCTGCAGCACCACACTGCGCAGGCTGGGCAGGCGGTAGGGCGGCAGCTCCATGACAAAGGGCATGGGCTCGCCGCGCACCGCCGTCTTGCCCAGCATCCACGCGGTCAGCAGCGCCACCACGATGCCCAGCACATACAGCAGAAACACCACCTGCCCGCCCGTGCTGCGGAAAAACACCACGGCGAATGCCATGTAGATCGTCAGCCGCGCCGAGCACGACATGAAGGGCTGCATCAGCACCGTGAGCAGTCGGCCGCGCGGGTCTTCGATGATGCGCGAGCCCATGATGGCCGGCACATTGCAGCCAAAGCCGATGATCATGGGCACCAGCGCGTTGCCCGGCAGTCCGACGCGGCGCATGAAGCGATCCATCGCGTAGGCGGCGCGCGCCATATAGCCCGAGTCGTCGAGAAACGCGAGGAACAGAAAGGTCAGACCAATGGGCGGAATGAAGGAGATGACCAGGTTGAGCCCGCCGCCCACGCCGCCGGCGACCATCGACACCATCCAGTCGGGCAGCCCCGCCTGCAGCATGACATGCCCCACGCCGCCGATCAGCAGGGCGGAAGACGCCTGATCGAAAAAGTCGAGAAAGATATTGCCACCGCTGAAGCTCACCACGAACACCAGATAGAGCACCAGCAAAAAGACCGGTACGCCCAGCCACTCGTTGAGCACGATGCGGTCGAGCCGGTCGGTCACGCGGTGGCGCAGCCCCATCTTGCCTGTGCGCTGCAGGGCGATGCTTGCGAGCTGGTGTGCCCAGCCAAAGCGGGTGGCGGCGACGAGATCGGCCACCTCTTCTCCCGTCTGAGCGAGCACCTGCGCCTGCGCCGCCTCCACGCTTTGCTGCACCACGGGCGAGGGCGACACCACCAGCCCTTCGAGCAGCCGCAGCGCGTCGAAACGGCGGCGCGGCGATGCGGACGCGGCAAGCTGGGCGCCGACCTGCTCGATGGCCTGCTCGACTTCGGCCGGATAGTCAGGCATCGCGGCCTGCGGCGCTTGCAGTACGGCGGCCCGTATGGTGCCGAGCAATTCCTCGCGACCGCGGCCTTTGCGCGCCACCAGCGGCACCACGGGCACGCCCAGACGCTGCGAGAGCGCCTGCACCTGCGGCTCCAGCCCCAGTGCCTGCGCCTCGTCCACCATATTGAGCGCGATGATCAGCGGCTTGCCGGTTTCGAGCAGTTCGAAGGTCAGCGCCAGATGGCGTTCGAGATTGGAGGCATCGACGATGTCGACGATGAGATCCACCCGCTCATCGAGCAGGAAGTTGCGCGCCACGCCCTGATCGGCGCCGCCGCCGCCCAGCAGGCTGTAGACGCCCGGGAGGTCGACCACCGAAAACTTCCATCCCGCCGACTGCGCCGTGCCCCGGCGCTGCTCCACGGTGACGCCAGGCCAGTTGCCCACATGCTGATGCGCCCCGGTGAGCAGGTTGAAAACGGTGGTCTTGCCGCAGTTGGGGTTGCCCGCCAGCGCGATCACCGGCAGACCGCCATCGGCATCGGGAGCAACTGCGCAATCCGGATCGTGACAGGCGCTCATTGCTGTGCCATTCCTGCTCCGCTCGACTCCCCGAAGGAGTTGAACGCGCATTCGGATCGACCGTGCAGCGCGCTCATGCTGCCGGTTTCTGCTGCACCGCTAGCGGCGCGACGCGGATTTTGTCGGTCACGCCCCGCCCCAGCGCGATGCGCGCGCCGCCCACCTGCACCACCGTGCCCCGCGCACCCGGGCCGTGCACCACGCACAGCGGCACGCCGCGGCGAATGCCCAGCATGACCATGCGCTGGATCATGGCCCGTCCGCCGTCGAATTCGACAACCTGGCCGCAGTGACCATAAGGCAGTTGGGCAAGAGAAATCACTCCGGCGTCCTTGTTCATGATGTTTCCTGATTTTTTCTGATCGAGCGCAAATGCTAATGTTTATCATTATGGACATCATAGGCGTGCGGGGTGATGCAGATCAAGACTTTGCCCTGCGCTGAACCCGTCTTTTTTGTAACAAAGCGTCGGCCCGCGGTGAATCCGACGCCGTCGATCATCTGACTTCGTGCAGATGCGCATCGTCTGACCGAGGACGATCAATGCGCCAGCTCCCAGTTGGCGCCCATGCCCAGCTCGGCCAGCAGGGGCACGTCGAGTTGGGCCACACCCGCCATCAGTCGGGGGATGTGCTCGCGTACCCAATGCGTCTCGTCCTCGGGCACTTCGAGCACGAGTTCGTCGTGCACCTGCATCACCATGCGGCTGCGCAGATTTTCGCGCGCGAGCGCCGCATCGACGGCGACCATCGCCATTTTGATCAGGTCGGCCGCGGTGCCCTGCATCGGCGCGTTGATGGCGGCGCGCTCGGCCGCAGCGCGGCGCGGCCCGCTGGCGTGGATGTCGGTCAGCCACAGGCGGCGGCCGAACACGGTTTCGACATAGCCCTGCTGCGCCGCCAGCCTGCGGGTGCGGTCCATATAGGCGGCGACGCCGGGATAGCGGGCGAAGTAGCGGTCGATGTAGAGCTGTGCCGCACTGCGTTCCAGGCCGAGGTTGCGCGCCAGGCCGAAGGCGCTCATGCCGTAGATCAACCCGAAGTTGATGACCTTGGCCATGCGGCGCTGGTCGCTGCTGACGTCCTGCGGGCCGACGCCGAATATCTCCGCCGCGGTGGCGCGGTGAATGTCCTGCCCCGCGGCGAATGCGGCAAGCAGACCGGCGTCCTGCGAGAGGTGCGCCATGATGCGCAGCTCGATCTGCGAGTAGTCGCTCGATGCGATCAGCCAGCCCTTGGGCGCGATGAAGGCTTCGCGGATGCGCCGCCCCTCCGCGGTGCGCACCGGAATGTTCTGCAGATTCGGATCGTTGGAGGCCAGACGCCCGGTCACCGCCACGGCCTGCGCGTAGTTGGTGTGCACCCGGCCGGTGGCTGGGTTGATCATCTGCGGCAGCTTTTCGGTGTACGTGCTCTTGAGTTTGGACAGGCTGCGGTGGTCGAGGATGACACGCGGCAGCGGGTAGTCTTCGGCCAGCTTCTCCAGCACTTCCTCGTCGGTGGACGGGGCGCCGGAGGCGGTCTTTTTCTGCACCGGCAGTTGCAGCCGATCGAACAGGATTTCGCCGATCTGCTTGGGGCTGCCCAGGTTGAAGGCGCCCCCCGCCAGCTCGAACGCCTGCGCTTCCAGCGCCTGCATCTTGGCGCCGAGCTCACCGCTTTGCGAGCGCAGCAGATCGCCGTCCACCAAGACACCGGTGCGCTCCATGCGCTGCAGGATCTCGCTGACCTGCAACTCCAGCGCGTAGATGCGCGCCAGCCCTGCGTCTGCCTCGATGCGCGGCCAGAGCTTGCGATGCACCTGCAGGGTGAGGTCGGCATCCTCGCCGCTGTAGCGCGTGGCCACGTCGATGGCGACCTGATCGAAAGGGATGGCCTTGGCGCCCTTGCCGCAGACCTGCTCATAGCTCAGCGTGTCGTCGCGGCCGAGGTGGCGGCTGGCCAGGCTGTCGAGGCTGTGCGGCTTGTGCGCTTCCAGCACATAGCTTTGCAGCAGGGTGTCATGCGCGTAGCCGCGGATGTGCACGCCCGCGTTGGCGAACACATGGCGGTCGTACTTGGCGTTCTGCCCGAGCTTGGGTTTGTCGGCGCTCTCCAGCCAGGGGCGCAGGCGTTCGAGCGCCTCGGCCAGCGGCAACTGCTCGGGCGCGCCGGGGTAGGCGTGGGCCAGCGGCAGATAGGCGGCTTCGCCGGGCTTGACGCTGAGCGAAATGCCGATCAGCCGCGCGCGCATCGGATCGAGCGAGTCGGTTTCGGTGTCGATGGCGGTGAGTTCGGCGGTGTCGATGCGGGCCAGCCAGGCGTCGAAGCGATCCCAGTCGAACACGGTCTCGTAGGCGCCCAACATGCCCTTCCCGCCGGGTGGATCGTCATCCAGCAACGAGACTTGCCGGGCGCTCTCCTCGCTCACCGTCTGCGCCTTGATTTCCGCGCTGAAGCGGCGCATGCCATACCGGGTAAAAAAGGGCAACAGCGCCTGCACATCCTCCGGCGCCGGCCGCAGGTCACGGTCGAAAGACTGGGCGTAGCCGTCCAGATCGCAGTCGGTGTGGATGGTCACCAGCTTGCGCGCGGTGGGCAGCCAGTCGAGTGCGGCGCGAAGGTTCTTGCCTGCTGCGCCTCCCACCGCATCGGCCTGCGCGATCAGCGCATCGAGCGAGCCGTATTCGTTGATCCACTTGGCCGCCGTCTTGGGGCCGACCTTGTCCACGCCGGGCACGTTGTCCACGGCATCCCCGACCAGGGTGAGGTAGTCGACGATGCGCTCGGGCGCGACCCCGAATTTCGCCCGCACCCCCGCCTCGTCAAGCACCTCGTTGCTCATGGTATTGACCAGGGTGATGTGGTCGTTGACGAGCTGCGCCATGTCCTTGTCGCCCGTGGAGACCAGGGTGCGGATGCCCTGCGCATGCGCCCGCACCGCCAAAGTGCCGATCACGTCGTCGGCCTCCACCCCAGGCACCACCAGCAGCGGCCAGCCCATCAGCCGCACGGCCTCGAAGATCGGTTCGATCTGCGCCACCAGTTCCGGCGGCATGGGCGGGCGGTGGGCCTTGTACTGGTCGTACAGCGCGTTGCGGAAAGTCGGCCCCTTGGCGTCGAACACGCAGGCGGCGTAGCGATAGCCCTTGGCGACCGGATACTGCTCGCGCAGGCGGCGCAGCATGGCCACCATGCCATAGAGCGCCCCGGTGGGCTGGCCCTGTGGCCCGCGCAGGTCGGGCATGGCATGGAAGGCGCGGTAGAGGTAGCTGGAGCCATCCACCAGCAGCAGCGTGGGGGCGGAGTCGGATTGCGCGTCGGAATTCATGCGCGCATTATCGGGGCCGCCGTAAAATCGGCGCATGAACCTGCTCCGCCCCGCCCTTGCCATTTCTCTGCCCGCCCTTGGCCTGCTTGCGCTGCTCGCCAGCGTATATCCGGGGCAAAGCGCCCATGCGCAATCCAAACCTTCAGCGCCACTGGCGGACACCCAGCCCAAGCCCAAGTTCCCCGAACCCCTGGTGCGCGAAAACGTCACGCAGGATCGAGCCGTGCGCATTCAGGAACGACAAGTCCGCGGCGCCACCACCTCCATTCAGGTGCAACCTCTGCACGGCGGCGCGACCTATGACGTCGTGCCCCCCTCGATCTCGTCCAGCACCGACCCGGCCCATCTTGAAGGGCAGGCGCAGTGGAAAGTGTTCACATTCAAATAATCCGACAGGCTGACCGTTCAGTCGGTCTCTCCTTTCCCCATCTTTTTCATGGCCGTTTTCACACCGCTCGACGCAGCAGAGGTCGACTCATGGCTTGCCCGCTTCGACCTGGGCACACGCACCGACCTGCAAGGCATCGCCAGCGGGATCGAAAACACCAATTACTTTCTCACGACTACGAAGGGCCGCTTCGTCCTCACGCTGTTCGAACGCCTGAGCGCCAAGCAATTGCCGTTCTACCTTGGGCTGATGCACCACCTGGCCACGCAGGGCATTCCCGTGCCCGACCCCATGCCCGACCGGCAGGGACGCACGCTGCACACCCTCAAAGGCAAGCCCGCCGCGCTGGTCACGCGACTGCAAGGCCGCAGCCTGTTGCAGCCCGAGCCGGTGCACTGCGCCCAGGTGGGGCGCTGGCTGGCGCGCATGCACCTGGCTGCGCAAGACTATGCGGGCACACAGCCCAATCTGCGCGGACTCGCCTGGCAGAAGCGCACGATTGCCCAAATCCTGCCCTACCTCAGCGCCGATCAGCGCGCCCTCATCAGCGCCGAACTGGCGCACCAGACCGACGTCGCCGCCTCGCCCGCCTACGCCGCACTGCCCCGCAGCGCCGTGCACGCCGATCTGTTCCGCGACAACGTGCTGTTCGAAGGCGACATGCTCTGCGGCATCTTCGATTTTTACTTCGCCGGGGTCGACACCTGGCTGTTCGATCTGGCCGTGGCGCTCAACGACTGGTGCATCCATCCTGAATCCGGCGAGTTCGATGCGCCCCGCCGCGAGGCGCTGCTGGGCGCCTATCTCGCCGAACGCCCCATGAACGACGCCGAAGCGGCCCTGCTGCCCGATGCCCTGCGTGCTAGCGCGCTGCGCTTCTGGACTTCGCGTCTGGCCGACTACCACCTGCCCCGCGATGCCCATCTGCTCACCCCGCATGACCCCGCCCACTTCGAGCGCGTGCTGCGCCGGCGCATCGCCGCGAACTGAGCCGCGGCTGCCGATACCATGACGGCTCACCCGTCGCGCATCCCCGCCTTCAGCTTCCCATCCATGCAACTGCGAACCGTCCCTGCCCGAGAAGGCCTGCTCTGGGTGCAAAGCGGCTTCCGCCGCCTGGCGCTGCAACCCTGGGCTGCGCTGTTGATGATCGTGGTCTACATCGTCGTCACCGGCTTCGTCTCGGCGCTGCCCATCGTCGGTCTGGTGTTTCCGCTGTTCGTGGTGCAGTTCGGCACCATCGGTTTCATGCAGGCCAGCCGCCAGATCGCGCAGCAGCAACCGTTTTGGCCCAATGTGCTGCTCATCGGCTTTCGCAGCGGCACGCAGGCGCTGCGCGGCATGGTGATGCTCGGTGTGCTCTACACCCTGGCGGTGATCGTGGTGCTGGGCGTGGGCGCCCTGTTCGATGGCGGCGCCATGCTGCGCCTGCTGCTGCTCGGCGACAAACCGCCCACCAGCACGATAGCCGATGGCAGTCTGCGCCTGGGCGCGATGGCCGCGACGCTGGCGTATATCCCCGTCTCGCTCGCATTCTGGCTCGCCCCGCCCCTGGTGGTCTGGCATGCCATGCCGCCGGTCAAGGCGCTGTTTTTCAGCTTCGTGCTGTGCGTGCGCAATATCAAGGCGTTTGCGCTCTATGCCGTGCAATGGCTGCTGCTCTTTCTCAGCCTGCCCACGCTGATCGTGCTCGTCGCCAGCCTGCTCGGCGCCAGCGAAACCCTGGCCGCGACCCTCAGCATGCCCGTGATCATCGCCATCTTCCTCGCCTACATCCTGTCCTTCTACGCCAGCTATGAGTCGCTGGTCGGCGAGACCCAGGCCAGCGCCGCCCTGCAGCAGTAGCAGGCGGATTCGGCGTCGAGCATCCTCTCGCCCGGCTGCGCGCGCAAGGTGGATGCCATCGCCGCCGAGACGGCGCTCGATGGTCTCTACATCATCCGCACCTCGGTCGATGCCGCTCGCATGGAAGCGGCCGACTGCGTGCGCAACTACTACAAGGCGCTCTCCAACGTGGAGCGCGCATTCCGCAGCATGAAGACGATGGACCTGAAGGTGCGCCCGATCCACACCGCACCGCCGACCAGGTGCGTGCGCACATCCTGCTGTGCAGGCTCGCCTACTACGTCGAGTGCACATGCGCCCTGCCTGGCACGAGCTGATGTTTGCCGACGCCGATCAGTCGGCCAAGGCCACGCGCGACCCTGTGGCGCCGGCCAAGCGCTCGGATGCAGCGATGGTCAAGGCCGCCAGCCACCGGCTGGACGACGGCACCGCAGCGCACGGCTACTCCACCCTGATGGCCGAGCTCGCTGCCATCGTGCGCAACACCCGCCGCACGCCCAGCGCCCGAGCCGAGGAGCCCACGTTCGACATCCTCACCACGCCCAACGCCAAGCAGCGCCAGGCGCTCGAACTGATCGAGCAGATTCGGCCATAGACAGAAGCCGGAACCCAGAACTCACTGCAAGTGCCTGTCGCGCAAGGACAAATGCGCTTTGAGCTTGGAAGAACTTCGGCTTAATATGCGAAGGTTGCGTCCCGATATCGATGGATCGGGAGGGTACCTTCCAACTCCGGATTTCTGCCATGAAATGGGCCATCATTACCTTGTATGCCATTTCCATTCTGCACGTGCATTTCCGCGGCCGCGTGCGGCTGCCGTTCTTCCGACAGATTTTCGACCATTCCTCGGTCGTCGCGCCGATCAATGCCTTCATGCATCTGTTTTCGCGCGTGCCGACCACGCCCTTTCTCCCGGTCGCAGAATTTGGCGAGCTGCGGGTGCTGGAGCAGAACTGGGAGGTCATCCGCGAAGAAGCCATCCGCCTGACCGATCTGCAGAAGATCAAGGCGGCGGAGAACAACGACGACGCCGGCTTCAATTCCTTCTTCAAGAGCGGCTGGAAGCGCTTCTACCTGAAGTGGTACGACGCCAGCCACCCCTCGGCCGAGCGGCTGTGCCCGCGCACGGTGGCGCTGCTGCGCGACATTCCCAGCGTCAAGGCCGCCATGTTCGCCGAACTGCCGCCGGGAGGAAAGCTCAACCGGCACCGCGATCCCTTCGCCGGCTCGCTGCGCTATCACCTCGGCCTGGTCACGCCCAACAGCGACGACTGCTTCATCGAAGTCGACGGCCAGCGCTACAGCTGGCGCGACGGCCAGGGCGTGATCTTCGACGAAACCTACCTTCACTGGGCGCTGAACGCAAGCGACAGCAACCGCATCATCCTCTTTTGCGACCTCGAGCGTCCGATGCGCTACCGCTGGGCGCAAAAGTTCAACGAATGGCTCGGCCGCAGGGTGATGACCGCCGCCAGTTCGCCCAACGAAACCGGCGACCAGACGGGCAGCATCAGCAAGCTGTTCCGCTTCGTGTGGCTGATGGGGCAATACCGCAGGCGATTCAAGCGCTGGAACAAGACGCTGTACCAGATCACCAAGGGCGCGCTGATCGTTGGTGTGCTGCTGCTGATCTATTACCTATGAACCTATGAGCGCCCCAGGTCGGCTCGCCGCCCCGCCCTTGCAGCACTCAATCCCGGGAGGCGTTCGGGTCACGCCGCCAGCCGCTGCAGCCGGGGTCGGGTCTTGGCGCGTTGCTGCGCCTGCCACAGGTCGTGCTGGGTCTGCAGGCGCAGCCAATAGCCGGGCGAGGTGCCCAGGGCTTGGGAGAGCCGCACGTCCATATCGGCGGTGATCGCCGCATGGCCGTGCAGGATGCGCGAAAGCATGACGCGCGAAACGCCCAGATGGGCGGCAGCGGCCGTCACCGTGAGTTCGAGGTCTTGCAGCCAACCGGCGAGGAGTTCGCCGGGAGGGGCGGGATCGTGCAGGTCCATGGTCAGGCTCAGTGATAGTCGACGTAATCCACCAGCTCCACGCCATCCGTCGTGAAGCGAAACACCAACCGCCAGTTGGCCTGCACGGTCATGGCATGTTCGCCCTACAGCAAACAGCCGGGTCGGTGGCGGCCCCGGGCGATGCGCGGCGCGGCCCTGGCGCTATCGCCTGACAAAGAGGCCGCCCGCGCAATGGCAACCCGCCTGTTCCCCGCCATCGACCTGCTCCGCAAGGCAGACCACAACCGCGCCGAGGCCCTGCTGCTGGCGCATTACGGAGTGACCCGCCATGAAAACCGATGCTGAAATCGACACCCTGCCAGAAGCGCATGCAGAAATCGTGCGATATGTGGAGGCCGGCTACCGCATAACCTGCCACCCCGGCATTCTTCCAGCCTTGCCCATCCCTGCCGCCGTTCGCAGCATTCGCAAGCCACTACCCAGCGCCAGCAAGCCCGCCCGCTCTGTGGATAACCACCCTATCCGTGCACGCAGCCAAGACCGGAAGTAAGACTGGCGCAATTCTTAAAAGAAAACATCCCATGAAATCTTGGGATTAGGTCATTGCGATGGCGGAAGCGGTGAGATTCGAACTCACGAACGGTTGCCCGTTGCCGGTTTTCAAGACCGGTGCAATCGACCACTCTGCCACGCTTCCGGTTGCTTCTAACCTGACTCTGTCATGAAGCCAAAGGCGCGATTCTAGTGCAGTGTTTCACGCTATCTGGAACATAAAAAGGCGCCTTTGCCGCCAGGGCGGCGTTGCCAATCCGCGCGATACCTATGGGTATCGCTGTGGTTGGCGCCTTGCCCTGACGACAAATCCATCCTTTTTATTGGTTCCATCAAGCGTAAAACACTGCACTAGCCAGGCCCGAGATGCGCTCATTCAGGCAGGAACAATTCGAGCGCATTGTTCAGCATGTCGAAGCCGTGCGCAGTGGTCTGCAGGCGGGTGTTCGGATCGACCATCAGGCCCTGGCTCTGCGCGCGCTGCAGCGCGCCATGGATGGCCGATGGCGGCAGTCCGGTGCGCTCGGTGAACAGTTCAGGCGCCACCCCTTCGCGCAGGCGCAGGGCATTGAGCATGAATTCGAACGGCAGATCGCGTCTGGCCACCTCGACCTCGGTTTCCACGGCAAGACCCTGCGCCGCCTGATCCCTATAGCGCTGCGGATGGCGCCATCGCGTCTGGCGCACGATGCGGTGCGCAAAGGTGAGCTTGGAATGCGCTCCGGCGCCGATGCCGACATAGTCGCCGAACTGCCAGTAGTTGAGGTTGTGGCGACAGCGGTGTCCGGGCGCGGCGTAGGCGGATACCTCATAGCGTTGCAGCCCGGCGGATTCGGCCAGATCGGCCACGGCGTGCTGCATGTCGGCGGCAGTATCGTCGTCGGGCAGGGCTGGCGGCTGGCGGGCAAAGAGGGTGTTGGGTTCGAGGGTGAGTTGGTAGAGCGAGAGATGCGGCGGCTGATGCGCCAGCGCCTCGTGGACATCGGCCTTGCAGCCCGCCATGTCCTGCCCGGGCAGGGCGAACATCAGATCGAGGTTGAAGGTCGGGAAGTGACGCGCAGCCTCGGCCACGGCGTCGTGTGCCTGACGCGCATCGTGCACCCGGCCCAGCGCGCGCAGACGGTCATCATCGAAACTCTGCACGCCGATGGACAGGCGGTTGACTCCCGCCTGCGCGAATGCTGCGAAGCGGTCGCGCTCGAAAGTGCCGGGATTGGCCTCCAGGGTGATTTCGACGTCGGCAACCAGGGGCAGCCGGGCGCGCACGTCGGTGATCAATTGGTCGATGGCGTCGGGCGAGAACAGGCTGGGCGTGCCGCCGCCGATGAAGACGGACGTGACGCGCCGTCCCCAGACCAGCGGCAGCGTCGCGTCGAGATCGGCGCGAAGCGCCGCCAGATAGTCCTGTTCAGGGATCGCCCCAGCCGCGCGCCATTCATGCGAGTTGAAGTCGCAATAAGGGCATTTTTTCAGACACCACGGCAGGTGCACGTAAAGGCTGAGGAGGGGCAGCGACCGGAACTGCAAGGTGCCGGGCCGCATATAGTGCGGCAGCAATTGCGCCGCGCGCTGGGAGGCCGCATCGTTGGGCACAATGGACGCGGCCCCCTCGTCAACGATCGGAATGGGCTTTGGATTCACCAAGATCAGGGCGTCACGTCGAAGCGGGCATCCAGCCCCAATGCGTGCGCAGCAAGGGCAGCAGGGCCTGGAGCGCCTGGCCACGGTGACTGATGCGGTTTTTTTCCTCTGCGCCGCATTGCGCCAGGGTGCGGCCATCGGCCAGGACGAACAAGGGGTCGTAGCCGAAGCCGCCCTTCCCTTGTGCGACGTGCCCGATCTCGCCGATCAGTTCGCCGCGCGCGATCAAGGGTTCGGGATCGGCCGCATGGCGCAGCGCCACGACCACGCTGACAAACCGCGCCCGGCGCCGTGTCTGGCCTTGCATCTGCTGCAGCAGCAGGCGGTTGTTGGCGGCGTCCTGCCCGGCGCGCGGCCCCTCGATTTGCGGTGCGAAGCGGGCCGAGCGCACGCCGGGCAGCCCCCCGAGCGCGTCCACGCAGAGACCCGAATCGTCCGCCAGCGCGGGCAGGCCCGTGTGGAAGCTGGCATGGCGCGCCTTGGCCAGCGCATTCTCGACGAAGGTGGGATGCGGCTCTTCGGCCTCGGCGAGTTGAAATTCGCCCTGGGCCTGCACATGGCAGCCCAGCGGCGCCAGCAAGGCCGTGAGCTCGGCGAGCTTGCCGGGATTGCCCGAAGCGAGCACGATCTGCCAGCTACCGGGGGTCGATGCGTCCACCTTCAGACCCCCAGCGCACGCCGTTGCAGCGCCACGAGTTCGGCGATGCCGCGCTGCGCCAGATCGATCAGGCCGTCGAGCTGCTGCCGCGAAAACGGCGCACCCTCGGCCGTGCCCTGCACCTCGATCAGAGCCCCGTCGGCCGTGCCCACTACGTTCATGTCGGTATCGCACTGGCTGTCTTCGGCGTAGTCGAGATCGAGGCGGTGCTCACCCCCGACTATCCCCACCGAGACGGCGGCGACCAACTGGCGCATCGGGTTTTGTTCGATGCGACCCTGCGCCAGCAACCACTGACAGGCATCCCAGGCGGCCACGGCGGCGCCGGTGATGGCGGCGGTACGCGTGCCGCCGTCGGCCTGCAGCACGTCGCAATCCAGCGTGATCTGCCGTTCGCCCAAGGCGGAAAAATCGAACACGGCGCGCAGCGATCGGCCGATGAGGCGCTGAATCTCCTCGGTTCGGCCCTGCTGCTTGCCGCGCTTGGCTTCGCGCTCGCCGCGCGTATGCGTCGCCCGCGGCAACATGCCGTATTCCGCCGTCACCCAGCCTTGCCCGCTTCCCCGCCTGTGCGGCGGCACGCGCTCTTCGACCGAGGCGGTGCAGAGCACGCGGGTATGTCCGAAGGCCACCAGCACCGCGCCTTCGGCGTGACGGGTGTAATGGCGTTCGATGCTGACGGGGCGCAGCGCCGAGCACCCGCGATCTTCTCGCGCAGGAGGGGTGTTTTGCATGGGAGTGTGAGGAAGTTATTTGCGCGCCGCGCCCTGACGGATGGCGGCGTTGATTTCAGCGATCGAGCGCTCGATCTCGGCGTCGTTCATCTCTTCGACCTGCAGATCGGCCAGATCGCTCTGGATGGTGGATTTGAACCCGCCCTGCTGCATGGACTCGGTTTCGATGCGCAGCGAGGTTTCGAGTTCTTCCGGATCGGCCTCCCATTCGACGCCCAGCGCGGTGACGTTGTCCGAGTCGGCGCCTCCCTGCCGCAGCGCCATCTCCACCACTTCGGGTACCGCGTCGGAGAGCACCTGTTGCCCGAACTGCCGCACCAGAACCGACTCGGGTATCTGCCCCCAGAGCCCATCGGAGCACAGCAGCACGATGTCGCCGCGCCGCATGGCCTGCGGCAGGCCGACCTCGATCATCGGCAACTGCCCCGATCCCAGGCAGGTGAACAGCATGTTTCGCGTCGGGCCGTCGGGCTGCAGCAGCGCGAGGCCGCCGGCCTGATCCTTTCTGTGCTGCTGCTCGACATGCGAGTGATCGCGGGTGCGCGTCAGCATGGCGCCATTGCGCAGGAAATACAGACGCGAGTCCCCCACATGCGCCCAGTGCGCGGCGCCATTCTGCAGCACGCAGACCACCACGGTGGTGCGCGGCGAATCGGCCAACCTGTTCTCCTGGGTGTAGCGCTGGATCTGCTCATGCGCCCGGAAGATCGAGCGGCGCAGGAATTCCTGCGGGTCGCGCAGACGCGGTCTGGCCTCCTGCTGAAACAGGTTGGCAATGGTTTGCAATGCGAGTTGCGCCGCGACATCGCCGCGCGGGTGGCCGCCCAATCCATCGGCCAGGGCAAACAGCGCGCTTTCGCGCGTGTAGCAATAGCCCATGCGGTCCTGGTTGCTCGCACGGCCGCAGCGACGGCTGACCTGATACACCGAGAACTTCAATTGCGTCCCCTGGCCGCCGGCTTGCCCTGATCGGGCGCCGGGCTCTGCACCGCCTGAACCGGTGCGCCGAAGCGGGTGACATCGCGCACCTTCTGCACATGCGACTTGGTATCGTTCACCAACTCGTCGATGTGCAGCCGCAGCTTCTCGCCCATGGTCAGATTGGTGTAGCGGCGCGCGTTCTCCGCGCCCAGTTCGCGCTGCAGGTTGAACACGCTCTGAGGCCGGGCCATCGAATCCAGCGCCATGCACCACTCGACGATCTCGATCAGATTGTCCGAATACACCCCGCGCAGCTTGGCGAGCTGGGCCTGCAGCCGGTCTTTTTCCAGCCGCTGCGGCGCTTCGTAGGGGGGGTAGCCGGTCATGCAGGCGTAGATGCAGGCGCCTACCGCGTAGATGTCGGTCCACGGGCCGAAAGCGCCTTCGCGCTTGTACATCTCCGGCGCGGCGAAACCCGGCGTATACATCGGTCGAAAGCGCTTGTCCTGTTGATTGAGCACTTCGCGCGCGGCGCCGAAATCGATCAGGATGGGCTTGTTGTCGTCGGTGATGAACACGTTCGCCGGCTTGATGTCGAGGTGCAGCATCTTGTGCTGATGCACCACGCGCAAGCCTTGCAGGATGTCGTCGAACAGCGAGCGGATGGTCGATTCACGAAAAATCTTCTTCCGCTTGAGCTCGCGCGCGGTGATGACGAATTCCTGGAGCGACGCGCCCTCCAGATAATTCATCACCATGTACACCGTGTCGTTCTCGCGAAAGAAGTTGAGCACGCTGACGACGCTGGGGTGCGAGATCTGCGCCAGCGAGCGGCCCTCCTCGAAAAAGCTCTTCAGGCCCAGACGGTAGAGCGCCAGCTTGTCGGGCGGCACCACCGGACTCGACTCCCCGGGGCCGCGCTCCACCAGCGAGGCCGGCAGATACTCCTTCAACGCCACCTTCTGCCCGTCCGGGCTCAGCGCCAGGTACACCACGCCGAAACCGCCGCTGGCCACCTTGCGCACGATGCGGTAGCCGCCCACCTGCGTGTCGGGAGCGAGCGGAGCGGGCTTGGATTTGGACGAGGTGGCCATGAAAGCGAAGGCTAGCAGTCTGCGCGCAAGACGAGTGTGGAAAAATACACGCAAAGGGGATGCGATTGAAACCAATTTATAGCATGACCGGCTACGGTCAAAACAGCGCGCAACTGTCGACCGGCGCCAAGATCCATATCGAGTTGCGCTCGGTCAACAGCCGCTTTCTCGACATCGCCTTTCGGCTTCCCGAAGAATTGCGCGGCACGGAAGCCGCCCTGCGGCAAGCCATCACGAAGACACTGCGCCGTGGCAAGATCGACTGCCGCGCGGTTTTCGAGGCTCCGCAGGGCGCGCCCGCCTTGCCCGACGCCGGCGCCGCCGCGCCGCTGCTGGCCTTCGATGCCGCCCTGCGCGCCCTGGCCCCGCACCTCATCCCGCTGTCCGTGGGCGATGTGCTGCGCTTCATCGGCAGCGCGCAGGAAGAACATGCCGACGCCGCCGAAATCGCCCAGGTCGCCGCTCAGTCGATCGATGAGGCGCTGGCCGCGCTGGTCGCGGCGCGCGCCCTCGAAGGCGAGCGCCTGCGCGCCCTGCTGCTCGGTCGCGTCGAACAGATCGCGCAGCATGCGGCCCGGGCGCGCGAAATCGTGCCGCAGGCGGTGGAGCGGCAACAGGCCCGATTCACCGCGCGCTGGGAGGAAGCGCTGGCCGCGCTGACCGGCGTGGAGACCAGCGCCGAAACCCTCAACGATCGCCGCCTGCAGGAAGCCGCCAGTTTTGCGTTGCGCATCGACGTAGCCGAAGAACTCGACCGCCTCGAAGCCCATCTGCAAACCCTGCGGGAGCTGCTCGCGCAGGGTGGAGAACTGGGCAAGCGGCTGGATTTCCTCATCCAGGAACTGCACCGGGAAGCCAACACGCTGGGCTCCAAATCCGCCGCGCTCGAACTCAGCGAAATCGCGCTCGAACTCAAGGTGCTGATCGAGCAGATGCGCGAACAGGTGCAGAACATCGAATGAATCAGGACTGAACGTGTCCAGCCACTTTCCCGGAAACCTTTTCGTCGTCGCCGCCCCGAGCGGAGCGGGCAAGTCCAGCCTGGTCAATGCCTTGCTGGCCGAGGACCAGCGCATCGAGCTTTCGGTCTCGTGCACCACGCGCGCGCCGCGCGGGGCCGAAATCGACGGCGTGCACTATGTCTTCATCGATGAGGCCGAATTTCAGCGCCGCATCGACGCGGGCGAGTTTCTCGAATGGGCGCAAGTGCATGGCCACCGCTACGGCACCTCCAGGCGCTGGCTGGAAAGCCGCATGGCCGACGGCATGGACGTGCTGCTCGAAATCGACTGGCAGGGCGCCGCTCAGGTGCGTGCGCAATTCGACAACGCGGTGAGCATTTTCATCCTGCCCCCCTCGTTCGAGGAACTGCGCAGACGGCTCACGCACCGCGCCGAAGACGCGCCCGAAGTCATCGAGCAACGCCTGCGTGAAGCCCGCGTCGAACTGGCGCAGGCGAAGAACTTCGACTTTATAATTGTGAATCAAGACTTTAGACGCGCCCTGCACGATCTTCAGCAAGTCGTGGGCGCGCAGCGGCTGCGCTACGCCGCGCAACGCCTTTCCCACCCCGAGGTCTTTCGCGCCCTCGGCATTCTCTGAACTGGAACTCTGACATCATGGCCCGCATCACCGTTGAAGACTGCCTGGAAAAAATCCCCAACCGCTTCCAGCTCGTGCTGGTCGCGACCTATCGCGCGCGCATGCTGGAGCAGGGTCATTCGCCCAAGCTCGAAACCAAGGACAAGCCCGCCGTCACCGCCCTGCGCGAAATCGCCGCTGGCCTGATCGGACTCGAAATGCTGAAAAAAGTACCCACCTGACTTCGACATGCCCACCAGCCCAGCCGCCAAGCCCAGCCCGAAACCCTCGGCTGTGAGACTGGCTGCGCCCGCGGCGGGCAAGGCGGCAGCGCTCCATCGGCCACGCGCGCGCGCCAGCAAAGCCGCGTCCGAGCCTGAACCTGCGATGGAGTTGGAGTCGGCAGCGTTCACCGACGTCAGGCAAGCCAAGGGGGAATCGGCGGCGCGGCAGGTGCCGGTGAGTCTGGCCAGTCTGCTGGGCAAGCTGCAGGCCTATCTGCCCGAAGCCGATCTGCAGAAAGTCCGCGAAGCCTACCGCTTCGCCGATGCGGCGCATCTCGGACAGTACCGCGCCAGCGGCGAGCCCTACATCTCCCACCCCGTGGCGGTGGCCGAGCTTTGCGCCGACTGGAAGCTCGACACCCAGGCCATCATGGCCGCGCTGCTGCACGACACGGCCGAAGACAAGGGCATCACCCAGGCCGAGCTGATCGAGCATTTCGGCAGCACCGTGGCCGATCTGGTCGACGGCCTGACCAAGCTCGACAAGCTGCAGTTCGCAAGCCGCGAGGAAAACCAGTCGGAGAGCTTTCGCAAAATGCTGCTGGCGATGGCGCGCGACATCCGCGTCATCCTGGTCAAGCTCGCCGACCGTCTGCACAATATGCGCACTCTGGGCGCGATGGCGCCGGGCAAGCGCCTGCGCATTTCGCGCGAGACAATGGATATTTACGCCCCCATCGCGCATCGGCTCGGGCTCAACCTCGTCTACCGCGAACTGCAGGATCTCGGCTTTGCCAACAGCTATCCCAACCGCTACGCCGTGCTGTCGCGCGCTGTGCTGGCCGCGCGCGGCAACCGGCATGGGTTGGTGGAAAAAATCATGGCGGCGGCGCAGGCCGCCCTGAACGAGGCGCAAGTGCCCTCGCAGTTGTCCGGCCGCGAGAAAACGCTGTATTCCATTTACCGCAAGATGCGCAGCAAGCATCTGAGCTTCGCGCATATCCAAGACATTTTCGGCTTTCGCGTCATCGTGGGCGACGTGCTCGACTGCTACCGGGCCTTGGGCGTGCTGCATGGCCTGTACAAGCCCATGCCAGGCAAGTTCGAGGACTACATCGCCATCCCCAAGGCCAATGGCTATCAGTCGCTGCACACCACGCTGATCGGGCCCAACGGCAATCCCATCGAGTTCCAGATCCGCACCGAGGCCATGCACCGCATCGCCGAGAGCGGCGTGGCCGCGCACTGGCTCTACAAGACGCCGGAAGACAGACCCTCTCCCCAGCAGGCGCAGAACAACGCCTGGCTGCAGTCGCTGCTGGACATCCAGACCGAGAACCGCGACTGGGCCGATTTTCTCGAAACGGTCAAGGTCGATCTGGCGCCCGATGCGGTGTATGTGTTCACGCCCAAATCGCGCATCCTGGCGCTGCCGCGCGGGGCGACTCCGGTGGATTTCGCCTATGCCATCCATACCGATCTGGGCGACCAGACGGTGGCGGCCAAGGTGAACAACGCGCTGGTGCCGCTGCGCACCGAGTTGCGCAGCGGCGATGTGGTGGAAATCATCACCGCCCCGGCTTCGCGCCCCAATCCGAGCTGGCTGAGTTTCGTGCGCACCGGAAGGGCGCGCTCCAAGATCCGCCACGCCCTGCGCACCACGCAGCAGGCCGAGTCCATCGAACTGGGACGCCGTCTGCTGCAAGGCGCGCTGCGCCACGAGCATCTCGATCTGGCCGCGCTCGACGACGCCATATGGGACAAACTGCTGCGCTGGACCGGATTCAAGGCACGCGACGATCTGTACGCCGACATCGGCCTGGGCAAGCGCGTGGCCGACATCCTGGCCAAGCGCGTGGTGGCGCTCATCTCCCCGCAGGACGCGCTGTCCGCCCCCTTGCTCGACACCATCGAACGCCTGGAAAACCGCGCCCGCAGCGACGACCGGTCCACGCTGCAACTCGACGGCAGCGAGGGCATCTCGGTGCGCTACGCCACCTGCTGCCGCCCCATTCCGGGCGATGCCATCATCGGCTATCTGGGCAAGGGCGAAGGCCTGATCGTGCACCAGCAAGACTGCCCGGAAGCGCGGCGGCTGTTCCAGAAAGACCCGGATCGCTGGATCGACCTGAGCTGGGCGGCCGAATGCACCCGGCCCTTCGAAACCGGCCTGAGCGTCATTGTGCAGAACACCAAGGGCGTGCTCGCCCGCGTGGCCGCCGCGATCAGCGAACGCGACAGCGACATCGCCTTCGTCAGCATGGACGAAGACACGCTGCAAGCCACGACCGAACTGCGCTTCGTCGTGCGGGTGCGCGACCGCAAGCATCTGGCCGACGTGCTGCGCGCCCTGCGCCGCCTGCAGTTCGTGGTGCGTGCCAGCCGGGCGAAAAACCACGCCGCGGGTCAGGGCTGAGAGGGTGTGAACCTGCCTCAGCCGCGCGGCGGCGGGTAAGACACTTCCAGAATCTCCAGCGTGGCCGTGCCGCCGGGCGTGGGCAGGCTCACGCTGTCGCCTTCGCGGGCCTTGAGCAGTGCGCGCGCCACCGGGGAAATCCAACTGATCTTCCCCTGCAGCGGTTCGCTCTCGTCGATGCCGACGAGGGTGACGGTATGCTCGGCGCCCTTGTCGTCGGCATAGCGCACGGTGGCGCCGAAAAACACCTGATCGTTGCCGTGCTGCAGGCTGGCATCGACCACTTCGGCGATGTCCAGCCGCTTGGTGAGAAAGCGGATGCGCCGGTCGATTTCGCGCAGACGCTTCTTGCCGTAAATGTAATCGCCGTTCTCCGAGCGGTCGCCATTCTTCGCCGCCCACGACACGGTCTCGACCACTTTCGGACGTTCGTCCTCGATCAGGGTTTTGAGTTCGGCGCGCAGCCGGGCATAGCCCTCGGGGGTGAGGTAGTTCTTGCTGCCGGCAGGCAAGGGCGGCAGTTGGACGCCGTCGTCCTCGTCGTCGACGTCTGCGGTGGATTCGCGGACAAAGGCCTTGTTCATAGACGGCTGAGTGTATCGATATCGATGCGTGGGAGCAGGCCGCTGGCGCGCTGCGTCACCCGCAGCACGCCCTCGCGCAGAGTCTGCGCGTCGGGACACGCCAGGGTGAAAAAGCTGCGCGCGCGGGTGATGCCGGTGTAGAGCAGTTCGCGGCTGAGCGCGGCGTGGCGCTCGGGCAGCACCAGCACGGTGTGATCGAATTCCGAGCCCTGCGACTGATGCACCGTCATGGCAAAAGCCGTCTGCACATCGGCCAGACGGCTGAGGCTGACCGAGCGCAATGCGGCGCCCTGCTGGAACACCACGCGCAGGCCCTGCGCGCCGCACGGCAGGGCGATGCCGACGTCGCCGTTGAGCACGCCCAGATCGTGATCGTTGCGCGTGGCCATCACCGGTCGGCCCGCATACCACGCGCCCCGGCAGCGCAGCAGGCCGATCTCGTCCAGCCGCGCGGCAATGGCCTCGTTCAGCGCCTGTACGCCCCATGGCCCTTCGCGCACGGCGCACAGCACGCGGCACTGATCGAAAGCCTGCAGCACGCGCTGCGCCCAGTCGCCCCAGTCGGCGTCGGTCGCCGGGCCCTGTCGCAACAGTTCGGCATAGCGGAGGTAGCCCGCCGCCCCGTCGCGCCCCTGCACCGCAAGATCGACCAGCGCCGGGTCTGGAACGGGCGACTGCGAGTGCAACGCAGGCAAAAGCCGCACCGCCGCGTCGTCGGTCTGACGCAGCAGCGCCAGCGCCCGGTCGGCGTCGCCTGCGTTCACGACCTGCGCCAATTGCCCGATGACGCCGCCGAAGCGATGGCTTTTGCGCAGCATCACCACCTGCTGCAAACGCGGCGGGCCGTCCGGGTCGACGAAAGGCTGAGGAATGCGCTCGCCGCACAGGGTTTGCAGCGCCTGCGCCGTGTCCGGGGTGTAGCGCCCCTGCTCCGCGCCGGTGCACAGTTCGCCGAGCACCGCGCCGGCCTCCACCGAAGCGAGCTGATCCTTGTCGCCCAGCAGAATGAGCCGCGCCGTGGACGGCAAGGCGTCGAGCAGCGCGGCCATCATTTCCAGATGGATCATGGACGCTTCATCGACCAGCAGCACGTCGACATCGAGCGGGCTGGCGGCGTTGCGGGCGAAGCGGCGGGTGTCGGGCCGCGCGCCGAGCAGACTGTGCAGTGTGCGCGCGGGCGGCAGGCGCTGTGACAGATCGAGCACGCCGGGCACTACGGCGAGCCTGCCCAGCTCACGGTCGATGGATTGCCTGAGCCGTGCTGCGGCCTTGCCCGTGGGCGCGGCCAGCGCCACGCGCAGCGCGCCGGGCTGCGCGGCCGTGGCCCACAGCAAGGCCAGCAGCCGCGCCGCGGTATGCGTCTTGCCGGTGCCGGGGCCGCCGGTGAGCAGGGTGAAGCGCCCGCGCAGCGCCACGGCGCAGGCCAGCTTCTGCCAGTCGGTCGGCTGCTTTTCGGCCGGTGTCTTGTCGGCCTGCGCAAACAACTCGTCCAGCATGGCTGCGGCGGCGGGCGCGTCGACCTCGATGGGCTGCCGCAGGCGCTGGCGAATCCGCGCGGCGACGGTGCCTTCGTCACGCCAGTAGCGGCGCAGGTACAGCAGCCCGGCGCTGAGCACCAGCGGCGCGCCTTTGTCTTCTTCGCCTTCGCGGTGAACCGCCGGGCAATCGCGCAGCAGACGCTCGCCGTCGTCAGGCCATTGCAGATCGCACGGCAGGGTGGACACGCAGCCCGCCGACGCGGCACGCTCCTTCAATGCGGCGAAGTGCTGCTGCAATTCGTCGAGCCGCATGCAGGTGTGACCGCGCCCCTCCAGATCGGCGAGCAGCGCCACGGCCACCGCCAGTTCAGGCGCGATTTGCGGACAGAGTTCGGCGATGAAGCGCGCCAGCGCAGCATCCAGCCGCCGCAGCACGCCCTGCTGCGCCCAGTCGTACAGCACGTCGAGAACGCACCGGGTCGTTTCGTTCGAGATGAAGGACAGGGCCGATTTCATGCGCTCTCCCCGCCCTGGGCGAAAAGCGCATCGAGCGCGTCGAGCAGATCCCCATCGGTTGCAATGTGCACGCAGCCCGACTGCGGCCCGCGAATTCCGCGCAGAAACAGATCGAGCGCACCGCCGAGCTGCGTTTGCGGGTTGTAGTCCGAGCGCAGCCGGGCGCGCAGCAGGCGGTGCAAAGCCAGCATGTAGAGCGCAGCTTGCACGTCGTAGCGGTGTTCGAGCACGGCCGCCTGAAGCGCCTGCTGCGAATAGTCGGCGTCGTTCGCGCCGAGGACGTTGCTCTTGTAATCGAGCACCCAGTAGCGCCCCTCGTGGAAAAACACCAGATCGGCGAACCCCATCACCATGCCGTGCAGCGTGCGCTCGGTCAACTCGGGGCGGGACCTGCCCGGCAGGATGTGGCGCCGACAAAGATCGTCGATCTCGGCAGCGCGCGCCCGCTCGACCGGCAGCCAGAACTCCATCTCCGCCAGCAGCGTGCCGATTTCGGGCAGCGCCGCATTTCCCAGAGGCGGCAGCGGCGTGGCCAGCACTTCGATCAGCCAGTCCAGCAAGTCCTGCGAGCGCTGCGCATCCCAACCCTGCCGGGCGCAGCGCTGCAACAGGCGCTCTTGCCGGTCTTCATCCAGGACGAAGCGGTTTTCACCCAGCCAGGCCAGTTGTTCGTGGACGAACTGGCCGATCAGCGCGCCGCGCGGAAAGCGGTGGCGCGCGGCGGGCGACACGGGGTCTGTCGGGATGCTGCGCCCGCTGGCGGAATCGTCAGACCACAATTCGTCCTGCCGCATGGGCTGCAAGGGCGGCTGCTGGGTCGAGCGCGGCGCGAGGTCGCGCACCAACGCGGAAAAACTGCCGATGCCCCAGTCGCGCTCGAACCGGGCGTCATAGACCGGCGCCCAAGTCAGGTCAGGCGCCTGGACTGCGGGCTGCAAGCGCCGAGCATCGGCCTGCTGCGCCGCATCGACGATTTGCACCGCATCGGGGTGCTCGCCGAAGGTTTCGCGCAGCAGAACGGCGATGTCGGCAGCCGTGCGCGGCGCCTCGCCACCCAGCAGATAGCCGATGGCGCTGCGATGCAGTCCGCAGGTGTTGGAGCGACCGTTTTTCACCGCCCCCAGGCCCACCCACAGGGCATGCCGCGCGCGGGTCAGCGCCACATAGAGCAGGCGCAGGTCTTCGCGCAGGCGTTCGCGGTCGTCGGCGCCGTCCTGCGCTTGTTTGAACGCGGTGGCAAACGGCAGGAACACCAGCGGATACTCCAAGCCCTTGGACTTGTGGATGGTGACCACGCGCACCAGATCGGCCTCGCTTTCCAGCCGCACCACCTGCTCCTCGGCGGGCTGCCCCGTCATCTGCTCGTGCAGCCAGCGGATCAGCGCCTGTTCGCCGTCGAGCGTGCTGCTGGCGGTCTGCAGCAGTTCGGCCAGATGCAGCACATTCGTCAGGCGGCGTTCTCCCTCTTCCAACCTCAACCAGCGTGCGGGCAGGCCGAGCCGGTGCAGGGTCTGGCGCAGCATCGGCAACACGCCCTGCCGCAGCCAGATGCCTTGCAGCTCCGCCAGCAGTTCCAGCCGCGCCTCGAACACGGCGTCATCGGTGGCCAGAGCGACCAATTCGTGCAGCGAAGCGCCCAGCGTCGGCGTGGCGAACGCGGCGCGGGCCAGGCGCCCGTCGCGCGGCTCGGCCACGGCGCGCAGCCAGCGCAGCAGGTCGGCGGCCTCCTGCGAAGCGAACACCGAATCGCGCTCGGACAGATAGACCGAGGCCACGCCTCGCTGTTGAAGCGCGCGACGCACGACACGAGCCTCGTCGCCATCGCGCACCAGCACGGCGATGTCGGACTGGCGCAGACGCACAAAGTCTTGATCCGCCTGAATGAACCCGGCCCGCGGATCGCCCAGCAGGGTGACGATGCGCGCCGCCGCATGCGCCGCAAACCGCTCGCGCGCATCGCTTTTGGATTCCAGCTCCGCATGCACGCTGCAGGTCAGCGCAGGTACCGGCCCTGCGGCGCAGACCAGTCGCTCCTTGCGCCCGCGCGCACCGACGGCGACGAAGGGCAGGGGATTGTCCGCCTCGGGCGCATCGTCGGCCCGGTACAGAAACGCACCCGCGCCTGCGGCCCGCTCGCGCCGCTCGAACAGCCGGTTGACGATGTCCACCAGCTCCGCAGTCGAACGGTAGTTGGTCTGCAGCGCCGAGTGCCGTCCCTGCGTGGCCTGGCGCGCGCGCAAATAGCTGGCGATGTCGGCGCCGCGAAAGGCGTAGATGGACTGCTTGGGATCGCCGATGAGCAGCACCGCCGTCTGCGCCGCGGGCACCGCGGTGATGCCATAGAGTCGATCGAACACGCTGAACTGCAGCGCCGAAGTGTCCTGAAATTCGTCGATCAGAGCCACCGGATATTGCCGCAGGATGCGCTGGCGCAGGCGCTCGCCCTGCGGAGCGGCCAGCGCGGCGTCAAGGCGTTCGAGCTGGTCGTGAAAGCTGAACTGGCCCGATGCCGCCTTGAGCGCGCGCAGCCGGGCGTCGACCTGCGCAGCGGCCCAGGCCTGCAATTCGGGAACCGGGTCGGGCAAGGCGTCCAACGCCGCGCGCAGCGTCTGAACCTCGCCGAAGACGGCGGGCACTTCCACCTGCCTGCCCGTGTTGCAGCCCGCGCGCAGGCCCTCGGGTGTGAGCTTGTCCCAGACCTTGGCGTCGAGCTCGGGCCGCTTCTGCGCGGGGTCATCCTGCCAGGCCTGCAGCGCGTCGAACCAGCCGCAAACGCTGTTCAAGCCATACTTGGTCTTGCTGAGCGGGTTGGTGTCAGACTGCACCAGCGCGCACAGCCATTGCCGCATCAGCGCGATCGGCTCGCGCCATTGCGCCTTGAGTTCGCGCACCTGCGCCTGCTGCGGCGCGATCAATCGCTGCCAGAGGGCGTGCAGCGAAGCGTCCCTGGGTGCGTCCAGCGCCGCACCGGCCTGGGCGGCGCGCAGCCGCGCCTTCACCTCGCTCTCCAGCGCGCCAACGTCGGGCCATACCTTGATGACGCCGTCGAGCGCAGCGCCCGACAGGGGATAGACCTGCTGTCGCCAGAAGTCGCGCACGGCCTGCGTGGTGAGTTCGCCCTCGTCGGCCACCAGGTCTTCGTCGAAGGCGTGGCCGCTGTCGAAGGCATGTTCGCGCAGCATGCGCTGACACCAGGCGTCGATGGTGAACACGGCGGCATCGTCCATCGCCTGCGCCGCCATCGCCAGCCGCCAGGCGGCGGCTTCGCGCGCCGGGCCGCTCGGATGATCGGCCAGCAGGCCCAGCAGGAATTCATCGCTCGCTTCAGGCTGCGCCTGCCCCTGAAAGCAGCGCGCCGCTTCGACCAGGCGCAGGCGTATGCGCTCGGTCAGCTCGCGCGTGGCGGCGCGGGTGAAGGTCATCACCAGAATCTGCTCAGGGCTCAGCGGGCTATCCCCCTTCGGATGTCCCTCCCAACCTACCCCACGTCGTGGGGGAGGCGTGTTCGCTCCCTCCCCACTCGTGGGGGTGGAGGCGGAAAAGGCAAAGCCAACTGCTTGGCTTTGCCCCGCCGCAACGGGGCTGGCCTGCAAGCCAGCCATTGGACGGGTTGGGGTGGGCATCTCCCCCTCCCAACCTCCCCCACTGCGTGGGGGAGGAGCGATCACTCCCTCCCCACTCGTGGGGAGGGTTGGGGTGGGGATGGGGTCCTTGGGGCTGAGTACCGCGGGACCATCCTCTGCGCCGCCATGACCCAGCACCAGCCGGAGGTAGAGCGCGGCGATGGTCCAGGTCTTGCCGGTGCCCGCGCTGGCTTCGATCAGGCGGCTTCCCTGCAAGGGCAGGCGCAGGGGATCGAGAGGATCAGGGTGTCTCACTGGACTACCCTCCGGTCGCTGCGCGACCACCTCCCCGAGGGAGGAAGAGCGCCCCCTTCGGGCGGCCGTGCGGGGGCGCTCATGCAGTCTCATCCGCGCCCGCAGCGGGCGTCTGGCTGTGGCGCTTGACGATGGCTTGCGCTGCCCAGTCGGCCAAGGGGCGGAACAGCGCGTGCTGATAAATCTCGAAGCGGCCATCGGCGGTCAAGCTGGCGAAGTCGGGAAAGATGCGCGCCAGGCAGGGCTCTTGCACTTCGCCCGAGGTGTTGTAGCCGCCGTCGTAGACCTGCTGTCCCTTGCCATTTTTCAACTCGGCCAGCGCGGTGCGGGCGGTGAAGGGCGCAGGCGCCTGCATGCCTTCGCGCCAGGCGGCCAGCAGGGTTTGAAGGTCATCTCTGGCCTGCCCGGTGTCCAGCGGCGGCAGGTCCACCCGCGCATCGAGCCCGATGAGCACGCCCCGCACCGCATGGCCGCAGGCGCCGGCGGCGATCTGCCGCACCCAGGCGTCGATCAGCCTGTCGGCGCGCACCTGTCCTTGCGCATCGGTCAGCCTGGAAGCGCTCATCTGCACCCGAAGCTGCTGCCGACCATACGAGCGCCCCCAGGGTCGGCTCGCCGACCCGCCCCCCGAGGGGGTCAAGGAAACTTGGGGCGGCCCGGCGTTTCCTTGAGAGCGCAGGCCGTCGAGCCAGTCGTCGATGGACACGCCGTCGTGCGCGAAGGTCAGCGCCAGCTTGTCCTCGGCCAGCGGGTAGGCCGAAGCCAGCTCGGACCAGGTGCGCAACAGCGTCAGCGCCTCTTGCTCCAGCCCTTGCGCCACTCTGCTGCCCAGCGCGCGCATGGGCAGCACGCCGCTGCCCTGCAACCGGCGCACGCGGCGGGCGACGGCGGCTTCGATGCCTTCGCGCACGGCGGCCTGCGGGTCGTCGATCAGAAGGCTCAACAGGCCGTAGCGCTCCAGACCATCGAGGCTGAACACTTCGTCGTCGTTTTGCTCCTCCAGTTCGTCGAATTCCACGCCCAGCCGGATGCGGAAAAACGTCTTGACCGGATTTTTGAGAAAGCGGGCAAGCTGCTGCAGCGTCAACGGCTCGGTGAGTGCGTCGAACTGCAGCGGCCCTTGCGTCGTCTCGGCGGCGCCGCCATGCGCCTGCCGCCACTCGCGGGCGAAGGTGAACAGCCCTTCGATGCCCTCGAAGTAGCGACGGCTGAAGGGCTGCAGCGGGTGGACGGTGGTGCGCTGCGCGAGCAGGTCGCCGCCTTCTCCTCCCTGCCAGCCGGCGGCGAGGTAATCGCGCAACTGCGCCACCAACACCGAAGGCGGCTGTTCGGTGTTGTCGCGCGGGCTGCGACCGGCCCAGCTCACGTACAGCACGCGCCGGGCCGACAGCAGGGCTTCGAGCATGAGGTAGCGGTCGTCTTCGCGCCGCGCGCGATCGCCGGGCCGGTATTGCCCCGGCTGGCGCAGCAGATCGAAGTCGCTGCGCGGGCTCTGGCGCGGATAGTCGCCCTCGTTCATGCCCAGCAGGCAGACCACCTCGAAGGGTATGGAGCGCAGCGGCATCAGGGTGCAGAAGGTCACGCCGCCGGCCAGAAAGCGCCCCCCGCCCGCGGCCTCGTCCAGGCTGCCGAGCCAGCCCTCGCGCAGCACCTCCAAAGGCACGGGCTCGTCGAATCCGGCTGCGGCGCATCGATCGATCCAGGCCGAGAGCGCCTCGTCGAGCAGGGCGCGGGTCTCGCGTTCGCGCAAGTCTTGCGGCAGGCTGATGGCATCGAGCAGTTCGCGGCAGCGCTGCGCCCACAGTCGCGGCGTGGCGCTTTCGCAGGCCGTGCGCCACCAGGCCTGCAGCACGCCGAGCAGATCGGCCAGCGGCCCGACCAGCGCGGCATCCAGCCCGCCGATCTCGTCGCAGGGCACGATGTCGGCAAAACCGTCTTCCCCCGCGCCGGTGTAGCCCAGCAGCATGCGACGCAGGCCAAAGCGCCAGGTGTTCTGCTCGCCGCAGGCGGCCAGGCCGAGATGGGCGCGATGGTCGGCGTCCAGCCCCCAGCGCACCCCCGCCTGCGCGATCCATTGCTTCAGGCGGGGCCGGTCTTGCGGCTGCAGGCCCAAGCGCCGGGCAATGGCCGGCACGTCGAGCAGGGTTGCCATGTCGCAGGCCAGCATGCGCTGCTGCGGCAGACGCAGCAACCCGTCCAGTGCAAGCAGCAGCGGCTCGGTCGCGCGCGCCGGCAGGTCGGCGATGTCGAACGGGATGTGCCGCGCATCCCCCGGCGGATACTGGCCGAACACCGCCCGGATGGCCGGGGCGAAAGGCGTGATGTCGGGCGTCATCACCACGATGTCGCGCGGCCGCAGCGGGCGCTCGCCGCCCTGCTGCGCCAGCAGATGCAGCAATTGATCGTGCAGGATTTCGACTTCGCGCTGGGCGCTGTGCGCAATGTGAAACACCACCGAGCGATCCGACGCAGGAATGCGGTTGCGCGGGTGCTCCTGCAAGGGCAGCAGATCGCGCAGGGCCGCCTGCACCTGTTCGAGCAGGGTGTGGCCGGGCGCTTCGTCGAACAGGTCCAGCCGCGGCAGGCCGGGCGTGTCCATCGCCGCCGCCCGGTCGTCATGGGCGTCGAGCTGGCGCATGAAATCGCGCCCCTGACGTCCCCACGCGGCCAGCAGCGGATGGGCATGGACGTGCATCGCCTCCAGCCCGATGCGGGCGAGGTCTTGCGCCCGCAGCGGGCGGCGCCTGGGCGCGTCGCGCAGCAACTCGCGTCCCTCGATGATGTCGGCCCAGTGATAACGGCAGGGATTGGGCAGCGCGATCACAACCTGCGCATGCCGCGACAGGGCCACGAGCGAGTCGAGCATCACGGCGGGCAGATGCGCGGCGCCGAACAGCACCACGCGGCGCGGCAAGGGCGGCCTCGGTTCGCCGCTGCCTTCACCCAAGGCGCCGAGCCTGTGCAGCAAGGCGCGATGCACCTGCGTGCGGGTGAACTGGCGCTCGGCCTCGCTCAACTCGTCCAGCACCCGGCGCCACAGCCAGGACTGCCAGCGTTGATCGCCGGGCAGCGCGGCGGTCTGGCCGCGGGCATCGATGAGCACGTCCTGGCCCTGCGCCCAGGCGTCGAGCCAGTCGCTGCGGTAGATCTGATATTGGTCGTAGAGATCGGCCAGACGCTGCGCCAGTTGCAGGCGCCGCATCAGGTCCTGATCCTGCAGATACCGCAGCAGCGGCGCGCAGACCGCCGCATCGAGCGAATCGCCCAGCAGTCGCATCAACCTCCAGGTCAGCAGCGGCTTGTCCAGCGGCGACTGCGCAGGCATGGCCGCTGCTGCGAGCACCTGCCGGTAAGTGCGCCACAGAAACCGGGCGGGCAATTCCACCCGCGTGGCCGCGCAGATGCCGCCTTGCGCGGCCAGCGCCATTTTCAGCCACTCGGCAGCCCCATTGCTCTGCACCAGAATGACCTCTTCCTCCAGCGGCGCCGGCGGTTGCCGAGCCAGCCACTGCAGCACCGCATCGCGCAACCACTCCAGGCGGTTGCCCTGCAGAACGAACAAGCCGGGACGGATCGCGTCGGTCATGGGTCGGGAGGACAGGAACTCCGTCTACTTGGTGCCGAAGATGCGGTCGCCCGCGTCGCCCAGGCCCGGCACGATGTAACCGTGGTCGTTGAGCCGTTCGTCGATGGCGGCCAGGGTGATGGGCACGTCGGGGTGTGCGGCGCGCACGGTGCGCAGACCTTCGGGCGCGGCCAGCAGGTTGACCAGCTTGAGCGCGGTCGCGCCCGAGCGCTTGAGGTGGGTGAGCGCGGCGGCGGCCGAGTTGCCGGTGGCCAGCATGGGATCGACCACGATGACCAGGCGTTCGGCCATGTCCTCGGGCACCTTGAAGTAATACTCCACCGGCTCCAGCGTGGCCGGGTCGCGGTACAGGCCGATGTGGCCGACGCGGGCGTTGGGCAGCAGGTCGATCATGCCGTCGAGCATGCCGTTGCCCGCGCGCAGGATGGACACCAGACACAGCTTCTTGCCCGCGAGGATGGGCATGCGGCAGCGCGCCAGGGGCGTCGTCACCTCGACCAGCTCCGTGGGCAGATCGCGGGTGGCTTCATAGGCCAGCATGGCGGCGATTTCGCGCACCAGGCGACGGAAGTTGTCGGTGGTCGTGTCCTGGCTGCGCGCCAGCGTGAGCTTGTGCTGCACCAGCGGATGCGAGACGACGTGGACCTGGGAATCGTTCATGACGGGGGAATTGTGCGTTGGCGTAAGAACAGCAATTTTGCGTCATCCCGCTGTACCCAGCTGCTACAGCCGCAACCGTTGGTATGCAAACCGCCGGGAATCGGGCACTGCGGGTTTGCACTGAGTCCTTTCCTGAACCATACTGCGGCGCAGCAGAAAAAAACCGGCGGATTGCACCGCTTCCCTACCTTCCGGAGACTCTCCATGCGTTCATCTCACTTGACCCTGCTGGCGGCCTGCGTGCTCGGCCTGCAGGTCCAAACCGCTTTCGCCGCCCAGCCGACGCCGAATGATCCCGAAGTGATGCGCGGCGCCTATCTCGCCCGCGCGGGCGACTGCATCGCCTGCCACACCGCGCCGGGCGGCAAGCCCTACGCCGGCGGCCTGCCGATGAATCTGCCCATGGGCATCGGCAAGGTGTATTCGCCCAACATCACCCCGGACAAGAAAGACGGCATCGGCAACTGGACGTTTGCGCAATTCGACGAAGCCGTGCGCCACGGCAAGTCGCCGCGGCTGGGTTATCTGTACCCGGCCATGCCCTACCCCTCGTATGCCCGCATCAACCCCGAGGACATGCACGCGCTCTACGCCTACTTCATGCACGGCGTGCAGCCGGTGGCGCAGGCCAACAAACCCGAAGACATTCCCTGGCCGCTGAACATGCGCTGGCCGCTGGCGGTGTGGGACTGGATGTTCGCGCGCGACGGCGTTTACAAGCCCGACCCGAAGCAGACGGCGCAGTGGAACCGTGGCGCCTACCTGGTTGAAGGATTGGGGCATTGCGGCGCCTGCCACACCCCGCGCGGACCGTTTCTCCAGGAAAAGGCCATGGAGCCCGGCGGCGCCGATGGCAGCCTCTACCTCGCGGGCGCGCGCATCGACAATTGGTACGCCGCCAATCTGCGCGGCGATCTCTCCGACGGCCTTGGGCGCTGGACGCCGGCGCAACTGGTGCAATTGCTCAAGACCGGTCGCACCGCCGATTTCACCATCGTCGGCAGCATGGCCGATGTGGTGCACGACAGCACCCAGCACCTGGACGACGGCGATCTGCAGGCGATCGCGGTGTTCCTCAAATCGCTGCCGCCCATTCACCCGAATGCGGCGATCAACAAGCCCCAGACCCCGGTGATGACGACCAGCGCCAAGGCGGGCGAGCCGCTTTACGCCGCGCATTGCGCCATGTGCCATCAGGCGCAGGGTCAGGGCATCCCCAATGTCTTCCCCGCGCTGGCGCTCAACCCCACGGTCAACACGCCCGACCCGATCAACACCATCCGCATGATGCTGCACGGCGGGCACACGGTGGAGACTCAGGGCAACCCCACGCCCATGACCATGCCCGATCTGGGCGCCACGCTCGACGACACGCAGGTGGCCGAGATCGCCAGCTATGTGCGCAGCAGTTGGGGCAACGACGCGCCCAACGTCAGCGCCGACGAGGTGGCGAAAATCCGCAAGATCGTGGCGCAAAAGTAGGCCCAGCGCGGACAGTGAGTGAGGCTCAGGCCCGTGGGCAAGGCGTTTTTTGTCACGCATCGTTGCAAATCAACGCACTTGCTCACCGCATCGCGCAAAGTCCCGACCGAGAATGATTCATGACATTCGCAGAAGCGCCACGCACGCATCTGCTCATCCTCTGGAGACTCTCATGCCCCTGCGCAACTCGAAAAAACTCCTGCGTCATCTCGCCGCCGGTCTGGCCTTGAGCGCCACCGCCGTTGCCGCCCACGCCGCGGCGGCGCCGTCTCAGATCAAGATCGGCACGCTGTACGCCAGCAGCGGCCCCTTCGCCGTGGCCTCGCAAGGCCAGTATGAAGGCCTGAAGTTCTGGGCCGACGCCGTCAACAAGGACGGCGGCGTGTTCGTCAAGGCCTTCGACAAAAAGATTCCGGTGAGAATCATCGCCTACGACGATCAAAGCTCCACCTCCACCGCGACCACGCTCTACAACCAGCTCATCACGCAGGACAAGGTGGACGTGCTCGTGGCCGACTTCGGCTCGGTGCTCACCTCGGTGGCCGTGCCGCTGGCTGCCGAACACCACATGCTGCTGATCGACCCGACCGGCTCGGGCGCGAACTTCTTCACCAAGCCGACCAATTACCTCGCCGATGTGAGCATTCCGTCGAGCACGGTGTGGCCGGTGCCGCTGGCCAACTATCTGGTGCAGCAGAAAATCAAGCGGGTGGCCATCGTCTACAGCGCCAACGATTTCGACGCCTCGCAGGCCACGACCCTCAAGGAGGTGCTCGCCAGTCACGGCATCAAGCCGGTGTACGACCACGGCGTGCCCACGACCGAGTCGAACTACACCATCCTGTTGCACACCATCGCCGCCACCCGGCCCGACGCCGTGCTGGAGTTTGGCTATGCGCCCAACGACATCGCCTTCCTCAAGGCGCTGCACCAGAGCGGGCTGCATTTCCCCATGACCTTCACCATCTTTCCGGGGCAGTTGCTTTCGCTGCTGACCAAGAACGTCGGTGAAAAGGCGCTGGCCTACACCTACACCTACCCGACCCCGCCGCTGGTCAAGTACGACAAGGTGAGCTACGGCATGAACACCCGGCAGTTCGTCGATGCCTTCAAGTCCGCCGAGAAAAAAGAGCCCAACTTCCTCGACTGCTCGGGCTACAACACCGGGCTGATCGTGCAGCACATGCTCGACATGGCGCCCAAGTTCGATCAGCTCGCCTTCCATCAGGCGGTGATGGACATGTCGGGCAAGACCACCACCCTGCTCGGCCCCTTCGACGTCAACGCCAACGGCGCGCAGCTCGGCCAGCCCTTCCCGGTGGCGCAGTTGCAACCCAAGGACGGCAAGCTCGACATGGTCGTGGTGTATCCGCAGGACAAGGCGACCGGCAAAGCGGTGTATCCGGCGCCCAAGCCGTAAGACCCGCCTGGGCGACGCAGCGGCGCGGCTGATGCGCCGCTGCGTCGCTTCGATCCATCCCAAAACGCTCAGGGAGGGCGCGTGGAACTGCTGGCCTACGCCATCATCGGCGGCATTCTGTACGGCATTTTTTTCAGCCTGGTCGGCATCGGGCTGAACCTGATTTTTGGCGTCATGCGCATCATCAATCTGGCGCATGGGCAGTTCATCGTGCTGGGCGCGTATGCCGCCTGGGTGGTGTCGCGCCACTTCGGTTTCAACCCGCTGTGGGGAGTGCCGACGGTGATCGTCGCCGCCATTCTCATCGGCTATCCGCTTTACTACGCCGTGGTGCCACGGCTGCAGCGCAGCGGCGACCCGGAGATGCTGTCGTTCATCCTGTTTTTCGGCGTCGGGCAGATGCTCGAAGCCCTCACCGGGCTGGGCTTCGGCGCCGATCAGCGCTCGCTGCCCAGCGAGGCGCTGGGCGCGGGCAATCTGGGGCTTTTCGGCCAGGAATTTCCCGATAGCTGGTGGTGGGCGGCGGGCGTGAGCCTTGCGGCCATCGTCGCGCTGTGGCTGTATTTCACCCGCACCAAGCTGGGCTATGCCACCCGCGCCATCATGGCCAGCCGCGACGAGGCGCTGGCCACCGGCATCGATGTGAACAAGGTCTCCGCGCTGGCCTTCGTTGCCGGGCTGGCGCTGGCGGGCATCGCCGGGGTGTTTCTGCCCTATCTGCTCGGTTCGGTCTCGCCCGATATGGGCAACGGCCTGACCACCACTGCGTTCGCCATCGTCATCATCGGCTCGCTGGGCAATCCGCTGGGCACCATCGTCGGCGGGCTGGTGTTCGGGCTGGGCACGATGCTGATGCAAACTTATTACTCGTCCTGGTCCAACCTCGTGCCCTATGTGCTCCTGCTGGTGATCGTGCTCATCCGCCCCACGGGCCTGTTTGGAAAGGCGGTGCGCAGTGTCTGAACGCTCGCTGCTCCAGCGCGGGCGCGCGGGGCTCATCGTGCTCGCCGTGCTGATCGCGGTGTTTCTGCTGTTGCCGCATGTCTATGGCAATGAGTCGCTGCTGTTCACACTGATGACCTTCATCGTGCTCGCGCAGGGGCTGAACCTGCTGTATGGCTTCACCGGCTACCTGCCCTTCGGCTATGTGGGCTTTTTCGGCTGCGGCGCCTATGCCACCTCGTTGCTGGTGCTGCACAGCGGCCTGCCGGTGCTGCTGTGCGTGGTGGGCGGCGGGCTGGCGGCGGTGTCGATGGGCCTGATCCTGGGGCCGCTGCTGCGGCTCTCTGGCGCCTACTTTTCCATCGCCAGCCTGGCGGCTTCGCAGATTCTGTATTTCGTCGTCTCCAACACCCATCTGGCCGACCTCACCGGCGGGCCTTACGGGCTGAAGATCGAACAGGTGTATGCGCCTGCCGCGAGCTATCACACCATGCTCGCGGTGCTGGTGCTGGCCACGGCACTGGCGGCGTGGTTTCGCGTCTCGGCCTTCGGCATGGGCCTGCGGGCGATGAAGCAGGACCCAGTCAGCGCCGCGATGGCCGGCATCCACGTCGTGCGCGCACGGCTCATCACCTGGCTGATCTCGGCCGGGGTGGCCGGCTTGGCGGGCGGGGCCTATGCGTGGAATCTGTCGGTGTTCTACCCCGAAGCGGTGTTCACCCTGCAGATCTCGGTGTTCGCCATCGTGTTTGCGCTGTTCGGCGGGGTGGGCACGGTGATCGGCCCGATCATCGGCGCGGCGGTGCTCTACAGCCTGTATTCGGCAATCGGCATTTCCACCCCGCAGTATTTCCAGTTGATCTATGGCGGGCTGATCGTGTTGCTGGTGCTGTTCCTGCCCGGTGGCTTGTTGTCGCTGTTGACGCGAAGGGGCGTGCGTGTTTACTGAAAGCCCCCAGGGTCGGCTCGCCGCCCCGCCCCCCGAGGGGGCCGGGGAAACTTGGGGCGGCCCTGCGTTTCCCAGGGAAACCCTTCTTCAGCTCCAGGGCGTGAACAAGCGCTTCGGCGGCCACGTGGTGCTGAACGACGTGAGCTTCAAACTGGCGCCCGGCGAGATCGTCGGCCTGGTCGGGCCCAATGGGTCGGGCAAGACCACGACCATCAATGTCATCTCCGGCCTGTACCGCGCCGACAGCGGCAGTATTGCGTTCGACGGCAAGCCCATCCACAAGGTGCCGATGCACAAGCTGGCGCAACTCGGCATCAACCGCACTTTCCAGGTGCCCAGAACTTTCCACGACATGACGGTGCGCGAGAACATCGAGGTGGCGGCGCACTTCGGCCATGCCGCGGGCGCGGTCGACATCGACGCCATCCTGCACGACATCGGGCTGGAAAAACAGGTCGGCAAACTCGCTGTTTCGCTCACGGTCAACCAGCAAAAACTGCTCGACCTGGGCCGCGCGCTGGCCACCGGGCCGAAGCTGCTGCTGGTCGATGAAATCGGCGCCGGGCTCAATCCGGCCGAACTCGGCGGCATTGCCGAGCTGCTGCGCAAGCTGTCGCAGCGCGGCATCGCCCTGATCGTGGTGGAACATCTGATGGCGTTTCTCGGCAGCATCACGCAGCGCGTCATCGTGCTGGGGGCCGGGCGCATGTTGTTCGAGGGTTCGCTCGACGCCGCCTCGCGTCACCCGGAAGTCGTGGCGGCGTTTTTCGGGGGCGAGGCATGAACAGCGCCACGACCACCCCGCTGCTGAGCGTGCGCGATGTGCAGACCGGTTACGGCGCGCTGCAGGTGCTCTGGGGCGTCGATCTGGAGGTGATGCCCGGCGAGACCGTGCTGCTGCTCGGCGCCAACAGCGCGGGCAAGTCCACCCTGCTGCGCACCCTCATCGGCCTGCTGCCGTGCTGGCGCGGCGAGATTGCGCTCGATGGCGAGCGCATCGATCAACTGCCACCCGATCAGCGCATTCGCCGCGGCATGGCCTATATGTCCGAGCTCGGGGTGTTTCCCACGCTGTCGATCGACGAGAACCTCGCGCTGGGCGGTTATTTCCTGCCCGAAGCGCAAATCCGCAAGCGCAGGGAGCAGTTGTTCGCGCTGTTCCCCGACCTCGCGGCCAAGCGGCGCGACGCCGCGGGCACGCTCTCGGGCGGGCAGCGCAAGATGCTGGGCATCGCCAAGGTGCTGATCGCCGAACCCCGGCTGCTGCTGATGGACGAGCCGTCATCCGGCCTGGCGCCGGTATTCGTCAAGCAGGTCATCGAAGTGCTCAAGACCAGCATCGGCGCGGGCACGGCGCTGCTCATCGCCGAGCAGAACGTGGCGTTTCTGCAATTGGCCGACCGCGGCTACCTGATCGACCACGGCAAGGTGCGGCTCTCGGGCACGCGCGCCGAACTCGAATCCAGCGATGCGGTCCGCGAGACCTACTTCGGACTGTAAACTCGGCGGCTATTGCGGCATTTGCCGCAGCCACGGCCGCCATGTCCCATTTCTCCTCCCGGCAAGACGATTTCAAACAATCCGCCTATCGCCGCATCTACCCGCTGCGGGTGGTCGGCATGGCGCTGGGCGCGCTGGCGATTGCCGGGGTGCTCATCGACCAGCACGCGGCGCCGTGGCGCTGGGCGCTGATGGTCGTGAGCTGTCTGCTCTGGCCGCACATCGCCTTGCTGCGATCAAGGCTCAGCGCCGACTCCTACCGCGCGGAAAAACACAACCTGCTCATCGACTCGGCCATCGCCGGCCTGTGGGTGCCGTTGATGCACTTCAACCTGCTGCCCAGCGTGGTGCTGGTCACCGTCACCACCTTCGACAAGCTCAGCAGCGGCATGCGCCGGCTGTGGCTGGCCTCGCTGCCGGGGCTGTTCGGCGCTGGCGTGCTGACGGCGCTGATCGTGCGCCCGCCGGTGCAACTGGAGAGTTCGCTGCTGGTCGTCATCTGCACCCTGCCGCTGCTGGTGGTGCATACGCTTTCGAGCAGCATCGGCAGCTACCGGCTGATCCGCACCGTGTCGCGGCAGAACAAGCTGCTCGAACAACTGCGGCGCACCGATACGCAGACCGGGCTGTACGCCCGCGATCACTGGCAGCAGCAAGCCGATGCCGCGCTGCAACGATTCCATGCCACCGGACAGCCCGCCTGTCTGATGATGATCGACGTGGATCACTTCAAGCAGGTCAACGACACCTTCGGCCATACCGCCGGAGACGAAGCCATCAGCGCCATGGGCCAACTCATCCGGAGCTGCATCCGAACCGAAGACTGCGCCGGGCGCTACGGCGGCGACGAATTCGCCGTGCTGTGCCGGAACATCAGCCCGCATGAAGCGCTGGGCATCGCCGAGCGCATCCGCGCCGAGGTGCAGATGCTGCGCTTGCCGCATCACCCGGACGTCCAGCTCAGCAGCAGCATCGGCCTGGCCGCTGCCGCGCCGGAGTTCAACACCTTGCAAGCCTGGATGAAAGCCGCCGACGCGTCGCTTTATTCGGCCAAGCATCAGGGGCGCAACCAGGTGGCGGATCACCTGTCTCCATCCCCCATGGGAGACTGTCGGGCTTGAGATGCGCTTCAGGCCGCGGCAGCGCGCCGCCCTCCCGCCGGCTTGTTGCTGGCCGCCCGCGCCGCGGCCCCATCGAGGCTGCGCAGGCTGTCCTGCGTGGTTTCGGCCGCCGTCTTGGACAGTTGCTGCAGCGTGCCGTAGAACTGGTTTGCGTTCGACAGCATCTGATCGAACCACGTCGACACAGGCTGCATCCCGTTGCCAGAAGACAGTCTCGGCGTATTCAGTTCCAGCATGGGCTTGAACTGCTGCTGCGCCTTGTCGACCTGGCGCTGCATGGCCTCAACCAGTTCTTGCTGCGACTCCGCCGCGATCTTTGCGGTCTGGCTGAAGTAGTCGCTCATCAACTTCTGAGAGTTGGACTGAAAGGCCTGCAACGACGGCGCGAACCCGTCCTGCGGATGGTCGCTCGACAGCAGTTCCCTGCTGACGCTCGCCGTTTGCTCCAAAGCCTTGCGCATCGTCTGCAGATTGAGGTCCGCCAGTTTTTGCAGCGCGTCGAGTCGCGCCATGGACAGGGCGGTCAGCGCCTCGGCGCTGTTCTTGGTGAGGTTGGTGGCAGCGGTCAGCAGTTGTTCGGTGGTCATGATGATCTCCTTCAGAATGTCATCAGCGGGGTGCGACGACGGAATGGTCAACGGGTTGCAGCGTGAAGAGGGGGATTTGGGTTAGCGTCGGATCAGCCCTCCAAAGTCCGGGGTTCAGGGCCGGATTCGACATAGCCATGTTCCACCGCCTTGCGAAACCAGGTCACGGCCTGCACGATGTCCTGCGGCACGCCAAGCCCGTGCTCGTACAGAGTTCCCAGACTGTGTTGCGCCAGGTTGCAGCCTTGTTCGGCCGCCTGGCGCAGCCAGTTTGCCGCCTGCGCGAAATCCTGCTCAACGCCCCGCCCCTGCCGATACAGCTCTCCGAGCCGATACTGCGCGGGAACGTGACCTTGCTCTGCCGCCAGTCGAAACCAGGTCGCAGCCAAACCGAAGTCCTGTGCCACACCCAGCCCTTCCCGGTACAGATCGCCCAGCCCATACTGCGCCTTTGCATGTCCCTGTTCCGCCGCTCGACGAAACAGCATGGCCGCCTGCACGGCATCTTTTGAAACGCCCCGACCCTGTCTGTACAGCATGCCCAGATTGCATTGCGCCCGCGCATACCCCTGTGCCGCCGACTTTCCGTACCAGTAGGCCGCTTGAGCAATGTCCTGCGAGACCCCCTGTCCGTTCCGGTAAAGCCCGGCCAGGTGGTACTGCGCCCGCATGTCACCCGCTTGCGCAGCCTGCTGAAACCACGAGGCTGCCTGCTCGTAAGCCTTGCTCGATTTGCATTGCAGGCCCTTGGACAACCACTCAGGCAGCGCGCCTTCATCCGTGTTGACGAAAGCATGGGATCGGCGCCGCACCTGGTCAACCAGTTGCCCGGTGTATTGCCGCGCGGCAACCTTTGATTGCGGACGGTTGAGAGATACAGCCATCATTTCCTCTCCTGGCTTCCTGGCCTGGGAGCGCCACAAAAGCACCGGTCAGTGGTCGGGACTGTAAAGCAGAAAAGGGTTGAAAGTGTGAGCTATATCACAGATAACAAGAAAATTTTGGCAATAGGCCAATTCCCCATTGCCGCACTCGTCCCGTGCATTCCGTTCCAGGCGTGGCGTGATCGATCACGGCCCGGAACGTGCCGCTGCATCTGAGCAAGTCATTGCGTCCCAAGCCAGACAGTCTCCCGGAAAATCCAGCAGAGCGTGACCGTTCCAGTGAAGTCAAAGCTGCGCGGCCAGCACCCCGCGCAGGCTGTTGACGAGCGCCACCGCCTCGGCATGCCACAGCGCGTCGCGCAGCAACACGCGCTCGCGCACCGCGCCGCTGTCGAGCAGCACCTGCCGCGCGACGCCGGGCAGCAGACCGCATTGCAGCGCGGGGGTGCACCACGCGCCGTCGATGCGAAGCAGCAGCGTGCTGCGCGCGCCTTCACACAGTTCGCCACGCTCGTTGCAGAAGATTTGATCGAACGCGCCTTGCGCCTCGGCGGCGCGCCAGGCCGCGTCGTAGCGGGCGCGGTGGGTGGTTTTATGGCGCAGAAAAACATCGGCGGAATTCAGCGTGTCGGCAGCGAACAGCAGACGCACGGGCTGCTGCGGTGCGAGCGGCAGGGGCTGCACGTCGACCTCGAACGCGCCGGATTTGCGCAGCACCAGCCGCGTGCGCCAGGGTGCGGGGGCGAGCGCGGCGCAGGCGGCTTGCCACGGGTCTGCGCCCGCCAGTGGCGCGGCGGGCTGTGACCAGCACAGGCCCCGATGCGCCTGCGCCAAGGCCTCACGCAGCGCCGGCAGGTCGCAGGCAAAACCGAAAAACGCCGCCGACCGCGCCAGCCGCGCCAGATGGCGTTCGATGCGCTCGGTTTGTGCGGGCCAGACGGCGGCGAAGGTCTCGATCAGGCCGAAGCCGGGGTCATGCGCGGTGACGAAGCGCAGCTTGTCCCAGCACTCCTGCCACTCGGCGGCGGGGTCGGAGTCGATCACCACGCCGCTGCCTATGCCCAGGCGGAAGGCGCGCGTTCCGGCGGCTTGTCCTGCGGTCTGCAGCCGGTCTTCGACCTCCAGGGTGCGGATGGGGACGCTGAATACGGCCTGCGGCCCCGAGGCGGCGTCGCGCGGGTCGATGAAGCCGATGGCGCCGGTGTAGAGCCCGCGCGGCCCGTCTTCGAGCGCGCGGATGATCTCCATGCTCATACGCTTGGGCGCGCCAGTGACCGAGCCGCAGGGAAACAGCGCCGCAAGAATCTCCGCCCAGCAGCGCGGCCCGGCGCGCTCATCGAGCGTGGCCTGCACGCTGGAGGTCATCTGCCACACCGTCGGGTAAGGCTCGACGCTGAAGCGCTCGGGCACGCGCACCGAACCCGGCACCGCCAGCCGCCCCAGATCGTTGCGCAGCAGATCGAGGATCATCAGGTTCTCGGCGCGGTTCTTGGGGTCGGCGGCGAGTTGCCGCGCGGCCTGCGCGTCGGCCTGCGCATCCTTCTTTCGGGGCGCGGTGCCTTTCATCGGCCGTGCGTGCAGCGTCGCCCCGTCGCGGGCGAAAAACAGTTCGGGAGAAAAGCTCAGCACCCAGCGCCCACCGAGCTTGGCCAGGCAGGAATGGCGCGTGGGCTGCGCCTGCCGCAGCGCGACATACAACGCCAGCGGATGGCCGAATACCCGCCCGTACAGCGGCCAGGTGAAGTTGATCTGATAACTCTCACCCGCGCGCAGATGCGCGGCGATGCGCGCCAGCGCCTCGTGGTAGCCCGCCTGCGAAATGCCCGGCTGCAAGCCCGCCACACCGCTGGGCGCCTGCGCATCGGGCAAGGCGGCGAGCTGCGTCTGCAGCCATTGCGCCACGCCGTCGGCGCTCAGCCGCGCCGCGTCTGAAAAAGACAGCGCCTCGACCAGCGGCGGCGTGGAGGAAGCGTGCACGGGCAACCCGGCCAGGGCCTGCGCGGCTTCATACGCGACGAATAGCGCCACCTGCCGCCCTTGCGCCAGCTCGGCCTCGATGCGCGCAAACGCCGCCTCGACCTGCGCCTGCCCCTCGGCCCGCCACTGCGCCGCAGCGCCGATGAACAGGCGGCTCGTGGGCTGCGCGGCGCTGGCCTGTGCATCGTCGAACAACACGAAATCGTGCATCAGTTCATTCCAGTCCGTCGGGAAAACCCCTGTGCATCAGCCCCTACAAATGCGACGTTTTGCCGCACAAAAGCCCCTACTGCGAGCCATAGATTGTGAGGCTTCGATTGCTCGTCACATTTTGTCATCATGTCGTTCTCCGCTTCCAAACCGTTCGTTCCCACTGTTCTTGCCCTCGCGGTCTCTGCCCTGTTCAGCCCGCTGGCCGCGCAGGCCGCAGACAGCGCCAGCGCCCTGCCCGAGGTGACCGTCAGCGCCAGCAGCCTGAAGGGCTTGGCCACCAGCGCCGTCACGGTCGAGCCCACCCCGGCGCAGCGCGCCAGCACGGCAGACAGCGCCAGCCTGCTCGATTCCATCGCCGGCGCCGGCGTGGTGCGCAACGGGCCGCTGACCGGCATTGCCGAGCTGCGTGGCTTGATGGGCGACAACGTCAACGTGCAGGTCGACGGCATGACCATCACCCCGGCCTGCCCCAACCACATGGACCCGCCGCTGCACTACATCACCCCGCAGACCCTGGGCACGCTCACGGTGTATCCGGGCATCGCGCCGGTCAGCGTCGGCGGCGATCATATCGGCGGCGCCATCGTGGCCGAATCCGCACCGCCGCCGTTCGGCGCGGGCAGCGGCCTGACGATGCGCGGGCGCATCAACGCCGCGGCCGACAGTTCCAACGACGGCAGCAGCCTGCTGCTGGGCGCCACCGCTGCCAACGACCGCCTGAGCCTGGGCTACACCGGCCAGTGGCTCAATGGCGGCAATCTGCGCTGGCCCGGCGGCACCGTGGCCGACACCGGCTATCACGCGCTCAACCACGATCTCGCCTTCGGCCTCAAACTGCCCAGCGACGGCCTGCTGCAGCTCGACGCCAGCCAGCACCACACGCGCAACGCCGGCACCCCGGCGCTGCCGATGGACATGACCCTCGACAAGGCCGACAGCTATAGCGCCCGCTACACCGGCCGGCTCGGCGCGGGCCTGCTATCGGTCAAGGCCTATCACCACAAAATCGACCACCTGATGGACAACTACAGCCTGCGCAGAGTCATGCCCGGCGGCATGGCCATGCAGGCGCCGGCCAGCAGCACCGACAAGGGCGCGGCGCTCGACTACACCCTGCCCGACGGCGCCAACACCTGGCGCGCCGGGCTGAGCTGGCATGGCAACGACTTCCAGGCGTATACGCTTGCCGCCAGCGGCAACCCGATGAGCCGGCGCGACAACATCACCCCGTCCACCCGCCGCCATCTCGGCGCCTATGGCGAATGGGAGCGCGCCTGGACGCCGCAATGGGACACGCGCCTGGGCCTGCGCGCCGACCAGATCAAGACCGATGCCGCCCCCGTCACCGCGCTGGGCATGATGCCCAACGCCATGACCCTGGCCGATCAGGCCCGGTTCAACGCCGCCAACCGTTCTTTCACCGACAACAACTGGGACGTGGTGCTGCAAACCCGCTTCAAAGCCTCTGAAAACGCCACTTACAGCGCAGGCATCGCCCGCAAGATGCAGTCGCCCAGCCTGCTGCAGCGCTATCTGTGGAGCCCGGCTGGTGCCAGCGCCGGCATGGCCGATGGCCGCACTTATCTGGGCAATCTGGCGCTCAAGCCCGAGGCCGCGGTCACTCTCGACCTCGGCGCCGACTGGCACGGCACGGGCTGGCGCATCGCGCCCTCCATTTACTACAGCCGCGTGCACGACTACATCCAGGGCACGCCCATCGCCCGCAAGGACGCCGCCGGTCTGCCCATCCTGCAATACAACAATGTGCAGGCCGAACTGTACGGCCTGGACCTGAACTGGGCGCTGGCAGCGGGCCTGCCGCGTGGCGCCAGCCTCGACGGCGTGGTGAGCTATGTGCGCGGCAAGCGCACCGATGTGGCCGACAACCTCTATCGCATCGCCCCGCTGCGCGCCACCACCAACCTGCGCTACGCCACCGGGGCGTGGAGCGCCAATCTGCAATGGGTGCTGGCCGCCAGGCAGACCGAGGTGTCGGCCTACAACGGCGAAAAACCCACCGGCGGCTACGGCGTGCTCAACCTGCACGGCACCTGGCAGGCCAGCCCTGCGCTGCAATTCACCGCCGGGCTGAACAATCTGTTCGACAAGAACTACGCCGACGCCCTCAGCGGCATCAACCGCGTCCCGGGCGGCGACCTGCCGGTGGGCGCGCGCATCCCCGGCGCCGGGCGTTCGGTGTTCTTCGGGTTGAACTACGCGCTGTAAGCCGGGTACAGCGTCAACCACCGGCAAGCGGTCTGGCTTGCAATAGCATGGGCGATTTACGCCTTCCCCCGTCCTTGCGGGGAAAGCGCGCAGCGCCAAGGTATTGCCAGCCATGCACATCCCTCGCAGACACTTCCTCTCCACCCTTGCCGGTGGTTTTCTCCTGAGCGCCGCCCCGGCCTGGGCGCGGCAGATCCCCACCGTCAAGCTCGCCTTCATCGACCCTCTCACCGGCCCGTTCGCCGCAGTCGGACAGAACCAGTTGCAGAGCTGGCAGTTCGTCGCCGACCGGGTCAACCGCGGCAACACCGCGGGCGTGCGCTTCGAGATCGTGCCGTTCGACAACAAGGGCGCGGTGCAGGACACGGTGAGTGCGCTGCAGGCGGCAGTCGATCAGGGCATCCGCTACGTGCTGCAGGGCGACGGCTCCGGTGCCGCGCTGGCGCTGTCCAAGGCCGTGAGCCGCCACAACGCCCGCCATCCCGGCAAGGAGGTGGTCTATCTCAACTACGCCGCGGTCGATTCGGCGCTGACCGGACGCGACTGCAGCTTCTGGCACTTCGCGCTGCAACCCAGCGTGCCCATGACCTTGCAGGCGATGACCGACGACATCCGCAACCGGCCTGACATCAAGCGCGTCTACCTCATCGAGCAAGACTATTCCTTCGGCCATCAGGTGGCGAAGTATGCGCGCGAAATGCTCGCGCTCAAGCGGCCGGATCTTCAAATCGTGGGCGAAGACTACGTGCCGCTGGGCCAGGTCAAGGATTTCTCGCCCTATATCGCCAAAGTGCAGGCGGCCAAGGCCGACTGCGTCATCACCGCCAACTGGGGCCCCGACCTCACCCTGCTCATCAAGGCGGCGCAGCAAGGCGGCCTCAAGGCCGACCTCTACACCTTCTATGCCAGCAGCCTGGGCGCGCCCAGCGAAATCGGTCCGCACGACGCCGGGCGGGTCAAGCTCGTCTATTACAGCAACCCCAATCTGCCGGGCGTGCTGCAAAGCCTGCAAAAGGGCTTCCGCGACAAGTACAAGCAAGACTTCTCGGTACCCGCGACCTACACCGGCCTGGCCCTGCTCACCGCCGCGATGACCCAGGCGCACAGCACCGAGCCGCTGAAAGTCGCCGCGGCGATGGAAGGGCTGAAGTTCCACACCTTCAACGGCGAAGTCACCATGCGCGCAGCCGATCACCAGTTGCTCCAGCCCATTTATGTGAGCGCCTGGCAGCCGGTGTCGCCCGCCAACCCCTACGACGTGGAGCACACCGGCTACACCTTCGCGCTGGAACACACCTACCCGCCGGCCAAGACCACGCTGCCCGCGCAGTGCACCATGCAGCGTCCGCTGATGACCGAGGTCTATCCGGTCAAGCCGCCCAAGCTGACGGCCAGCGCGGTGCGCGGCAGTGCGCCTGGCGCGTCTTCTCCCTGATCTGACGGGAGCCCTCGCCACGGTTGCCGCATGGACGCGCTCGCCCTGTCCGCGCTCAATGGCCTGAGCTACAGCCTGCTGCTGTTCCTGCTCGCCTCGGGGCTGACGCTGATTTTTTCGCTGTTGGGCGTGCTCAATTTCGCCCACGGCAGTTTCTACATGCTCGGCGCCTATCTGGCCTGGCAAGGCGGCGCCTGGCTGGGGTTCTGGGGCGGCCTGCTCGTCGCACCGCTGGGCGTGGCCATGCTGGCGACGGGGTTTGAGATCGGCGTGCTGCGGCGGCTGCGCGAACGGGGGCATCTGCCCGAACTGCTCGCCACTTTCGCCTTCGGCGTGGTGCTGGTCGAAGCGGCCCGGCTGCTGTGGGGCAGCGGCTCCGTGCCCTATGCCATACCCGCCGCGTTGCAGGGCGCGCTGTTTCGCCTGGGCGGGGTGGATTTTTCGGTGTACCGCGGCTTTGTCATGGCCGCCGCGCTGGCCGCGCTGGCGCTGGCCTGGCTGCTGCTGTGGCGCACCCGCGCCGGGCTGATCGTGCAGGCCGCGCTGACGCACGCGCCCATGACCGCGGCGCTGGGGCACGATGTGCGCGCGGTGCAGACCGGGGTGTTCGCCGCAGGCGCCGCGCTGGCCGGTCTGGCCGGGGCGGTGGGCGGGCCACTGCTCATCACCGAGCCCGACATGGCCGCGCAGATGGGCGCACTGCTGTTTGCCGTCATCATCATCGGTGGCCTGGGTTCGCTGCGCGGCGCGCTGCTGGGCGCGCTGCTGGTGGGCGAAGTGCAGACGCTGGCGGTGGCCGTCAACGGCTCGCTGGCCGACGGCCTGCAGCGTCTGGGCTGGAGCGCCCCGGCCGCCTGGCCCGCGAGCGACGGGCTGCTTTCCAGCCTGTTGCACCTCGACCTGGCGCGAGCCGCGCCGCTGCTGCCTTACGTGCTGCTGGTCGGGGTGCTGGCGCTGCGCCCGCAGGGGCTGACGCGCGCGCTGCCCCGGGACGAGGCGCTGTGACTGCCTCCCCTGCTTTGAGGCGCGGGCGCGCTGCGCTGTTTCCCGCGCTGATCGTGCTGCCGCTCATACTGCCGTTGAGCAGTGCAAGCTTCAGCCTGTTGTCGCAACTGGCCTGCGCCTGGCTGCTGCTGCTGTCCGTCGGGCTACTGGCCGAGCGCGCCGGGCTGCTGAGCTTCGGGCAGGCGATGTATGCCGGGCTGGCCGCTTATGCCGCCGCCCATGCGATGAATGCGATTGCCGCAGCGGGCTGGCCGCTGCCCTTTGCCTTGGTTCCACTGTATGGCGGCGCCTTCGCCGTGGCCGTGGCGCTGGTGTTCGGGCCCCTCAGCGTGCGTCGCGGCGGCTTGAGCTTTGCCATGATCACCCTGGGGCTGGGGCTGCTGGTGGCGCTGGCCGCGCCCATGCTGCAGGGGTTTTTCGGCGGCGAGGGCGGGGTGAGCGCCGACCGGACTGCGGGGCCGGCCTGGCTGGGGCTGAATCTGCTGTCGCAGCGCCAGGTGTATGGCGTGAGCGCCGCCTATGTGCTGCTGGGCGCGGCGCTGCTGCGCTGGCTCGACGGCGCCCGGCTCGATTCTCTGGCCCGCGCGGTGCGCGACAACCCCTTGCGCGTTGCCGTCAGCGGCGTCGACCCGCGCCATGTGCGGCTGTATCTGCTGCTGGTGAGCGCCTTTCTCGCCGGGGTTTCCGGGGCGTTGCAGACCCTGCATTTCGAGCAGGTCAGCGCCGGTGCGCTGGGGTTGCCGTCATCGAGCATGGCCCTGCTGTTCAGCCTGGCTGCGGGCAGCGGCACGGCCTGGGGCGCGCTGCTCGGCGCGGGCCTGATGGTGGGCAGCGAGTCGGTTCTGGCCACGGTATCACGGGCGTGGATGCTGTATGTCGGGCTGGGTTTTCTGGCCATCGTGATCTGGGCGCCGCAGGGTTTGAGCACGGTCTTGTGCGACATCACCCACCGCCTGCGCGAGCGCCGCGACCCCGATCTGCTGTGGGGCCTGGCCGCGCTGCTGCTGTGCGGCGCTGTCTCGGTCATCGGTGCGAGCAGTCTGATCGAACTGCTCTACGCCGTGCGTCAGCAACTGCTGGCGGGCGACACGCTGTGGCTGTATGGCCTGCCGCTGCACGCCAGCAGCGCCGATGTGTGGATGGGTGCGGCGCTGCTGACCGCCACGGGCGCGGGGCTGGGCGCCGTGGTGTGGCGGACGCTGGCGCCGCAGTGGCGCGACGACGACGCACGCGCATGAACGCCGCGCATCGCCCACCCCTGCTCGACGTGCGCGGCGCCCACTGCGTGCTCGGCGGCCAGCCCATCCTCAGCGATCTGAACCTGCGAGTCGAAGCGGGCGAGCGCGTGGCGCTCATCGGCCCCAACGGCGCGGGCAAATCCACGCTGTTCCAGGTCATCAGCGGCCTGCGTCCCCTGCGCGCGGGCAGCATCTGGCTCGCTGGCCGGCGGATCGACCACCTGAGCCCCGCGCGCATCGCCCGTGCCGGCGTCGGCCGCAGCTTCCAGGCGCCGCAGGTGTTCGGTCGCCTGAGCGTGGCCGACAACCTGCGTTGTGCGCTGATGGCGCGGCAGCCGCACCGCTGCTGGTGGCGCCAACGCAGCGGCGACGTGCAACTGGAACGGGAAGTCGCGCACTGGCTGCACTCCCTGGATCTGCGGGCGCTGGCCGAAACCCCGGCGCAAAGCATCGACTACGCCCGACTGCGCGCACTCGAACTCGGCCTCGGTCTCATCGGCCATGCGCCCTTGCTGCTGCTCGACGAGCCCACCGCGGGCATGAGCCGGGCGCAGGCCGCGCACCTGCTCGACCTGATCGCGCAGCTCTGCCGCGACCGCACCCTGCTGCTCATCGAACATGACCTGGACGCCATGTTCCGTCTGGCCACGCGGGTGGTGGTGCTGCATCAGGGCCGCGTGCTGGCCGACGGCGCGCCCGATGTCATTGGCCGCGATGCGCAGGTGCAGGCGGTTTATCTGGGGGTGGCGCCAGTGAGCGCCACCGCCCGGCCGCCCGAAGGGGGCGCTCAACTCCCCTGGGGAGTCGAGCGTAGCGAGGAGGGTACACCAGTGAGCGCGCCGCACGGCCGCTCCGAAGGCGGGCTCAACTCCCTCGGGGAGTCGAGCGTAGCGAGGAGGGTACACCAGTGAACGCCCATGCAGAAACGACCCCTCTGCTCGAAGTCCGCGCTCTGCAAGCGGGCTACGGTCGGCTGCAAGTGCTGCGCGGCGTGCGCCTGCAACTGCACGCCGGGGAATTGCTGCTCGTGCTCGGGCGCAACGGCAGCGGACGCAGCACCCTGCTCAAGGCGATCATGGGGCTGATTCCCGCAACGGGTTCGATCCGTCTCGATGGATGCGAGATACTCGGCCTGCCCGCGCATCGCCGCGCCCGGCTGGGGCTGGGCCATGTGCCGGAGCAGCGCGAGATTTTCCCTCGCCTGAGCGTGCGGCAAAACCTGTTGCTGGGCGCCAAGCCCGGACGTGACGGTGCAGCCCGCTGGAACGAGGCAGCGGTGCTGGCGCTGTTCCCGGCGCTGGCGCCGCGCCTGCATGCGCCCGCCCAGGCGCTTTCCGGCGGCGAGCAGCAGATGCTCGCAATCGCCCGCGCGCTGATGGGCAACCCCGATGTGCTGCTGCTCGACGAACCGACCGAAGGCCTGGCGCCGCAGCGCGTGGCGGCGACGGCCCTGCTCATCCGAGAACTGCAGGCGCTGGGGCTGGGCGTGCTCATGGTCGAAAACAAACCGTGGGCAAGAGAACTGGCCGACCGCGTCGTGATGCTCGGTGACGGCCTCACGCAGTTCGAAGGCCCAGCCGCCGAAATACCGCCCCAGTCGTCAGCGGCGTGGCTTTGAGATCGCGGCTTTTTTTGCAGCGGCAGCGCGCAGGCGCCGCGCCGTCATCGGATCGACCTGCAGCGCACGGCAAAGATCGATGCGGTCGCCATCCTGCAATACCCGCTGCAGTGCAACCCGCCGGCCATCGATGCCGTAGCCGATGTCCAGCGTGGCCAGCTCGGGGTGCGCCGCCAGCATGCCGCTGAGCTGCAAGGCCTGCGCCACCGTCGCCCCCGCTGGCAGGGCGACCTCCCTCAAATCCGCCGCGCCGGTTTCAGCCGCGTAGAACACCGCCACGCGCACCGCCTTTGCCGCTTCAGCGCGGCCCATAGACCTGCTTGGCGCGCTGCACGAAGGCATCGACAAAGCTGCTGGCAATATGGTTGAACACCGGGCCGATGACCTTTTCCACCAGAAAATTGGAAAACTTGTAATCGAGCAGAAATTCGACCTTGCACGCCTTGCCATCGGCCAGGGGATTGAACACCCAGCGCCCATGCAGCGCCGAGAACGGCCCGCTCACCAGACGCATGCGCACCTCCTGGCCCGGGACGTTGGTGTTTTGCGTGGTGAAGCTCTGGCGGATACCCTTGAAGTCGATGGTCACGCTGGCGCGCACGGTGTCGCCCTCCTGCGACTCCACCGAGGCGCCCCCGCACCAGGGCAGGAACTGCGGATAGGCGGCCACGTCGGTGACCAGGTCGTACATCTCTTGCGGGCTGTACCAGATGAGGACGGATTTGTGTACCTGGGGCATGGGCGAACGCGCGCGGATCGGGGTTTCTTAGAATCGTCAGATTGTATTGAGCGCAATCTGCCCCATATCCCGCGCATGAGCATCGCCGAAAACCGCAAGGCCCACTTCAACTACTTCCTCGAAGATCGCTTCGAAGCGGGCATCGTGCTCGAAGGCTGGGAAGTCAAGTCCATCCGCGCCGGGCAGGTGCAGCTCACCGACGGCTATGTCGTCATCCGCGACGGCGAGCTGTTTCTGATCGGCATGAACGTCACCGCACTCAACAGCGCCTCCACCCATGTCCGCCCCGACGCCGCGCGCACGCGCAAACTGCTGATGCACAAGGACGAAATCCGCAAGCTCATCGGCAAGGTGGAACAGCGCGGCTACACCCTGGTGCCCGTCAACCTGCACTACAAGGGCGGCCGGGTCAAGGTCGACCTGGCGCTGGGCAAAGGCAAGAAGGAACACGACAAGCGCGACACCGAGGCCAAGCGTGACTGGCAACGGGAAAAGGCGCGGATCATGAAAACGCGATAGCGTTTCGATAAAACGCCCTCAGCCGTCGCACCGCGCCGGTGCAGCACAGCGCACGGTGGCGTCTGCATGGTGCGGCAGGGCCGCCCACCCTTCCAGGCCTGCCAACTGCCCGACAAGCTCACCCCTTGGCTGTGCACTGTTTCACACTTGCGGCCACTACGGGCCTTGGTCTGGATATTGCAGAAACTCCGATACACAACTTGATCGGGGCTTTCATGCACAACATTTCCTCACCTTCCATGCACCGAGGTCGAAGCCAAAAGGCTGTGCTTGCCGGACTCGTCGGCCTGCTTCCCGTCAGCGCACTGGCGCAGACCGCGCCGACCCCGCTTTCCGTCCCGCACATCGCTGCCGTCTCCACGCTGAATTCCGGCGATACCGCCTGGATGCTCGCATCCACCGCGCTGGTGCTGATGATGACCATTCCGGGGCTGGCGCTGTTTTACGCCGGCATGGTGCGCAAGAAGAACATCCTCGGTATCACCATGCAGGTGTTCGCCACCACGGTGCTGGTCACGCTGCTGTGGTTCATCGCCGGGTACAGCCTGGCCTTCATGCCGGGAAGCCCATACATCGGCGGCCTGTCGCGGCTGTTCCTCGACGGGGTGTTTTTCAGCAAGACCGGCGGCACGGTCTCGGTCAGCGAGCTGGCGCCCACCATTCCCGAGTCGGTCTATGTGATGTTCCAGATGACGTTTGCCATCATCACCCCGGCGCTCATCGTCGGCGCCTTTGCCGAGCGCATGAAGTTCTCCGCCATGCTGGTGTTCATGGGGCTGTGGTCGCTGCTGGTCTACGCACCGGTGGCGCATTCGGTGTGGGAGCCCTCGGGCTGGCTGGCGTCGATGGGCATACTCGACTTCGCCGGCGGCACGGTGGTGCATGTCAATGCCGGAGCGGCGGGTCTGGCCTGCGCCATCGTGCTGGGCAAGCGCCAGCGCTGGGGAGAAGAGCCCTTTCTCCCCGCCAATCTGACCTACACCCTGATCGGCGCGGCGCTGCTGTGGGTCGGCTGGTTCGGCTTCAACGCGGGCTCGGCCTGCGCCGCCGACGGTCGCGCCGGCATGGCCATGCTCGCCACGCAACTGGGCACCGCCGCAGCCGCCTTCAGTTGGATGCTGACCGAATGGACCCTGCGCGGCCGCCCGACTCTGCTGGGCATCTGTTCGGGCGCCTTGGCCGGGCTGGTGGCCATCACCCCGGCATCGGGTTTCGTCGATCCGATGGGCGCGGTGGCCGTGGGGCTGATCGCGGGCGTGGTGTGCTACTGGGGCGCCACCGGGCTCAAACGGCTGCTGGGCGCCGACGACGCGCTCGATGTGTTCGGCATCCACGGCGTCGGGGGGTTCGCCGGGGCGGTGCTCACGGGGGTTTTCGCGGTGCCTGCCTACAGCGGGCAGACGGCGTCGATCCTCGTCCAGGCGCTGGGGGCGAGTGCCACGCTGGCCTACAGCTTCATTGCCAGCTTCGTCCTGCTCAAGATCATCGACGCCCTCATCGGCCTGCGCGTCAGTGCCGACGCGGAAGAAGCCGGGCTCGATCTGAGCCAGCATGGCGAACGCATCGAATGAGGGCAACCGGCACCGGAGCACATGGCATGGGAAACACCGAAACCCTGGCTTTGGCCGCGCATCTGCACGTCTTGCTGCGCCGCAAGATCGGCCGGGTGACCGATACCGAGTGGATGGCGCAGAATGCCGAGTATGCCTTGGAGGTGTTGCGCATCGCCCGCAGCGAAAACGACCCCGATCTTCACCTCTGGGCCGACCGCTTCGAGGCGGCGATGTTCCCTCAAGGCCGCGACAAGGGCGCAGCGCAGGACGACAGAGACAAAGGCGCTGCGGCCAGACCTGTCCCCCAGGCGCCTTACCTGGGTCGGCTGCGCTGAGAGGGTGTGCGCCCCGTAACCGCCGCTGCGTGGCAGATCAGATGGGTGCTCTCAAGCCGCGCCGATTCCGGGAACCAGGCTGCCGGCCGCCGCCGCGGTCTTTTGCGCTGCGGTGAAATCGAGCATGCGCTGCACCGGCAGGCGCGCGCGCGCCGCCAGCGCCGGATCGAGTTCGATGGCGTTATTCCCCGTCTCCAGCACCCGGGCCAGGCCGTCGAGGGTGTTCATCGCCATCCACGGGCAATGTGCGCAGCTCTTGCAAGTGGCGGCATTGCCCGCGGTGGGCGCGGGGATGAAGATCTTGCCCGGGTTCTGCTGCTGCAGCGCGTGGAACATGCCGGTATCGGTGGCGACGATGAATTCGGGCGCGTCGAGCTCGCGCGCCGCCTTGAGGATTTGCGAGGTCGAACCGACCACGTCGGCCAGCGCCACTACCGCCGCCGGGCTTTCCGGGTGCACCAGCACGCGCGCCTTCGGATGCTCGGCCTTGAGCATTTCGAGTTCGAGCGCCTTGAATTCGTCGTGCACAATGCACGAACCCTGCCACAGCAGCATGTCGGCGCCGGTCTGCTGCTGGATGTAGCCGCCCAGATGGCGGTCGGGCGCCCAGAGGATTTTTTCGCCGCGTGCGTGCAGGTGGGCGACGATGTCGAGCGCGCAGCTCGAAGTCACCACCCAGTCGGAGCGCGCCTTCACCGCCGCGCTGGTGTTGGCGTAGACCACCACGGTACGGTCGGGGTGCGCATCGCACAAGGCGCTGAACTGCGGCGCGGGGCAGCCCAGGTCGAGCGAGCAGGTGGCGTCGAGGTCGGGCATCAGCACGCGCTTGTCCATCGACAGCATCTTGGCGGTTTCGCCCATGAAGCGCACCCCGGCAACGACCAGGGTGCTGGCCGGATGACGGGCGCCGAAGCGTGCCATTTCCAGCGAATCGGCCACCATCCCGCCGGTGGCCTGCGCCAGATCCTGCAGGTCGGGATGGGTGTAGTAGTGCGCCACCAGCGCGGCATCATGCGCGCGCAGCAGCTCGGCGCAGCGGGTCATGAGGGCGTCGCGTTCGGCCGGATCGGGCTCGGCGGGGACGCGCGCCCAGGCTTGCGACGTGCCGGTGACGGGGCTTTCGAACGTGACGGCAAAGGTGGCGGACATGCGGGCTTCCTTGGATCGTGTGAGGTGGGGTCAGACCGGGGTGAAGCGCATCGACAGATCGACAGCCTGCACATCCTTGGTCAGCTTGCCCACCGAGATGCGGTCGATTCCGGTTTCTGCAATGGCGCGCACGGTCTGCAGATCGACGCCGCCGGAGACTTCGAGCACGGCGCGCCCGGCATTGATCTGCACGGCCTCGCGCAACTGCTCGAGACTCATGTTGTCGAGCAGGATCATGCGCGCGTCCGCCGCCAGCGCCTCTTCGAGCTGCGCCAGCGTTTCCACCTCGATCTGGATGAACCGGGCCTGCGCCGCGAGCTGCTGCGCCTGCTGCAGCGCGGCCGTCACCCCGCCTGCGGCGGCGATGTGGTTTTCCTTGATCAGCACGGCGTCGAACAGCCCCATGCGGTGGTTCATGCCGCCGCCCACGCGCACGGCGTATTTCTGCGCCAGACGCAGGCCGGGCAGGGTCTTGCGGGTATCGACGATCTGCGCCCGCGTGCCGCGCACCGCCTCGACATACTCGGCGGTGCGCGTGGCCACGGCGCTGAGCAGTTGCAGAAAGTTGAGCAGCGTGCGCTCGGCGGTCAGCAGCGCGCGGGCGTTGCCGCGCAGTCGCAGAAAGACCTGATCGGACTGCAAGGCCCCGCCCTCCGCAGCCAGCCATTCCACCTGGGCTGAAGGATCGAGGGCGCGCAGGCAGGCATTGGCCCAAGGCGCGCCGCACAGCCGGGCCGCTTCGCGGCTGCGCACCGTGGCCTGGGCCACGGCCTCGGGGGCGATCAGCGCGGCGGTCAGGTCGCCGCTGCCCACGTCTTCTTCCAACGCGCGCCGCACATCGCGCGCGGCCAGGGTCTGAACATCCAACATGCTGCGCCAGCCTCTCGTCAACGAGCACCGGAGTTTAGGCGCATTGGCAGCCATTCGGATGAAGCGTATTCGTCACGCCGTGTTTTCCGGGTGTTGTGAATGATCATCGATTTGACTCTTTGGCGTGACATATTGCCGCACTTTTGTGCACTGCAAAATCGACTTCGCTCAATGAATTTTTGACGAATCAAGGGTTTCCCCTAGTACCCAGGGTGAAATCCCTATATTGACAAGGCAATATCAGCATTCGCTAATATTGCGCCAAGTCAAAGAAAGCCCCCATGGAAACCTTGTTCGCCAAACCGCCCTCCACCACCGCCATTCCACTGGCCAAGTTGCGCAGCACGCTGCCGCGCAGCAAGGAACCCGCAGCCAGCCGCATGGCGCATGCCGAGGTAGTCAACGCCTGGCGCGGCGCTTCGGACTGCCGCAATTGCGGCGTGCGCCGCATCGCCCTGTTCGGCGCGCTGCGCATGGAAGACTTCGATTCGGTCCACCAGATCATCGACGATATGCAGTACAGCGCGGGCCAGCAGTTGTTCAGCGAAGGCCAACGGGGCGACTGGCTCTACACCATCAAGACCGGCTATGTGAAGCTCGAGCGCGTGCTGCCGGACGGAACCCGCCGCATCACCCGCGTGGCGCGCCGCGGCGACCTCATCGGGCTGGAGAGCTTCATCCACGAACCCTATATGCACTTCGCCTCGGCCATCGGCGCGGTACGGGTGTGCCGCATTCCGGTGGAGGTGATCCGCAAGATGGAAGAGCAGGTCCCCAATCTGCGCATGGAGTTTCTGGAACGCTGGCACCGCGCGCTGCGCGATACCGATGAATGGGCGCTGCTGCTCGGCTCGGGCGCCATACCCGCGCGCATGGCCCGCCTGCTGCTCAGGCTCGCCGACCCCGAACTCAACGACACCATCACCCTGCCCAAGCGCAGCGACCTCGGCGCCATGCTCGGCGTGGCGCTCGAAACCGCCAGCCGCGTCATTGCCCAGTTCGAGCGCGACAAGCTGCTCGAACATGTCGGCCCGAGGTTGTTCCGCGTCAACCGCCCGGCGCTCAGTCTGGTGGCACAGCCCGAGCGTGCGGTCTGACGAGCGCCCCAAAACCACCCGCCGCCCCTTTTCCTTGCAGCTTGGGCACATCCAGCGGAGCGATTCCGGGATGTGCCTTGTTTTTTCACCGCCCGATCAGATCGGTCGCTGCAACCAGCGGAGGATGGGCTGCCATTGCTCCAGATCCCTGGCCGCCTGGCTGAGCGGCAGATCCCACAGCGTGAGGCCGTGGGCGGCCATCTGCGGGTACAGCGTGGTCTGGCGCAGCGTGGTCAGCATGGGCAGGCCGCTTTGCGTCACGAAAGCCTGCAATTGCTCGGCGGCGTGGGTGCGCGGGTCGATGCGCACGCCCGCCAGCGCCAGGTCGAAGCCGTGTTTCTCGCGCGCATCGCGCAATTTCTCCAGAAATTCCTCTGTGGCGTAGATGTCGAAAATCGATGCCGTCAGCGGCACCAGCACCTTGTCGGCCTGTTTCATCACATCGGTCAGCCGCCAGCCGTGCAGTCCCGCCGAAGTATCGATCACGGCATGCGTCGCGCTCTTGGGCGGTTTGGCGATGTAGTCATGGCTCATCTCCCAGGTGTCGATGCGCGGCAGCGCCGGGTCGCGCAGCGACAGCCACAACCGGGCCGACTCCTGGCGGTCGGAGTCGCCCAGCATGACCGCATGGCCCTGGCTGGCGAAATACCCGGCAATCTGCGTGGACAGGGTGGATTTGCCCACCCCACCCTTGGGATTGGCAACAACGATGACCGGCATGGCGCGTCCTTTCTGTGTGTGTTCGTGTTCATGCGAAATTAACAGAACCGACCGGCCGACTCCATGCCGGGCGCCCATCACACGATCTTGCAGGCCTGCTCGAAACTCAGCCGCGGGCTGCGCGCAAACAACCCTGCCGGGTCGCCATAGCCGAGGTTGCACAGAAAGTTCACCTGGACCTCGGTGCCGGCGAAGAACGCGGCGTTGACCGCATCGGCGTCGAAGCCGCTCATCGGGCCGCAGTCCAGCCCCAGGGCGCGCGCGGCCAGGATGAAGTAGCCGCCTTGCAGGCTGGAATTGCGCATCGCCGTGGCGGCGATGACCTCGGGTTTGCCCGCAAACCAGTTGCGCGCATCGGGATTGTGTGGAAACAGCTCGGGCAGATGCTCGTAAAACGCCATGTCCATGCCGATGAGGGCGGTCACCGGCGCCTTGAGCGTCTTGTCGCGGTTGCCCTCGCTCATGCAGGGCGCCAGTTTCGCCTTGGCCGCCTGAGACTGCACGAACACGATGCGCGCCGGGGAACAGTTGGCCGAGGTCGGGCCCCATTTCATCAGGTCGTAGAGCTGGCGCAGCAGGTGCTCGGGCACGGGCTGATCCCGCCAGGCGTTGTGGGTGCGGGCTTCGTCGAAGAGTTGGTGCAGGGCGCTGGGGTCGATCATGGGCATGATGATTCTCGTGAACGTGAACGGACTGGAATGATCGCTCAAAACCGTTTTGTAAGCGCTTGCTAACCGCAGGGCCGCCCGCTGCGGGACAATATGCCCACCATGTTCAATCCCAGCAAGGACGAGGTTCGGCAGTTTTTCCTTTCCGCCTGGCAGCGGCATCGCGCGGGCGGCGTGCTCACCCCGCTGGAGATGATCGCCGCGGACTGGATGGAACAGCACCCCGAATACCACGCCGAACTCTCCGACCCGCACAGCACCGGCCGCGACTATGCGGTGGAGCAAGGGCGCACCAATCCCTTTTTGCACCTCTCGATGCATCTGTCGATCGCCGAGCAGGTCTCCATCGACCAGCCGCCGGGCATCCGTCAGGCCTTCGAGCTGCTGCGCAACAGGCTGGGCGAACACGAGGCGCACCACGCCATCATGGAATGCCTGGGCGAGATGCTCTGGACGGCGCAGCGCAGCGGTCTGCCGCCCGATGGCGCGGCGTATGTGGACTGCGTGCGGCGCCGCACCACACGGCGATAAAACTACCCTTCGATGGCTTCGAGCACGAGTTGCACCTGGGTGAGGCCCTGCCAGGTGTTGCTCTCCAGCCGGTAGGCGATGCGCGCCTCGTCGGGCAGAAAATCGGTGCGGCCCCAGGCCAGCAGATCGAACAGCGCATTGCCGGGCACGCCCTCGCTGTCGAGCAGACGCACCTTGGCCTTCAGATGGCGTTCGCCCAGCAGACGCTGCTGGCGCACCTGCACGCGGGCGCTGAACAGGGGCGCGGCAAAGCCCTGCCCCCACACCTGCGCGCCGAGCAGGGCTGCCATCTCGGGCAGCAGCCATTGCGCGGGCAGCGGCCCGTCGACCTCGATGCGGCGCTGCAACTGCGCCGGGGTCAGCCATTCGGCGGCCACCCGGGCAAACGCGGCGCGAAAGCGCTCGAAGCCCTCGTCAACCAGCGAGCAGCCCGCCGCCATCGCATGGCCGCCGAAGCGCAGCAGCAGACCGGGCTCGCGCTTGGAGACGAGATCGAGCGCGTCGCGCAGGTGAAACCCGGCGATCGACCGCCCCGAGCCGCGCAGCGTGCCGTCTTCGGCCGGGGCGAAGACGAAGGTCGGACGATGCTCGCGGTCTTTGATGCGCCCGGCGACGATGCCGATCACGCCTTCGTGCCAGTTGGGCGCGAACAGGCTGATGGCCGGCGCGCCGCCGTCTGCGCCCTGCCCCGCGCCGAGATCCAGTTCCTCCAGCATGGCCAACGCCTCGGCCTTGATGCCGTCTTCGATGCCGCGCCGCTCGCGATTGAGGGTGTCGAGCAATTGCGCGAGCTCCAGCGCGCGCGCCGGATCGTCGGTGGCGAGGCATTCGATGCCCACGGTCATGTCGGCCAGCCGCCCCGCGGCGTTGATGCGCGGCCCCAGCGCGAAGCCCAGATCGGCGCTGTTCACCCGCGCCGCCTCGCGCCCGGCCACCTGCAGCAGCGCCGCGATGCCGGGCTGGACGCGGCCCGCGCGGATGCGCTTGAGACCCTGCGCCACCAGCAGCCGGTTGTTGGCATCGAGCCGCACCACGTCGGCCACGGTGCCCAGCGCCACGAGGTCGAGCAGGGCGTCCAGCCGCGGCTGGCGCTCGGCGTCGAACGCGCCGCGTTGGCGCAGTTCGGAGCGCAGCGCCAGCAACACATAGAACATCACCCCCACGCCGGCGATGGATTTGCTCGGAAAGTCGCAACCCGGCTGATTCGGGTTGACGATGACCTCGGCCTCGGGCAGGGTGTCGCCCGGCAGATGATGATCGGTGACGATCACGCGGATGCCGTGCTCGCGCGCCCGTGCCACGCCTTCCACGCTGGCGATGCCGTTGTCCACGGTGATGATCCAGTCGGGCTTGCCGCCTTCGTGCTGCAAGGCCAGTTCCACCACCGCGGGCGACAGGCCGTAGCCGGTGGTGAAGCGATTGGGCACGAGGTAGGAGACTTTCGCGCCCATCGCCCGCAGGCCGCGCAGCCCCACGGCGCAGGCCGTGGCGCCATCGCAGTCGTAATCGGCGACGATGAGCAGCCGCTCGCCGCGCGCAATCGCATCGGCCAGCGTGCGCGCGGCGTCTTCCGCGCCCTTGAGCTGACTGGGCGGCAGCAGATGCGGCAAGGCCAGCTCCAGCTCGTCCGCCTCTTTCACCCCGCGTGCGGCGAACAACTGCGCCAGCAAAGGGTGCGTGCCGGCCTCTTGCAGCCGGTGCTGGGCGCGAGGATCGGCTTGTCGCAGAACGAATTGCATGGGGTCGTGTCGAGAATCAAAACGCTATTTGAACCCATGCCGCGCGGGTGAGCCGTCGCCCCTACACTGCTGAGGGTGTGAATGAATCCGGCGTGGCCGAGCAGCGCGCCCAAAGGGTTCCCATCAAGGCGCAAAGCACAGCCGTGCCCGTAGGCACGGCGCGCATTTGCAGCGCTGCAGGGGGACGCTTTGGGCGCGATGAGCGGTCATGGCGGATTTGTTCACACCCTCTCTGTCCATGCCGCGCGCAAAAATAGTCTCCGCTCTGCTGCCCACGGTGCTGCCGTGGATGATCACGCCACCGCTGCGTCCCTTGTTCGACTGGGGCTTGCGGCGCAGCCTGCGCGCGCCGCGCGTGGCGCACACGCGCAGTCCGACGGACTTCGGCCTGGAACATGCCACGGTGCGCATCCCCACCGCCCGCGGCAAGACGCTGCACGCCTGGCATCTGCCCGCGCCGCCGAGCTCACCCCAGACCGCGCCGCGGCCCTCGCCCGCCCTGGTCATCGTGCACGGCTGGGGCGGCAATGCCGATCTCATGCTGCCGCTGGCCCCGGCGCTGCATGCCGCAGGGCTGGCGCTGCTGTTCATCGACACCCGCTGCCACGGCGCCAGCGATGACGAGCCCTTCACCTCATTGCCGCGCTTCGCCGAAGACACGGTGCATGCGGCGGACTGGCTGGCCGCCCAACCCGGCATCGACCCGCAGCGCATCGCCCTGCTCGGCCACTCGGTCGGCGCGGGCGCGGTGCTGCTGGCGGCCACCTGGCGGCCGCAGATCGCCGCCGTCGTCAGCCTGGCCGCCTTCGCCCATCCCGCCGACATGATGCGGCGCTGGATGGTCGAACAAGCCCTGCCCGATGCCGCCATCGGCCCCTACATCCTCGACTATGTGCAGCGCACCATCGGCTATCGCTTCGACGCCATCGCCCCGATCCACACCCTGCCGCAACTGCGCTGCCCCGTGCTGCTGATGCACGGCGAACACGACACCGTGGTGCCGGTGGAAGACGCCCGCCGTCTTCTGGCCGCAGCCGCAACGAACGCCCCCGTGCAACTGCACATCGGCCCCGGCGGGCATGATTCGATGGATGCCTTTCTGCAGGAAATGCCGCGGGTCGTGGGGTTTCTGTCCCAGGCGCTCTTGTCGCAGATGTAAACGTCAGCCAAGCCGCCCGATGCGGCGCAGCAATTCGGCTCCGGCTGCGTCGAGCGTGGTGTCGTTCACCACGCTGATGTCCACTTCATGCGGCGCGAGCGCGAGCTGGCGCGCGCGTTGCAGCCGCGCGGCGATGGCCTCGGGCGTTTCGCGTCCGCGTTCTTGCAGGCGCTGGGCGAGCACTTCGGCAGAAGCCACGATCTGCGCCACGATCAACTCGGGAAACCGCCTGCGCGCCTGTTCCAGCCAGCCGCGCGAGCCGTTGACCAGCACCGTGCCGCCTTCCCGCAAGGGCGCCAGTTCGGCGTGGCGCACGCCGTAATCGAGGCCGTTGGCCGACCAGTGCATGGCGAACGCGCCTGCATCGCGCAGCGCGGCGAATTGCTGCGGGGTGAGCGCCTCGTGCGCTTCGCTCGCCTCATGCCCGGGGCGGGAAATGCTGCGGCGCGCCAGATGCAGCCTGTCCTGCGGCTCGGCGTGCTGCATCAGCCAGGCGAGCACGCTGTCCTTGCCGGCGCCGGAAGGTCCGATGACATAGATCAGGCGCCCCGCACTCATCGCAGCGGCGCCCGTGCGATGAGGCGAAAATCCGCCCCCTTGTCCGGTTCGAGCAGCAGGGAGAGGGCGTCGAGGGTCAGCGGCTGCGGCAGGTCGTCGAACTGCGCATGCGCCATCGCTTCGACTTCGGTCTGCTGTGCAGCGCTCAGATCGCCGAGGTCTCCGGTCAGGGTCATGTGGAAGCGAAAGCGGTGCATCACATGCGGATAACCCCAGCGACGCAGCAGGGCCTGCTGCTCTTCATCGAGCCGCCCTTGTTTGACGCGCGCGGCGATGTCGGCTTCGTCCAGCGGGGCGGCGAAGTCATGCAGTTCGACGACGCAGCGCTGGGCCAGCGCCTGCAGCTCGGCGCTGGGCTGTTGCGGAACCAGCGCCAGAAAATTCCCCATGCGCTGCACCGCCAGCGCGGGCAGGTCGAACCGCGAAATCTGCGCCGCCAGCGACAGCAAGGCGTCGAGGAGCTCGGCCTCGGTGCGGCCCGCCGCCAGACGAAAAGGCGCCTTGAGGGTGGCATGCCAGCCATAGCGGCGCGGCGCGCGGGTGATGGCCGCAAAGGCTGAACCGCTGAATCCTTGCAGCAAATCCGGCATCTGTGCAGAGCCGCCGTCGTACCCCCGCCCCAGCCAGCGCGCGCCGGCCTGCGCCCATACGGAACCCGGAAGGGGGGTGAAATACACCGCGTAGCGTGCCGCTTCGGGCCTGTCAACGCCATTTCTGCACCCGCGCCGGGGGTCTGGGCGGAGGCAATGCGAGGCGCAGGCCGCGCCGTGGTGGTCTCCACCACAAGCGGACTGCAACGTGGCAGTGCGCCGCCCAGACCCCCGGCCCGAAGGGTTGCCCCCAGACGGGGCGCCTGCAGCGTTGTCGGCCACAGGCAAGGCGTCCAGCCTTGCCTGTGGCCTCCGCCTTGCATCCCTCCCCGTCTGGGGGCAACGCGGGTGCAGAAATGGCGTTGACAGGCCCTCATTCATCGTGAGACACCTTGAGGGTGACGCGGTCGCCGGCGAACCAGGCCCTCGCGTATTCGATGGGCACGCCCTGCAGATCGACGTTGACACTTTGCACCTGCAGCACCGGCCGCTGCGCGGGCTGGCGCAGAAACTGTGCGACCAGCGCATCGGGCAGGATGGCGGTGATGCGGCTCTCGCGCCGCTGGTAGTCGGCCACGCCGCGCATGGCAAAAGCCTGGGTGATCGAGCCGGTCTGCGCCACCCCTTCGGCCAGTCCCGTAAAGCGCGGCAGCGGAAACCAGCGCTGGCTGAAATGCACGGGGCGATCGTCGGCCAGGCCGAGCACGTCGATCTGCAGCACGCGGCTGCGCGGCGGCAACTGCAGCGCGCGCGTGATTTCGGCGTTGGCGCGCAGATGCAGCCATCTCACCACCTGCAGTTCTCCCTGCATGCCGGCGGCCCGCATGTTCTCGCTGTGGCGCGTGCGCCGCCCGAGCGCCATATCCACGGCAAAGTCTTCCACATAGGTGCCGCTGCCCTGCACCATGCGCACCAGGCCCTGCGCGGCCAGGCTGGACAGGGCGCGACGCACCGTATGCCGGTTGGCGCCGAAGCGCTGCGCCAGACTGTGTTCGGTCGGCAGCCGCGTGCCGGGCGGATGCTCGCCTCGGGCGATGTCCTGTGTGAGCCGCTCGGCAATGGAAGACCACAGGCTTTCGCGTTCGATCTGCGGCGGATCTTTGTCTACGGTAGGCATGAAGGGAATTGTCACAAGAAAGTCATGCAGGGCGATTACGCTTCACCACATCAATTTGTCTAGACAACTTTGAGGCTAGCACACGGATGTTGCACTTTCATGGCATGTCTTCTTCCCCGGCGACTGCTGCGCGCCAGCGCTGGATGGCGCTGCTCGCCCGCGCGCCGCTCGATCTGCTGGAGCCCGCGCTGGCGCCGCTGTGCGGCGCGCAGCCACAATGGCTGCGCGCACCGGAAACCGGGCTGGTGATGCTGCGCGCCCGCGCTGGCGGCACGGGTGCGCGCTTCAATCTGGGCGAGGCCTCGGTCACACGCTGCGCGCTGCGCCCCGACCCCGCCGTCGTCGCCTGCGAGTCCGTGGGGGTGGCGTATGTGCTGGGTCGCAATCAACGCCACGCCGAACTCGCCGCCACCGCCGACGCCCTGCTGCAAGACCCGGCCTGCCAGTCCAGGGTGCCTGCCGATCTGCTCGACCACATCGAAGCCAGCCTGATCGAAGCCCGCCTTGCCCGCATCGCCCGCGCGCAGACGACCAAGGTGGAGTTTTTCACCCTGGCGCGCGAAGGCCGGAGCGCCGACAGCGAGGAGGGCGAAGCATGAACCCCGGCCGCATGAATCCCGGTCATTTCTCCGACATGACCGCCCTCGCCCCCGGCCTGGCCGACCCGGTGCACGACAGTCAGGCGGTGTTTCGCGCCGTGCTCGACGCCTTCGCCCGCCCCGGTCGCATTCAGACCGTGCGCTGCAGCGCCCGCCTGCCCGTCGCGCAGGCTGCGCCCGCGGCGCTCAACATCCTGCTGGCCCTGCTCGACCAGGACTGCACCCTGTGGCTCGCGCCCGTGTTGCGGCAGGAGGCCGTCATCGCCAATCTGCGCTTTCACACCGGCTGCCGGATCGTGGAAGATGCCGCGCAGGCGCAGTTCGTCTGGGCCGCCAGCGGCGCCGAATTGCCCGCTCTTTCCACCCTGGCCTGCGGCAGCGAGTACGAACCGGAATTCGGTGCGACCTGTCTGGTGCAGGTCGAAGCCTTCACCCACACCTCCGGCTGGATGCTGCACGGCCCCGGCATCGCCGACACGCAGACGCTGCAGGTTGAGGGCCTGCCCGCCGACTTCGCCGCGCAATGGGCCGAGAACCATGCCCGCTTTCCGCGCGGCATCGACCTGCTGCTGTGCGCTGGCGAGCAGATCGCCGGTCTGCCGCGCACCTCCCGCATCGAGAGCTAAAGCCATGTACGTTGCCGTCAAGGGCGGTGAAACCGCCATACTCAACAGCTACAAACTGCTGGCCGAAGAACGCCGCGGCGACCCAGCCGTGCCCGAGCTCAGCCTGGCGCAAATCCGCCAGCAACTGCGCCTGGCCGTGGCCCGGGTGATGACCGAGGGCTCGCTCTACGACCCCGATCTGGCCGCGCTGGCCATCAAGCAGGCCGCGGGCGATGTGGTGGAGGCGATCTTTCTGCTGCGTGCGCACCGCACCACCCTGCCGCGACTGGGCTACAGCCTGCCGCTGGACACGGCGGACATGACGGTGTTGCGCCGCATCTCCGCCACCTTCAAGGACCTGCCCGGCGGCCAGATTCTGGGGCCGACCTACGACTATACCCAGCGCCTGCTCGACTTCGATCTGGCCAGAACAGACGGCGCTGCCGCCAGCGGCCCGGCGCAGGCCGCAGCGTCGCCTGGCGGTCAAGACGACACGCCGCAGGAGCCTGTCGCCAGCGTGGTCGATCTGCTCGACCAGGAAGGCCTGGTGGAAACCCACCCCATCCCCGAAGGCGACCCCGAGCCGCACGACCTCACGCGCGAGCCATTGCGCTTCCCCGCCGACCGCGCCACGCGGCTGCAGAATCTGGCGCGCGGCGACGAGGGTTTTCTGCTGGGCATGGGCTATTCCACCCAGCGCGGCTACAGCCACAGCCATCCCTTTGTCGGCGAAATCCGCTATGGCCTGGTCGACGTGGTGCTCGAACCCGAGGAACTCGGTTTTGCGCTGTCCATCGGCGAGATCGAAGTCACCGAATGCCAGATGGTCAACCAGTTCGCCGGCAGCAAGACCGAGCCGCCGCAGTTCACCCGCGGCTATGGCCTGGCCTTCGGTCACGCCGAGCGCAAGGCCATGGCGATGAGCCTGGTCGATCGCGCGCTGCGCGCCGAAGAGCTGGGCGAAGCCGTGCAGTCGCCCGCGCAGAGGGAGGAATTCGTGCTCTCGCACAGCGACAACCTCGAAGCCTCGGGCTTCGTGCAACACCTCAAGCTGCCGCATTACGTCGATTTCCAGTCCGAGCTCGATCTGGTGCGCCGGATGCGCGCGGCACAGTCGCAGCCCAACCCGGAGGAAGACGCGCCATGACGCATTCCACGACCGTCGAAAACGACCCGCCGATCCACTTCGCCTATCTCGACGAACGCACCAAGCGCATGATCCGCCGCGCCCTGCTCAAGGCGGTGTGCATCCCCGGCTATCAGGTGGCCTTCGGCTCGCGCGAAATGCCCCTGCCCTATGGCTGGGGCACCGGCGGCATTCAGGTCACGGCCTCGGTACTCGGCGCGCACGATGTGCTCAAGGTCATCGACCAGGGCTCGGACGACACGGTGAATGCGGTCAACATTCGCCGCTTCTTCCAGCGCACCGCGGGCGTGGAGGTCACCACCGACACGGCACGGGCCACCCTCATCCAGACCCGCCACCGCATTCCCGAAACCCCGCTGCGAGAAGGGCAGATCATGGTCTATCAGGTGCCCGTGCCCGAGCCGATGCAGCGCCTGGAGCCGCGCGAGGCCGAAACCCGCAAGATGCACGGCCTGGCCGAATACGGACTGATGCACGTCAAGCTGTTCGAGGACATCTCGCGCTACGGCCACATCGCCACCACTTACGACTATCCCGTGCTGGTGAACGGCCGCTTTGTGATGGCGCCTTCGCCCATCCCCAAGTTCGACAACCCCAAACTGCACAGGAGCCCGGCGCTGCATCTGTTCGGCGCGGGCCGCGAAAAGCGCCTCTACGCCGTGCCGCCATACACCTCGGTCGAAAGCCTGGCGTTCGAAGACCATCCCTTCACCGTGCCGCGCTGGTCGCAGCCCTGCGCGCTGTGCGGCGCCACCGACAGCTATCTCGACGAAATCATCACCGACGACCAAGGCGGGCGGATGTTCGTCTGCTCCGACACGCACTATTGCGCCAGTCGCCAGGCCGCGCAGCAGAGCCAAGCAGAGGAGACACGCCATGTCCCGCGCTGAAACGCAAATCCCCGGCACGACAGGTCCGCTGCTGCGGGTGCAGCATCTGCAGCGCCGCTTCGGCGCCCTGCGCGCGGTCGATGACGTGTCTTTCGATCTCTGGCCCGGCGAGGTGCTGGCCATCGTCGGCGAATCCGGCTCGGGCAAAAGCACCCTGCTGCACGCCCTGGCAGGCCATGCGCCGCCCGATGCCGGGCGCGTGCTGTTCAACCGCCGCGAACAGGGTTTAAGCGATCTTTACGCCCTGCCCGAAGGCGAGCGCCGCGCGCTGGCGCGCACCGATCTGGGCTTCGTGCACCAGCGCGCCGCCGACGGCCTGCGCATGAACGTCTCGGCCGGCGCCAACGTGGCCGAGCGGCTCATGGCGCTGGGCCAGCGCAACTATGCCGAGCTGCGGCGTCAGGCGCTGCTGTGGCTGGAGCGGGTGGAAATCGATCCGACGCGCATCGACGACACGCCCGACACCTTCTCCGGCGGCATGCAGCAGCGGCTGCAGATCGCGCGCAACCTCATCACCCTGCCCCGGCTGATGTTCCTCGACGAGCCCACGTCCGGGCTGGACGTCTCGGTGCAGGCGCGGCTGCTCGACCTGCTGCGCCACCTCACCCGTCAGCTCGGGCTCGCGGCCATTCTGGTCACGCACGACCTCGCCGTGGCGCGGCTGCTGGCGCACCGAACGCTGGTCATGCGGCGCGGGCAGGTCGTCGAATCCGGCCTGACCGACCAGGTGCTCGACGACCCCGAACACGCCTACACCCAACTTCTCGTCTCCTCCGTCCTGACGCCATGACCCTGCCCATTCTGCACATCGAAGGCCTGAGCAAACGCTTCGTGCTGCATCAACAACACGGCGCCGTGATCGACGTGCTCCAGCACGTCGATCTGCAGGTTTATCCCGGCGAATGCGTGGTGCTCGATGGACCTTCGGGCATGGGCAAGAGCACCCTGCTCAAGCTCATTTACGGCAATTACCGCGCGCATGGAGGCCGGGTGTGGCTGCATCCCGGCACGCCTGAGGCCATCGACCTCGCCCAGGCGTCGCCGCGCGAACTGCTCGCGCTGCGCCACCAGACCATCGGCTATGTCAGCCAGTTCCTGCGCGTCATTCCGCGCGTGTCTGCCCTCGATGTGGTGGCCGAGTCTCTTCTCGAAGGCAGGGTGCCCGACGAAGCCGCCGTGCAGTCCGCGCGCGAGCAAGCCGGGCGCTGGCTCAAGCGCCTGCGCATTCCCGAACCGCTCTGGGCCCTGCCCCCGGCGACGTTTTCCGGCGGCGAGCAGCAGCGCGTCAACATCGCGCGCAGCCTGATCAAGCCGCGCGCCCTGCTGCTGCTCGACGAACCCACCGCCTCGCTCGACGCCGCCAACACCCAGACCGTGATCGAGCTCGTCGCCGAGGCGCGCGCGCGCGGCGCGGCCATCGTCGGCGTGTTCCACGACCCCGCCGTGGCCGCCGCCGTGGCGACTCGCCGCATGGCCATGCAAGCCTTCCGGAGCGCCGCATGAACCGCCTGCTGCTGACCAATGCCCACCTCGTCACCCGCGACGACATCGCTCTGGGCAGCCTCTACGCCGAGGACGGCCTGATCCGCGGCATCGACACCGAACCGGCCGCGTCGCCGCAGGCCATCGATCTGGGCGGCGATCTGCTCATTGCCGGCCTCATCGAACTGCATACCGACAACCTGGAGCGCCATCTCATGCCGCGCCCCGGCGTGCACTGGGCGCTGCTGCCGGCGCTGCTGGCGCACGATGCCGAAATCGCCGCAGCGGGCATCACCACCGTGCTCGACGCCATCGGCGTGGGCGAGGCCGACACCGACAGCCTGCGCGGCCAGGACTGGAACCCGCTGCTGTCCTGCCTGAGCGATTGCCGCGCGCGCGGCGTGCTGCGCGCCGACCATCTGCTGCATGTGCGCTGCGAACTGCCCGCGCCCAACACCATCGGCCTGTTCACCCCGTTTCACAATCACCCGCTGCTCAAGCTGATCTCGCTGATGGATCACACCCCCGGTCAGCGGCAATGGGAAAACATCGACCACGCCCGCATCTACTACACCGGCAAGAAGGGCTGGAGCGAAACCAAGTTCCAGGCCAAGGTAGCGCAGGCCTCCGAACTGCAAGACCGCTACGCCCGGCCGCACCGCGCCTACTTCGTCGACTATGCCAAGGCCCACGGCATCACCCTGGCGAGCCACGACGACACCACCCCCGACCACGTCGCGCAGGCCTGCGACGAAGGGGTGCGCATTTCCGAATTTCCCACCACCGTCGCTGCCGCGCAGGCGGCGCGCGACATGGGCCTGTCCACCGTGATGGGCGGGCCCAATGTGGTGCGCGGCGGCTCGCATTCGGGCAATGTCGCGGCGGCCGAACTCGCGCGACTGGGGCTGCTCGACATCCTGTCGTCGGATTACGTCCCCGGCAGCCTGCTCAGCGCCGTGTTCACGCTGCACCGGCAGCAGGGCATCGCCCTGCCGCAGGCCGTGGGCATGGTGACGCATCAGCCCGCCACTGCACTGAACCTGAACGACCGCGGCCAAATCGCGCCGGGCTTGCGCGCCGACCTGGTGCAGGTTCATCCCATCACACTGCACGACGGCTCGGTGCACCCGGTAGTGCGTGCGGTGTGGCGCGAAGGGCGGCGCGTGCTCTGAAGCGCAAGGCGGCTGCGCGACGATTTGCCGCAGGTGTAACAAAAAATTCCAAAAAGCGTCAAACCCGCGTCATACAAGGGCTTCAGACTGCCGACTTGTATAGACAAATTTTCTCCGCCATGTCCGCCGCCATGTCTGTCTCCATCCCCGCCTCCGCCCCTCACGCCATCCGCGTCACCCGGTTGAACAAGCATTTCGCCAACGGCCGCCACGCCCTGTGCGACATCGATCTGCAGATCGACCAGGGCGAAATGGTCGCCCTCATCGGCGCCTCGGGATCGGGCAAGTCCACCCTGATGCGTCATCTGGCCGGCCTGATCGCGGCCGACAGGAATTCCGCCTCGGAAATCCACATCAACGGCAACACGGTGCAAAGCCGCGGACGCATCGCCCGCGACGTGCGCCGCGTGCGCGCCGGGGTGGGCATGGTGTTTCAGCAGTTCAACCTGGTCGGGCGCCTGCCGGTGCTCACCAATGTACTGGTCGGGCAGTTGCACCGCACCCACTGGCTGCGCAGCCTGACCGGCTGGTTCACCCGCGAGGAGCGCGCGCACGCCATCCAGGCACTGGCTCGCGTGGGCATCGCGCAGCAGGCGCATCAGCGCGCCTCCACCCTGTCGGGCGGCCAGCAGCAGCGCGCCGCCATCGCCCGCACCCTGGTGCAGCAGGCGCGAGTCGTTCTCGCGGACGAGCCCATCGCCTCGCTCGACCCGGAATCCTCACGCCGCGTGATGGAAATCCTCACCCGCATCAACCGCGAAGACGGCGTCACCGTGCTGGTCTCGCTGCATCAGGTCGAAATGGCGCTGCGCTATTGCCCGCGCACCATCGCCCTCAGCGCCGGCCGCGTGGTGTACGACGGCCCCTCGGCCGCGCTGACTCCCGAACTGCTGCGCGCGCTCTACGGCACGCAGACCGACGAGTTTTCCGGGCTGGAAATCGGCGAAGACGCACAACGCCGGGATTCGGCCACCCCAGAGCTGGCCATGGCGCAGGCCGCCTGAGCCGGCCGCTCATTTGTTTTTCAACCCCAGGGAGTTTCATCATGCTAAAAAAAGTCCTCATCTCCGCTGTTTGCGCTTTCGGCTTGACCACCGCAGCACAGGCCACCACCCTCAACTTCGGCATCATTTCCACCGAATCGAGCACCAACCTGAAGAAGGATTGGGAGCCGGTGCTGGCGGAAATGGCCAGGCAGACCGGCTATGAAGTCAAGCCCTTCTTCGCCCCCGACTACGCCGGGGTGATCGAAGGCATGCGCTTCAACAAGGTGCAGGTGGCCTGGTTCGGCAACAAGTCGGCGATGGAAGCAGTCGACCGCGCCGATGGCGAAATCTTCGCCCAGACCATCGCCGCCGATGGCTCCGCAGGCTATTACTCGCTGCTCATCGTCAACAAGAAGAGCCCGATCAACACCCTCGACGACATGCTCAAGGAGGGCAAGTCGCTGAGCTTCAGCATCGGCGATCCCAACTCGACTTCGGGCTTCCTCGTTCCCACTTACTACGTCTTCGCCAAGAACCACATCGACCCGAAGACCTTTTTCAAGGTCACGCGCAGCGCCAACCATGAGTCCAACGCCATGGCCGTGGCCAACGGGCAGGTGGATGTGGCGACCAACAACACCGAAAGCCTGGACCGCCTCAAGCTGGTCCATCCCGCCGAGTTCGACAAGATCAAGGTGATCTGGAAGTCGCCGCTGATTCCTTCCGACCCGCTGGTGTATCGCAAGGATCTGCCGCAGGCCGAGAAGACCAAGATCGCCGATTTTTTCTACAACTACGGCAAAACGCCTGAGCAGAAGGCCGCGCTCAAGCGTCTGGGTCTGGCGGGCTTCAAGCCCTCGACCAACGCCCAGCTCGTGCCGATTCGTGAAATCAGCCTGTTCACCAAGCGCACCAAGATCGAGGCCAACGCCCAGTTGAGCGCCGAAGAGAAAAAATCGCAGATCGCCAAGATCGATGAACAGCTCGCCGCGCTGAAGAAATAAGCCGTTGTCCGCCCAGCCGGGCGGTCGGCCCATCGTCCGCCCGGCTTTTCCTTTTCACCATACCCGCTTTTGCCGCCATGACCGAACCCTCTCATGCCGCTTCGCTGCCCGCCGACCTCGCCCCGCGCGGTCTGCAGCGCTGGGGCAATCTGATCGGCTGGGGCCTGATCCTCGCCATCCTCGCCGCCTCCTGGCAGGGCGCCGACATCCGCCCGCTCGATCTGCTGCGCGATTCGGGCAATATGGTCCAGTTCGCCGAAGGTTTTTTTCCGCCCGATTTCACCGATTGGCGCATCTATGTGCAGGAGATGATCGTCACCCTCCAGATCGCCGTTTGGGGGACTGCGCTGGCCGTGCTGTGCTCGGTTCCGCTGGGCTTGCTGTCGGCATCGAATATCGTGCCCGCCTGGGTGTATCAGCCAGTGCGGCGTCTGATGGATGCGTTTCGCGCCATCAATGAAATGGTGTTTGCCATGCTGTTCGTCGTGGCCGTCGGCCTGGGGCCGTTCGCCGGGGTGCTGGCCTTGTGGGTGCACACCACCGGCACGCTGTCCAAGCTGTTCTCCGAGGCGGTCGAGGCCGTCGATCCGCAGCCCATCGAAGGCATCCGCTCCACCGGCGCTTCGGCGCTGCATGAAGTGATCTACGGGGTCATCCCGCAAGTGCTGCCGCTGTGGATTTCCTACACCCTGTACCGCTTCGAGGCCAATGTGCGCTCGGCTTCCGTCGTTGGCATGGTCGGCGCGGGCGGCATCGGCGTGATCCTGTGGGAAATTGTCCGCGCCTTCCAGTACAGCCAGACCGCAGCGGTGCTGCTCATCATCATCGTCACGGTCAGCGTGATCGATCTGATTTCTGCGCAAATCCGCAAACGCTATTTCTGAACACCATGCAACGCATCGACTGCGGCACCCCCGCCGATCCCTGGTCAGCCGGTCGGCGGCTGAGCCAGGCGCCCGAGATCGACCCCACGTCCTGGGTGCGCGGCTGCGATTTTGGCGACTACACCTACCTCGGCCCGCGCAGCAGCATGATCGACAGCACGCTGGGCGACTACAGCTATGCGATGGGAGACAACCAGATCGCCCATGCGCACATCGGCAGGTTCTGCAACATTGCCACGGGGGTGCGCATCAATCCGGGCAACCACCCCACCTGGCGCGCGGCGCAGCATCACTTCACCTATCGCAGCGCCTCGCATGGCTTCGACGCCGCAGACGACGCCGCGTTTTTCGACTGGCGCAAACAACACCCGGTACACATCGGCGCCGATGTCTGGATCGGACACGGCGCGACCGTGATGCCCGGTGTGCGCATCGGCGATGGCGCCGCCATCGGCAGCGGCGCCGTGGTCACCAAGGACGTGCCACCCTACGCCATCGTCGTGGGCGTTCCGGCGCGGGTGCTGCGCTACCGCTGCGACCCTGGGCTTGCACTGGCCATGCGCCGCATCGCCTGGTGGAACTGGAGCCGCGAGCAGCTCAACGCCGCGCTTCCCGATTTTCGCTCGCTCGATCTGGCCGCCTTCGTTGCAAAGTACGCCGTAACCGACTGACTTACCGACTCGCTGCACGACGCCAGGCTAAGCCTCGATTTCCGGCCGTCCCCAGTAATATCCCTGTCCCCAATCCACCCCGAGGCGGCGCATGGCCTCGGCGGTGGCTTCATCTTCGATGCCTTCGGCGATGGTCAGCATGCCCAGCTCGTGCGCCATGTTGTTGATCGAGCGCACCATGGCCTGCGCGCGTGCGCTGTGCGCGGCTTCGCGCACCAGTTCGGCCTCGATCTTGAGATAGCTCACCGGCAGCTTGAGCACATAGAGATAGGACGAATAGCCGCTGCCGAAATCGTCCACGGCCAATTGAAAGCCGAAGTCGATCAGCGGCTGCACCAGCAGCCGCACCGCTTCGGCGTCGCCGATGAGCTGGCGTTCGGTGATTTCGATCACCATCGGCTTGGGCTTGCCGGTCAGATCGACCCCGCAGTTGTTGCAATAGTGCCGGGCGCGTTCGAGCAGGGTCTGCACATCCTCCGGGCGGCTGAGAAAGTCGGCCGAGCAATTGATCATGTACTTCATCGGCTCGCCGTTTGGCTCCATGCGCAGCGAGCAGCGCGACATCACCTGCCTGGATACGCGCGCATCGATGCGATGCTCCAGGCGCAGGCGGTTGGCCACGTCGATGAACTGCCCGGCGGGCACCACCTCGCCGTCTTCGCGCACCAGACGCGCCAGCGCTTCATAGCCCATGACCCGGTCGTCGGCCAGCGACACCAGCGACTGATAGGCCACGCGGATGCGGTCGTCCTCGATGGCCTGCTTGAGCGTGAAGCCGCGCAGATAGTCCTGTGCCGATTGACCCTCGAACTGCTTGACCCGGTTGCGACCGCCGGCCTTGGCGTTGTAGAGCGCGGCGTCGCACTGCCCCAGCAGTTCGGCGGAGCCGAGCGGGCTGCCGGATTCCCAGGCCGAAACGCCGAAACTCGCCGTCAGCCGCAATTCCGAGCCGCCCACGGACATGCGGGTGTGCGAGATCAGATCACGCAGCTTTTCCGCCGCGGCGTGCGCGGTTTCGATGGACGAATCGGGCAGCAGCACCAGAAACTCCTCTCCTCCCCAGCGCGCCACCTGGTCTTCCTTGCGCACCCGGGTCTGCAGCAGATGGGCGATCTGCTGCAGCACGGCGTCGCCCGCGGCATGGCCGAAACCGTCGTTGATGAGCTTGAAGTGATCGAGGTCGAACAGCACCAGCGCGTAGCCGATGCCGTGCTGCTGCGCGTTGTCGTGGGCGCGCTGCAGGTATTCGCCCATGCCGCGGCGGTTGAGCAGTCCGGTGAGGCTGTCCTGATTGGCCAGGCGGTACATGATGTCGGCGCGGTCGCGCAGTTGCGCGCTCTCGCGCTCGGTCAGCCGCAGCACCAGCCTATAGGTCAGGGTCAGCAGGGCCAGCCACAGCGCCAATATGGTCAGCGCGGGCCAGTACGCGCGCCAGAAATCGCGCCAGAGCAAGGCGCGCGGCACGGTCATGTTCACCAGCACGTCGTAGCGCGGCAGCCGCACCCAGGCGCCCAGACGGGGCAGGTCGTCCGCATCGACCCGGCCGTCGAATTGGCCCGACAGCGCCTGCGGCCTGGCCTGCGCAGCCCTGGCCAGTTCGCCCTGACGCTTGGAGCCGTAGAAGCGCTGCAGGTCGTCCGCCTCGGGTGCGGGCCAGCGCGCCAGCAGATAGCCGTCGGCGCGCATCAGCGCAATCGACATGCCGGGCATGGCGTACTCTGCCGCGGCCACCGAGCGGCGCCAGCGATCGAGAAAATCGTTGAGCTCGACCGGCACGGCGATCAGCAGCACAGGCTGCCCTTGGGCGTCCTTCGCCATCAGCCGCAGCGGAATCACCCAGCGGTGCAGCATGGGGCCGTAGACGGCCTTGCCCACCTCCAGGCCTTGCATGTGCGCCGCCTGCTCGATGCCGGGCCAGATATCGGGCATGGCGCGGAAGTTGGGCAGGTTCTGCACCCCGGTCATCGTGGTGGCGAACACCTGCCCGTCGGGTCGCGACAGGTTGATCGCCAACGCCTGATCGTGGCCCAGCAGGGCTCGATAGCGCTGCAGCAGGGGCGTGAGCTGCTCGGGTCTGCCCAGCAGCTCCGGGCGGAACAGCAGATCACCCGCCAGCGCCGACATGATCGACTCGTAGCGCTGGAGGTAGGCCGTGGTCGCATCCGCGAGAAAGGCGGTTTCCACTCTCAGGGAACTGCGCAGCGTTTCGTCCTGGCGCTGCCAGTTGATCCACGCCAGCCAGAGGCCAAAGCCCATCGTCAGCACGACCAGTCCCCAATAGCCACGCCTGAGCCGACGATGCATGGGTGACCGGCCTGGCGGCGTCGGCACGGGAGCAGGCGAAAACTGGGACGTCGAGTCGGGCATGCAGCAGAAAGAAGTGTGGGGCCGAAAGCTGCCGCAGCCTCAGGCTTCGGTGCTCCTCCTTTGATTTGTTGCGGAGTGTATATGTGTCGCTGCCACAATAACCTTGAGCATTAGTTCACACTTTTGACACCTTTACGCCTACCCCCGAATGGCGTGTGACGTCCACAGCGGTCGGACGCCCTCACATACCGACATAATTCGGCCCGCCGCCGCCTTCGGGCGCGACCCAGACGATGTTCTGCGTCGGGTCCTTGATATCGCAGGTCTTGCAGTGCACGCAGTTCTGCGCGTTGATCTGCAGCCGGTCGCCGCCGTCCGAGCCCTTGACGAATTCGTATACCGCAGCCGGGCAGTAGCGTGCTTCCGGCCCGGCATAGGTCTTGAGGTTGATCTGCACCGGCACCGACACATCCTTGAGGGTGAGATGCGGCGGCTGGTTTTCCTCGTGATTCGTATTGCTCAGGTAGACCGAACTCAGCCGGTCGAAAGTGAGCACGCCGTCGGGCTTGGGATAGTCGATGCGCGGGCAATCCGCTGCGGGCTTGAGCGTGGCGTGATCGGGCACATGGTGATGCACCGTCCACGGCGGCGAGTGGATGCCGATGCGCGGCAGAAACCAGCGCTCCACGCCGGTCATCAGCGTGCCGACCAGTCGGCCCTTCTTGAACCATTGCTTGAAATTGCGCGCGGTCTTGAGTTCGGTGTGCAGCCACGACTGCTCGAACGCCTGGGGGTAAGCGCCGAGTTCGTCCTGCGCCCGACCGGCGGCCAGGGCATCGGCGATGGCCTGCGCCGCGAGCATGCCGGTCTTGATCGCCGCATGACTGCCCTTGATGCGCGAGGCGTCGAGAAACCCCGCCTCGCACCCCACCAGACAGCCGCCGGGAAACACCAGCTTGGGCAGCGACAACAGCCCGCCCGCCGTGATGGCGCGCGCGCCGTAGCCCAGCCGCCTGGCGCCATCGAACAGGCCGCGAATCGCCGGATGGGTCTTGAGCCGCTGGAACTCCTCGAACGGGCTCATCCATGGGTTGGTGTAGTCCAGCCCGACGACGAAGCCGATCGCCACCTTGCGGTCTTCGAGGTGGTAGAGAAATCCACCACCATAGGTCTTGGCGTCTAGCGGCCAGCCGGCGGTGTGCAGCACCAGCCCGGGCTGATGCTTGTCGGCGGCGACCTCCCAGATTTCCTTCAGGCCGATGCCGTAGCTCTGCGGATCGCGCCCGGCGTCGAGCGCGTATTTGGCAATCAATTCGCGGCCCAACTGCCCGCGCGAACCCTCGGCGAACACGGTGTACTTGGCCCGCAGTTCCATGCCCAGCGCGAAGTGATCGGTCGGCTCGCCGTCCTTGCCCAGGCCCTGGTTGCCCGTGGCCACGCCGCGCACCCGGCCCTGCTCGTCATACAGCACCTCGGCCGCGGCGAAGCCGGGGAAAATCTCCACCCCCAACGCTTCAGCCTGCTGCGCCATCCAGCGCACCAGATTGCCCAGGCTGATGACGTAATTGCCATGATTCTTGAAACAGTCGGGCAAGAATGCCGCGGGCGTAGCCCTGGCGTTGGCGTCGTTCATGAGAAAACGCAGGGCCGCCCCAAGTTTCCTTGTCCACCTCGCGGCTTGCAAGCCGCTCGGATTCGGCTCCGTCCAGGCTGCCGCAGGGCAGTCTGGAGCCGCGGGCCTCATCCCCCTCGGGGGGCGGGTCGGCGAGCCGACCCTGGGGGCACTCAGAAACAAAAACTGATCCGCAGTGACCGGCTGATTCAGCGGCGCGCCCATCGCCTTCCAGTCCGGGAAGAGTTCGGTGAGCGCGCCGGGGTCGATGATGGCCCCGGACAGAATGTGCGCCCCCGGCTCCGAGCCTTTTTCCAGCACGCAGACCGAAATCTCGCGCCCGGCCTGCTGCGCCAGTTGCTTGAGATGGATGGACGTGGCCAGGCCGCCCGGGCCGGCGCCGACGACGACGACGTCGTAATCCATGGCCTCGCGCGGGCCGAATTTTTCCAAGAGTTGATGCGGGGTCATCGCGGTCTCCACGGTCTGTCTGCTTTGGTCGACATTCTAAGCATGGCCGACGCAAAAAAGAACGGTCGTTCGTTTTCCGCTCAGTCCGGCTTCAGACAGCGTAATGGAGTACCGCGAAAAAATGACAAACGGTTCCGGCGAGCACGAACAGATGCCAGACGAAGTGCGCGTAGCGCCAGCGCGCGTCGAACACGAAAAACACCACGCCCAGGGTGTAGGACACGCCGCCCGCCACCAGCCAGAAAAGACCCATCGGTGCAATGCGCTCGGCCAGAGGCTCGATGGCGATCAGCACCACCCAGCCCATGCCCAGATACAGCGCGGTGGACAGGCGCGGAAAGCGCACCCCGGCAAACGCCTTGAGCAGCAGCCCCATCGCCGCCAGCCCCCAGACCAGACCGAACAGCGTCCACCCCCAGCCCCCGCGCAGCACGCCCAGGGTGAACGGTGTATAGGTACCCGCGATCAGCAGGTAGATGGCCGCATGGTCCAGGCGCTGCAACACCGCCTTGAGCCGCGGCTGCGGCAGGGCGTGATACAGCGTGGAGGCCAGATAGAGCAGGACGGCGGAGACGCCGAAAACGCTCGCCCCCACCACGCTGGCCACAGGCTGATGCTCCACCGCGTGGACGATGAGCACGGGCAGCGCAGCCACCGACAGCAACAGCCCGAGCCCGTGGCTGATGCTGTTGGCGATTTCCTCGCCCAGACTCTGGGGACGCAGGGCGACCAAGGTACTTGCGTTTTGTGCCATGTGTGCAATGGTAGGACGGCATCAAGTCTTGCGCACCCGTTGCCGAAAAAATCCCTGCCTGCGCAAACATCTTCCCGCCGCACTATTCTTGCGTTCACGCAAGTGAAACCCGTCTTGCGTTTTCCGCTCTCCTCCAAAAATCCAGACCGTGAGTTCCACACCGACCACCGCTGCGCTCGCCCCCGCAGACAGCGCCCCAGCGGAGCAGACCCGCTTTCGCATCCTCGGCGCGATCAGTTTTTCGCACTTTCTCAACGACATGATCCAGTCGTTGATCCTGGCGATCTATCCATTGTTCAAGACCGATTTCCACCTCAATTTCGCTCAGATCGGCCTGATCACCCTCACCTATCAGTTCACTGCGTCTTTGCTGCAGCCGCTGGTGGGCCATTACACCGACAAGCATCCCAAGCCCTACTCGCTGGCCGTGGGCATGGGCTGCACCCTGGCCGGGCTGCTGACGCTGTCGGTGGCGCCGAGCTTCCCCATCCTGCTGCTGGCCGCGGCCATGGTGGGTACAGGCTCGTCGATCTTCCACCCGGAGTCGTCGCGCGTGGCGCGCATGGCTTCGGGCGGGCGCCACGGGCTGGCGCAATCCATCTTCCAGGTCGGCGGCAATGCGGGCACGGCCACCGGGCCGCTGCTGGCCGCGTGGATCGTGCTGCCGCATGGGCAGAAGAGTGTCGCGTGGTTTTCTCTGGCTGCCCTGCTGGCCATCATCGTGCTCATCGGCGTGGGCCGCTGGTACAGCCACCAGCATCGCCTGCCGAAGAAGGCCGCGACCGTCAAGCATGCACCGGTGCCGCCGCATCTGGTGCGCCGCACGCTGGCGGTGCTGCTGGCGCTGATCTTCTCCAAGTTCTTCTATCTGGCGAGCATCAACAGCTATCTCATCTTCTACCTGATGCACAAATTCCACGTCAGCACGGAAGTCGGGCAGTATCACCTGTTCGTCTTCCTCGCCTCGGTCGCGGCGGGAACCCTGCTGGGCGGCCCCATCGGCGACCGGGTCGGCCGCAAGGCGGTGATCTGGGTGTCCATCCTCGGCGTGGCGCCCTTCACCCTGATGTTGCCCTACGCCAGCCTGGAAATGTCGGCCGTGCTCAGCGCCATCATCGGCTTCATGCTGGCCTCGGCCTTCCCGTCGATGGTGGTCTACGCGCAGGAGCTCATTCCCGGCAAGGTCGGCACCGTGGCCGGGCTGTTCTTCGGCCTGGCCTTCGGTCTGGGCGGCGTCGGCGCGGCGGTGCTGGGGCAGTTGGCCGATCTGTGGGGCATCGACGCGGTGTACAAAATCTGCTCCTTCCTGCCGCTCATCGGCCTGCTGGCGGTGTTTCTGCCCAATCTGCATCAACCGAGGACAACGCCACCCAAACCTGCAGCCGCCTGACGGCGTGCAGCACGCTGGCAAGCCCCGCCCCGGCGGGGCTTTTTGTATCGCGGAAAATGAAACGAGGCTGAAGATCGGCAGCCGAAAGCGAACCCGGCTTGTCAACCAAGGTCTATTTCAAGGCGCATTTCTGCGAATCTTGAAAGGAATCATCATGCCTGTTCCGCATCGAGCCCTGCGCCGGGGCGCTCTGGTCGGCGCATTGGCGGCCTGCCTGCTCAGTCCTGCCCTGAGTCGGGCCGCAGAGGTCCACCACGTCGGCGATATTTCCTACGTCTGCGGCGGCGTGGGAGAAGACGCGATGAACGCACTCAAGAAAATGTCGCCGCAGTTCAACCTGGGGTTCTGGATGGTCGAGGGTCCGCGCGGCGCCTATCTGGCCGATGTGCCGATCCGCATCGAAAAACAGGGCAAGACCGTCGCCAGTTTCACAGCCAGTGGCCCCTTGTGCTATGTCAAGGCGCCTGCGGGCCGCTACACCCTCGTCGGCACGCACAAGCAGCAACAACGCAGAATCACCCTACAGACCGGCAACAAGAACGCCTACCTGCGCTGGTAGGCGCCGTGGTGAGGGTCGTCGGCTGCGCGAAGATCAGAGCGGCCGGCTGACGACCACCGCGCCGCGCAACTGCCCCGGCGCGTAGCCGGTGGCCGCATCGTGCGGATATTCGGTTCTGAGCTTGTCGGCTACGCCCGGCGCGAGTTGCGCAGCAGTGCCGTGGCAGGCGATGCACTGCGGCTGCAGCACGATGGCCTTGGCGTAATGCAGCGTGGGCTTGCCGTTCTCGGTGACCACTTCGCTCCACTCCAGGGTTTGCGGCTTGGCGCCCGATTTCAGGTCGGCGTTCAAATGGGCCAGCGCCTTGCGCTGCCAGACGTTGGGCGTGCCCAGGTCGACATTGCGCACCCGGGTGCCCACGCGGGTGATCTTCCAGCCGGTCCTGTCGGCCAAGCCCAGGGCGATTTCCGGGGCGATGGTCTTGCACACCGTGATCGAACCCGCCGGGCCGTTTTCTTTCATGCTGGCCTGCAGCTTGCCGCTCAGGGTCTTGAGCAGTTCGCCGGTGACGGCGCGGGTGGCCTGCATCTGCTCGGGCGTGGGGGCGGTTTGCGCCCAAGCAAACGCCGGGGATGCGGCGAGCGCCAAGGCGGCCATCCATCGAGGCAGGGAGTGGGACAAATCACGCATGGGTATCTCTCCAGAAAATCGCGTCCAGACGACTTGCCGGACATCTTGGAAAGATTATGTAACCGGATGCGTTCAAAGTTTGCCGTTAAACAGAAGGCTCGAACTTCATATTGATGGAGATCAATAGTAGGCCATGAGATCGCCTATAAGCGGCAACATGTCGCATCTGTTGTGCAGATTGAGTCAGACTCCGGGCTGCGGATCGAGGAAGCCGCCAACTCGGCCGCACCGAGCACGCAAAAACCCCCTGTTGCTGCAGGCGGCCAGCGCGCTGCTGCCCGCAGGCATGGGGGCGCCGAAGCTCGGGGTGTCATCAAGCGCCCGCATCACCTGCCCCAACTGTCCTTGAGCGTGGTGGTGCGGTTGAACACCGGCCGACCCGGCGCATGGTCGATGCGATCGGCGACGAAATAGCCGTGACGCTCGAACTGGAACCAGGCCCCTGCGGGCGCGTCCGCAAGCGCAGGCTCGACATAGGCCTGCACCGTCTGTCTGCTCTGCGGGTTGAGCGCGGACAGAAAATCGCGCCCGCCCGCGTCGGGCTGCGCCTGGGTGAACAGCCGATCGAACAGTCGCACCTGCGCGGCCGCGCCCAGACTGGCGCTCACCCAGGTGATCACCCCTTTGACCTTGACCGCGTCAGCGCCCGGGGTGCCGCTTTTGGTGTCGGGCAACAGCTCGGCCAGTACCTTGACGACCCGGCCCTCGGCGTCTTTTTCGCAGCCGGTGCAGCGCACCACATAGCCGTATTTCAACCGTACCAAACCACCGGGCGTGAGGCGGTGATAGCCCTTGGGCGGAGCCTCCTTGAAGTCTTCGCGCTCGATCCACACCCGCGCGGTGAGGTCGAAGCTGCGCCGCCCCATCTCGGGATGCGCGGGATGCGCCGGTGCACTGCAAGGCTCGGCGTGCGCTGTGCTGCCGAACACCTCGGCCCAGTTGGTGAGCTCCAGTTCGAGCGAATCGAGCACCGCCATCGCGCGCGGTGCGCGGGTGTCGAGATCGTCGCGCAGCGCCTGTTCGAGCACGCTGTAATCGATCCAGGAATCGGCCTTGCTCACGCCGATGCGCTCGGCAAACAGCCGCAGGCTCTCGGGGGTGTAGCCGCGGCGGCGCAGACCCACCAGCGTGGGCATGCGCGGATCGTCCCAGCCGTCGACATGGCCTTCGGCGACGAGTTGCGCCAGCCGGCGCTTGCTCGTCACCACATAGGTGAGGTTGAGCCGGGCGAATTCGTACTGGTGCGGCCGCGGGCTGGCCACAAGCCCCAGCCGCACGAGGTGATCGAGCAGCCAGTCGTAGAACGGCCGCTGGTCCTCGAACTCCAGCGTGCAGATGCTGTGGGTGATGCACTCCATCGCGTCCTCGATGGGATGCGCGAAGGTGTACATGGGGTAGATGCACCAAGTGTCGCCGGTGCGGTGATGATGCGCGAAGCGGATGCGGTAGATCACCGGGTCACGCAGATTGATATTGGGCGAGGCCATGTCGATCTTCGCCCGCAGCACCATGCTGCCTTCCGGGTGTTGGCCCGCGCGCATTTGCTCGAACCGTTTCAGGCTTTCGGCGGCGGGCCGGTCGCGCCACGGGCTGTCCACCCCCGGCTCGGTGAGCGTGCCGCGGTTGCGGCGCATGTCGTCTGCGCCCTGCTCGTCGACATAGGCCAGGCCGGACTCGATCAGCGCGCAGGCGCAGCGGTACATGAAGTCGAAGTCGTCGCTGGCGTAGAACAGGTGCGACACCCCGCCGACATTCCAGTCGAAGCCCAGCCAGCGCACCATTTCGACAATCGCATCGACGTATTCCTGTTCCTCCTTTTCGGGATTGGTGTCGTCGAAACGCAGGTGGCAGACGCCGCCGTAGTCCTGCGCCAAGCCGAAATTCAGGCAGATGCTCTTGGCGTGGCCGATGTGCAGATAGCCGTTGGGCTCGGGCGGAAAGCGGGTGCGGATGCGCGCGGCGTCGGGCTGCCCTGCGGCGTGGCCGGCGGCATCGGCCGGATGACCGGCGAAGCGCCGGTTCGCATAAGTGCCTTGCGCCAGATCGCGCTCGATGATCTGACGCAGGAAATTGGAGGGTTTTTCTGTGGAATCCATAACCGCGCTATTTGAACAGGTCTGGGACAGGCTGGAATGGGGCGGTGTTGCAGTGCAATACTCAAACCTGCCAGGCAGATGGCCTGCGGCACTGAAAAAACTTCACGCACGATGTCGGCAAGCCCAGGCATCTGCCGTTACTCCAGCACGAACCACAAGATTGCTCAGGAGGTTTGCATCATGTTCCGCCAAATCGTTTTCGCCCTTGCGGGCAGCGCCGCCCTCGTCGCCGCCCCTGCCGCGCACGCCGACCGGGTGTACTGGTCGCTCAACGTCGGGGTTCCCGGCGTCGTGAGTACATTTTCCAACGCTTATCCGGTGTATCAGGCGCCGCCCGTCGTGTACGCGCCGCCGGTGGTCTATGCCCCGCCGCCGCGGCTGCCTCCGGTGTATTTCGCGCCGCCGCCTCCGCCGCGCCCGGTTTACTACGGCTATGCCCCGGTCTACGGCCCGGTGTATGGCGTGCCGCTGCGCCGCTGGGATCGCGATCATTGGCGGCATGATCACGGCCGCCATGGGGGTCACCGCGACTGGGACGACCGCTAAGCTGCATCGGCGACTCAGCGCCGCTTGCTCCCCCCCAGCAGTCCGCCGAGAACGCCGCGGATGATTTCGCGGCCAACGCTGCTGCCGATGCTGCGCGCCGCCGACTTGGCCAGGGTTTCGAGCAGAGAATCCTTGCGGCCCGACCCGCGCGCCAGACCGCCCAGCCCCTCCCCGAGCGAATCGAGCAGACCACCGCCTGAATCGGCAGGCGCGGGCGCTCGCGGGGCGGCTTCCACCCGGCCCTTGAGCAACTCGTAGGCCGATTCGCGGTCCACCGCCTTTTCATACACCCCCGCCACCAGAGAACCCTGCATCACCGCCTTGCGCTCCTCGGGGGTGATGGGGCCGATGCGGCTGCCGGGCGCCAGCATCCACACGCGCTCGGTCGGGGTCGGACGGCCCTTCTCGTCGAGCAGCGACACCAGCGCCTCGCCCACCGCGAGTTCGGTGATGGCCTGCGCCACGTCCAGACCGGGATTGGGACGCATGGTGTCGGCCGCGGTTTTCACCGCCTTCTGGTCACGCGGGGTGAAGGCGCGCAGCGCGTGCTGGATGCGGTTGCCGAGCTGGCCGAGCACCGTATCGGGAATGTCCAGCGGGTTCTGCGTGACGAAAAAAACCCCCACACCCTTGGAGCGAATCAGGCGCACGACCTGCTCGATCTTCTCCAGCAGCGGCTTGGGCGCATCGTCGAACAGCAGATGCGCCTCGTCGAAGAAGAACACCAGCCTGGGTTGATCGGGATCGCCGATCTCGGGCAGGCGCTCGAACAGCTCGGACAGCAGCCACAGCAGGAAGGTGGCATACAAACGCGGCGCCTGATAGAGCTTGTCGGCGGCGAGGATGTTGACCATGCCACGCCCCTGGCCGTCGGTCTGCATCAGGTCGTCGATATCGAGCATGGGCTCGCCGAAAAACTGATCGGCGCCCTGGGTTTCGAGCTGCAGCAGCCCGCGCTGGATCGCGCCCACGCTGGCCGCGCTGATATTGCCGTACTCGGTGGTGAAGCGCGCCGCGTTATCGCCCACTTCCTGCAGCATGGCGCGCAGGTCTTTCAGGTCGAGCAGCAGCAGGCCGTTGTCGTCGGCGATTTTGAACACCAGGTTGAGCACGCCGGCCTGCGTTTCATTGAGCTGCAGCAGCCGCGCCAGCAGCAGCGGCCCCATGTCGGAAATGGTGGCGCGGATGGGGTGGCCCTGCTCGCCGAACACGTCCCACAGCGTCACCGGGCAGGCGCCGAAGGTCGGCTCGGGCAGGACTAGGGTCTTGAGCCGCTCGGCCAGTTTGGGGCCCATCGCGCCCGCTTGGGAAAGCCCGGTCAGGTCGCCCTTCACATCGGCCATGAACACCGGCGTGCCGATGCGTGAAAACGCCTCGGCCAGCACCTGCAGGCTGACGGTCTTGCCGGTGCCGGTGGCGCCGGTGATCAGGCCGTGACGATTGGACAGCCGCGGCAACAGATGGCATTGCACCTTGCCGTGCTGGGCGATGAGAAGGGGGTCGGACATGGCTGCAGCCTGGGTATGAGGGAGGTAGAGCGCAAGGCGCGAAAGTAGAATCCGCAGTCTATCAACGCCTTGCGACACGTTCACCCCGGCGCAGGGCTTTCATCAGGAGCATCGCACCACCATGGCCGGACATTCCAAATGGGCCAATATCCAGCACCGCAAAGGCCGTCAGGACGAAAAGCGCGGCAAGGTCTGGACCAAGATCATCCGTGAAATCTCTGCCGCGGCCCGCCTGGGCGGCGGCGACCCAGCCGCCAATCCCCGGCTGCGTCTGGCGGTCGACAAGGCCAAGGCCGCCAACATGCCGGCGGACACGGTGAAGAAGAACATCGACAAGGCCACCGGCGCGCTCGAAGGCGTGCATTACGAAGAAATCCGCTATGAAGGCTATGGCGTCGGCGGAGCGGCGCTGATCATCGACTGCCTGACCGACAACCGGGTGCGCACCGTGGCCGAAGTGCGGCATGCGCTGTCCAAGCACGGCGGCAATCTGGGCACCGAAGGCTCGGTGGCTTTCCAGTTCAGGCATTGCGGACAGTTGATCTTCGCCCCCGGCACCTCCGAAGACCAGGTGATGGAAGCCGCGCTCGAAGCCGGCGCCGACGACGTGATCACCGATGACGATGGCGCCATCGAAGTGCTCACCCCGCCAGCGCAGTTCGAGGCCGTGCGCGCTGCGCTCGAAGCCGCCGGGCTGCAGCCGGAACTCGCCGTCATCACCCTGCGCGCCGACAACACGGTCGAACTCGCGGGCGACGACGCCGAGAAGATGCAAAAGCTCATCGACGCGCTGGAAGACCTCGACGATGTGCAAGAGGTCTATCACAACGCCACCTTCGCCTGATACGCGCCCTCCCCATGAAACTCCTCGTCATCGGCTCGGGCGGACGCGAGCACGCCATCGCCTGGAAGCTGGCGCAATCGCCACGGGTGCAAACCGTGTATGTTGCACCGGGCAACGGCGGCACCGCGCTCGATCCCCGGCTGGAGAACCTGCAGGTCGCCAACGCCGAAGAACTGGCCGAGTTCTGCGCGCGCGAAAAAATCGCCTACACCGTGGTCGGCCCCGAGGCGCCGCTGGCCGCGGGCATCGTCGATGGCTTTCGCGCCCGCGGGCTGAAGATTTTCGGCCCGACACGCGCCGCGGCCCAACTGGAGAGCTCCAAGGCGTTCTCCAAGGACTTCATGGCGCGGCACCGCATCCCCACTGCGGCCTATGCCACGTTCGAAGACGCTGCAGCGGCGCATGCCCATGTGGACGAGCACGGCGCGCCCATCGTCGTCAAGGCCGACGGCCTGGCCGCGGGCAAGGGCGTGGTGGTGGCGCAGACGGCGGACCAAGCCCACGCCGCGATCGACGACATGCTGCAGGCCAACCGCTACGGCGTGCAGCACAACGCGGGCCGCGCGCGCGTGGTCATCGAAGAGTTTTTGCAGGGCGAGGAAGCCAGCTTCATCGTCATGGTCGATGGCCTGCATGTGCTCGCGCTGGCCTCCAGCCAAGACCACAAACGCCTGCTCGACGGCGACAACGGCCCCAACACCGGCGGCATGGGCGCCTACTCACCCGCGCCCGTGGTCACGCCCGAGGTGCACGCCCGCGTGATGCGCGAAATCATCCAGCCCACGGTCAAGGGCATGGCGGCCGACGGCATTCCCTACACCGGCTTTCTCTACGCCGGACTGATGATCGACGCCCACGGCCGCGCCAAGACGCTGGAATTCAACTGCCGCATGGGCGACCCGGAAACCCAGCCCATCATGGCGCGCCTCAAGAGCGACCTCTCGGTGGTGTTCGACAAGGCGCTGGCCGGCCGGCTCGACCAGGTCGAACTGGAGTGGGACCGCCGCACCGCGCTCGCCGTGGTGCTCGCCGCGCACGGCTATCCGGAAAACCCGCGCAAGGGCGACGTCATCACCGGCATCCCGCCCGAAACGGCCGATTGCATCACCTTCCACGCCGGCACCACGCTTGACGCGCAGGGCGTGCTGCGCACCTCGGGAGGCCGGGTGCTGGCGGTCACCGCTTTAGGCGATTCGCCCCGCATCGCGCAACAACGCGCTTACGAAGCCATCCACACGATTCATTTCGATGGCATGCAATGCCGCCGCGACATCGGCTGGCGCGCGATCAAGCGCTGAACAGATCAAACGCTGAATATTTCCAGCGATTTCCGGCGAATCTCGTCACCTTCATCCGATCCGCTGCACCACGGTGCGGCCCTTCAGTTCTGCCAGGCGCAGCGGGTCGAACAATTCGGTGCCCGGCTGCTCCGAGGTGCCGCTGCCGCAGGCCAGGGCGAGGCGCAGCGCTTCGGCAGGCGTTTCACCGCGCGACAGGGCGGCGACCAGACCGCCGACCATCGAATCGCCCGCGCCGACGGTGGACACGACCTGCACCTGCGGCGCCTGCCCGATGTAAGTCTCGGCACCGACCAGCACCGCGCCCTCGCCGCCCATCGAGACGCAGACCCAGTCCACGCCCTGCGCATGCAGGGTGGCGGCTGCGCGCAGCACGTCGTCTCGCGTGGGCAGGGGTCGGCCCAGCAGTTGTTCGAGTTCGAAGCGGTTGGGCTTGATGAGGTAGGGCCGCGCGGCCACGGCCTGCGCCAGCGCCTCGCCCCGCGCGTCCACCACGGGCCTTGCGCCCTGCGCCCGCAGGGCAGTGCACAGTTCGGCGTAGTAGGACGTCGGCACACCCGGCGAGCGTGAGCCGGTGAGCACGGCGTAACCCCTGCCCGTCAGCGCGAGCACTTCGGCGCTGATGCGGTCCAGCGTGGGCTCATCGATCACCGGGCCGGCGGCGCTGACCTCGAACTGGGCGCGCGGCTGGCGCTGCTGCAGGGTGGTGTTGATGCGGGTTTCGCCGTCGATGCGCACCAGATGCGGGTGGTCGATCTGGCCGCGAATCAGACGCTCGAACAGCAGCCCGATTTCGCCCGCCACCGTGGCGCAGGCCCACGCCGGGGCGCGCAGCCGCTTGAGCGCGCGCGCCACGTTGATGCCGTTGCCGCCCGGATCGAGCCGGGTGGCGATGGCGTGGACTTTCTGGTCTTCGATGAGTTGCGGGATGTCGTAGCTCACGTCCACGCAGGGGTTGAGCGTGAGGGTGACGATGGGCGGCGTATCGGCCAGGACAGGGGTCATGCGGTTCCTCGGTTCAACGGTTCAAATCCTCAACCATAACCGCCGCCGCCCGGCGTTTCGATGATGAACACATCGCCCGGCTGCATTTCTGCGCTGGCGCAAGCCGGCAGCGGCTCGATGCGGCCATCGGCGCGCTCGATGCGGTTGGCGCCCACCGCGCCGGGCGCGCCGCACGCCATGCCGAAGGCCGGCACGCGGCGACCGTTGGACAGAATGCCCGCGCTCATGGGTTCCAAAAAACGGATGCGCCGCACGCCGCCATTACCGCCGCGCCAGCGCCCTGCTCCGCCCGTACCGGGGCGAATGGCGAAACTCTCCAGCCGCACCGGGTAGCGCCATTCCAGCACTTCGGGGTCGGTCAAGCGGGAGTTGGTCATGTGGTTCTGCACCACGTCGGCGCCGTCGAAACCGCCGGTGAGCCGGCCTTGCGCGTCGAACAGGCCGCCTGCGCCCGAGCCTCCGGCAAGGGTCTCGTAATACTGATGCCGCGCATTGCCGAAGGTGAAGTTGTTCATGGTGCACTGGCTCGCAGCCTGCACGCCCAGGGCACCGAACAGCGCATTGGTCACGGCCATGCTGACCTCCACATTGCCCGCGACCACGGCGGCCGGCGGGCGCGGGCAGAGCATCGAGCCCTCGGGCACGATGAGGTGCAGGGGCTTGAGGCAGCCGGCGTTGAGCGGAATGTCGTCATCGACCAGACAGCGAAACACGTACAGCACCGCCGCCACCGTGACGGCCCTGGGCGCGTTGAAGTTGTCGGGCTGTTGCGGGGAGGTGCCGGTGAAGTCGATCACGGCCTCGCGCCGCTCGCGGTCGACGCGAATGGCCACGCGGATTCTCGCGCCGCTGTCGAGTTCGAGGCTGAAAGCACCGTCGTGCAGCGCGCCGATCACCCGCCGTACCGCTGCCTCGGCGTTGTCCTGCACATGCTGCATATAGGCCTGCACCACGTTCAGGCCATAATCGGCCACCAGCCTGCGCAGCTCGTGCGCGCCGGTCTGGTTGGCCGCGATCTGCGCCTTGAGGTCGGCGAGGTTCTGCTGCGGGTTACGCGCCGGCCATGCGCCCTGCGCAAGCAAGGCCAGCACTTCGGCTTCGCGCAAGCGGCCTGCTTCCACCAGCCTGAAGTTGTCGATCACCACGCCCTCTTCGAGAATGCTGCGCGAGAACGGCGGCATCGAGCCGGGCGTGATGCCGCCGATGTCGGCATGGTGGCCGCGCGAACCCACGTAGAACAGCACCTCTGCTCCGTCATCGTCGAACACCGGCGTGACCACGGTGACATCGGGCAGATGCGTGCCGCCGTGATAGGGGTCGTTGAGCATGAACACATCGCCGGGACGCAGGGTGGCGTGGTTCTCGCGGATGACCGTCTGGATGCTCTCGCCCATCGACCCGAGATGCACCGGCATGTGCGGCGCATTGGCGATGAGCTGGCCCTGGCTGTCGAACAGCGCGCAGGAAAAATCCAGCCGCTCCTTGATGTTGACCGAGACCGCGGTGTTCTGCAGTTGCACCCCCATCTGCTCGGCGATGTGCATGAACTGGTTGTTGAACAGTTCCAGCCGCACCGGATCGGGCGCGGTATCGGCCTGCCCTACGCGCGCCTGGGCCGACTGCCTTTGAAGCTCCACATGACCGGCTGCGGTGATGCGCGCCCGCCAGCCCGGCTCGACGAGGACCGTGGTGTGGGCATCGATGAACAGCGCCGGGCCGTCGATGTGCTGCCCCGGCAGCGCGTCGGCCCGGCGTACCAGCGCGGCATGCTGCCAGCGCCCGCCGATGAACACGGGCAGTCCGGCCTGCACGCTCATCTCGCCCGGCGTCTCGGGCTGCATCGCCTCGTTCGCCACAGAAGTGCCGCCGCCTGCGGCTTCGACCGTCAGCGCTTCGACCACCAGGCCGCGCTCGGGCATGAGGTGGGCAAAGCGTTGCAGATAGCCGCGCTCGAATTCGGCGCGCATCGCCGCCGGGTGTTGCAAGGTCACCGGCAGCGCGGCCTCGCTGCCCGCATAGCGCAGCAGCGCCTGCACCCGCAGCCGGATGCTTTCGGCGTGCACCCCCTGCGCCAGCAGTTCCTGCAGCGCCTGATCCGCCAGTTCATCGCGCAGCGCATGCAGCCGCGGCATCAGCTCGTCGTGCAAGGGCGCCTCGACGCTGTGCTGCCGCAGCGCGGTTTGCTCGGCCAGCCCCATGCCATAGGCGGAAAGCACCCCGGCGAAGCGGTGTATGAACACCCGCTGCATGCCCAGCGCAGCGGCCACGCTGCAGGCATGCTGCGCGCCGGCGCCGCCAAAACACTGCAGCACATAAGACGCCACGTCATGTCCGCGCGCCAGCGAAATGCGCTTGATCGCCCCGGCCATGGCCTGCACCGCAATGGCGAGATAGCCCTCGGCCACACCCTCCGGGGTCTGCGGCAGGCCGGTATCTTGAGCGATGCGCGCGGCCAGTTCGGTGAAACGCTGGCGCACCACCTGGGCATCCAGCGGTTCATCGGCGCGCGGCCCGAACACGAAGGGAAAATGCTCGGGGCGAATGCGCCCCAGCAGCACATTCGCATCGGTGATGGTCAGCGGCCCGCCGCGGCGGTAGCAGGCCGGGCCGGGGTTGGCGCCGGCCGAGTCGGGCCCCACGCGCAGCCGGGCGCCGTCGAAGTGCAGAATGGAACTACCCCCCGCCGCAACGGTGTGGATGTGCAGCATCGGCGCGCGCACCCGCACCCCGGCCACCTCGGTATCGAACACCCGCTCGAACTCACCGGCGTAATGCGACACGTCGGTGGACGTGCCGCCCATGTCGAAGCCGATGACCTTGGCATGGCCCGCCTGCTCCGCGGTGCGCGCCATGCCGACGATGCCGCCCGCCGGGCCTGACAGAATCGCATCCTTCCCATGAAAGGAGTGCGCCTCGGTCAAGCCCCCGCTGGACTGCATGAACAGCAGCTTCACCCCCGGCATCTCGGCAGCCACCTGATCGACGTAGCGCTGCAGGATGGGCGAGAGATAGGCGTCGACCACCGTGGTGTCGCCGCGCGAGACGAATTTCATCAGCGGGCTGCTCTGGTGCGATGTGCTCACCTGCGTGAAGCCGATGTCGCGTGCGATGCGCGCCGCAGCCTGTTCATGCGCGGTGTAGCGCCAGCCGTGCATGAACACGATGGCCGCCGTGCGCAGCCCGGAGCCGAAAGCGTCCTGCAGTTCGCGCCGCAGCGCGCTTTCATCGAGCGGCTGCAACACCGTGCCGTCCGCGCCCACGCGTTCCTGTGCCTCGATGACCCGCTGATAAAGCATCTCCGGCAGCACGATGCGGCGATCGAACAGCCTGGGCCGGTTCTGATAGCCGATGCGCAGCGCATCGCCAAACCCGCGCGTGGTCACCAGCACCAGCGGCTCGCCCTTGCGCTCCAGCAGGGCGTTGGTCGCCACCGTGGTGCCCATGCGCACGCTGTGCACCAGCTCGGGCGTGATCAGTCCATCAGGCGGCAAACCCAGCAATTGGCGCATGCCCGCCACCGCCGCGTCGCGGTACTGCTCCGGGTTCTCCGACAGCAGCTTGTGCGTCTCCAAGCCCCCATCGGGCCGGCGCGCGACGATGTCGGTGAACGTGCCGCCGCGGTCGATCCAGAATTGCCAGCGGGCAGTCATGGCGGCTCGCCTCGGACGACTTCAGCTGTTCTGCACGCTGATGGTCGGGAAGCGGGCGGAATAGTCGCGGCCTTGCTGCGCCACTTTCACGGCAACGGCGCGGGCGATCGACTTGTAGCTTTGCGCGATTGCGCCTTCCGGATCGGACACCACGCTGGGGCGACCCGAATCGGCCTGTTCGCGGATGCGGATGTCCAGCGGCAGGCCGCCCAGATAATCGACGCCGTAGTCGGCGCTCATGCGCTGACCGCCGCCCTCGCCGAAAACATGTTCGACATGGCCGCAGTTCGTGCACACATGCATGGCCATGTTCTCCACGATGCCCAGAATGGACACGCCGACCTTCTCGAACATTTTCAACCCCTTGCGCGCGTCGAGCAGGGCGATGTCCTGCGGCGTGGTGACGATGACGGCGCCGGTCAGCGGCACGCGCTGGCTCAGGGTCAGTTGAATGTCGCCGGTTCCCGGCGGCATGTCGACGACGAGGTAGTCGAGGTCCTGCCAGGTGGTCTGGCGCAGCAGTTGTTCCAGCGCCTGCGTGGCCATCGGGCCGCGCCAGATCATCGGATTGTCCTGGTCGATGAGAAAACCGATGGACATGACCTGCACGCCATAGTTTTCCATCGGCTCCATGCTCTTGCCGTCGGCGCTTTGCGGCTGGCCGGAAATGCCCATCATCATCGGCAGCGACGGGCCGTAGATGTCGGCATCGAGCAGGCCGACGCGCGCGCCCTCCGCAGCCAGCGCCAGCGCCAGGTTGACCGCCGTGGTGCTCTTGCCCACCCCGCCCTTGCCCGATGCCACCGCAATGATGTTCTTCACTTCGGGCAGCGGCTTGAGCCCACGCTGCACCGCGTGCGGCAGCACGTTGCTGCGCACCGTGACCGAGACGTTCTGCACTCCGGGCACGGCGCGCAGCGCGGCGATGACCTGCTTCTGAAGATCGGCGTGCAGGCTGCGCGCCGGGTAGCCGAGTTCGACCTCCAGCGACACGTCGCCGCCATCCACACGCAGATTCCTGATGGCCTTTTCCGCGACCAGCGAAGCGCCGGTCTGCGGGTCTTGAAGGGTTTGCAGCGCGGCTTGAACCGCGGAATCGAGAGCTTGAGACATGGTCAGGAGAACAAGATGAAATCGAAGACATTGCAGTGTAGGGCCGGGCGGGCCCGGGTGAAGTCCTCCGGCAAGCAGCCGTTTTGATGCACCGCGACAATACCGAATATAAAAAACAGCTCCATGTCGACAAACCCATCTCCCTCCCCCCGGCAGACCACCGCACACCCGCCGCTTTCGCGCCATTTCATCGGCTTCATGGCGCTGGCCTGCGGCATATCGGTAGCCAACATCTACTACGCCCAGCCGCTGCTGGAGCAGTTCGCGCGGCAGTTCCACACCACGGTGGCCGGCGTGGCGGCGGTGCCCTCGGCCACGCAGATCGGTTACGCCGCCGGGCTGCTGCTCCTCGGCCCGCTGGGCGACCGGCATGCGCGACACCGGGTGATTCTGATCATGGCCGCGCTGCTCGTTCCGGCCTTGATCGGCGCCGCGCTGGCGCCCAGCGTCGCCATCCTGGCCACGGCCTCTTTCGCCATCGGCATGCTCTCCAGCATTGCGCAGCAGATCATCCCGATGGTGGCGCACCTCGCGCCGCCGCAGGCGCGCGGCAAGGCCATCGGCCTGGTGATGAGCGGCCTGCTGGTGGGCATTCTGGGCGGGCGGGTGCTGGCAGGCGGCATCGCGGCGCTGCTGAACTGGCAGGCGGTGTTCGGCTTTGCCACACTGGTGAACATCGGCATGGGGATCATGCTCTGGCGCGTGCTGCCGCGTCTGCCGGTCGATGCGCACGCCACCAACCAGAGCTATGCCGCCCTGCTCGGCTCCACCCTGAAGCAGTTCACCCTGCACCGCGATCTGCGCCTTGCCGGCATCACCGGCGGGCTGTTTTTCGCCAGCTTCAGCGTGTTCTGGGTGGGGCTCACGCCGCTGCTGCAGAGCCCGGCCTATGGCTACGGTCCTGCGGCGGTGGGCGCATTCGGCATTCTGGGCATCATGGGCGCCACCGTGGCGCCGATCTCCGGCCGCCATTCCGACAAGCCGGGCGGACCGCGCCGCGTGCTGTTCGTCGCCCTGGCGCTCACCGTGCTGTCATGGGCCTTGTTCGCGCCGGGCACGCACGGGCTGTGGTGGCTGATCGCCGGGGTGCTGGTGCTCGACGCCGGGGTGCAGGGCGCGCAGATCGCCAACCAGACCCGCATCTACGCCCTGGACGCAGCGGCGCGCAGCCGCATCAACGCCGTGTACATGACGCTGTATTTCATCGGCGGCTCGGTGGGATCGTTCGTCGCCAGCCATGCGTGGACGGCGGGCGGCTGGCTCGCGGTGACCGCAGCGGGCGCAGGCTTCGCGCTGGCGGCGCTGCTGCTGCATGCCGCCAGCGGCCCGCCCAGAACCGCTTAACGTCCGAGATCGTCGAGCACGGCCAGCGTGGCTTCGGCCTGGTTCAGGGTGTAGAAATGCAGCCCTGGGGCGCCGCTGGCGATGAGTTCTTCGCACAGGCTGCTCACGACCTCGCGGCCAAAGGCGCGGATGCTCTCTCGGTCGTCGCCATAGCTCTGCAGACGCAACCTGATCCAGCGCGGAATCTCCGCGCCGCACACTTCGGAGAAACGCAGGAGCTGGCTGGAATTGGTGATGGGCATGATGCCCGGCACCACCGGCACATCGAGGCCGAGCGCGCGCACGTCGTCGACGAAGCGGCGGTACGCCGCTGCGTTAAAGAAATACTGCGTGATGGCCGAGTTCGCCCCGGCGCGCACCTTGTCGGCGAAATGGCGCATATCGTCCTGCGGGCTCCTGGCCTGCGGATGCATTTCGGGATAGGCGGCCACTTCGATGTGAAACGCGTTGCCCGTCTCGTCTCGGATGAACGCCACCAGATCGCGGGCGTGATGGAACTCGCCGCCCATGCCGTACCCCGAAGGCAGGTCGCCGCGCAGCGCGACGATGCGGCGCACGCCGGCGGCGCGAAAGCTCTGCAGATGCGCTCGCACCGAGTCGCGGCTGGCGCCGATGCAAGACAGATGCGGCGCGGCGTCCACGCCTTCGGCGAGGATGTCGCGCACCGTCTGCAGCGTGCCTTCCTGCGTGGAGCCGCCGGCGCCGAAGGTCACCGAGCAGAACTCGGGCCGGCGCGCGTACAGGCGCAGCCGCACGGCCCGGAGCTTGTCCGCGCCCTCCGGTGTCTTGGGCGGAAAGAACTCGAAGCTGATCGACGGCCGAGGAGAAACCGATTGTGCGCAGACCATACGCATCAGTACCGGTAGTGAGCCGGCTTGTACGGCCCCTCCTTGGGCACGTTGATATAGGCCGCCTGTTGATCGGTCAGCGTGGTGAGCTGCACATCGAGGGTGCTGAGCTGCAGCCGCGCGACATGCTCGTCGAGGTGCTTGGGCAGGGTGTACACGCCCACGGGATATTCGCCGGCCTTGGTGAACAGCTCGATCTGCGCCAGGGTCTGGTTGGCGAAGCTCGAACTCATCACATAGCTGGGATGACCCGTGCCACAGCCCAGGTTCACCAGTCGGCCCTTGGCCAGCAGGATGATGCGCTTGCCGTCCGGGAAGATGATGTGATCGACCTGCGGCTTGATCTCTTCCCACTGATACTGCTCGATACCCGCCACGTCGATCTCGTTGTCGAAGTGGCCGATATTGCAGACGATGGCCTGATTCTTCATCCGCGCCATGTGGTCGTGGGTGATGACGTGATAGTTGCCGGTGGCGGTGACGAAAATGTCGCCCTTGTCGGCGGCGTAGTCCATGGTCACCACGCGGTAGCCTTCCATTGCCGCCTGCAGCGCGCAGATCGGGTCGATCTCGGTCACCCAGACGTTGGCGCGCAGCGCGCGCAGCGCCTGCGCGCTGCCCTTGCCGACGTCGCCGTAGCCGCAGACCACGGCGATCTTGCCGGCGACCATCACATCGGTGGCGCGCTTGATGCCGTCGACCAGGCTTTCGCGGCAGCCGTAGAGGTTGTCGAACTTGCTTTTGGTGACGCTGTCGTTGACGTTGATCGCGGGGAACTTGAGCTCGCCGCGCTGGTGCATCTGGTAGAGGCGATGCACCCCGGTGGTGGTCTCCTCGGTGACGCCCAAGATGCGCGCCAGGCGGGTGGAGTACCACTTGGGGTCGATCGCCAGCCGCGCCTTGATCGCGGCGTACAGCACGCGCTCTTCCTCGCTGGTCGGGTTGGCCAGCACCGCGGCATCGGCCTCGGCCCGCGCGCCCAGATGCAGCAGCAGCGTGGCGTCGCCGCCGTCGTCCAGGATCATGTTCGAGTAGCCGCCGTCGGGCCAGTCGAAAATGCGGTGGGTGTATTGCCAGTAGTCTTCGAGCGACTCGCCCTTGACCGCGAACACCGGCGTGCCACCCGCCGCGATCGCCGCAGCCGCATGGTCCTGGGTGGAAAAGATATTGCACGAAGCCCAGCGCACCTGCGCACCCAGCGCCTGCAAGGTTTCGATCAGCACCGCGGTCTGGATGGTCATGTGCAGGCTGCCGCTGATGCGCGCGCCGCGCAGCGGCCGCGTCGCGGCGTATTGCGCGCGGATGGCCATCAGCGCGGGCATCTCGCTCTCGGCAATGGCGATTTCGCGCCGGCCCCAGTCGGCCAGGCCGATGTCGGCAATGCAAAAATCGGAAAAGTTTTTCAAATCGACCCCAGCGTTCATACAGACTCCGAACAAAGTGGCCGGGAACGGATGCACACCGCATCCCGCGCCCGGCACGGGTTGGGTGAGCGCCGTTGAAGGAAAGCCGCCAGCAAGGTGAAGCGGCCAGCGATCCAAGCCCCGAGCCTGGCGACGGCGCTGCCGAACCGGCACGCCGTGTTGCAACGCTCCTCGGGACGCAGCATTGTAGAGCCCTGTGGCAAGCCCGACCGCCATCGCGCGCAAGCGTCGGATTCAACCGGCCTGCGTCAGGGTGTCGAGGAACTGCCGGCGCCACCAGTGCACGTCGTGCCGGCGGATTTCGGCCATCAGCCGCTCGTGGCGCTGGCGGCGCTCATCGAGCGGCATCTGCAGCGCGAACTGGATGGCGTCGGCCGTCTGCTGCGTCGCGTAGGGGTTGACGAGCACGGCGTCGCGCAACTGCTCGGCCGCGCCGGCGAAGCGCGACAGCACCAGCACACCGGGGTCGGCCGGGTCCTGCACCGCGAGGAATTCCTTGGCCACCAGGTTCATGCCGTCACGCAGCGGCGTGACCAGCGCGACGCGGGAGGCGCGGTACAGCGCGGGGATGCGGCGTCTGGCGACGGTGCGGTGGATGTAGCGCACCGGCATCCAGTCGAGTTCGCCGTAGTCGCCATTGATCGCCCCGCACAGCCCTTCGAGCTCGGCTTTGAGGTCGGCGTAGGCGCCTACCCCCTCCCGCGACGGCGCCGCGACCTGAATCAGCGTGGCGCGGTTGCGGTTTTCCGGGTAGCGCAGCAGCAGGCTGCGAAACGCCCGCAGCCGCTGTGGAAGTCCCTTGGAATAATCGAGGCGGTCGACGCCGACGAGCAGTTGCCGGCGCGAATACTGCTCGCGCAGCGTCGCCAGCGTCTCGCGCGCATCGCGCCCCTCGGCCAGCGCCTGGAACTCGCGCACGTCCAGGCCGATCGGGAATGCGCCGGCGCGCAGCCGGCGTCCGAAGCCCAGGAACAGGCCGTCGCCGGCGACGTCTACCCGCGCCTCCTGCAGCATATAGCTCTCGAAATGCGTCAGGTCGGCCTGGCTCTGGAAGCCGACCAGGTCGTAGGCAAACAGGGCGCGCATCAGCCAGTCGTGCTCGGGGATGGCGGCGAGGATCAGCGGCGGCGGCAGCGGGATGTGCAGGAAAAAACCGATGCGATGGCCGCTTCCCAATGCGCGCAGCTCGGACGCGAACGGAATCAGGTGATAGTCGTGCACCCAGATGACGTCGTCGGGGCGCAGCAGCGGCAGCAGCTTGCGCGCGAACAACTGGTTGACGCGGCGATAGCGGTCGGCGTAGCCGGCGTCGAAGTCGGCGAGATCGAGCCGGTAATGGAACACTGGCCACAGCACCGCGTTGCTGTAGCCGAAGTAGTACGCCTGCACGTCGTCGCGGCAGATGTCCACCGTGGCGAGCGTCACCCCGCCGTGGCGCTGCGTGCGCACCGGCAGGTCGGAGGCGCCGTCGCGCACGTCGGCGGCAATGCCGCTCCAGCCGAACCACAACCCGCCCGATTCGCGCAACGCGTCTCCGAGGGCGACAGCGAGCCCGCCGGCGGCGGGCTTGCGCGGATCGGCCACACGGTTGGAGACGACGACCAGCCTGGGCATCAGATGACCGTCTCCCACTTGTCCGACAGTCGCACCGCGGCGTTGATCAGCCCGGCCATCGAATACGTCTGCGGAAAATTGCCCCACGCCTCGCCAGTGCCCGGATGCGTGTCCTCGGACATCAGCCCGAGGTGGTTGCGCGCCGCGAGCATGGCCTCGAAGATCTCGCGCGCCTGCTCCCTGCGGCCGATCCGCGCCAGCGCGTCGATGCGCCAGAAGCTGCAGACGTTGAACGCCACCTCCGGTGCCCCGAAGTCGTCGGGCTCCTCGTAGCGCCGCATGTACGGGCCGTCGCACAGCGTCGCCTCGAGCGCGTCGACCGTCGAGACGAAGCGCGGATCGCGCGGGTCGATCATCCCCACCTCGGCCATCAGCAACACGCTGGCGTCGAGATACTCACCGCCCAGGCTTTCGACGAACGCTCCGCGCCTGGCGTTCCAAGCCTGCGTCAGCAGCAGGTCGCGCATTCCCGTCGCCTGCGATTGCCAGTGCGCCGCGCGTTCGGGAAGGTTCAGCCGCTGCGCGATTTTCGCCAGCCGGTCGCATGCCGCCCAGCACATCAGCAGCGACGAGGTGTGGACGCGCTTGCGCGTGCGCAGCTCCCACATTCCCGCATCCGGGGTGCGATGCACCCGCACCGCATGCCTGCCCACCGCTTCGAGACTGCGGAATTCGGCGATGCCCGCTTGGCGCAGCAGCCGCCGGTCGAAAAACGCCTGCGCCGCGCCCAGCACGATATTGCCGTAGACGTCGTGCTGCAGGTGCTCGAACGCCTGATTGCCGCTGCGCACCGGCCCCATGCCGCGATACCCCGGCAGTTCGGCGATGACGTGCTCGGTGAGGTCGCGTTCGCGGCCGATGCCGTACAGCGGCTGGATGCTGCCGCCGTCGGCGTCGACGACCACGTCGCCCAGCCAGCGCAGGTATTCCTCCATGGTCCCGACCTCGGACAGGCTGTTGAGCGCGCGCACGACGAAAAACGCGTCGCGCAGCCAGCAGAAGCGATAGTCCCAGTTGCGTTGCGTTCCCGGGGCCTCGGGGATGCTCGTGGTCATCGCGGCGATGATCGCGCCGGTGTCCTCGAACACGCACAGCTTGAGGGTGATCGCGGCGCGGATCACCACGTCCTGCCATTCGAGCGGAACCGCCAGCCGGCGCGACCACTCGCGCCAGTAGTCGATGGTGTCGCGCTCGAACGCCTGCGCCAGATCGTCGACATTCTGGGTGAGCGACTCGTCCGGCCCGAACACCAGGCTGATCGTCTCGTGCAGCACGAATGGCCGCTCCTGCAGGATATAGCTCAGCGGCGCGCTGGTGGTCAGTCGCAGCACCTGGTCGCCGCCGACATAGCGCAGGTGATGGCTGCCTTCGGTGATGCGCGGCGCTTCGCGCCCCCAGCCAAAGCGCGGACGCAGACGGATGCGGATGCGCGGCGCGCCCGACAGCACCCGCAGCCGCCGCACCAGCATGATCGGGCGGTAGATCCGGCCGCGCGCAAAAAACCGCGGCGCAAAGTCGGTCACCTCCACCCCATGGCCGGCGGCATCGAACAGCCGGGTGCGCAGCACCGCGGTGTTCGGCTCGTAGAACTGCTCGCTGCGCACCAGCCCTTCGAGTTCGATCGCGAACATCCCTTCGGTGGCCTGGTCACCGCCGAGCAGGGCATAGAACACCGGATCGCCGTCGAACCGCGGCACGCAGCTCCAGACGATGCGCGCCTGCGGGTCGATCAGCGCACTGGCCGCGCAGTTGCCGACGACCCCCAGCGCGAGGCTGGCGCGATCCGCGGGCAGCGAAACTTCCGCGCTCATCGCCCACCCCCGCGCTGCCCTTCGAAGCCCTCCGCCGCGCGCTCGAGCCAGCGCAGCATCTGCTCCGGCCCCGGCAGCCGGTACGCCGCGACGCTCGGCCCCTCGCCGAGCTTGACCGCGATTCCACCTTCGTCCTGGACTGCGGCGAATGCCGCCTCGTCGGTGACGTCATCGCCGAAATACCACGCCTGCCGGCCGCGAAACGGCGGCTCGGCGAGAAAGGCGCGCACCGCGCGCCCCTTGTCGACCGCCTGCGGCTTGAGTTCGACGACCATTTTGCCGCGCAGCAGCGCCATGGCCGGAACCTCGGCCGCGGCGCGTTCCATGATGTCGATGCAGTCCCGCTCCAACTGCGGCGCCAGGCGGTAATGCAGCGCCACCGCGCCCGGCTTGACCTCGACGCGCACCCCGTCGTGCCGCTCGCCAAACGAATGGAGCAGGTCGAGCGCCGGCCGCAGATCGGGCACGGCGATGCGCTGCACCCGCCCGCCAGCGTCGCGCCGCTCGGCGCCATGCACCCCCGCCGCCGGCAGGCGCAGCGGCGCCATCAGCGCATCGATCTCGGCCAGCGGACGGCCCGAGACGATGGCAATCGCCACCTCGAGGTCGAGCAGGCGCGCGACCGTGTCGATCAAACCGCGCGGCACGCGGGCCGCATCGGGCGTGGGCGCGATCTCGGCCAGCGTGCCGTCGAAGTCGAACAGCCAGGCCGGTCTGCCGCTCGGTTGCGGAAGTTCCATCCGTTCCTCCGGGAAAGATCCTGCGACGGCATATCGTACCGTCGTCATATGCTGCGCACAGTCCCTCCTTGAGCCGCTTGGGGCTGCAGGCCAGCTTCTAACTTTACGAGCTGAATGCTATGAAGCCAGACCTGACCCCGATCCCTTGCCCGAGCTATGGAAACTCTGCATGCCGCACGGCCTGCGCTGGCGTGAGGATGCGCAATCCGTCGGGAGGCGAATTCACCCGCAGCAGGTCTTGGTCGCCCGTCACCAGCCACAACGCTTGCGCCGCTTCGGCTGCGTGGATGAAAGCGTCGTCGTCGGGATCGCTGCTGAACGTCTGGGCAGCCAGTCCGGGCGGAACATCGACCCAAAGGGCTGCGGCGCCCAGATCGTGCAGGAGTTGCTGCCGGATCTCGATGGACAGGTAAGGGTCGAACTTGGGCTTCCAAAGGCGAGCCTCGAGTTCGGCATGGGTGCGCGCAGTCAGCACGACCCACCCGCGCTGCAGGCCGCGGTGCACCACTTGTGCGGGCGCGCCCGACGGCGAAAGCGCGGCGCTGATCCAGACGTTGGTATCGATGACGACCCGGCGCACATCGCGCTCAGCTTTCATCGGCCAGGAGTTCGTTCAATCCCTGTTCGGTCAACCCGGACCGCTGCGCCAGCGCCGCGCTCTGTTCCAGAGTGTGTTGCAGGCGATCGGCGTAGAAGACGCGCATGGCCTCGTAGTCTTGCGCGCTGACCATCACGCCCACGACCCGGTCGTGGCGCATGACGCGCACGGGCTCGCGTTGCACCCGGTCGAGAAATTCGCCGAAACGGGTCTTGGCTTCGTTGGCGGTGTAGGTCTGCATGGGCGGCCCCTGTTCCATATCCAATGCAAGAATGACCAGATTTTACCGCGCGATTCGCTCGATTCGCGCGGCCAACGTGGTGAAGGCTTCGTCCCCTCACCCAAACGCCGTTCGCGCAGTCAGGGTTGCGTTGCAGCACAGAGTGCTATGAAGCTAGACCTGATAAACATCTAGCCTGTGGCCGGCCTCCCGAAGATGACGTAACGTCAGGGTGCGAGCCTTTGACAAGACTTCATCAACCTGGAGACCGGAATGGAACTGTACGCGGGGATTGACTTGCACTCAAACAACAGCGTCGTCGTGGTATTGGATGCGAATGACCGGGAGGTCTATCGCAAACGCCTGCCGAACGATCTGGGCATGATCGTCGAAGCACTGCAATCGTGTGGACCGATCCATGCCGTTGCTGTGGAATCCACCTTCAACTGGTACTGGCTGGTCGATGGCTTGCAGGATGCGGGCTATGACACGCGGCTCGTCAATACCGCCGCCGTCAAGCAATACGACGGCCTCAAGCACAGCGGCGATTTCAGCGATGCGCGGCAACTCGCGCACCTGTTGCGGCTGGGCATATTGCCGACCGGCTACATCTATCCGCGCAATGCGCGTGCCGTGCGCGACCTGCTGCGCAAGCGCAGCCAGCTCGTGCGCCAACGCACCACCCAGATACTCTCCATGCAGAATCTGCTTGCCCGCAACCTCGGTGTGCAAACCAGCGGCAACGAGATCAAGCGCTGGCAATCAGACAACATCGAAGCCCTCGCGCTGTTGCCCGAACAACGGCTGGCCCTGCAGAGCAACCTCGCGGTCATGCAATGCCTGGACGAGCAGATCGGCACGCTGGAAGGCGCCATTCTCAAACAGGCGCGCCTGCAACCGGCGTTCCATGCATTGCGCACCGTCAGCGGGATTGGCGAGGTACTCGCGCTGACCATCGCGCTCGAAACCGGGGATATCGGGCGCTTCCAAACACCGGGGGACTTCGCCTCTTACGCACGTACCGTCAATAGCCGACATGAGTCCAACGGCAAGAAGAAGGGTGAAGGCAACACCAAGTGTGGCAACAAGTACCTGGCCTGGGCCTTCGTCGAAGCGGCGCACTTTGCAGTGCGCTACGACGCGCAGATCAAGCGCTGGTACCAGAGGAAAGCCGGGAAGACCCTGCCGGTGGTGGCGATCAAGGCAGTGGCGCACAAACTGGCACGGGCTTGCTATCACGTCATGAAGACAGGAGAACGCTTCGAGACCGTCCGCGCCTTCAGTTAAAGAGCCATGGGGCGCTGCGCGCGAGTCAGCCATGGGGTTGGCAGAACCACAAGACCTGATTGAACGCGCACAGCGGCCCCGCCCGAGCAACATGCAACACGGTGCCCGCATTGCGAACCAGGACTGGGTAGGACGCCGCAAGGCGAGCCAAAGATCTGTGCGGGTCGGAACACGGCCTGCCGCTATTGGACGCAATGGGGAACAGAGGGTTTTCTGGGGCGGCGATGCCGCCAGGGGTCACGCAAAACATCGCGCCGGCCTTGATCCTGATGGGTGACTGGTGCGCCTGAGCGCAACCGATACATCGAGAACCAAGTGTGCCGCTTCGCGGTTGCTACGAGAAACGCAGTAAAAACGAATGCGCCTGACAGCGCAGATTTTTGTTCGCCCCTATTGACGGAGAGGGCTAATGGGTGACGGAGAGGGCTAATGGTGACCCTCATCTGTTCGCTCGTGCACATGATGTTGCGGATACCTCCCCGAATCAGGCAACGGCCCAGCCGGCATCGTCCATCGCCGCGGCGGCCGCGGCCTCCGCAACGCCAGGCTGCCAGCGGGAGGCATCGAGCCGTCGCCCGGTGACCCCGGACGCGGCATCCGAGGCCAGCCAAAGCAGCGGCGGCACGATGATGGCCGGATCGAGCAGATTCGCGCGCGCCTCCTGCGGCAATGCGTCCGGAATCATGCCCGTCGCCGTGGCGCCGCCGGGCAGCAGCGCGTTGACCGTCACGCCGGTGCCTTCGAGATCCTGCGCCCAGATGATGGTCTCCGACTCCAGCGCCGCCTTCGACGGGCCGTAGGGCGAGAAGCCGCGCCGGCGCATCGTGGCGTGGTTCATGGTGATGTTGACGATGCGCCCGCGGCCTGCGGCGATCATGCCCGGCACCGCCGCGCGCGCCATCAGGAACGGCCCGTTGACGTTGGTATCGATCACCAGGCGCCAGACCTCGGGCTCGGTCTGCCAGAACCGCGTCGGCTCGGTCAGAAAGCGCTCGCTGACGTACTTCATCCCGCGGCCGGCGTTGTTGACGAGCAGGTCGAGCCGGCCGAAGCGCTCCTGCGCCAGCGCGACGACGCGCTGGCAGTCCTGCTCGCAGGTCACATCGGCGATCATGGGGATGATGCGACCGCTGGCATCCTCGGCGGCGACGGCTTCGACTTCGGTCGTCTCACGCGCGGCGGTCGCGATCACGCGTGCGCCCGCCGCGGCGAGGCCCAGTACCATCGCGCGGCCGAGCCCGCGGCCGCCGCCGGTGACGATGGCGACCTGGCCCTCGAGCCGCCCTGGGCTCACCGGTTCAGCGCCTGCATCTGCGGTGCGTCGTAGCGCAGGCCCGCGGCCGCACCCGGTGGCAGGATGCGGTCGATGCGCGCGCGGTCCTCGGCGCTGATCCGTACCTCGAGCGCGCCGACATTCTCTTCCAGCCGGCTGCGCTTCTTGGTCCCCGGGATCGGCACGATGTCCTCGCCCTGCGCGAGTAGCCAGGCCAGCGCGAGCTGGGCCGGCGTGCAGCCCTTCTCCCGCGCCATGGTCTCGATCTCGCGCACCAGGTCGAGGTTCTTCTGGAAGTTCTCGCCCTGGAAGCGCGGCGAGTGACGGCGGTAGTCGTCCTCGGGCAGATCCTCGATGCGGCGGATCTGCCCGGTGAGGAAGCCGCGGCCGAGCGGGCTGTAGGCGACATAGCCGATGCCGAGCTCGCGAACCGTGGGCAGGATCTCCTCCTCCGGTTCGCGGCTCCACAGCGAGTATTCGGTCTGCAGCGCGCTGATCGGGTGCACGGCGTGCGCGCGGCGGATGGTCTGCGGCGCCGCTTCGGACAGCCCGAGGTAGCGCACCTTGCCGGCCTTCACGAGCTCGGCCATCGCGCCCACCGTTTCCTCGATTGGCGTGTTCGGATCGACGCGGTGCTGGTAATAGAGGTCGATGTGGTCGACGCCCAGGCGCTGGAGCGACGCCTCGCAGGCCTGCCGCACGTATTCGGCGTCGCCGCGAATGCCGAGAAACTCGCCTTTCTCGTTGCGGACGTTGCCGAACTTGGTCGCCAGCACGACCCGGTCACGGCGGCCCGCGATCGCCTTGCCGACCAGGATCTCGTTGGTAAACGGGCCGTACATGTCGGCGGTGTCGAGGAAGGTGACACCCAGGTCGATGGCGCGGTGGATCGTCGCGAGCGCTTCGGCTTCGTCGCGGTCGGCGTAGAAGTCCGACATGCCCATACAGCCCAGGCCGAGTGCGGAAACCTCGAGACCCTCTTGGCCAAGTTTGCGTGTGTGCATCGGTAAGGTTCCTCTTTCTTTAAAATTGATCAAACGGACTTTCGACCGAGTTCACGACGGCTGTTTCCAGCGCCGGTGCACCCAATACCATTCTTGCGGTTCGGCTCGCACGACTTGCTCGATGAGCCCGCTCAGGCGCTGCAGGTCCTCGCTCAGAGTCGAGTCATCGGTCCGTTGGCTGAGCGGATATGGCGTCTGGATCGCCAACCGATGACCACCGTTTCGATGGTACATGAACATGGGAAGGATGGGTGCACCGCTGCGCCGCGCCAGTACCACCGGTCCTGTGGGAGTCCAGGCCGGTCGGCCGAAGAACGGCACCGGCAGGCCGTTGGCCGTGCTCTGATCCATGTGCATCAACACGATCCGGCCTTCGCGCAGGACCCCTAGACTGTTCGTGCCGAACGAAAATTGACCCACTTTTGAAGGTTATGCCGACGCAAAATTGACCCGGGTGTTTCACCTACCCTGCTGCTTTTTTAGGCACGGGGGAACAGGAGTGATCACCATGGACATGATTGGCAAGATCCGGCGGATGCATTTCCGCCAGAACAAATCCGTTCGAGAGATTGTCCGCAGTACGGGGCTATCGCGCAACACGGTCCGTACTTGGCTACGCCAACCGGGCGATGTCGTGCCACAGTATGCTGCGCGGCGAACACAACCCTCGCGCAAGCTCGCGCCCTATGTGGAGTGGCTCAAGCAGGCCGTGGCCCTTGATGCCCGGCGTCCCAAAGCGCAGCGACGCACAGCCAAGGCGTTGCATGCCGAGTTGAGACGACAAGGCTATGACGGCGCCTACAGCCGCGTCACCGATCTTCTGCGCGCCTGGCGACAGGCCAGTGGCACGATCCCTGTGCACGCCTTCGTGCCCTTGACGTTTGCGCTGGGCGAAGCCTTCCAGTTCGACTGGAGCGAAGAGAGCTTGGTGGTGGGCGGCATTCCGTACCGCGTGCAGGTCGCCCACGTCAAGCTGTGCGCCAGCCGTGCCTTCTGGCTGGTGGCCTATCCCAGCCAAGGTCACGAGATGCTGTTTGACGCCCATACCCAGGCGTTTGCCGCCTTCGGCGGCGTGCCGCATCGCGGCATTTATGACAACATGAAGACGGCCGTCGACAAAGTGCACCCGCGCAAGAAGCGCGACGTCAACGCCCGCTTTGCCGCGATGTGCAGCCACTATCTGTTCGACCCCGACTTCTGCAACGTCGCCTCCGGTTGGGAGAAAGGGGTCGTCGAGAAGAACGTCCAGGACAGCAGGCGGCGCGTGTGGATTGAGGCCCAGTCAACGCCTTGGCGTTCCTTTGCCGAACTCAATGCCTGGCTGGGCATGCGCTGCCGGGCCTTGTGGCAGGAGATCTGCCATCCCGAGTTCAGTCAGTTCACCGTGGCCGAGATGCTCGAGCACGAGCAGCCCCACCTCATGCCCATGCCCGCCGCGTTCGACGGCTATGTGGACAACACGGTCAAGGTCAGCAGCACCTGTCTGGTGGCCATTGTCGGCAATCGTTACTCCGTGCCCTGTGAGTTCGCCGGGCGGCGGGTAAGCACCCGGTTGTATCCCACCGAGGTGGCCGTGGTGCATGACGACGTGTGCGTTGCCCGTCATGCCCGACTGGCCAATCGCGGGCAGACCCTCTACGACTGGCAGCACTATGTGCCGCTGATCCAACGCAAACCGGGAGCCTTGCGCAACGGCGCACCGTTTGCCGACCTCCCCCATGCCTTACAGCAACTGCGCCAGGCGCTGCTGCGGCAAGACGGGGGCGACCGGCTCATGGCCGAGGTGCTGGCTCTGGTGCCCGCCTGCGGACTGGAGGCGGTGCTGGTGGCCGCCGATCTGGTGCTGGAGGCCACGACCCCGTCCGGGCGCATCAGCGTGGAGCATGTGGTCAACGTCATGGGGCGGCTTCAAGTCGGCCCCCGGCCTGCCGAGGTCGCCACGCTCTTGACGATGACCGATCCACCCCGCGCCGACACGGCACGCTATGACCGCTTGCGGGTGAGCGACGAGGAGCGTGATCATGCGTGAGGTCATTGCGGAATTCAAGGCGTTGCGGCTGCACGGCATGGCTGGCGCTTGGGCCGATTTGCAAGGGCTGGGGCAGAATGGCGCACTGGAAGGCGCGCAGTGGCTCGTCGAGCATTTGCTGCAGGCCGAGCAGGAAGATCGCACCGTGCGCTCGGTGCGTCATCAGATCCTTTCGGCCCGCTTCCCGGTGCACCGCGATCTGGCGGGGTTTGACTTTGACGCCTCAAGGGTCGATCGCAAGCTGGTGGGGCAACTCGCCAGCATGGCCTTTACCGAAGCCGCGCACAACATCGTGCTGGTGGGCGGGCCCGGGACGAAGCAAACAACGGGGTCAGGTCTAGCATCAATGCATCTAATCCCGCAAATCCAGACCCGACCCAGACTGACGGCGTGGCCCCGTCAGGTTTACTGACTCTTCTTTACTGCATCACCGCCGCAATAGACTTGGCGACGTAGTCGACATTGTGCAGATTGATCGCGGCCACGCAGATGCGGCCGGTGGAGACGCCGTACACGCCGAATTCGGTGCGCAGCCGCTCCATCTGCGCGGCGGAAAGGCCGGAGTAGCTGAACATGCCTTTCTGTCGGGTAATAAAGGACAGGTCGCCCTTCACGCCGGCGGTGGCGAGTTTTTCGACCAGGGTGCTGCGCATGGCGCGGATGCGTTCGCGCATGCCGGCTAGCTCTTGCTCCCATTGCGCGCGCAACTCGGGCGATGACAGCACGGTGGCAACGATCTGCGCGCCGTGGGTGGGTGGGTTGGAGTAGTTGCTGCGGATGACGCGCTTGAGTTGCGACACTACGCGCCCGGCTTCTTCCTTGCTTTCGCACACCACGCTCAGGGCGCCCACGCGTTCGCCGTAGAGCGAGAAGCTCTTGGAGAAGGAGGTGGCGACGAAAAAGTCGAGCCCAGCGGCGAGGAATTGCTGGATGACCGCGCCGTCTTCGGCAATGCCTTCGCCGTGAAACAATGGGGTCAGGTCTAGCATTGATGCAATCCCATGCCTCATGCACCCCGCACTCAATCCCCCTTCTCCCCCTCCAACCGCAACATACTCGCCCCCTCCCCCAGCGAAATCAGCCCAGTCCTGGCGTAGATGCCCAGCTTGGCGCGGGTGTCGGTGATGTCGAGGTTGCGCATCGTGAGCTGGCCGATGCGGTCGGCGGGGCTGAAGGGGGCGTCTTCCACCTTTTCCATGCTCAGGCGCTCGGGCGCGTAGGTGAGGTTGGGGCTTGCGGTGTCGAGGATTGAATAGTCGTTGCCGCGGCGCAGTTCCAGCGTGACTTCGCCGGTGATGGCGCGGGCCACCCAGCGCTGGGCGGTTTCGCGCAGCATCATCGCCTGCGGGTCGAACCAGCGGCCCTGGTAGAGCAGGCGGCCGAGCTTGAGGCCGTTGATACGGTACTGCTCGATGGTGTCTTCGTTGTGGATGCCGGTGACCAGGCGCTCGTAGGCGATGTGCAGCAGCGCCATGCCGGGGGCCTCGTAGATGCCGCGGCTTTTGGCTTCGATGATGCGGTTTTCGATCTGGTCGCTCATGCCCAGGCCGTGGCGACCGCCGATTTCATTGGCCTTGAGGAACAGGTCCACCGGCGAATCGAAGCTCTGGCCGTTGAGCGCGACGGGCCGGCCTTCCTCGAAGCGGATGGTCACTTCTTCGGCCTTCACTTGCACTTCCGGTTTCCAGAACGCCACGCCCATGATGGGGTTGACGATGCGGATGCCGCTGCTCAGGTGTTCGAGGTCTTTCGCTTCGTGGGTGGCACCGAGCATATTGCTGTCGGTGCTGTAGGCCTTTTCGACCGACATCTTGTAGTCGAAGCCGTTGGCAATGAGGAACTCGCTCATTTCCTTGCGGCCACCGAGTTCGTCGATGAAGGTCTGGTCGAGCCAGGGCTTGTAGATTTTGAGCGCCGGGTTGGTCAGCAGGCCGTAGCGGTAGAAGCGCTCGATGTCGTTGCCCTTGAAGGTGCTGCCGTCGCCCCAGATGTGGACGTCGTCTTCCTTCATGGCGGCCACCAGCATGGTGCCGGTGACGGCGCGACCCAGCGGGGTGGTGTTGAAGTAGGTGATGCCGCCGGTGCTGATGTGAAAGGCATTGCACTGGATGGCGGCGATGCCCTCAAGCGCGAGTTGCACACGGCAGTCGATCAGACGGGCTTTCTCGGCGCCGAAGCTCATGGCCTTGCGCGGAATGTCGTCGTAGTCGCTCTCGTCGGGCTGGCCGAGGTTGGCGGTGTAGGCGTAGGGCTGGGCGCCTTTTTTCTTCATCCACAGCAGGGCGGCGGAGGTGTCCAGGCCGCCGGAGAAGGCGATGCCGACTTTTTGCCCGGTGGGCAGGTTCTGCAGGATGGTGGCCATAAGCGGTGCTCCCCGATCAGCCGAAGTGGCAGATGTAGTGGTAGGCGGTTTCGCCTGCGGCGACGCGGATGTCGAATGCGGTGTTGCCGGGAACGCTGAACCGTTCGCCCACGCCGGACTTCACCCAGACGTCGCTGCCCGGCAGTTTGTATTCGCAGGCCCCTGCCACGCATTCCATGATTTCGGGCGCGCCGGTGTTGAAGGTCAGGGTGGCGGGCAGGATCACGCCGACTGAGGCCTTGCGGCCATCGGCCAGGGTGATGCCATGGCTGACGCACTTGCCATCGAAATAGACATTGGCCTTGGGGTTGACGGATGCGCCGTCGATCTGGGGGGTGCTCATGGGGAGGTCCGGGCAGGGGAAAAAGAGAGCCGCTATTCTGCCATTCCCATGAACTTACGCACTTATTATCCGCCCCTCGAACCCTTCAAAACTGGCCTGCTCGACACCGGCGAAGGTCACCAGATTTACTGGGAACTCTGCGGCAATCCGCAGGGCCAGCCTGCCGTCTTTCTACATGGCGGCCCCGGCGCGGGCTGCGCGCTGGAGCACCGCCGCCTGTTCGATCCGCAGCGCTATTGCGTGCTGCTGTTCGACCAGCGCGGCTGCGGGCGATCGACCCCGCACGCCTCGCTGGAGCACAACACCACCTGGCATCTGGTGGCCGACATCGAACGGCTGCGCACCCTGCTGGGGGTGGATCGCTGGCTGGTGCTCGGCGGCTCCTGGGGCAGCACCCTGGCGCTGGCCTATGCGCAAACGCACACCGCGCGGGTGTCGGCGCTGGTCCTGCGCGGCATCTTCACCCTGCGGCGTGCGGAACTGCTGTGGTTCTATCAGGAAGGCGCTTCCTGGCTGTTTCCCGATCTGTGGGAAGGGTTTGTGGCGCCCATTCCCGAAGCCGAGCGCGGCGATCTGATCGGCGCCTATCGCCGGCGGCTGACGGGCGCCGACCCCGAGGAACAACTGGTCTGCGCCCGCGCCTGGAGCGTGTGGGAAGGGCAGACCCTGCGCCTGCTGCCCGACGCGAGCAGTGCCGAAAAGCATGCGCAGGATGCGTTCTCACTCGCCTTCGCGCGCATCGAGAACCATTACTTCGTGCACCAGGGCTGGATGGACGAAGGCCAGCTCATCCGCGATGCGCACAAGCTGGCCGACATACCCGGTGTGATCGTGCAGGGCCGCTACGACGTGTGTACGCCGATGCGCACCGCCTGGGATCTGCACCGCGCCTGGCCGCAGGCCGATTTCCAGCTCGTGCCCGACGCCGGGCACGCCTACAACGAGCCGGGCATTCTGTCGCGGCTGATCGAGGCGACGGACCGCTTCGCCGGCGGTTGACGTCGCCAAACCACCCTTTTACGCCGTCGCCACGGCTCGCAGCTCGCCCAGACCGGCATCGTCGCGCAGCCTGGCGGCTTTGTCGGTGGACTCCCAACTGAACTCGGGCTCGTCGCGGCCGAAGTGGCCGTAGGCGGCGGTCTTGGCGTAGATGGGGCGACGCAGATCGAGCATGTCGATGATGCCGCGCGGACGCAGATCGAAGTGACGGCGCACCAGTTGTTCGAGCCTGGCATCGTCGATCACCCCGGTGCCCTGCGTGGTCACCATGATGCTGGTGGGCTGGGCCACGCCGATGGCGTAGGAAATCTGCACCAGGCACTTCCTGGCCAGCCCGGCGGCGACGATGTTCTTGGCGACATAGCGCGCGGCATACGCGGCCGAGCGGTCGACCTTGGTCGGGTCTTTGCCGCTGAAAGCGCCGCCGCCGTGTGGCGCCGCGCCGCCATAGGTGTCGACGATGATCTTGCGCCCGGTCAGGCCGCAATCGCCCTGCGGGCCGCCGACGACGAAGCGGCCGGTCGGGTTGATGAGGTATTTCACCTCGCCGCGCATGAACACCGGCGGCAGCACGGGCTTGATGATGTGCTCGATCACCGCCTCGCGCAGATCGGCCATGTCGATGTCGGGCGCATGCTGGGTGGACAGCACCACGGTGTCGATGGCGACGGGATAGCCGTTTTCGTAGCGGAAGGTGATCTGGCTCTTGGCATCCGGGCGCAGCCAGGGCAGGCGGCCGTCGCGGCGCAACTGGCTCTGGCGCTCGACCAGACGGTGCGCGTAATAGATCGGCGCGGGCATCAGCTCGGGGGTTTCGTCGCAGGCGTAGCCGAACATCAGCCCCTGGTCGCCCGCGCCCTGATCGAGTGCGTCGTCGTGCGCCTTGTTCACGCCCTGGGCGATGTCGGGGCTTTGCTTGTCGTAGGCCACGAGCACGGCACAGCTCTTGTGATCGATGCCGAAATCGGCGTCGTCGTAGCCGATGCGCTTGAGCGTATCGCGCGCCACCTGGATGTAATCGACCACGGCATGGGTGGTGATTTCACCCGCGAGCACGATCAGGCCGGTGTTGGCCAGCGTTTCGGCGGCGACGCGCGAAGCGGGGTCTTGCGCCAGATTGGCGTCGAGGATGGCATCTGAGATCTGATCGGCCACCTTGTCGGGATGGCCTTCGGAGACGGATTCGGAGGTGAACAGGAAGGTGTTTGCCACGGCGGACCTTTCAAACGGTGAGGGATCGACGCCACCGTTTGGGTCTCGCACGGCGACGCTTTAGCGGACTGCCCAGCAGCCGCCCCGAAGGTCGGCCGCCCCTGCCACCCCGCAAGTTGTCATTAACTCGGTGGCAGTGTCACGCATTCTATGCCTGCGCGTCCGCTGCGGCGCTTCGTAACATGGCACCCTTTGAACTTCAGGGAAATGCACCATCGTGCTGCTGCGCATCTTCCGCTGGCTGTCTGTCTTGCCCCTGGGTTTGCTCCAGGCGCTGGGGGCGGCGCTCGGCCTGCTGGTCTATGCCGCGTCGGGCGTCTACCGCCAGCGTCTGCGCGCCCACCTGCAACAGGCGGGCTATGCGCCGCGGCAACTGGCGCTCAAGGCCGCCGCGCAGGCCGGGCGCATGGTCGGCGAGCTGCCCGTGGTCTGGTTCCGCCGCGGCGCGGCGGCGCCCGTGCACCAGGTACAGGTGATCGGCAAGGAGCATGTCGATGCCGTGCGCGCCCAGGGCCTGGGCGTGCTCTACCTCACGCCGCACCTGGGATGTTTTGAAATCTCGGCGCAGGTCGCCGCGCTCTGGGGGCCGATCACGGTGATGTTCCGCCCGCCGCGCAAGGCCGTGCTGCTGCCGCTGGCGCTGGCTTCGCGCCAGCGCCACAACCTGGCCACCGCCCCGGCCAATCTCGCCGGGGTGCGGCAGTTGCTGCGTGCCCTGCGCGCGGGTGAGGCCGTCGGCCTGCTGCCCGATCAGGCGCCCGGCAGCGGCGAAGGCGTGTGGGCCGACTTTTTCGGTCGCCCGGCCTACACCATGACCCTGCCCTCGCGTCTGGTGCAACTGGGCAAGGCCCGCATCATTCTGGCCTCGGCGCTGCGCCAGCCGGGCGGTCGCGGCTACACCCTCACGCTCGAACCCTTTCCCGAAGCCCTGGATGCCGATCCGCAGCGCGCGGCCACGCAGATCAACCGCGCGCTGGAAGGTCTGATCCGGCGCTGCCCGGAACAATATCTCTGGGCCTACAACCGCTACAAAGTCCCCTCTGGCGCAGCGCAGCCCCCGGCGCCGAACAGCGCCGAGGAGCCCGCGCCATGAAGTCGCTGTCCGCGCGACTGAGCATCGCCCTCGTCTGGCTGCTGCATCTGCTGCCCTACCCCGTGCTCGCCGCGCTGGGCACTGCGGTGGGCTGGCTGCTGTGGCCGCTGGCGGGATCGCGCCAGCGCATCACCCTGCGCAACCTGGAACTCTGTTTTCCCGAATGGACGGCGGCGCAGCGGCACGCGGTGGCACGTCGGCATTTCGTCTATGTCGCACGAGCGTTTCTCGAACGCGGCGTGCTCTGGTATGCCAGCCCGAGGCGCTTGCGACGCCTGCTGCACCTCGAAGGTCCGGTGCAGGAGGCTTTGGACGGCAGCCGCAACACCCTGCTGCTGGGCTTTCACTTCGAGGGGCTCGATGCCGGATGGACGGCGCTCAGCCTGGTGGCGCCGCGCCCGGTTTCGGGCATGTACACCCCGCAGAAGAACAAGGTGCTCGACGACTGGGTGGTGGCGCGGCGCAGTCGCTTTCACACCGCCGCCATCGTCTCGCGGCGAGTCGGCGCGGCGGGCATGTTGCGGCAACTCAAGGCCGGGGTGCCGTTCTACACCCTGCCCGATATGGATTTCGGCCCGCGCAGTTCGCGCTTCATCGACTTTTTCGGCCTGCCCGCCGCGACGCTGGATGTCGCTCCGCGGCTGGCGGCTTCGGCCGACGCCCGGGTCTACGCGGTGGTCACCCGCATCCTGCCCGGCGCGCGCGGCTACGCCATCACCGTGCATCCCGCCTGGGCCGACTTCCCCGCGCTGGACGCTCGTGGCAAGCCCGCCGACATCGACGCCGACCTGCGCCGCATGAATCGCTTCATCGAAGAGCAGGTGCGCACCATGCCCGCGCAATACCATTGGGTGCACAAGCGCTTCAAGACCCGGCCCGAAGACCAGCCCTCGGTGTATTGACCCAGACCCATGCAACTCGCGTTCACCAAAATGCACGGCGCCGGCAACGACTTCGTCGTCCTCGACGCCACGCACGCCCCGCTGCAACTCAGCCCGGCGCAGTTGCGCCTGCTGGCCGACCGGCACCTGGGCGTGGGCGCAGACCAGATTCTGGTGGTCGAAGCCGCGCCCTCGCCCGAGGTCGACTTCCGCTATCGCATTTTCAACGCCGACGGCGGCGAGGTGGAGCAATGCGGCAACGGCGCGCGCTGCTTCGTCGCCTATGTGCACGGCAAGGGTCTGACCTCCAAGCGCCGCATCCGGGTACAGACGCTCGCAGGCCTCATCGAGCCCGAGTTGCAGAGTGATGGTCGCGTCACCGTGGACATGGGCGCGCCGGTGTTCGATCTGCCCAAGGTGCCGTTCGACGCCACCGGCCTTTCGCCCAAGCCTGTGGACGCCTGGGAACAATGGCCGCTGGATTTTGGCGGCACAACCCATTGGATCAGCGTGCTGTCGATGGGCAATCCGCATGCGGTGCAGCGGGTAGACGATGTCGACGCCGCCCCCGTCTTGCGCGACGGCCCGCTGATCGAACATCACCCGCGCTTTCCCAAGCGGGTCAACGCCGGTTTCATGCAGATCGCAGATGCCCGGCACATCCGCCTGCGGGTGTGGGAGCGCGGCGCGGGCGAAACCCTGGCCTGCGGCACCGGCGCCTGCGCCGCCGTGGTGGCGGGTCTGCGCCACGGCTGGCTGCAAGGCCCGGTCGATGTGCAAACCCGCGGCGGCCTGCTGACCATCGCCTGGGCGGGGCTCGGTCAGTCCGTCCACATGACCGGCCCGGCCGCCTTTGTTTTCGACGGCGTGATCGACCTGCCCGATCTGCCCTGATTCTGGAGAACCTGATGGAACTGAGCGAACACGATCTGGCGACCTACCTGGCCGCCAACCCCGAATTCTTCGAGCGCCACGCCGAGCTGCTCACCATGGTGCAATTGCACAGTCCGCACGGCAACCGCGCCGTGTCGCTGCAGGAGCGGCAGATGGAGATGCTGCGCGACAAGATGCGCACGCTGGAGCATCGCCTCGCCGCGATGATGCGCAACGCGGTGGACAACGAAACCCTGGCGGGCAAGCTGCTGCTTTGGGCGCGCGATTGTCTGCTGGCGCAGCAGGGCGCCCCGGCGCAATTGCCGCAAACGCTGCAGGACACCCTCAAGGCCGCCTTCGATCTGCCCATGACCGCGCTCAAGCTCTGGCCGGTGCGCGAGGAGTTCGCCGCGTTGGAATTCGCCACCGGGGTGAGCGAGGACGCCAGGACCTTCGCCGCCAGTCTGTCCGCCCCCTTCGTCGGCCCCAACCCCGGCTTCGAGGCCGCGCACTGGCTGCCGGATGCGCAGATGGCGCAATCGCTCGCGCTCATCCCGCTGCAGAACCCGCACACCAGCCTATGCATGGGGCTGCTGGTGCTGGCCTCGCCCGACACCCAGCGCTTCACCGCCGATATGGGCACCGATTTCCTCACCCTCATCGGCCAGTTGGCCAGCGCCGCGCTGGTGAGCCTGCTGGCGTGCTGAAAATCGTCGCGCAATTCCCGCCACCGCATGGCCGCGTCCGGTTCATCCCAGCCCGACAAGCCGTCCTTGCGCCAGCTTGCGGCGGACTATCTCGTTCACGCGCAAACCGAGCGCCGCCTGGCAGACGGCACGCTGGTCAACTACCGGCGCGATCTCGATGACCTGCTGCAGCGCGCCGAAGCGCTGGGCGCCGCACCGATCGAATCGCTGCACATCCGCCGCTGGGCCGCACAACTGCATGCGGGCGGCATGAGCCCGCGCGCCATTGCCGCGCGGCTGTCGGCGTGGCGCAGCTTTTTCCGCTGGATGGGTCGGCTGGGCCATGTGGCCGCCAACCCGGTGCAGGACGTGCGCGCCCCCAAGGCGGCCAGACCGCTGCCCAAGGCCTTGTCGGTCGATCAGGCTGTCGCGCTGGCCGCTTACGTCCCGCAAGAGTCCACGAGATCATCGCGTCCGCACCAGGCCGAACCCTTCGCCACCCGCAGCGCGCGCGCGCATGCCATCGCCGAACTGCTGTATTCCTGCGGCCTGCGCGTGTCCGAGCTCACCGGGCTGGACGTGCGCGCCAGCCAGACCGCCCGCGGCTGGATCGACTGGGACGCCGCCGAGGCCACCGTCACCGGCAAGGGCAACAAGCGACGCAGCGTGCCGATCGGCCGGCCCGCGCTGCTGGCGCTGCAGCACTGGCTCGTCCTCAGAACCTCGCTGCTGCGCGAAGGCGCCGACGCCGACGCCCAAGCCGCCCTGTTTCTGGGCGCACGCGGCGGCCGCATCACGCCGCAGCGGGTCTGGCTGGAACTGCGCGAGCACGCCCGCGCCGCTGGGCTGGACGCGCGCGTGCATCCGCACATGCTGCGCCACTCCTTCGCCTCGCATGTGCTGCAGTCCAGCGGCGATTTGCGCGCGGTACAGGAATTGCTGGGACATTCCAGCATCGCCACCACGCAGGTCTATACCCGCCTGGACTTCCAGCATCTGGCCAAGGTCTACGACGCAGCCCACCCGCGGGCGCGCAAAAAGCCCTGAGCCGTCTTCCTTCCATGAAAACCATCCGCCTGCACCCTGGCAAGGAGCGCTCACTGCTGCGTCGCCATCCTTGGGTATTTGCCAGCTCGATCGCCAAAGGAGCAGCAGACAGCGGAGAAACCGTCCGCGTGGAATCGCACGACGGCCAGTTTCTGGCCTGGGCGACGTTCAGCCCCGCTTCGCAGATCCGGCTGCGGGTCTGGAGCTTCGAGGCCAAACAACGCATCGATGCCAGCTTTTTCACCGAGCAACTGCGCGCTGCCATCGAGCGCCGGCAGTCGCTGGGGCTCGACCTCGGCGCCTGCCGGCTGGTACACGGCGAGAGCGATGGTCTGCCCGGCTGCATCGTCGATCGCTATGACGACATCGTGGTGCTGCAGGCGGGCAGCGCGGGCATCGAGCGCTGGAAATCGGTGATCGCGGACGGCTTGCAGAGCCTCATGCCCGGCACACGGATCTACGAACGTTCTGACGCCGCGCTGCGTGAGCGCGAGGGCCTGCCCGCGTCCTGCGGCTGGCTGCGCGGCGGCGGAGCCACTCAGGTCGAGATCGTCGAGAACGGCCTGCGCTTGCAGGTCGACGTCGCCACCGGCCACAAGACCGGCTTTTATCTCGACCAGCGCGACGCCCGCGCCCGCTTCGCCAAACAGGTGCGCATGCAAGGTCTGCAGCGCGTGTTCAACGGCTTTTGCTACACCGGCGGCTTCTCGCTGGCCGCGCTGGCCGGCGGGGCGCAACAGGTCGTCTCGGTGGATTCCTCCGCACCCGCGCTGGCGCTGGCCGCTGAGCATGTCGCGCTCAACGGCTTCGATCCGGCTCGGGCGAGTTTCATCGACGCCGACGTCAACGCCACGCTGCGCCGCCTGCGCGACGAGGGCGCGCAGTTCGACGCCATCGTGCTCGATCCGCCCAAATTCGCCGCCAGCCCGCAACAGGTCGAACGCGCCGCACGCGCCTACAAGGACATCAATCGCCTGGCGTTCCACCTGCTGCCGCCCGGCGGCTGGCTGTTCACCTTTTCGTGTTCGGGCGGTGTCAGCGCCGAGCTGTTCCAGAAAATCGTCGCGGGCGCCGCGCTCGACGCGGGAGCGGACGCCCAGATCGTCGCCCGCACCGGCGCCGGCCTCGACCACCCCTTGAGCCTGCACTTCCCCGAAGGCGAGTACCTCAAGGGGCTGCTGCTGCGCAAGGCTTGACATCGGCGCGACAGCCCCAAAATACTTTTATTGATCGATCACAAGGATTCCCTCTATGGCCGCCCTCATCCCCGCCACCATCCTCACCGGCTTTCTCGGCAGCGGCAAGACCACGCTGCTCAAGCGCGTGCTGCACGAAGCGCATGGCTCGAAGATCGCCGTGATCGAGAACGAGTTCGGCGAAGAGAACATCGACAGCGACATCCTGGTGCAGGAAGCGGGCGAGCAGATCGTGCAGATGTCCAACGGTTGCATCTGCTGCACCATCCGCGACGATCTGCGCGCCACCCTGGCCGATCTGGCCGCCAGGCGACGCAAGGGCGAACTGTCGTTCGACCGCGTGGTCATCGAGACCACCGGCGTGGCCGATCCGGGGCCGGTGGCACAGACTTTTTTCATGGACGACGAGGTCGCCAGCCAGTACATGCTCGACGCCATCCTCACCCTGATCGATGCCAAGCATGCCGACGGCCAGCTCGACAGCCGGCAGGAAGCACGCCGCCAGGTGGGTTTTGCCGACCAGATTTTCATCAGCAAGGCCGATCTGGTCGGCGCCGACGAACTCGCCGCCCTGCAGCATCGGCTCGCCCACATGAATCCGCGCGCCAGGCAAAGCGTGGTGCATTTCGGCGAGGTGCCGCTGTCGCAGGTGCTCGACCTCAAGGGTTTCAACCTCAACGCCAAGCTCGACATCGACCCCGATTTCCTCAAGGCCGACGATCATGACCACGACCATGAGCACGACCATCACGATCATGCGCACGGCGAGCACTGCAACCATCCGCACCATCACCACCACGATGACGACGTGAAATCCTTCGTCTACCGCGCCGACAAACCCTTCGATCCGGCCAGGCTCGAAGACTTCCTCGGCGCCATCGTGCAGGTCTACGGCCCGCGCATGCTGCGCTACAAGGGGGTGCTGAACATGCAGGGCATCGACCGCAAGGTCGTGTTCCAGGGCGTGCACCAGCTCATGGGCAGCGATCTGGCCGCCCCCTGGAATCCGCAGGAACAGCGGCAGAGCAAGATGGTGTTCATCGGCATCGACCTGCCGCGCGACATTCTCGAAAAAGGACTGGAGCAATGCCTGGTTGCATGACGCATTTGCCTTGCCATCCGAAATGAATAGAATCGATTGGTTTTGGCAGCGGCCTGCCCGCCTGAAGCCGCAGGCTGCGATCCACACGGTGCGGCAAAGGCTGACGCCGATCACCGCCCCGATCGACGCCTTGAGCACGATCAAAAGCGGCAGCAAGTTTGAGCAGCAGGCCCTGTGCGGAAGAACCCCAGGAGCCTGTCGGACTTGAAGAATCGAAGCGAATTTGCAGCCGGTGCAGCCGGTTTCCTTCAAGTCCGACAGGCTCCCAGGGTGGGTCGGCACGCTCAATCAGCGCCCGGTCAGCGCACGACGATTTCTCTGTGTCCGTGCCGAGCAACGCAGCAAATCAGGCAGCGATGGGCTGCCGGATGAAAAGTTCGGGAGAAAATTCGTGGTCAAGCCGACTCATCAAGCGGTCGCCGCTCCAGGCAGGGGCAAGCCTGCGGCAGCAGACAAAAACCCCGCAGTCAAACAGGTCGCAGCCAGGAGCAAGGCTGAACCGACGGCTGCGGCCGCACCCTCTGCGCCTGCCAAGTCGTCCGCAAAGACCGAGACGGCGCAAAATCCGCCTGTCGCCTCGGCCGCAACGGCAAAAAAAATCACATCCTCGCCGGCGCTTCGGCGATCCTCCTCTTCCGGCGTGAGTAAACTCCACGCCTCGAAACCCTTATCGGCGGCCATGGGGTCGCCGGAACCCATCCGACTCGACAGAAGTTCCATGAGCAGCACCACCATCGAACCCACTCCCAGAAAGACCGACCCCAAGCAGGCCAATGCCTGGAAGAACAAACCGGTGTCGGAGCTGACCGAGCAAGACCTGCTGGCCATGCCCGACAGCGAGTACATGAACGACGTTCAGCGCGAATACTTCAAGCGTCTGCTCAGCACCATGCGCGACGACCTGATCAAGAGCGCGGGCGAAACCACCGAGCATCTGCGCGAAGACACGCTGCTGGTACCCGATCCAGCCGATCGCGCCACCATCGAAGAAGAGCATGCGCTCGAACTGCGTACCCGCGACCGTGAACGCAAGCTGCTGAAAAAGATCGAACTGGCGCTTGCACGCATCGAAAGCGGCGAGTATGGCTGGTGCGAAGAGACGGGCGAGCCCATCGGCATCGGCCGCCTGCTGGCGCGACCGACGGCCACCCTGTCGCTCGAAGCGCAGCAGCGGCGTGAGATCAAGCAGAAAATGTTCAACGATTGAACGCGGGCCAGCCCCATTCGGTCAGCCCCCATTCGGTCAGCCCATCCACTCGGCAGACAACCTTTCCAGGTCACTCAGGCATGAGCAGTTCGGGTTCAGGCGGTTTCTGGAAGCGGGTGGGTTCTTTCGTCAAGAACCCGACCCGCGACTGGTCGCTCACCGACGAACAGGCCCTGCAAGAGCATGAGAACCTCGCGCGGGTCAAGGCCAGGGAGGATCAGAAGCGTCAGGACGATTTCATCCGCAAGCGCGAGCTCGATGGCCTGCGCAAGCTGCGCAGGCGAGAGGCCACCGATCTGGGCATGGATGACAGCCTGCAGACCAATATCCCCGAGCTCACGTCGCAGCCCGCTCCGGTACACGACAGGGGCGAGACCCTGCGCAAGATCAACGAAATCGAGAAATCGATGGCCGGCGAACACGCCCCGCCCTCGTCGCGCACACGCAGCGCGGTCACGCGGCCATCCCCACACGGCGTCAATGTCCCCACCAAGACCCAGCCGCCGCTGAGCTCGCTTCCCCCCCTGACCGCAGGGACGCCGACACCGACGACCTCCGGCAGCGCCCTGCACTGGAAAGTGGACACGGCCTACGCCGACACCACCTTGATCGGCAAGCCGGGACTCGCTGCAGCAGCCTCCGGCCCGGCCAGCGGCATCCCCACGCAGTCCGCACCGACGACCTCGCCGGGCGAATCCGCACCCGCTGCACCTCTTGCGCAGCCGCCCGGCTACGCCCCGACCGTTCCTTTCGTCCCCGGCGCTGCTGCGTCCTCTCCCGGCGCGCAAGCGTCTGCCGCTGCCCGCTTTGACGAACAGCCCACACTCGCGGCCGCCACCCGGCTCAGCGACGATGCCCTGGCCTTGCGAACATCCGCGCCCTCCGGCGACAGTTGGCTGCGATCGAGCAACGATTTCATGCCCAGCGCGTTCTTTGCCGTGGAAGTGCACGAGGCCTTGAGTTCCAACCCGCTGTTCGATCAGGCCGTGATGGATTTCGCCAACGGCGATGATGCCGCCGCCGAGTCCGCCTTGCGTGACGCCATTTCCAACTCGCAGGACCTGGGAGCGGAAAAGGAACTCTGGCTGGCACTGTTCGATCTGTTCCGCGCATCGGGGCAGATCGACAAGTTCGAAGCGCTGGTGGTGGATTTCGTCAGTCGTTTCCAGACCTCGGCGCCCATGACCGACGAAGGTCTTCCCGCGTCTCCCGCTTCGGCTTCGCCGGCCCCGGGCGGCTTCAAGCCCTCGCTGGTGTTTTCGCCCTCGATCGATGCCGCGCAGGCCGATCGCCTGCGCAAGATGCTGCTCAATGCGCCGGCGGCCATCGATCTGAATTTCGATGCGGTACGCGCCATCGCACCCGCCGCGCTGCCGACGCTGGTCGAAGCGTTGAAAAAGCTCAACCAGACGACCTGCACGGTCACGCTGCATGGTGTGCAGTCGCTGATGTCGCTCTGCCAGGCGCAGGCTCCGGCGATGCAGCGCGATGCCGATCCGCTGTGGTGGGCCTTGCGCCTGGAATTGCTGCGTCTGCTCAACCAGCAGAACGATTTCGACGCCATCGCGCTCGACTACTGCGTGACTTACGAAATCTCGCCTCCCGCCTGGGAGTCCAGTCGCGCCCATTTGGAGACGGCCGGCGGCGATGCCCCGCCCGAACCCGCGGCAGCTCCCGCCACGACCTCCGCGTTCCACAACTCCGGCCTGAACCCGCATTCGATTCTCAGCAGCGGCGGATCGCGTTCGGCGCAACTGCAACTCAGCGGCGAGATTCTCGGCAGCTCCGGCACCTTCCTGGACCCCTTGGAACGGGCGGCAAAAGACCACGAACAGTTGAGCATTTCGCTGCGCCAGTTGCGTCGCATCGATTTTTCCAGCGCCGGGGCGCTGCTCAACTGGGCCATGATGCAGCACGAGCGCGGCAAGACCCTGCAGTTCACCGGCGTGCACCGGCTGATCGCGGGCCTGTTCAGCATCCTCGGCCTGCACGAACACGCCCTGATCCAACTGCGCCGGGATTGATGACCGCGCGGCAAGCCGGCAAGCCCTCTCCCGCGCCTCTTGATCGATTTGCACCCATCCCCGAATCCCTCCATGGATCAATATCACGGCACCACCATTCTCAGCGTGCGCCGCGGCGCGACCGTGGCCCTGGGCGGCGACGGGCAGGTGACGCTGGGCAACATCGTCGTCAAGTCCACCGCGCGCAAGGTACGCAGGCTGTACAACGGCGGGATTCTGGCGGGCTTTGCCGGCGGCACGGCCGATGCCTTCACGCTGTTCGAGCGCTTCGAGGCCAAGCTGGAAAAGCATCAAGGCCAATTGTTGCGCAGCGCCGTCGAGCTGGCCAAGGACTGGCGCACCGACCGCATGCTGCGGCGCCTGGAGGCCATGCTCTCGGTGGCGGATGCCGAGCATTCGCTCATCATCACCGGCAACGGCGATGTGCTGGAGCCCGAGTTCGGCATCGTCGCCATCGGCTCGGGTGGCGCGTATGCGCAAGCAGCCGCCCGCGCCTTGCTGGAGCACACCGAGCTGAGCCCGCGCGAGATCGTCGCGCAGTCTCTGCGCATCGCGGGCGACATCTGCATCTACACCAACCAATCGCACACCATCGAAACGCTGGGTGAACAGTGAGTCCGAAGCCCATGAACATGACCCCCCGCGAAATCGTCTCCGAGCTCGACCGCTTCGTCATCGGCCAGACCAAGGCCAAGCAGGCGGTGGCCATCGCGCTGCGCAACCGCTGGCGCCGGCAGCAGGTCGCCGAGCCGCTGCGCCACGAAATCACGCCGAAGAACATTCTGATGATCGGCCCCACCGGCGTGGGCAAAACGGAGATTGCGCGCCGCCTGGCCAAGCTGGCCGACGCACCGTTCATCAAGGTCGAGGCGACCAAGTTCACCGAAGTGGGCTATGTCGGCCGCGATGTCGACACCATCATCCGCGATCTGATGGAGGCCGCCGTGAAACTGGCGCGCGAGAGTGCCATGCGCCAGCAGCGCACCCGCGCCGAAGACCGCGCGGAAGACCGCATCCTCGACGCCCTGCTGCCCGGCGTGAGCGACGCCCGGGAAACCGGTGGCACCCGCCAGATCCTGCGCAAGCGCCTGCGCGAAGGCCAGCTCGATGACAAGGAAATCGAGATCGACGTCGCCGTACACCCGGCCAGCATCGACATCATGGGCCCGCCCGGCATGGAGGACATGACCGAGCAGATCCGTTCCATGTTCGCCAATATGGGCCAGACGCGCAGCAAGACGCGCAAGGTTACCGTGCGCGAAGCGCAGAAGCTGCTGATCGACGAAGAGGCCGCCAAGCTGGTCAACGAGGATGAGATCAAGGCCGGCGCGCTGCGCGCGGTGGAGCAGAACGGCATCGTGTTCCTCGACGAGATCGACAAGGTGGCTTCGCGCAGCGACACGCAGGGCGCGGATGTGTCGCGCCAGGGCGTGCAGCGCGATCTGCTGCCGCTGGTGGAAGGCACGACCGTGAGCACCAAGTACGGCATGGTGCGCACCGACCATATCCTGTTCATCGCCAGCGGCGCGTTTCACGTCGCCAAGCCTTCCGACCTGATTCCCGAACTGCAGGGGCGCTTTCCCATCCGGGTGGAACTGGAGTCGCTCTCGGTCGCCGATTTCGAGGCCATCCTCACCAGCACCGATGCCAGTCTGACCAAGCAGTACGCCGCGCTGCTCGCCACCGATGGCGTGCGGCTGGAGTTCACCGCCGATGGCATCCGCCGCATGGCCGAAGTGGCGTTTCAGGTGAACGAGAAGACCGAGAACATCGGCGCACGACGGCTGCATACGGTCATGGAGCGGCTGCTCGAAGAGGTGTCCTTCCACGCCGACGGCTCGCAACACACGACCGTGCAGATCGATGCCGCGATGGTGAATTCCCGCCTGGGCGACATCGCCCGCGACGAAGACCTGTCACGCTACGTGCTCTGATGCCGCTGTGTGTGTGGGCGCGGCTGCTGCGCGGCGATGCACAGCAGCCCTTCGAACACCAGGTGCTCGACATGCTGATGCGGCAAGCCCAGCGCATCGCGCAGCTTGGGCGCGGCGCCGCCGGTCAGCAGCACGACCACCTCGCCCGGCTCGCGGGCCTGCAAACGCGCGTGCATCTGCCGCGCCGCGCCCGCAATGGCCAGTGCTCCGCCCGTCATCAACGCATCGCTGGTATTGGTGGGAAACTCGACAATGTCGCCTTCCGGCACGCGCAGACCGGCAGTGCCCATCTCCAGCGCCTTGAGCATCAACCCGAATCCGGGCAGGATGATGCCGCCGATGAACACCCCATCCCGGCTGAGGCAATCCACCGTGACGGCGGTTCCCACGCTGATGACCATCGCCGCGCGGTCGGGCACGCGCTGGCGCGCCCCGAGTTGCGCGGCCCAGCGATCCGCCCCCAGCAGCGACGGCACGGCATAGCTGTTGCGCACACCGCATTGTTCGGCCTGCGCGGCAATCCAGCGGCAGCGCAGCCCGAGCGCAGCGAGTTCGGCGCACACCCGCGCCGTGACCACGGCTCCGGCAACAGCGCATCCAATGACGCGCTCAGCGCGAGGTTGCGTCGCCAGTATGCGACCGAGTTGGTCGGCTTCTTCCAGCAGCATCGCCCCGCCGGCCAGCAACTCCGCGTTGCGCTGCGAGCGCGCATAGATTCCCCATTTCAGCCGGGTATTGCCCACGTCAAGAACGAGAAGATGCATCCGGGTAGCGCGTCAGGAATTGTGGTCTTCTAAACCATAGCAGAGCAAACCCGCGAATCTGCCGTCAGGGCTGCGCGGGCCATCAGCGCAATTTGGCCCCATCTTCCGCCGCGTGTTCGCGATCCAGAAGGCTCTTGGCATCCGGTTTGCCGAAGCCGTTGAAGTACGCATTGAGCAAAAAAGCCACCACGGCGGTGAGCAGAATGCCGCTGTGCAGCATGGGCGCGAGGACTTCGGGGAAGTGGATGAAAAATTGCGGCGCCACCAGAGGAATCATGCCAAAGCCGATGCCCAGGGCGACGATGAGCAGATTGTTGCGATTGTTCTTGTAATCGACCTCGCTGAGGATGCGGATGCCCGTGGCCGCCACCATGCCGAACATGGCGATGCCCGTGCCGCCTAGCACTGGCTGGGGAATGGCCGCCACCAGCGCGCCCAGTTTGGGCATCAGCCCGAGCAGCAGCATGATGACGCCGCCAGTCACCGTCACCCAGCGGCTGCGCACGCCGGTCATGCCCACCAGGCCGATGTTCTGCGAAAACGAGGTGGTGGGAAAGGTGTTGAACATGCCCGCCAGAATGGTGCCCAAGGCATCGACCCGCAGGCCACGCCCCAGCTCTGCGCGACCCACTTTGCGCCCAACAATGTCGCCCAGCGCGAAAAACATGCCGGCTGACTCGACGAACACCACCAGTTCCACCACGCACAGCGTCACGATCGGGCCAATGGCGAATTGCGGCGCGCCAAACTGAAACGGCATCACCAGATGAAATGCATCGGCCTTGGCGACCTGGTCGAAATGCATCAGCCCCAACAGGGCTGCCACCACACTGCCGAGCACAAGGCCAATCAGCACCGAAATGTTTTTCAGGAAGTTGCGTCCGAATTTGCTGATGAACAGAATGACCACCAGCACGAACAGGGCGATGCCCAGGTTTTCCATCGAGGCATAGGCGGGATTCGGCATCAGACTTCCCGCAGGCACACCTGGCGCCGGGTTGGGAATCATGGGCTTGAGCCACGCCCCGCCAACAGCCCACTGAATGCCGACCTGCATGAGCGAAATGCCGATGATGGTGATCACCGAACCGGTGACCACGGGCGGAAACATGCCCATCAAACGGCAAGCAAAAGGCACGATCAGCAGCCCGAACACCCCGGCGGCAATGATGGCGCCGAAGATGTCTTGCAGCCCCATGCCGGGCGTAGTCGCAATGGCAATCATCGGCGTGACCGAAGCGAAGGTCATGCCCATCATCACCGGCATGCGAATGCCGAACCAGGGCGTGAGCCCGAGCGACTGAATGATGCTGGTCACCCCGCAGATGAACAGATCGGCAGTGATCAACAAGGCGATCTGCTCCACCGGCAGCTTCAGCGCCGAGCCGATGATCAGGGGCACTGCCACGGCGCCCGCGTACATCACCAGCACATGCTGGATGCCCAAGGCCACCAGCTTGCCAGCGGACAGCACTTCATCAACCGAATGCGGTGCGCTTTCAGCAGCCGCAGGTGCGAGCGTTTGGGCCATGATCGTCTCCTTTTCTGTTGGCATCACGATAACCGGGCGTTGGCAGTTCAGGGCTTGGCGCCGCCTTTGATCCATTGCCCGATTTCGGCGCGTTCTAGATCAGTCATCTGCGTAGCGTTGTTCAGCGGCATGGCCTTGAGCACCACCACTTGCTGATAAATCGCCTGCGCATGGCTAACGATGCCTGGGGCCGAATCCAGACGAACGCCTTTGCTGGCCGCCGCTCCCGAGTGGCAGAGCAGACAGCGCTCCTGCACGATGTGCTGCACTTGGGCGAAGGTCACCGGCTTCGCATTCGACAGCACAGGTTGCGGTTTCGGCGCCAATGCTACCGCCACAGCCAGAATGAGCCCCGCCCCGATGATCCAGTATTGCCACTTCCACGCGCCTTTGTGTTTGAGCACGAAGAACTGGCGGATGAGCGCGCCGGCGAGCATCATCAGCACCAGCACCAGCCAGTTGTTCGGCGCGTCATACACGAAGCTGTAATGGTTGGACAGCATGGCGAACAGCACCGGCAGGGTGAAGTAAGTGTTGTGCACGCTGCGTTGTTTGCCGCGCTTGCCGTCCATCGGGTCGGGCGTCTGCCCAGCGCGCATGGCCGCCACCACCCGGCGTTGACCCGGAATGATCCAGAAGAACACATTGGCGCTCATCGAGGAGCCGAGCATGGCGCCGATGATGAGAAACGCCGCCCGACCCGCAAACAGATGACAGGCCAGCCAGGATGCGAGCACCACATACACCGTAACCAGAATGCCCACGATCAGATCGCCATTTTTGCCTTGGCCGAACACGCGGCAGATGCCGTCATAAACCAACCATCCGACGACCAGAAAGCCCAGCATGGCCGCCACCGCATACCCTGGCGAAGTCCAGGCGAACACCCGCGGATCGACGATGAAAATACCGGCGTGATAGAAGTACAGCACGCACAGCAAGGCGAAGCCCGACAGCCAGGTGGAATAACTCTCCCAATAGAACCAGTGCAGATGCTGCGGCAAGTTCTTGGGCGCGACCATGTATTTCTGCGGGTTGTAGAAGCCCCCTCCATGCACCGCCCACAGCTCCCCATCCACGCCCTTGGCTTTCAGCTCCGGGTCGGTAGGTCTTTCCAGGCTGTTGTCGAGCCAGACAAAGTAGAAAGAAGAGCCGATCCAGGCAATGGCTGTGATCACATGCAGCCAGCGCAGCAATAAATCGGCCCAGTTCATGCCGTAGGGCAGGATGGTGGTCATCAAGTCGCTCATCATGACATCTCCTGAAAGGTCATATGAAGTCGACTTTCGCCACGGCAGGCTCTGCGAAAGTCTTCAAGGTCGCGTGCCAAAAGACGCAATGCTTTTGGCGTGTTGGTTGGCTGCTGCGACGATGGATTGATTTCAAAAATTCATGCTGACGCCCAAGGCGATGCCAGTGGAAGCAGCACCCGAACCGTTTGCGGCCGTGGGTGCGTCGTTGTTGCCGAAGGCATCGACTTCGTTCACAAAGTCGTAATAATCCGTCGCTCGGGCGTACATTGCATACAGTGAGGTACGTTTGGACAAGGCGTAGAGCACGCCGAGATTCACCATGCGGGTATTCGGCCGCGACACAGTTTTGTCGCTCTGCACTGCGAATTCACCAATAAAGGTCGCAGCGCCGTAGGGCACGCTTGCAGTCAAAGCGTAGGCGTTCAGGTTGGGATTGCCGCTGCTGGGATCTGGCCTGTTACGGGCTGCATAAACGCCAATTCGAATCATCTTGAAGTCGTAGGCGGCAGCCAGCATGGTGTGCTTGAGGGCGGTGACGTTATTCGGGCCTTTCTGATTCTCATAGTCCAGGCCGATAAACAATGGCCCCTGCGCATAGCCCAGATGCAGGTTGTATGCGCCTGTGGTGCTGGCTATGCCGATGCCATCGCCAAATTGGTACATGGCAGCGGCGTTGAAACCTTTGAAGCTCGGTGAGTAATAGGCAATCGCCTGGCTGTACCAGACGGGCTCACCGATGGTTGCGACATTGGTATTGCCAAACGGGCTCAGGCTGTCGCTGTGCAAGGGGTCGATGACGTAGAAGTCGCCATTGCTAAGCGTAAACATACGACCCATTTGGAACCTGCCAAAACTGCCTTTCAGTCCCACAATGCTGGTACGGCCCATAAAACCCGGGCCGCAGTATTGCGCGTTGGCAGTGCTGGCCCCAGGCGCGGCACCATTGGCGCAGAACGAAGTTTCGGCCTGAAAGAACACCGAAGTACCGCCACCCAAATCTTCCTGGCCTTTGAGCCCCACGACGCTTGGGTTGAGAATGCCATTGCCTAGCTTGTTGACACTACCCGCACCGTTACTGAAGTGCTCAACACCCAGATCAACGGTCCCATAGAGTTGAACACTGGATTGAGCATGGGCCGCCGCGCTTAGACCCGAGCCCAGAATAAGGGCCATGATCGCGAGTTGTTTGTTCATTGCTTGTCCTTTGAACTTTGCGAAAATGAAACAGCAAACAGCCGATTGTGTTGTCTAGCTGCCGCGGTAAGTCGAATAACTCCAGGGGGAAACCAGCAAGGGCACGTGATAGTGCTGCTGCGCATCGGCCACACCGAACTCCAGAGAAATCTGATCGAGGAAAGGCGGGCTCGACTGCGCCACACCCAGCTCCCTGAAGTAAGCGCCGATCTGGAACACCAGCCGGTATCTTCCTGGCCGCAGGTCGCCGCCCTGCAGCAGCGGCGCATCGCAGCGCCCGTCGGCGTTGGTCTGCACGGAACGCAGCAGCACCCAATCCGCGCCCTGTTCGGCGTACAGATCGATATGCACGGCTGCGGCGGGCAGTCCATGCGCGGTGTCGAGAATGTGTGTAGTCAGGGCGCCCATCGTGGTCTTCGGTCAGAAATAATCTACGGATTTGACCTAGAATTTTTGCATACAATCAAAATTTAAATTGTATGCTGTTGTGTGTCAAACGGAACTGCGAGAATTGCAATATTGCGCCGAATGCCCCATTCGGCCGTCTTCTGGACGAAGCAAACACTGTGCCGGAAATCCATCGTGAAGAGTGAACCCGTGAATGCGCGCCGCAAACCCGCTGTGAAGGCACAGGCACCAGCAGGCAAGGCAGTAAGCGCTGTCGCCGCTGCCGAGAACCCGGTCAGCGATTCGACGCAGACCATCGTCGCTGCCATCACCGCGGCCATCATCGAACATCGTCTGGCGCCCGGCGCCAAGCTCACCGAGCAGAAGATCGCGACGATCTACGGCGTGTCGCGCACCATCGTGCGGCAGGCGCTGTTTCAGCTTGCGCGCGATCATCTGGTCACGCTCGAACCCGCACGCGGCGCCTTCGTCTCGCAGCCCTCGGTGCAAGAGGCGAAGCAGGTGTTCGCGGTGCGCCGCATGCTCGAACAGCATCTGGTCGAGGCGTTTTGCCAGCAGGCCACGCCGAGCGATTTCCGTGCCCTGCGCGCCCATCTCAAACAGGAGCAGGCCGTGGTCGGCCGGGTGGATGTGACGGGCCGCACGCGGCTGCTGGGCGATTTCCATGTGCTGATGGCCCAGCGCATCGGCAATCAGGTGCTGGCGCAGATTCTGTCGGAGCTGATCTCGCGCTGCGCCCTCATCACGCTGATGTATCAATCGTCGCGCGCGGCGCAGCATTCGTCGGACGAACACGTCGCCATCCTCAAGGCTCTGGAAGCGCGGGACGTCGCCAAAGCCAAGCAATTGATGGAGGCCCACTTGCTGGCCACCGAAAGCAGCCTGCTGTATCACCCGAGAACCACCAGCGCCGACCTCGCCCAGGCGCTGGGCAGCCACGCGGATTGAGCACAGGCCCAAGTACGTCATGTCCACCCCACCCTATCCCCGCGACCTCGTCGGCTATGGTCGCAACCCGCCCCATGCCCGCTGGCCCGGCCAGGCCCGTGTGGCGCTGCAGTTCGTGCTCAATATCGAGGAAGGCGGCGAGAACTGCGTGCTGCATGGCGATGCGGGCAGCGAACAGTTTCTCTCCGAAATGTTCAATCCCGCGTCCTACCCGGCGCGGCATCTGAGCATGGAAAGTATCTATGAATATGGCTCGCGAGCCGGCGTGTGGCGCATCCTGCGCGAGTTCGAGCGCCGCGGCCTGCCGCTCACGGTCTTCGGCGTGGGCATGGCGCTGCAACGCACGCCCGACCTCGCCCGCGCCTGCGTGGAGCTCGGCCATGAAATCGCCTGCCACGGCTGGCGCTGGATTCATTATCAGAACGTGGACGAAGACACCGAGCGCGAGCACATGCAACTCGGCGTGGATGCGATCGAAGCTGTCTGCGGCGTGCGTCCGCTGGGCTGGTACACCGGCCGCGACAGCCCCAACACCCGGCGCCTGGTGGCCGACTTCGGCGGCTTCGCCTACGACAGCGATTATTACGGCGACGACCTGCCCTTCTGGCTGCAGGTGCGCAAGACAGACGGCGGCCTTGCGCCCCATCTGGTCGTGCCCTACACCCTGGACAGCAACGACATGCGCTTCGCCCTGCCCCAGGGCTTTGCGCAAGCCGAGGACTTCTACATCTACCTGCGCGACAGCTTCGACGCGCTCTACGCCGAGGGTGAAGAACGGCCGAAGATGCTCAGCATCGGCATGCACGCGCGTCTGCTGGGCAGGCCCGGCCGCATCCGCGCGCTGCAGCGCTTTCTCGATCATGTGCAGCATCACGACCGGGTGTGGATCGCGCGCCGCATCGACATCGCGCGTCACTGGCAGGCCGAGCATCCCTTCGATGCGGCCACCGCTTTTGTGTGGGAGTGATCATGCCCACGCTTGCCGAACTCAACGCAGCCAACCAGACCGAATTCACCGACTTGCTCGACGGCGTTTATGAGCACTCGCCCTGGATTGCACAACGCACCTGGGCAGCCCGCCCTTTTTCCACCCTGACCGCGCTGAAAACCGCGCTGGTGCAAACGGTGCGCCAGGCCAGCCGCGAAGAGCAGCTCGGCCTGATCCGCGCCCACCCGGAGTTGGCGGGCAAGGCGGCCGTGGCGGGCCAGCTCACGGCCGAGTCCACGCAGGAGCAAGCGCGCGCCGGTCTGTCGCACTGCACGCCTGAAGAGCTCGCCCGCATCAACGCGCTGAATGCCGAGTACACCGCGCGTTTTGGCTGGCCCTTCATCCTCGCGGTGCGCGGGCCGCGCGGCGCCGGGCTGAGCCGGGCGCAGATCATCGCCGCCCTGGAGCGCCGCCTCGACAACCCGCCGGACTTCGAGTTCGCCGAAGCCCTGCGCCAGATCCATCGCATTGCCGAACTGCGGCTGAACGACCGGTTCGGCTTCGTGCCGAAACAAGGCAACCGCGTGTGGGACTGGTGCGAACGCCTTGCCCGGCACAGCGAACCTGAATGGCAGGCGCGCGGCGAACTCACCGCCACCTACCTCACCGACGCCCACCGCGCCGCGGCCGCCGAGATTGCCGCCGCCATGCGCGACTGCGGCTTCGACGCGGTGGACATCGACGCCGTCGGCAACGTGGTCGGAGTCTACCCAGGCAGCGACCCCACGGCCCCGCGCCTGCTCACCGGCAGCCACTACGACACCGTGCGCAACGCGGGCAAGTATGACGGGCGCATCGGCATCTTCATCCCGATGGCCTGCGTGCGCGAACTGCATCGCACCGGCAGGCGCCTGCCCTTCAGCCTCGAAGTCGTGGCCTTCGCCGAAGAAGAGGGCCAGCGCTACAAGGCCACCTTCCTCGGCTCGGGCGCGCTCACCGGCGCCTTCAACCCAGCTTGGCTCGACCAGCAAGACCGCGACGGCATCTCCATGCGCGACGCTATGCAGCATGCCGGTCTGCCCGCAGACTGGTCCGCCATTGCGGCGCTGCGCCGCGACCCGGCGCGCTATATCGGCTTTGTCGAAGTGCACATCGAACAGGGCCCGGTGCTGGCCGCCCTCGACCTGCCGCTGGGCATCGTCACCTCGATCAACGCCAGCGTGCGCTGCGTGGGCGAGATCATCGGCATGGCCAGCCATGCCGGCACCACGCCGATGAACGCGCGCCGCGACGCCGCCTGCGCCGCTGCCGAACTGGCGCTGTTCCTGGAGCGCCGCGCAGCGGCCGATGGCGACAGCGTCGGCACCGTCGGCCTGCTCGAAGTCCCCGGCGGCTCGATCAATGTGGTGCCCGGCCGCTGCCGCTTCAGCCTCGACATCCGCGCGCCCAGCAATGCCCAGCGCGACGCCGTGCTGGCCGACACCCGCACCGAACTGGCCGCCCTTTGCACCCGCCGCAAGCTGCGCTTCACCCTCGAAGAAACCATGCGCGAGCAGGCCGCCACCAGCGACCCGGCGCTGCAACAACGCTGGGAGCGCGCGGTGGCCGCACTCGGCCTGCCGCTGCACCACCTGCCCAGCGGCGCCGGGCACGACGCCATGATGCTGCACACCGTCATGCCGCAGGCCATGCTGTTCGTGCGCGGCGAAAACGCCGGCATCAGCCACAACCCGCTCGAATCCAGCACCGCCGACGATCTCGACCTCGCCTGCGCCGCTTTCCAACACCTCCTCGACACCCTCGCCGCATCATGACCGACACCTCCGTTGTCCCCTCCTCCCATGAGACTCGCGAGGCGCTCTACGCGGCGCTCGACCGCTGGGTCGACGCGCACTTCGACGAGCAGACGCGCATGCTGCAGCAACTGGTGCGCGTGCCCACCGACACCCCGCCCGGCAACAACGCGCCGCATGCCGAGCGTACCGCGCAATTGCTGGCCGACTTCGGCATGAAGGCAGAGAAGGTCGCCATTCCCCCCGAAGTGTGCAAAGCGCATGGCCTGCAGTCCATCACCAACCTCATCGTGCGACGCCCATACGGCGCGGGCGGCCCGGTCATCGCGCTCAACGCCCACGGCGACGTGGTGCCCCCGGGCGAAGGCTGGACGCACGACCCCTATGGCGGCGAGATCGACGACGGCAGGCTCTACGGCCGCGCCGCCGCGGTGAGCAAATGCGACTTCACCACCTACACCTTCGCCGTGCGCGCGCTCGAGTCGCTAGGAGCGCCCCTGAAGGGCGGCGTCGAACTGCACTTCACCTATGACGAAGAGTTCGGCGGCGAGCTCGGCCCAGGCTGGCTGCTGGAACACGGCCTGACCCGTCCCGATCTGGAAATCGCCGCCGGCTTCAGCCATCAGGTGGTCAACGCCCACAACGGCTGCCTGCAGCTCGAAGTGACGGTGCACGGCGTCATGGCGCATGCCGCCATTGCGCATTCCGGCGTGGACGCGCTGCAGGGCGCCGTGGCCATTCTCAATGCGCTCTATGCCCTGAATGCGCTGTACCGCAAGGTGCAATCGCAGGTTGCGGGCATCGACCATCCCTATCTCAACGTCGGACTGATCGAAGGCGGCACCAACACCAACGTCGTCCCCGGCAAGGTGGTGCTCAAACTCGACCGCCGCATGATCCCCGAGGAAGACCCGGCCGCGGTCGAAGCCGAACTGCGGCGTGCGATCGAACAGGCCGCCGCCACCATCCCCGGCATCACCGTGGACATCCGCCGCATGCTGCTCGCACGCGCGCTCAAACCCATTCCCGGATTCGAGCGCCTGGCCACGCCGCTGCAGCGCCATGCGCAAACCCTGTTCGGCGAACCCATCCCCGTGATCGGCACCCCGCTCTACACCGACGTGCGCCTCTACGCCGAGCGCGGCATTCCCGCAGTGATCTACGGCGCCGGCCCCCGCACCGTGCGCGAGAGCAATGCCAAGCGCGCCGACGAGCACATCGTGCTCGAAGATCTGCGCCGCGCCACGCAGGTCGTCGCCCGCACCCTGTTCGATCTGCTGCGCTAAATCGCCCAGCCCGAAGGCGACCGAACCCACGCCAAGCCCTAAACTCCGCACCATTTCAGACTCGTGCGAGAGATACCGCCATGCGCCCGGAGAGCTTGTTGTTCAAAACTGCGAAGGGGCAGGACGAGATGGCCAAGCGGGCGGTTCTGCATTCGCGCGTGTTGCGCAATGTGCTGCTTCTGGTGGACGGCAAGCGCGACGTGCAAACCCTGCGGGAGCTGATGCAGGCCATCTCCGCTCCCGAAGACGCGCTGGAGCAGCTGCTTGCACTCGAACTGATCGCCGCCCCTGCAGCGCCCGAACCGCCGCCTGCCGCAAGCGTTGAGGAAGCGGCCGACACGTTCCTGCATGACGACGACGAGCTGCCCTCCGAACTGGCGCTCGATAGCACCCAAACCCAATCCGCCAGAGTCAGCTCCTCCGCCGATTTCTCGCGTCTATACGAGCAGATCAACGGTCTGGTGAGCCGCCAGCTCGGCATGATCAAGGCCTACACCCTGCAGCTCAAGATCGAGCAGTGCCACACAGCCGATCAATTGCTCGCCCTGCTCCCCGAGATCAAGGCCGCGCTGGCGGCCAAGCATGGCGAGGCCAAGGCCATCGACCTGCTGCGCCAGCTCGGACAATAAGTCGACAATCGCTCAATGCGTCCCGGTTCGGCTCAATGCGGCGCAAAGAACCACGCGCACACCGCGATCGACGCCACGATGCCCGCCAGATCCGCCACCAGCGCGCAGCCCACGGCGTGACGCACGCGCTTGATGCCCACCGCGCCGAAATACACCGCCACCACATAGAACGTGGTTTCTGTGCTGCCCTGCATCGTCGCCGCGAGCAGCGCCGGGTAGCTGTCCACGCCGTAGTGCTGCATGGTCTCGATCAACATGGCGCGCGCGGCGCTGCCCGAGAACGGCTTGACCAGCGCCGTGGGCAGCGCGGCGACGAAGTCGGTGTTCATCCCCAGCCCGTGCACCACCCAGCGAATGCCTTCGAGCGCATAGCCCAGCGCGCCCGAGGCGCGCAGCACGCCCACCGCGCACAGCATGGCAACCAGGTAGGGCAGCAGGTCGCGCGCCACGCCAAAACCGTCTTTCGCACCATCGATGAAAGCTTCATACACCGGCACCCGCTTGATCGCCCCTGCCAGCAGGAAGGCGAGGATGACGCCGAACAGCACCAGATTGCCGACCAGCGCCGAGACACTGGCCAGCGCCGCTGCGCTGAGCGTCACCAGCCCCGCGAGCAGCGCGCCCAGCAGCAGCGCGCCGCCGCCCAGATAGGCCAGCGCCACCGGGTCCCACAGCCGCAACCGCTGCATCCAGGCCACGCTGAGCAGCCCCGCCAGCGTGGACGCGCTGGTGGCGATGAGAATGGGCAGGAATACCAGCGTGGGGTCGGGTGCGCCCTGCTGCGCGCGGTACATGAAAATGCTCACCGGCAACAGCGTCAGCGACGAGGCGTTGAGCACCAGGAACAGGATTTGCGCGTTGCTCGCGGCGTCGTGGCTGGGGTTGAGCGTCTGCAACTCGCGCATCGCGCGCAGGCCGATAGGCGTCGCGGCGTTGTCCAGGCCGAGCACATTGGCGGCGAAGTTCAGCGTGATCAGACCGATGGCCGGATGGCCCTGCGGCACTTCCGGCATCAGCCGCCGGAACAGCGGCCCCAGCGCACGCGCCAGCAGTTCGACCAGCCCCGCGCGCTCGGCGATGCGCAGCAAGCCCAGCCACAGGGTGAGCGTGCCGAACAGCAGCACCATGACCTCGACCGAGAGCTTGGCCATGGCGAACAGGCTCTCGACCATCGCGGCGAACACCGCCGCATCACCCAATGCCCAGCGCGCCAGGGCCGAGACGGCAGCCACCAGAAAGAAACCCAGCCAGAGACGGTCGAGCATTCTTTTGCCGACGGCGCGCTTTCAGGCCCCTGCTTCGTCCGGCCGCGTCAGAGGGTGTGAATGAATCCGGCGTGGCCGAGCAGCGTGTCCAAAGCGCTCCAATCAAGGCGCAAAGCACAGCCGTGCCCGTAGGCACGGCGCGCATTTGCAACGCAGAGTGGGGCGCTTTTGGCGCGATGAGCGGTCATGGCGGCTTTGTTCACGCCCTCTCAAGGCTTGCGCTTGAACGACTTGCCGCCGGGCATGGTCGCGGCGCGGCGCTTGGGTGCAGGCGGCGCATCGCCCGAATCGAAACGCCGCGCGGGCGCTCGGGACGCCGGACGTTCCCTGCCCGTATCGCGCCCAGGCTCGACCTTGCTGAGCTGCAACTGCCGCCCGCTCACCCAGGTTTTCTGCAGGGTGCGGAACACGTCCTTGGGCATGCCTTCGGGCAGTTCGACGAAGCTGTGGTCGCCGCGAATGGCGATATTGCCGATGTGCTTGTTCTCCAGCCCAGCCTCGTTGGCGATGGCGCCGACCAGATTGCGCACCTCCACGCCGTGATCGCGCCCGACTTCCACCCGGTAGGTCTCGAAGCGCACCTCGCCCGAGCCGTGCGGCCCGCGGGCGGTGCGTTCTCCGTGCGCCGGGTGCTCGACGGGCGCGGCATCAGCCGACTCCCGGGCCTGCATCAGAGTCTGCGTGAAATCGTCGAGGTCACGGGGCTTCGCGCGCTCACGCGCAGGGCGTGCTGCCGGCATCTCCTCGCGTGAGGCCCGCGCGGGGCGGGGCGTGCGCGGCTCGCGGACCTCTCGCGGCTCGCGCTCGCGGCGAGGGGACGGCGATTCGGCGTTGTAGGCGGGTTCGCTGCCCGGGCGCATCAGCAAAGGCTTGTTGCCCTGCACCATGCGCGCCAGCGCCGCGGCAATCTCGATGGCCGGAATGTCGAACTCCTGTTCGTAACGCTCGACCAGGCGCTGGTATTCCTCCAGGCCCTCCTGCTCGCGCGCTGCGGTGATGCGCGCCATGAAGCGGTTGATGCGGCTGTCGTTGACCGCTTCGGCGCTGGGCAGTTGCATCGGCGTGATGGGCTGGCGCGTGGCCCGCTCGATGGCGCGTAGCAAATGCCGCTCGCGCGGGGTGACGAACAGAATGGCCTCGCCGCTGCGTCCGGCGCGTCCGGTGCGGCCGATGCGGTGCACATAGCTTTCGGTATCCGTCGGGATGTCGTAGTTCACCACATGGCTGATGCGCTCCACATCCAGACCGCGTGCCGCCACATCGGTGGCCACGAGGATGTCGAGCTGGCCGTCCTTGAGCCGCTGCACCATGCGCTCGCGCAGCGCCTGCGGCACGTCGCCATTGAGCGCTGCTGCGGTGAAACCGCGCGCCGCGAGCTTCTCGGCCAGTTCCTCGGTGGCCTGCTTGGTGCGGGCGAAGATGATCATGCCCTCGAACGGCTCGACCTCCAGAATGCGGGTGAGCGCGTCGAGCTTGTGCAGGCCGCTGACCATCCAGTAGCGCTGCCGAATGTGCGTGGCCGTGGTCGTGGCCGCCTTGATGGTGATCTCCTGCGGATCGCGCAGATAGGTCTGCGCAATGCGGCGGATGGCCGCGGGCATGGTGGCCGAAAACAGCGCCACCTGACGCTGCGGCGGCGTCTTCTGCAGGATCGACTCGACATCGTCGATAAAGCCCATGCGCAGCATCTCATCGGCTTCGTCGAGCACCATGTGCGCGAGCTGGTCGAGCTTGAGCGTGCCGCGTTCCAGGTGATCGATGATGCGCCCCGGCGTGCCCACCACCACGTGGGCGCCGCGCTTGAGCGAGGCGAGCTGCGGAACATAGCTTTGCCCGCCATAGATCGGCAGCACGTTGAAACCCGGCAGATGCGCGGCGTAGCGCGCAAACTCCTCGGCCACCTGAATGGCCAGTTCGCGCGTGGGCGCCAGCACCAGCGCCTGGGTATGCCGGGCGCTGCAATCGATCTTCGCCAGGATGGGCAGGGCAAACGCCGCCGTCTTGCCGGTACCGGTCTGCGCCTGCCCCAGCACATCGCGCCCAGCCAGCAGCGGCGGTATGGTCGCCGCCTGAATCGGCGACGGGGTTTCATAGCCCACATCGCGCAGCGCTTGCAGCAGCGGTTCGGGCAAGCCGAGTTCGGCAAAGGGAGAGTTTTCTTGGGAAGTCATGGATTTTTTGCCTTGAAGACGGCTGAACCTCCATTGTGCGCGCGCGGATGAATCGTGTTGCCGATATGCAAGGGCTCATTGCCCCGTCAAGCATCCCCCTGCATGGCGCAGCGCAGGGTTATTTATTTCCAAACGTCCCGATGGGTTGTGGCGTTAAAAAGACGCGGCCATGCCATATTGCGAATAAAACCCGCATATCCATCGGAAAACCGCCATAAGAATCCTCTAGCATCCAGGCTCATCCGGGCGTCTTATTTTCTGACACGCGGGAAGATCAAGACTTATCCACAACAACTTGGAGTTCAAACAATGATCGGTTCCATCAAGCGCATCGCGGCCATGGCCGCGGTTTTGTCGCTCGCCGCCTGTTCCAGCATGGATATGGGGTCTCAAGCTGCAAAAACCGAAGCCACCGGCTCGGCGGGCGGCGCCAACAGCCAGAACGCCAACAGCAAACTGGTGCGTTGCAATGCTCCACTGGGCACCATCGCAGTGGAAGAAGACACCAATTCGCCCTGGTATGGCATTTTGACCAGCCAATATCAGCTCGGCCCCACCACGCCGGTGCTCAAGCTGATGATCCAGCAGTCGAACTGCTTTGTGGTGGTCGATCGCGGCCGCGCCATGAACAACATGATGCAGGAACGCGCCCTGGCGCAATCGGGCGAGCTGCGCCAGAACTCCAATTTTGGCAAGGGCCAAATGGTGTCGGCTGACTACACCCTGACCCCCTCGATCACCTTCTCGAACAATAACGCGGGCAATATCGGCGCTCTGGTCGGTGGACTGCTCGGCCCCGTCGGCTCCATCGTCGGCGGCAGCGCCAGCGCCAAGGAGGCCAGCACCCTGTTGACCCTGGTGGACAACCGCTCGGGCGTGCAGCTTGCCGCCGCCGAGGGCAGCGCAAAGAACTGGGACTTCGGCGCCATCGGCGGTCTGTTCGGCGGTGCTGCGGGCGGAATCGGCGGCGGCTATGCCAACACGGCGCAAGGCAAGGTGATCGTCGCCGCGTTCATGGACTCCTACAACGGCATCGTCAAGGCCGTCCAGAGCTACAAGGCGCAGGAAGTCAAGGGCGGTCTGGGCACCGGCGGTCAACTGGGCGTGCAGGGCGGCTCGACCCCTGCGGCCCAGCCTGTGGCCGCCGCGCAGTCCGCGCCGATGACCATGACGCTCAAACAGGCGCAGGAAAAGCTCAACGCGCTGGGTTTCCCGGTCGGCACGCCAGACGGCATCATGGGGCCGAGAACCCGGGCGGAATTGAAACGCTTCCAGCAATCGCGCGGCGTGCCTGCATCGGGCGTGCTCGACCCAGCCACCATTGCGGCGTTCAATCAGTAAACCACCTCCAAAGACCATCGTCTGTCTGCAAGGACAGACCCTTCACGCCCAGACCGAGTCCATCATCGGCCTGGGCGTTTTCGACGCAGGGTTGAAAGCCGCAGCATCAGCGCCTGGACAGGCGCAGCCCGGCGCCGCGCACTTCCAGGGTGATGCGGTCGAGAACCTGCCCGCGCGCATCGACCAAGGCGAGCTGATGGCGGCCCGGCAACGGGAACCAGGACAGGCGCGCGCCGCGTCCCAGTGCATGACCATCGAGCTGCCAGCGGGCGTCTGTCGCGGATGCGGTCAGTTCGATCCGCTGCTTCTGCGGCGGAATATCGGGGTCGAGCGCGAATATCGTGTCGTCCGCCGGGGCGGTGATGCGCTGTCTTGCACCCGACGCTGCCCTGGCTGGGCTGTGGTGCAGTCTCACCCCCGCGCTCAAGCCGGGTGCGGCGGTTTGCCGATCCAACGCGAACCGCGCCTGCGCCGTGCCGGGCAGGAACCATTCGCGGCGGGGCGCTTCGAGCTGTGCATCGAAGCGCACTTCGACCCGTTCGAGTCCGGGCGGCGGCTCGGGCTGGCGACTGGGCGTGCGCGCATGCAACGCCCGCATCACCGCGGCCCATACCGGCGCGGCGCCGCTGACCCCGCTGACGTCGTGCATCGGCGCGCCTGCGGCGTTTCCCACCCACACGCCCACGGTGTAGCGCTGCGACCAGCCGACCGCCCAGTTGTCGCGCATGTCCTTGCTGGTGCCGGTTTTCACCGCGGTCCAGAAACGGGTGGCCAGCAGGCTGTCGGCGCCGAAGGTCGGCGCGCGGGCGTTGGGATCGGAGAGCATGTCACCCACGATCCACGCCGCCCCGGGGTCGAGCGCCTGCCGGGCAGCGGTCTTTTGCCCGGGCAGCAGAGCGACCGGTGTGTACCGGCCGCCGTTGGCCAGGGAACGATAGGCGTTGGCCAGGTCGAGCAGCGTGACTTCGGCCGCGCCCAGCGCCAGGCTGTAGCCGTAATAGTCGCCGGGCTGCGCGAGCTGCACGCCCAGCGCCCGCAGTTGCTGCGCGAACGCTTCCGGTCCGACCATGACCAGGGTGCGCACCGCCGGGATGTTGAGCGAGGAGGCCAGGGCCGTGCGCACGCTGACCCAGCCCTTGAAGCGATGGTCGTAGTTCTGCGGGATGTACAGGCCCGAGGCGGTGGGGATTTGGGTGGGCGTGTCGTCGAGCAGCGAGGCGGCGGTCAGCCGCCGTTCGGCCAGCGCCTGGGCGTAGAGCAGGGGCTTGAGCGTCGAGCCGGGCTGGCGCAGCGCGGTGACGCCGTCGACCTCGCCCGCCGCGCTGAAATCTCCCGACGAACCGACCCAGGCGAGAACCTCGCCGCTGGCGTTGTCGAGCACGACGACGGCGCCGTCCTGCACATTGCGGCCTCGCAGTTCGCTCAGGGCGCGCAGCAGTGCGCTCTGCGCCACGCGCTGGATGCGCGCGTCGAGGGTGGAGCGAATCCGCGCGGGCGGGCGGCCGCCCGGCGGTGTGACCAGCGCCACCAGCCTGCGTCCCAGATGCGGCGCAATGCCTTCACTCGCAGCGAACGCGCGGCGCTGCAGCGCGGCGGCGGTTTGCGGCTTCAGCCCGGCACACAGATCATCTGCGGCCGTTGACGGCTTCCCCTGCATGTCGCGCAGCACGCCGCAGGCGCGCCGCGCCACCTTGGACGCGGGGGCATTGGGCGCGCGCACCAGCGCCGCGGTGATGGCGGCTTCGCGCGCATCCAACCCCTGCGGTGCCTTGTCGAACAGGGTGCGCGAGAGCGCGGCTATGCCCACCACGTCGCCGCGAAACGGCACGAGGTTGAGATAGGCCTCCAGAATCTGATCCTTGCGCCAGTGCCGTTCCAGTTCGGTGGCGGTGAGGGCCTGGCCGATTTTCTGCCCCCAGTCGCGGCCGCTGCCGCGCACGCGCAGGTCGGCGTCGAGCAGGCCGGCGAGCTGCATGGTGAGGGTGGACGCGCCGCGGGTGCTGCGGTGAAACAGCCGCCCCCAGGCCGCGGCGGACACCGCCTGCCAGTCCACCCCGCTGTGCTCGTAGAAGCGGCGGTCTTCGCTCAGGACCAGCGCGGTGCGCAGCGCGGGCGAGACATCGGGGAGCCTCACCCACCGGCCGCGCCGCACCGTGGGATCGGTGCGCAGGCGCTGCACCACGACGCCTCGGCGGTCGAGAATGAGCGTTTCTGAAGATCGGAAATCGCGCTCGACCTGCGCAAAGGACGGCACGGCGGCCGCTGCCAGCGACGGGGCGAGCAGTGCGGCCGCCAGCAGCGGCCACCGCAAGCGCCCGAGCAGACGGCGCATCGCCCGACTCACGGCCGCGCCCTGACCTCGAAGCGCGCATTCGGCGCCTCGCCGAACATCTCGGGCGCGTACATCGCTTCCACCCGCGTGGGCGGCAGCGCGAAGCTGCCCATGGCGTTCAGCCTCAGGGTGTATTGCAGGCTGATCCTGCCCTTGGGCAGATAGGCGTAGTAGCTGCGAAACGCGCTGAAACTGCGCTCCTCGTAGGCTTCCCGAGTGTTCCAGTCGTCATCGTCGCTCGTGCTTTGCTCGCCGCGGGTGGCGATGGCCGAATCGCGTCCCAGGCCGCTGCCCAGAATGGTCGCGCCGCCGGGAATGGGGTCGGAGACGACCACCCAGCTCATATCGCTGCTGGCATTGATCTCCAGGGTGACGCGCACGATGTCACCACGCGACCACTTGCCGGGGACGGCCTGCTCGACCGGCTCCATGGTCTTTTTGATGCCGTAGCCCGCATCGAAAGCCGTCTTGATGGGCACGGCGGCCCAGGACTGCACCGTGACCCAGGGCTTGCCGCTGCCCTGCTGCTGCAGCTGCAGCGTCTGCTCCGCCTTGGAAATCCACGGCAGGAACACGGTGTTGTGCTCCCAGTTCTGCGCCGCATTGGGCGCCCCGATGGCGCTGCGCGCGTGCATCGCCCCGCTGGCCGAACGGGCGGTGACCGGGGAGACCTTGCCCCAATCGACCACGCCCGTCTCCTGCCCCAGCGTGGCGCGGGTGATGCCGCGCACCGGCTCGGACTCGAAGGCGCGGGAGAACGCCTGCAGCGCCAGCGAGCCCCACAGATTGGCTGTGGTGGTGGGCCAGGCGCCGCGCTGCTGCCGGGCGATGAAACCGCTGGCCAGACGGGGCAGATCGTCCTGCCAGGCCGGGTTGCGCAGGACCAGCAGCATCAGCCGGGCGGTGTTGACATCGCCGCCGGTCATCAGCCACCACCAGGCATCGCTGTCTTCGGTGCTGAACACCAGCTTGGTTCCCTGCCAGCTCAGGCGGGACCTGAGAATGTTCTCCGCCTGCGCCATGCGCTGCGCGCGCTGCGGCACATCCGGCAGGCGTTGCAGGATCGACAGCCAGTCGATCACCGCGCTGGTCGGCCACTGGTTGGGGGCGAGGGTGATGCTACCCAGCATGCGCGGCTGCGCCTTGCCGTCACGCGCCAGGGCTTCGATGGCGGCGAGCTTGCGCACCTCCAGATCGGCGCGCGGCGCCCAGAACCTGCGCTCGATCCGCCCTTCGACGAAGGCGATCAGCCCGGACTGCATCTGCGCCTTGAGATCGTCGGGAATGGCGAAGGCCGGATCGAGCCTGGACGCCTCGTCGGAGGCCGCCAGCAGATACGCGGTGAGCACATCGCTGCCGTGATCGCCCTCGCCTTCGCGCACCGGGAAGTAATTGGCCAGACCGTCGCCGTCGAGATAGGTGGGCAGCGCGGCCATCACCGCCTGCCAGCGCGCCGCATCGCTCAAGCCGATGGCGATGCTCGCTTTCTGCTCCAGGCAGCCGTAGGGATAGCGGCGGAACCACTCGCGCACGCCGTCCAGACCCGCCAACAGCGTGGGCTGCAGCGCCAGTTTCACCCCGCCGAAGGGCCGCCCCAAGGCGGGCGTCTCCCCCTCCCAACCTCCCCCACTGTGTGGGGGAGGAGCGATCACTCCCTCCCCACTCGTGGGGAGGGTCGGCGTGGCGAGCGCATCGGCCGGCGGCGCCACGCGCAGGCTGTAGTCGCCATCCACCTGCACCAGCGTGGCCTGCTGCACCGCCAGCGGCACGGCGGCCATGACCTGCTGCTGCACGCGCAGCGCGTCTTTGGCGCCGTGCAGGGTGTCGCGGGCGTCGATCTGCCAGGCCAGGGTGTGCGTGCCATCGGGGGTGCCGGACACGGGGACATTCACCGTCCAGCTCGCCTCGACGGCGGAGTCGGGCGGAATGTTCACGGTCTGCGGCGGCAGCGCCAGACCGACCACCTGCGGGGTGAGCGTGACCTTCATCGCCTTTTGGGTGGTGTTGCGCAGGGTGAAGGGTGCGGTGAAACGGTCGCCCTCGCGCACCAGAGGCGGCAGGCCGGAGAGGATCTGCAGGTCTTGCTTCGTGCGTATCGTGGCCTCGCCAGTGCCGAATTGGCTCAGCCCGTGTTCGGCCACGGCGACGATGCGAAACGCGGTGAGGCTGTCGTTGAGCGGCAGGTCGACCACGGCGCGGCCCTGCGCGTCGAGCACCACATCGGGTTTCCACAGCAGCAGGGTGTCGAACAGCGAGCGGGTTTCACTCTTGCCCCCGCCGCCGCCCGCGGGCACGGCCTTGAGGCCATAGTGCCTGCGGCCGATGATCTCGGACTGCGCCGTGGCGGTTTCCACGCCCCAGGGTCGCGCGGCGTACATGGCGTGCAGCAGGTCCCAACTGGTGTTGGGCATGAGTTCGAGCAGGGCCTGATCGACCGCGGCCAGCGCCACATCAGCCCCGGCCGCCGGTTTGCCGCCCGGCAGGGTGGCGGTGAGGGTCACCCGCGCCTTGCCGCGCACCGGATAGGTGGTCTTGTCGGTCTGCACGGCCACCTTGAGGGTATGGTCGGCGATGCCCACGCGGATCTGCGCCATGCCGAAGCGGAAGGCCGGCTTGCTCAAATCGACCATCGCGGTTGGCGGCACATAGTCCTTGCCGTCGCCCCAGAACATGCGCCACCACTCCAGAGGCGTCTTGTAGCCCCAGGTGAAAAAGCTGTACCAGGGCACGTCGTAAAGCCGCCCGCGCAGCGCCAGCACGCTCACATAGACGTTCGGCCCCCACTCGGGCCTGACCTTCAGCCGCACGGTCGGGTCGCTGCCGCTCAGTTGCATCACTTCGGCGTGCATCACGCCTTCGCGCTCGACCGTCACCAGCGCGGTGGCGTGGCGGAAGGGCATGCGCACCTGAAACTGCGCCGTCTCGCCGGGCTGATAGGTCTTTTTCTCCGGCAGCACGTCGATGCGGTCGTGGTTTTCGCCGCCGAACCACAGCTCGCCCTGCCGCGTCACCCAGACGCTGGTTGACGCCTGCGCGCTGCGCGCCTGCGCGTCGGTGGCGCTGGCGATGAGTTCGATCTCACCGGCCTGATCCATTTTCGCATCGCAAGACAGCAGGCCGTGCGCGTCGCTTGTGCCGCTGCACACCGTACCGAGGTCTTTGGTGCTGGTCTTGTTGTCGTAGGCGTAGAAGCCGCCCACCATGCGCTTGCGGCTGGTGGTGGTGATGTGCGCCACGGCCTTGACCGTCAGCGGCACGCCCGCCTGCGGCTTTCCCTGCAGGTTCAGCGTCAGCGCCTGGATCTTGACGCGCTTGCCTGCGGACACCCAGTTGTCGGTCTTGATGCCCGCCACGACTGCAGCGGGCCACAGCGTCTCGACCCTGCTCGATGTCTGGATTTCGCCATTGGGGTCGGCATAGCTGGCCTCGATCAACAGCTCGTGCGGCCGGGTGATGGGCGGCAGACCTTCGATCTGCACGCGGCCCAGGCCCTGGCGGTCGAGGGTGACGGCGAGCTTGTCGGCGACGACCTTGCCTTCCCCGGAATCGTCCGAAGTCCGGCTGACGCCCGATGCTGAAGGCGCCGAAAAGTCGAAGGCGTCATAGCCCTCGAACCGCGGCCAGGTGCGGTTCAGAAGCGCCGAAACCTTGACCGGCAGATTGGCCGCGGGGCCTCCCGCGGTGTAGCTCACCTGCACCGAGACCGGCACGTTCTTGGGCCGGATCAGCGGCTTGCCGTCCGCCGCGGTGATGCGGCTGGTGAACACCGGCAGGCGGAATTCCTCCACACGGAAACTGCCGCTGGGCAATGATCTGCTCTGATCCGCGTCGTACCGCAGTTCGACGTCGTACTCCCCCAGCTTGGCCGACTTCGGAATGGCAAACTGGCTGACCGCCGCCATGCCGCCGGTGGGGGTGCGCTGCCATTGCAGCGACTGCTCGAACTCCTGACCGCTGCCCACATGGGTGATGACCAGGGTGTCGGGAAGGTCCTTGGGCAGTTTCAGCCCCGCCAGCGTTTGCGTGCGCACGATGTGCTTCATCGACACCGTCTCGCCCGCGCGCAGCAGGGTGCGGTCGAATAGGGTTTGCGCGATGACATCGGGCCCGGCGGATCGATCCGTGGGTACATTGAAGCGCCAGGGCTCGAAGCCGTCGTTCCATTCGCTCCAGGCAAATGCCATGTCGGGTTTGCCGTCGGCGTCTTGCGCACGGGCGGAGACGAAGTAGCCCAGGCCGGTGTAGCCCAGCCCGTCGTCGTTATTGCAACTGGGCGCGCTGGGCTCCAGTCCCTGCAGCCGCGCCAGGCCCTGCGCATCGGTGGTCGCCGTGGTCAGCAGGCGGCCGTCGCAGTCGGACACCTGCACCCTGGCGCCGGGCACCGGCCGGCCCTTGTCGAGCGTGGTCACCCAGGCCAGCGCGTTTTCACGGCCGATTTTGACGCTGACGTTCAGATTGGTGACCAGCGCCGCGGTGCGCACCACCATTTCGCGGTCGGCACCATAGCGCGGATCGAGCAAGGCCTGACCCAGGGTTTTGGAGGCGATTTCGACCACATGAAACCCCGGCTGCAGCGCAATGCCGACGACTTCGAAGGGCCGCGGCTTGCCGCCTTGCGGCGCGGGCAGAGCGATTTGGCGCAGGCCCGGTTGACCCTTGAGCAGCGACACCATGCGGGTCTGCACGTCATAGGGATCGATGGCATCGCCGTTGGCCTCGTGCAGCACGGGCGGCAAAGGCTGGCTGACGAATCGGCTCGCCACGTCGCGCGAGACTTCGTCATGGTTGAAACGCTGCACCAGCCGAAACCAGCGGATGATCTGCGCATCGGTCTGCGGTTGCAGATCGGACAGGGCGTAGTCGCGCACGCCCTGCTTGAGCGGCGCCTGGCGCACGGTGACCGGAAGCAGCGCCGGGCCGCTGCCCACACCCTCGGCAAAGCGCTCGACGATGCCAAAGGGCGAAGTGGCGAACTTGACCAGCGGCGGAATCGGCCCGGTGGCAACGCTGAGCGGAAACTGCGCTGCGTTGCGCAAGCGGCGCCCGTCGGCATCGGCGAATTGCGGCGGCAGCACGATCTGCATCGCGGCGTTTTCGGCAAAGGGCGGGTCGAAGCGGATGCCGCTCACCTGCTGGGCGTCATCGCTTGCCTCGTCGTCATCGTCGCCGGACAGAGCCGGGGCGATGCTGCGCCCGCCTGCCCGCAGGCGAATGGCCGCCGCGAGTTTGCGCGGCACCGGTGCGTTGAAACTCAGCGTCAGGGGTTTGAGCGGCACGCAATCCGCCTGGGCGTTCATCCGTTCGCAGCGAAAAGTGGCGGCAAACGGTTCGCGCACACGGTACTCGTAGCGCCGCTCCACTTTGTTGGTCAGGCCGCCCAGCGTGCTCACGCCTGCGCCGTAAACCAGCGCGACCTCGCCGCCTGCGGGAAAGCGGCGGGCGCAGCGCAGGGTGAGCAGCGCCTGCGGCTGCTCGGCCTCAAGCTCGCTCAGGTCGATCTCCTCGCTTTTCTCCACCGCCGCGATCAGCGCCTTGCGCTGCGCGCCGGTGATCGCCTGCACCGCCACCCGCTCGCCCAGGCCCTGAATCTGGCAATGGACGTGTTCGCTCACGCTTTGCGCCGTCGCTTCGGCGCTGAGCTGGAGCACGAAGGACTGCTGCTCGCTGATGGTGCTGTAGTCAGAAGGCCAGATGTGCTCGACGGTCGGCCCGCCGGTGTTGAACGTCCAGTGCGTCGGGCCGCTGAGCGTCTGGCCATCGGGCGATTTGAATCCAGAGACAGCCTGCACCGTGCAGCGCACGCCCGCGGGCAGATCGTCGGCGAACTGGAAGGCCCACTCTTTGGCGCTGATCCAGCGGCCATTGCCCTGCGCGGCCTGCGCGTCGGTGCACGTGACGGTCAGCGGCGCGGGAGCGCGGGCGTCGCCAAAATTCACCGCGGGGCCGTCGAACCGGGCCACCACCTGTCGCACCTGGGCCACTTCACCCTGCGGGCTGAGACTGCTGACCTGCAGCGCAAAAGCGCCCTGCATCGCCGTCAAAAGGCCCAGACCCACCCATAAACGCCGCATTCCCATCGCAATCCCCGTCGTCTGTACCCGGTTGTACGGGGACAAATGTAACAAGGAAATTTGAAAGTAAATCGTCGTTACAGGCCGTTTAACAGAGATTCCAAGGACGTGCGCCGCCAGAATTGCCAGCTTTGCAGGCGGCTTATCGACAGCGTGCGCCAGCGCCGTTCGCCGGCAAGCGTCAGACGCACCCCTCCCGCTTGCTGCACCGCCTGAGCGATGGTGGCGGAAAGGTCGGCATCGAGCTGGCGCAGACCGGCTGCCGCGTCGTCCGCCAGCAAGGCGTGGGCGTCGAACACGCGCAGGGTGTCCAGCGGGCCGGAGTGTCGTTCAGGCGGGCTCAAAGCCAAGCCGCGCAGGGCGGCAGAAATCGCGGGATCGCTGACTGCATCTGCCCCCGCATCTTCCGCAAGGCGCATCGGGCTGAGCCAGTCGGCAGGCAGTGGACCGCAGCCATGAATCCACAGCGTGTTGACGTCGGGCAGGCCGCGGCGTTCGCGCGCTTCGTTGGGGGCGTGGTGCTGCCAGGTCATCTGCACTTCGGTGAGCAATTGCCGCCAGGGCCGCGCCGCCGGACCGCCGGGCATCCAGGCGGCGACGTTGCGGCCCTGCGCCCGCGCCACGCCTGCCGTGACCACCTCGCGCAAGCTCTGATGCGCGGCATACCAGCGCAGCGGGGTGGCCCAGCGAAGCTGCCAGCCCGCCTGTGCAAACAGCGGTTCGATCGCGGCAAACAGTTGCTGCGCCTCGTCCGCGTTCAGATCGAGCGCAGCAGGGTCGGCGAGCGAGAGGCTGTCGCGTCCCAGCAGCAAATGCGCCGGGGTGAGCAGGCCCAGCGGGAGATCGGGGGGAAAGGCCTCCGATGCGCCATCGGCCAGCGCCGCCAGACGCGCCCACGGCGCCTGCTCGGTGTTGGCGCTCTCCAGCCGCAGGGCGTGCAGCAGCCAACGCTCTGCGGGCGTCAGCCAGGCAGCCTGGGCATCTTCTCGTGGCGGCTCCTGCTCCAGCACCACGGCCTGTCGGCACAGCGCAGCGGTGGCAGGCAGGCCCGGTTGCGTGAGGAGTGAAAAGAACGCGGGCGAGGCCGTCGGCAGATCGGTAACGAGCAGGTGTTCACTCATAGCGCAAAGCCTGCGCCGGTTGCACCCGGGAGGCGCTCCAGCTCGGATAGAGCGTGGCCAGCAAAGACAGGACGAGCGAGGCCACGGTGATGGTGGCGATGTCGCCAAAGCGCGGATCGCTCGGCATGGTGTGGATCAGGTAGACGCTGCGCGGCAGGAACTGGGTGTGCAGCACGGCCTCAAGAAAGGAGACGATGGGGTCGAGGTTGAACGCGATCAGACAACCCAGCGCGACACCGGCGAATGTGCCGAGAAACCCCGTCACCGCGCCCTGCAGCAGAAAGATGGACATGATGGAGCCGGGGCTGGCGCCCTGCGTGCGCAGGATGGCGATGTCGGCCAGCTTGTCCGTCACCGTCATGACCAGGGTGGAGACGAGGTTGAACGCCGCCACCGCGACGATCATGGTGAGGATGATGAACATCATGCGCTTCTCGATCACCACGGCCTCGAACCAGGTGCGGTTCTGCTCGGTCCAGGGTTGGGCCACGAGTTCGGGCGGCAGCACGCGCTGCAGGTCTTGCGCAATCTGCGGCGCGTCGTTCATATGGCGCGTCTGCACCCGCAGCCCGGTGGGGCCGCCGGTGCGGAACAGCGCACTCGCATCCTGCAGATTCACCAGCGCCAGGGAGCTGTCGTATTCGTAATGCCCCACATTGAAAATGCCCACCACCCGCAGGGTGCGCAGGCGGGGGATCATGCCCGCCGGGGTGATGGAACCGCTGGGCACCACCAGGGTGATCTGGTCGCCTATGCCGACCCCCAGCGCATTGGCCAGTTCGTTGCCCAGCACCACGCCGAAGTCGCCCGGCTTGAGCGCAGCCAGACTGCCCGCCACCATGTGCTCGGGGATCTGCGACACCCGGGCTTCTTCGCCCGGCTCCACCCCCCACACCAGCACGCCCTGCAACTGGCTGCCCTGCGCCACCAGCGCCTGCCCTTGCACGAAGGGCGCCACCCCGGTCACCGCCGGATTGCGCTCGACCTGCTGCGCCACGCCGCGCCAGTCGGGCAGCGCCTGAGCGTTGACGTTGAAAATCTGGATGTGCGGAATGACGTTGAGCATGCGGTCGCGCACCTCTTTCTGAAACCCGTTCATCACCGAGATGACCACGATCAGCGCAGCCACGCCGAGGGCGATGCCGCCTACGGAGACCGCCGAGATGAAGGAGATGAAGCCGTTGCGCCGACTGCGCCGCCCGCTGCGGGTGTAGCGCCAGCCGATGAGCAGTTCGTAAGGCCAGGAGAAGGATGCGGACATAGGCATGAAGTGTAGGCGACGCCCTCTTGTAAGGCCGTGCGAGGAAAAAGCAAAGCTCGCAAACCGCGCGAAGGCACAATGTCGTCCTCACCCGCTTTTCGTCCTCCGATGCTGCACGCCACCGCCCTGTCCGCCCTGCTCTGCTGGCTGGGCTGCGCCGCCCTCATCGTGCTGGGGCGGCGCTGGCGCTTCGGCCTGGACGAAACGCATGGGGTGCAAAAGTGGCACAAGCATCCGACCCCGCGCACAGGTGGTTTTGCCCTGGCTTTGGGCACGATGGTGGGCCTGCTGTGGCTCATGCACCTGGCCTATGTCAGCCCATCTTTTGCCAGCCGCCTGGCCATCGCCGTCGCGCCGGTGCTGCTCGCCGGCGCGGTGGAAGACTTGCGCCGCCATGTTCCGCCCCTGTGGCGGGCGCTGGCCACGGTCCTCGCCGCGGCTCTGGCGGTCTGGCTGCTCGATGCCAGCATCGTTCGCCTGGGGCTGTGGCCGCTGGATGCCTGGCTGCGGGCCTGGCCAGCGCTGGGCTGGGTCGTCGCGCTCGTCGCCATCAGCGCGCTGCCGCATGCAGTGAACATGCTCGATGGCTACAACGGTCTGGCCGGGATGGTGAGTTTCATGATTTTCGGCGCCATCGGCTATGTGGCGTTCAAGGTCAGCGACCCGCTGATCATGGCGCTCAGTCTAGCCGCCATCGGCGCGCTGCTGGGCTTTCTGTTCTGGAACTGGCCACGCGGCCAGATCTTTCTGGGCGATACCGGGGCCTACCTGCTGGGCTTCTGGATGGCGCTGCTCAGTGTGCTGCTGGTGACGCGCAACCCGGCCGTTTCCCCCTGGTTCGCCCTCATGGTGCTGGCCTACCCGGTGTGGGAGCTGCTGTATTCGCTGTGGCGGCGCAAGTTTCGTCAGCGCGCGGGCACGGCGCCGGACACGCTGCACCTGCATCATCTGGTCTATTGGCGCCTCACCCGCTTGCTCGACGAGGACGACCACCCCGATCCGCGGCTGCGCCGCAATGCAGCCACCGCGCCATATCTCTGGGCCGTCGCGGCGCTGAGCGTCGGACCGGCCATGCTGTGGTGGGGAAACACCCCTTTGCTCATGGCCTGCTGCGTCGGCTTCGTCACCCTGTATCTGCTGGCCTACCGACTGCTCCTGCGGCGCAGGATTTAGGGCCGCAAGGAAGGACCGTCAGGCGACGTCCTGCCAGTCGACGCTCCAGACATGCTGCAGCAGCTTTTCCAGCCAGAAGGCGCCGATCACGGTCTTGACGTCGGTGATCTGGCCATTGCGCACCCAGTCCAGGGTGTCTTGCGGGCTGGCCTCGAAAACCTCGAGCAGTTCGTTGTCTTCGAGCGCCTGACTGCCGGCGATCAGACCCCGCGCGAAAGCCAGATGGATGGTTTCGTCGGAGTAGGAAATCGCATTGTTGATCCGGCCGATATAGGCCCATTGCCGAGCGCTGTAGCCGGTTTCCTCGCGCAGCTCGCGTTGCGCGCAGGCCAGCCAGCTTTCTCCCGCATCGAGCTTGCCCGCGGGGAATTCCACCATCACCCGCTGCATCGGCGTGCGGAACTGGCGCTCCATCAGCACATTGCCGTTGTCCAGCAAGGGAATGATCATCACCGCGCCGGAATGGCGGATGTATTCGCGTGTGACCTGGGCGCCATTGGCCAGACGCACCCGATCGCGCGAAATGTTGAGGAAGCTGCCACGAAACACCATCTCGCTGTCGAGGGTGTGTTCGCGCAAGGCCGCCGCCTGCGGCACGCGCGCCGGATCGCCGCTCATGAGCGCCCCGGCACCGGATGGCGCTTGACCATGTAGCGCAGCACATAACCCGGAAAGGCCAGCACCAGGAACATGGACACGGACACAGCGTAGAACTCCCAATGCTGCGGGTAGTTCTGGCCGATCCTCGCTTCGAGCGCCATGCCGATGAAGCCGACGACGAAGAACAGGATCGACAGTTCGAGCAGGCGCAGCCAGATCGACTTGGGGGTCTTCTTCAGCGGAAACACCAGGAAGAAGCGATTGGAGACAAAGGGCAGGTTCGCGGCGACGAAAGCCAGGACGATGACCAGCCAGATTGCGGAATTCTGCATGGTGAAACGCTTTCAGTGCAGGGTGTTGGCGATGGCCTGATAACACAAGGTCATCAGGCCACCGGGCATCAACCCAAGAAACAAAATCGCCAGGCCGTTGAGCGACAGCAGCGCCCGCGCCCCGCCGGCGCCGCTTGCACGCGAAGCCGAGAGCGCCGTGGGCGCATCGAAATACATCACCTTGACCATGCGAATGTAGTAATACGCGCCGATGACCGAGAGGATGACCGCATACACCACCAGCCAGACCCGCCCGGTATTGAACAGAATGGTGAGCACTTCCAGCTTGGCGTAAAACCCGGCGAAAGGCGGAATACCCGCCAGAGAGAATAAAAGAAACGTCATGACACCTGCCATCCAGGGGTCAGTCTTGCCCAGACCGGCGAAATCGCGGATTTCCTCGGCCTCGAAGCCTTCGCGGGCGAGCAGCAGAATCACGCCGAAGGTGCCCAGCGTGGTGAGCACGTAAATGACCATGTAGAACATCGCGCCGCCATAGGCGGTGGAGGCCGAGAGTCCATTGCCGTTGAGCATGCCCGACAGCAACGCCAGCAGCACGAAGCCGATCTGCGCAATGGTGGAATAAGCCAGCATGCGCTTGAGATTGGTCTGCGCAATGGCCGCCAGATTGCCCAGGCCGATGGACAGCACCGCCAGCACCACGAGCATTCCCTGCCAGTCCATCGCCAGCGGGAACAGTCCTTCGACCAGCAGACGGATGGCCATGGCGAAGGCCGCGAGCTTGGGCGCCGCGCCGACCATCAGCACCACGGCCGTGGGCGCGCCCTGATACACATCGGGAATCCACATATGGAAAGGCACGGCCCCGAGCTTGAACGCCAGGCCTGCGACGATGAACACCACCCCCAGCACGAGCACGGCGCGGTTGATCGGCTCGACGGCGATCATGCGGAAGATCGTGACCAGATCGAGCGACCCCGTCGCGCCATACAGCATGGACATGCCGTAGAGCAGAAAGCCCGAAGCCAGCGCGCCGAGGATGAAATACTTCATCGCCGCCTCGGTGGACAGGGTGTGGTCGCGCCGCAGCGCAACCAGCGCGTAAAGCGCCAGCGACAACAATTCCAGGCCGAGGTAGATGGTGAGCAGATTGTTGCCCGAGATCATGATGAACTGCCCGAGCAGCGACAGCAGCACCAGACTGAACAGCTCGCCGCCCCACATGCCACGATCGAGCGCATAGCGGCGTGAATAGACCAGCGTGGTGAGAGTAGCGATGACGGTGAACAGCTTGAGCAGCATCGCCATCGGGTCGACGATCAGCGCGCGTGCCATGGCGAATTGCTGCATTCCCGAGGCGTAGTACAGCCCGCACAGCACGCCGATGCCCACCAGCCCGAGCAGCGTCAGCCAGTAGCTCACGCGGTGCTGCGCATCTTTCACGAACAGGTCGACGAGCATGACCGAGCAGGCCAGCACGAGCAGGAGAATTTCCGGATAAATGGCGATCCAATTCATGGTGGTTGTCGTCACTGCAATTTGGAGGACGCCGCAAACTGCAGCAGATGTTGCACCGAAGCCTGCATCGGGTCGGTGAAGAATTTGGGATACACGCCCAGCCAGAGCACCGCGCCGACCAGCACCGCAAGCATGAAGAATTCCCGGGCGCCGATGTCCTTGAGCGCCGCGACCTGTGCATTGCCGATCGGCCCGAAGTACACGCGCTTGATCATCCACAACGTGTAGCTCGCGGCCAGGATGAGCGTGGTCGCGGCCAGCAGGCCGATCCAGAAGTTGAACTTCACCGCCGCCAGGATCACCATCCATTCGCCGACGAAGCCGCTGGTGCCCGGCAGTCCCGCATTGGCCATGCCGAAGAGCACAGCCAGTGCGGCGAACTTGGGCATGGTGTTGGTCACGCCGCCGTAGTCGGCAATCAGGCGCGTATGCATGCGGTCATACAACACGCCGATGGTCAGGAACATGGCGCCGGAAATGAAGCCGTGCGAGATCATCTGCACCAGCCCGCCCTGCACGCCCAGGTCGGAGAACAGGAAAAATCCCAGGGTGACGAAGCCCATGTGCGCAATCGACGAATACGCCACCAGCTTTTTCATGTCGGCCTGCACCAGGGCGACGAAGCCGATGTAGATCACCGCGATCAGCGACAGCGCGATCATGACCGGCGCGAGCGCATGGCTGGCATCGGGCAGCATGGGCAAAGAGAAGCGGATGAAACCGTAGGCGCCGAGTTTGAGCATGATGGCCGCCAGAATCACCGAGCCGCCGGTGGGCGCTTCGACGTGCGCGTCGGGCAGCCAGGTGTGCACCGGCCACATCGGAATCTTCACCGCGAAAGCGAAGAAGAAGGCGATGAAAATGAAAATCTGCGCCGTCATCGACAGCGGCACGTGATACCAGTTGGCGATGTCGAAGCTGCCGCCCGACTGCAGGTAAAGGTAGATCAGCGCCACCAGCATCAGCAGCGAGCCGAGCAGGGTGTAGAGAAAGAACTTGAAGGCGGCGTACACCCGGCGCGGGCCGCCCCAGATGCCGATGATCAGATACATCGGAATGAGCGTCGCCTCGAAGAACACATAGAACAGCAGGGCGTCGGTTGCGGCGAACACGCCGATCATCAGGCCCGACAGAATGAGAAAGGCGCCGAAATAAAGGTTGACGCGGTCCTTGATGACCTCCCAGGCGCTGATGACCACGATCACGGTCATCAAGGCCGTCAGCGGCAGGAACCACAGCGACACGCCGTCGATGCCCAGGGCATAGTGGATGTTGAAAGGCCGTATCCACGGCACGGACTCGACGAACTGCATGCCCGCCTGCGCCTTGTCGAACCCGCTGATCAAGGGCAGAGTGATGAGAAAGGAGATCAGCGAGCCGACCAGCGCCAGCCAGCGCGCGGCGCCTGCGCGCTGCTCGCCCTGAACGAAGAGCAGCACGACACCGAAGGCGATCGGAATCCAGATGGACAGACTGAGCAAAGGGAGAGATTGCATGCTTGTATCGCGCTGCGCTGTTATCGGATGAACCAGCCGGACAACAGCTTGCCCGGAACAAAATAGCCCATGAACACCACCACACCGGCGATCATCGCCAAGGCGTAGTAGTAGACGTAGCCGGTCTGCAACAGGCGCACCAGACGCGCCGTCCAGCCGACCACGCGCGCCGTGCCGTTGACCAGCAGGCCGTCGATCAGCCCGGCATCGCCGCCCTTCCAGAGACCCGTGCCCAGCAGGCGCACCCCCGCGGCCAGGACGTTCTGATTGAACCAGTCGAAGTAGTAGTTGTTTTGCAGCACGGTATAGACCGGCCCCAGCATGCGGCTCACCGCCTGCGGGAAGCGCAGGTTCACCATATAGCCGTAATAAGCCGTGGCGATGCCGGCGAGCGCCAGCCACAGCGGCAGCGAAGTCAGTCCGTGAACCATCATCTGCATCTGGCCATGCCAGTGTTCGGCCAGATCGTGCATCGCCGGGTGCGCAGCGATGTTGACAAAAATGGAATGGCCGAAATAGTCGCCATACAGCAGCGGCTGAATGAACAGATAGCCCGCGAGGACGGACGGAATGGCCAGCATGATGAGCGGCACCGTCACCACCCAGGCAGACTCATGCGGTTCGTGAGCACCGGAATGGCCGTGGGCATCATCGTGGCCATGCGCCTGGTGCTTCACCTGCCGGAACCGCTCCTCGCCGTGGAACACCATGAAATACATGCGGAAGGTGTAGAGCGCGGTGACGAACACGCTGGCCACCACGGCGAAATAGGCGAAGCCCGCGCCCGGCAGATCGCTGGCATGCACCGCCTCGATGATGCTGTCCTTCGAGAAAAAGCCGGCGAACGGCGGAATTCCGGACAGCGCCAGACCGCCGATCAGGAAGGTGATCCAGGTGATGGGCATGTATTTGCGCAGCCCGCCCATATTGCGCATGTCCTGGTCGTGGTGCATGCCGATGATCACCGAGCCCGCCGCGAGGAACAGCAGGGCCTTGAAGAAGGCATGGGTCATCAGGTGGAAAATCGCCACCGAGTAGGCCGAAGCCCCCAGCGCCACGGTCATATAACCCAGTTGCGACAGGGTGGAGTAGGCGATGACCCGCTTGATGTCGGTCTGCACCACGCCCAGAATGCCCATGAACAGCGCGGTGATGGCGCCGATGACCAACACGAAAGACAGCGCGGTGTTCGACAGCTCGAACAGCGGCGACATGCGCGCCACCATGAAAATACCCGCCGTCACCATGGTGGCGGCGTGAATGAGCGCGGAAATCGGCGTCGGGCCTTCCATCGAGTCGGGCAGCCAGACGTGCAGCGGAAATTGCGCGCTCTTGCCCATGGCGCCGACGAACAGCGCGATGCAGGCCACGGTGAGCAGCATCCAGTCGGTGCCCGGCAGATGCAGCAGCGCCAGGTCCGGCCCCTTGGCGAAAATCTCGGTGTAGTTGAGGCTGCCGGTGTAGGCCGCCAGCAGACCGATGCCCAGGATGAAGCCGAAGTCGCCCACACGGTTGACGATGAAGGCCTTCATATTGGCGAACACCGCCGTGGGCCGCGTATACCAGAAGCCGATCAGCAGATAAGACACCAGGCCCACCGCCTCCCAGCCGAAGAACAACTGCAGCATGTTGTTGCTCATCACCAGCATCAGCATGGAGAAGGTGAACAGCGAGATATAGCTGAAAAAGCGCTGGTAGCCGTCGTCATCGGCCATATAGCCGATGGTGTAGATATGCACCGCAAGCGAGACGAAGGTGACGACGGCCATCATCAGCGCCGACAGGCCGTCGATCATGAAGCCGACTTCCATGTGCAGCTTGCCCACCACCATCCACTCGTAGATCGTGGCATTGAAGCGGGCGCCGTGGATCACGTCATTGAGGACGACGAGCGACAGCACGAAGGACAGCGCGACCGACAGCGTGGTCAGCCAGTGCGACGCCGAGCGTCCAATCGTGCGCCCGAACAGCCCGACGATGAGGGAAGAAACCAGCGGCGCCAGTGCGATGACCAGCAGCAAGGTGGGGTTCAGCGTGGCTTGCATCGATCAGCCCTTGAGTTGGTCGAGTTCTTCGACATCGATGGTGTTGAGGTTGCGGAACAGCACGACCAGAATCGCCAGACCGATGGCCGACTCCGCCGCCGCGACGGTCAGGATGAAGAACACGAATACCTGCCCCGAGATATCCTGCAGATAGTGCGAGAAGGCGATGAAATTCAGGTTCACCGCCAGCAGCATCAACTCGATGGCCATGAGAATGACGATGAGGTTGCGGCGGTTGAGAAAAATGCCCACCACCGAGATGGCAAACAGCATGGCGCCGAGCACCAGGTAATGCGCCAGGGTCAATGAACCGAGCATGGCCTACTCCTTGGGTTGGGCGGGCAGGGACACCAGCCGCACGCGGTCTTTGCGACGGGCCTTCAGTTGCTCGGACACCGGCATATTGCGCACATCCTTGCGCTTGCGCAGGGTCAGCGCAATGGCCGCGATGATGGCCACCAGCAGGATGACCGCAGCAATTTCCACCGCAAACAGGTATTGCGAATACAGCACCACCCCCAGCGCGCGGGTGTTGGACAGATGCGCCAGCGGGTTGTCGGCGGAGACCGCCGCGCCGACCTGCGCGGCGCGCGTCATGCCGCCGATCTGAAAGCCCTGCATCAGCACCGCGGCCATTTCCAGCACGATGAGCACGCCCACCAGCGCCGCCACCGGGAAGTAGCGCCAGAAGCCCTTGCGCAGGGTGTCGAGGTTGATGTCGAGCATCATCACCACGAACAGGAACAGCACCATCACCGCCCCGACGTAAACCAGCACCAGCACGATGGCGAGAAACTCGGCACGCAGCAGCAGCCAGATGGCCGACATCTGGAAAAAAGCCAGTACCAGATAGAGCGCGGAGTGCACCGGGTTACGCGCCGTGATCACCCGCAGCGCGGCAAACAGCAGCACGGCGGAGAACACGTAGAACAGGGTGGTTTGAACGTCCATGATCACAACAGGAGCCTGACCGCGGCCTGGGCCGTCAGCCTGGAAACAATGGGGACAATCGCCTGAAAGCCCGCCCGTGTCCGGCGCGAGCCTTTTGGCGATCAGCGGTATGGGGCGTCGGCCTCCTTGGCAGCGGCGATGTCCTTTTCGTAGCGGTCGCCCACGGCCAGCAGCATCTCTTTGGTGAAATAGAGATCGCCGCGTTTTTCGCCGTGGTATTCGAAGATATTGGTTTCGACGATCGAGTCCACCGGGCAGCTCTCTTCGCACAGGCCGCAGAAAATGCACTTGGTCAGGTCGATGTCGTAGCGCGTGGTGCGGCGCGTGCCGTCTTCGCGCTGTTCCGATTCGATGGTGATGGCCAGTGCCGGGCAGACGGCCTCGCACAGCTTGCAGGCGATGCAGCGTTCTTCGCCGTTGGGATAGCGGCGCAGCGCATGCAGGCCGCGAAAACGCGGCGACAGCGGCGTTTTCTCTTCCGGGTACTGCACCGTGATCTTGCCCTTGAAGGCGTATTTGCCCGTCAGCGCCAGACCCTTGAAGAGTTCGACCAGGAAAAAGCTGTTGAAGGTGTCACGCAAAGCGGCCATCGGTCTGCCTCACTTCCAGATGTTCCAGGGGGTCTGCATCCAGGCGGCCACCACCACCAGCCAGATGAGGGTGACGGGGATGAAAATCTTCCAGCCCAGGCGCATGATCTGGTCGTAGCGATAGCGCGGGAAAGTGGCGCGCAGCCAGAGAAACAGGCTGACCACGACAAAAGTCTTGATCCCCAGCCAGATCCATCCCGGAATGAAGCCGAGGAAGGCAAAGGGTGCATCCCATCCCCCCAGGAACAAGACCGTGGTGAGGATGGAGATCAGGATCATGTTGGCGTATTCGGCCAGGAAGAACATGGCAAACGCCATGCCCGAATACTCGACCATGTGACCGGCGACGATTTCCGATTCGCCCTCGACCACGTCGAAGGGCGCGCGATTGGTCTCGGCCACCCCGGCGATGAAATACACCACGAAAATGGGCAGCAGCGGCAGCCAGTTCCAGGAGAGGAAGTTCAGCCCCATGGAAGCGAAGGTGCCATGAGTCTGCCCCATCACGATTTCGGTCAGGTTCAGACTGCCGGACACCATGAGCACCACGACCATGGCGAAACCCATGGCGATTTCGTAGCTCACCATCTGCGCCGATGCCCGCATGGCCCCCAGGAAGGCGTATTTGGAGTTGGACGCCCAGCCGGCGATGATGATGCCGTAGACCTCGAGCGAGGTCAGCGCCAGCAGCAGGAGCAGCCCGGCATTCACATTCGCCAGGGCGACATCCGGGCCGAATGGAATGACCGCCCAGGCTGCCAGGGCCGGCATGATGGTCATCACCGGCCCGAGCAGGAACAGACGCCTGTTCGAGCGAAACGGAATGACGATTTCCTTGAACAGCAGCTTGAGGCCATCGGCCACCGGCTGCAACAGCCCGAACGGGCCGACGCGGTTGGGGCCGATGCGGATCTGAATCCAGCCGATCAGCTTGCGTTCCCAGAGCGTCAGATAGGCCACGGCCCCCAGCAGCGGCACGAGGACGACGATGATCTTGATCAGATCCCAGACGATCGGCCAGGCGATCGGCCCGAGCAGCGAAAGTCCGCCTTGATTGAAGGATTCGAGCATGGTCAGCAGGATGCGTAGGATCGCGCCGGGCGCGCTTCATTCCCCGCTGGACAGGGGAAACTTTGCGAACTTTGAGAAGGCCACGAGTGTTTCATCTCAGACCTTTTCGGGACTTGCGTGGGGTGCTGCCGAAACAGCCTGGGCCGAGCTGACCCGCTCGACCTGAACCGCGCCGAACATCGGCCCCAGCTCGGCCGCCTCGGCCCAGGCCGCGGCAATGCGCACCACGGTTGGCGCCAGCGCCGCGTCGCGGCGCGCAGGCAGCACCACGCTCTGGGCACCCGCCATCACGCACACCGAATCACCGTTCTGAAGGCCCAGTTGCTCCCACAGCGCTGCGGACACGCCCGCCATGCGGGACTCGCGGGCATCGCGGGTACGCTGCAGGCTGGGCGCACGGCGCACAATCGCATCGCTCGAATAGATCGGCACGGAGGCGAAACGCTCGATCGCCGCCGATGCGGTGGCGGGCAACTGCGACGGCAAGTCCAAAGATGCAGACTGCGCCAGACGGTCAGCGATCCGATCGGCGCCGCCCAAGGCCGCGAAGGCCTCTGCACGAATCTCCGCCGCGCTCTGATAATCAAAGCCCCGCAACTCGAACAGATTGCCCAGCACGCGCAGCACTTTCCATCCTGGACGCGTCTCACCCAGGGGCTGCACCACGGGGTTGAAACTCTGCAATCGACCTTCGGCATTGACCAGACTGCCTGCGGTTTCGGTGTAGGGCGAAATCGGCAGCATGACTTGGGCGTAGCCCTCGGCCGAGTCGACGAAGGGGCTGAACGAGACGATGAACTCGACCTGCGCAAGTGCTTTTTGCAAAGCGACCGGATCGGCGCTGTCGTCTTCCGGCTCGACGCCAAACAGCATCAGGGCACGCGGCGGCTGGGCGAGGATGTTGGACACATCGCGGCCCGGCGCCAGAGGTGAAACGCCCAGCAGGGCCGCGCCCACGGTATTGCCCGCCTCGGTGAGGTCGCCGCAAACACCGCCGACCTGTTGCGCGATCCACTGCGCCAGCGCGCGCAGGATGGCGCTCTGGTGATGCTGCACGGCGGAATCGCCGAGGAACACCGCCTTGTGTTCGGCACCGAGCAGGCTGGCCGCGATGGTTTTGGCCTGCTCGCTCGGCTCGGCCAGGCTCTGCAGCGCCGCAGGCGGCTCGATGCCTTTGGCCTGAGCCACGGCGCGGGCCACCCCGGCCAGCTCGGCAACCCATCGACTGGGCGCTGCCGCGATGCGCGCGTGCAGTGGCATGAGCCAATCATCGTTTGCGGCGTGCAGGGTGGAGACTTTGGCCCCCGCCTTGGCCGCATGGCGCACGCGCGTCGACAACAGCGGCTGCTCCTTGCGCAGCGTGCTGCCGATGAACAGCGCGGCCTGCAACTGTCCCAGATCGGCGATCGGCATGCCGAGCCAGCGAATGGCCGTTCCGTCGCCGTCAGCGGAAAAATCGCTTTGTCGCAGGCGGGTATCCAGGCTGTCGCTGCCCAGCCCAGTCAGCAGTTTTTTCAGCAAATACAACTCTTCGACCGTGCTGCTGGGTACGGCCAGCGCCGCCAGCGCGGCGCCGCCCTCCTGCCCCATGGCGCGGCGCAGGCCTTGTACGGTGAAATCGAGCGCGGTCTGCCAGTCGACCTGCTTCCATTGGCCGTTCTCACGAATCTGCGGTGCCGTCAGCCGCTCGGGGCCGTTGAGCCCTTCGTAGGCGAAACGGTCGCGGTCGGACAACCAGCATTCGTTGACGGCCTCGTTCTCCTGCGGCACCACGCGCATGACGCGGTCGCCCTTGACCTGCACGATCAGGTTGGCGCCCACGCTGTCGTGCGGGCTGATGGAGGCGCGGCGCGACAGTTCCCAGGTACGCGCGCTGTAGCGAAACGGCTTGCTGGTCAGCGCCCCCACCGGGCAGAGGTCGATCATATTGCCCGATAGCTCGGAATCGACCGTGCTGCCGACGAAGGCCATGATCTCGGAATGTTCGCCGCGATTGGCCATGCCAAGTTCCATGATGCCGGCGATTTCCTGACCGAAGCGCACGCAGCGGGTGCAGTGGATGCAGCGCGTCATCTCCTCCATGGCGATCAAGGGGCCAACGTCTTTATGGAAGACGACGCGCTTTTCTTCGGTGTAGCGTGAGGCCGAACCGCCGTAGCCCACAGCCAGATCCTGCAGTTGGCATTCGCCGCCCTGGTCACAGATCGGGCAATCGAGCGGGTGGTTGATGAGCAGAAACTCCATCACGCCTTTTTGCGCCTGGATCGCGCGCTCGGAATGGGTGCGCACGACCATGCCCTGTGCAACTGGGGTGGCACAGGCCGGCAAGGGCTTGGGCGCCTTTTCCACATCGACCAGGCACATGCGGCAGTTGGCGGCGATGGTGAGCTTGTGGTGATAGCAGAAATGCGGCACGTAGATGCCGAGCTGCGTCGCCGCGTCCATGACCATCGCGCCCTCGGGCACCTGGACTTTCTGACCGTCGATTTCGAGTTCAACCATGATGAAAGTGTCCTGTGCGGAATCGAGACAAATAACGCTTCAGACATAGGCCGGCACGAGGCAGGTCTTGTGCGTGATGTGATGCTCGAACTCGTGACGGAAGTGCTTGATGAACGACTTCACCGGCATGGCCGCGGCATCGCCCAGCGCGCAGATGGTGCGCCCGGCGATGTTGTCCGACACCGAGTTGAGCAGATCGAGGTCTTCCATGCGGCCCTGGCCGTTTTCGATGCGATGCACCACCCGGTACAGCCAGCCCGTGCCTTCGCGGCAGGGCGTGCACTGGCCGCACGATTCGTGCTGGTAGAAGTAGGACAGGCGCATCAGCGACTTGACCATGCAGCGCGTGTCGTTCAGCACGATCACCGCGCCCGAGCCCAGCATGGAGCCGGCCTTGGCGATCGAGTCGTAATCCATGGTGCAGTCCATCATGATGTCGGCGGGAAGCACCGGCGCGGATGATCCACCCGGAATCACCGCCTTGAGCGCACGCCCTTCGCGCATGCCGCCGGCGAGTTCGAGCAGTCTGGCAAACGGCGTGCCCATGGGCACTTCGTAATTGCCCGGCAGGGCCACGTCGCCCGAGACCGAATAGATCTTGGTACCGCCGTTGTTGGGTTTGCCGACTTCGAGATAGGCCTGGCCGCCGTTGCGGATGATCCACGGCACTGCGGCGAAGGTCTCGGTATTGTTGATCGTCGTGGGCTTGCCATACAGACCGAAGCTTGCGGGGAAAGGCGGCTTGAAGCGCGGCTGTCCCTTCTTGCCCTCGAGCGATTCGAGCAGCGCGGTTTCCTCGCCGCAGATATAGGCGCCGAAACCATGCGTGGCGTGCAACTGGAAGCTGAAGCCGCTGCCCAGGATGTGATCGCCCAGATAGCCCGCATCGCGCGCCTGACGCAGGGCCTCTTCGAAACGTTCGTAATCCTCGAAAATCTCGCCGTGGATGTAGTTGTATCCCACGGTGATGCCCATGGCGAAGGCGGCAATGGCCATGCCTTCGATTACCGCATGCGGGTTGAAGCGCAGGATGTCGCGGTCCTTGAACGTACCCGGCTCGCCTTCGTCGGAATTGCACACCAGATACTTCTGACCGGGAAACTGCCGCGGCATGAAACTCCACTTCAGCCCGGTAGGAAACCCCGCGCCGCCGCGCCCGCGCAGTGCAGATGCCTTGACCTCGGCGATGACCTGCTCGGGCGTCCAGCCTTCGGTGAGGATTTTGCGCAGCGCCTGATAACCGTCGCGCGCCAGATAGCCTTCGATGCCCCAGTTGCTGCCATCCAGCCCGGCCAGGATCTGCGGCTGGATGTGGCGGCCGTGAAAGCAGGTCTCCTGCCCGCTGCTGCGTCCGAAAGGCTGGTTCGGCTGGTGCATCACTTGGACTCCTCCTTCGACGCCGCGGCACGCAGTTCATCGATGAGCGCGTCCAGGCGTTCGGGCTGCATGAAGCTGCACAACCTGCGGTCGTTGACCAGCATCGCCGGGGCGTCGCCGCAGGCGCCCAGGCACTCCGATTCCTGCACGGTGAACAGGCCATCGGCGGTGGTTTCGCCCGGCGCGACGCCGAGCCTGTCGCAGAGGTGCTTGAGCGCGGCGGTCCCGCCGCTGAGCGCGCAGGGCAGATTGGTGCAGACGCTGAGCTTGAATCGCGCGACCGGCCGGGTGTTGAACATGTTGTAGAAGGTCGTCACCTCATGCACGGCGATCGGCGGCATGCCGAGATAGTCGGCCACCGCCTTTTCGGCCTCGGGCGAGACCCAGCCCTGCTCCTGCTGGACGATGGACAGCGCCGCGATGACCGCCGACTGTTTCTGCTCGGACGGATATTTGGCCACTTCCAGGTCGATGCGCTGGCGGGTGGATTCGGACAACATCATGCGTTGCATTTCACGAGTGACAGGCGAGCGATCCATCAGCGGTCGATCTCCCCGAAAACGATGTCGAGCGTGCCGATGATGGCCACGACATCGGCGATCATGTGGCCGCGCGACATTTCGTCGAGTGCGGCCAGATGCGCGAAACCAGGGGCCCGGATCTTGAGCCGGTAGGGTTTGTTCGCCCCATCCGATACGAGGTAGATGCCGAACTCGCCCTTGGGATGCTCGACGGCGGCATAAGCCTGACCTTCGGGCACGTGCATGCCTTCGCTGAACAGCTTGAAATGATGGATCAGCGCTTCCATGCTGGTCTTCATTTCTTCGCGCGCAGGGGCTGCCACCTTGTGGTTGTCGGTGATCACCGGGCCGGGATTTGCGCGCAGCCAATCCACACATTGCTTGATGATGCGGTTGGACTGGCGCATTTCTTCCACGCGCACCAGATAACGGTCGTAGCAGTCGCCATTCTTGCCGACCGGGATGTCGAAATCCATGCGGTCGTAGACGTCATAGGGCTGCATTTTGCGCAGATCCCAGACCACGCCGGAGCCGCGCAGCATCGGCCCCGTCATCCCCAGATTGATCGCACGCTCGGGAGACACCACGCCGATGCCCACGGTACGCTGTTTCCAGATGCGGTTGTCGGTCAGCAGGGTTTCGTATTCATCGACATAGGCCGGGAAGCGCTGGGTGAAGTCTTCGATGAAGTCCAGCAGCGAACCCTGACGATTGGCGTTGCGCGACGCGACGGCGCGAGCATTGCGTATCTTCGACTCTCCGTACTGCGCCATGCTGTCGGGCAGGTCGCGGTACACGCCGCCGGGTCGGAAATAGGCCGCGTGCATGCGCGCGCCCGACACCGCCTCGTACATGTCGAACAGGTCTTCGCGCTCGCGGAAGGCATAGAGGAAAACGGTCATCGCGCCGCAATCCAGCCCATGCGCGCCCAGCCACATGAGGTGATTGAGCAGACGGGTGATCTCGGCAAACATCACCCGGATGTACTGCGCCCGAATCGGCACCTCGACGCCCAGGAGTTTTTCCACCGCCAGACAGTAGGCGTGCTCATTGCACATCATCGACACATAGTCGAGGCGGTCCATATACGGCAGCGCCTGGATGTAGGTCTTGTGCTCGGCCAGTTTTTCGGTGGCCCGGTGCAACAGGCCGATATGCGGATCGGCGCGCTGCACCACTTCGCCGTCGAGTTCGAGCACCAGGCGCAGCACGCCATGCGCCGCAGGGTGTTGCGGGCCGAAGTTGAGGGTGTAGTTTTTGATGTCAGCCATATCGATGCCTCAAGCTCGGCGCCCCAGATCAGCACGGTTGACACCGCCGGGATGAACCATGCCCAGGCCACCATAGCCCGGCTCGCGGATGATGCGCGGGGTGATCTCGCGGGGTTCGATGGTGACGGGCTGATAGATCACCCGCTTGCTGTCGGGGTCGTAGCGCATTTCCACCGTACCGGAAAGCGGGAAGTCCTTGCGGAAGGGATGGCCGATGAAGCCGTAGTCGGTGAGGATGCGGCGGAGATCCGGGTGACCTTCGAAAATGATGCCGTAAAGATCGAAGGCCTCGCGCTCGAACCAGTTGGCGGCGTTCCAGATGTCGTTGACCGAGGCCACCAGCGGCAGATCATCGTCGGCACAGCGCACGCGCACGCGCAGCCGCCAGTTGTGCTGCAAAGACAGCAGATGCACCACCACCATGAAGCGACCCGCCTCATCGCGCACGGTATTGCCGTATTGCGCGTAATCGACGCCGCAAAGATCGATCAATTGCTCGAAGTGCAGTTCGGCCTCATCGCGCAAGGCCAGACATACCTCGCGGTAATGGCCGGGGGCCACGTCGAGCGTGAGTTCGCCCACGCTGGCCTGCAGGGCCACGATGCGCTCACCCAATGCGGCGCGCAGCGCGGTGTCGAGTCGTTCGAGCTTGCTGGTCATGGCGTCGATGGTGCGGAGTTGGTGAAGGCCGTAGGCGAAGGCTGGAAGTGCTGGGCGGTCAGCGTGCGATCGTTTCGGTCCTGCGGATCTTGTTCTGCAACTGGATCAACCCGTAAAGCAGCGCTTCGGCCGTCGGCGGGCAGCCCGGCACATACACATCCACCGGCACGATGCGGTCACAGCCGCGCACCACGGAATAGGAGTAGTGGTAATAGCCGCCGCCATTGGCGCAAGACCCCATGGAGAGCACCCAGCGGGGCTCGGCCATCTGGTCGTAGACCTTGCGCAGGGCGGGGGCCATCTTATTGACCAGGGTTCCGGCGACGATCATCAAGTCGGACTGACGCGGGCTGGGGCGAAACACGATGCCGAAGCGATCGAGATCGTATCGGGCCGCCCCGGCATGCATCATTTCCACCGCGCAACAGGCCAGCCCGAAAGTCATCGGCCAGAGCGAACCGGTGCGCGTCCAGTTGATCACCTTGTCTGCGGAGGTCGTGATGAAACCTTCCTGCAATACGCCTTCAATGCTCATGATGCTTTCCTCCTCACCGATTCAGACCAACGCCACAGCCTACGAGTTCATGTGTGCGAGTGATCATTCCCAGTCGAGGGCTCCCTTCTTCCACTCGTAGATGAAGCCGATCGTGAGGATGGAGAGAAAAATCATCATCGCCCAGAAGCCGATCTGGCCCATGTCCTTCAGGGCGACGGCCCAGGGAAAGAGGAAGGCGATTTCGAGGTCGAACAGGATGAAGAGAATGGCGACGAGGTAGTAGCGCACGTCGAACTTCATGCGCGCGTCCTCGAACGCTTCGAAGCCGCACTCGTAAGGAGAGTTTTTTTCCGCGTCGGGGCGACTCGGTGCGATCAGATAACCGAGCAGTTGGGGCACCACGCCCACACCAATGCCCACCAGGATGAACAACAACACCGGCAGATACTGCTCAAGGTTCATCGCACTCCATCTCCTGTTGTTGTGTGGGTCGGGTTGCGGCCCTGCCCTTCAATCATTTTTGGTGCCGACGGCGAGACTCGAACTCGCACAGCTTTCGCCACTACCCCCTCAAGATAGCGTGTCTACCAATTCCACCACGTCGGCTCAAAAACCGGATATCACTTGAACATCACCGCTGGACCCGCACAACAAAAGCTGCACGGCGAAAGTGGCCCGGCGCAACAAACCTCATCTGGGACAGAAATCGGCGATGCTGAGGATCATCACCCAGTTCACGCTGGTCTGGCTGCGGTGTAGCGCCTTCGGTGTAGAGACTGCGGACTTCTTTCGCAAGCCTGCTCAAGCCCCTGTTACCACATTGCCAGCACCACACCATTTGCTTGTTACTGGACTTGCAAAGCATAAGAATCTTACATGGTTCCCCCGCAGCGAATCAACATGCGGCAGCAGGATATTGCTCTAACGCAATACTCAACCCCAGATCAGATTGACAAGTCGCAGAGCTTGTGTTTGCTGCAATGCACCATCAATCGTGAGCCTGGCTGCAGGAGACGCGAATTTATTGGCTCGCAGACGCCGCCGAAGCCGCTGCCTTGGGCTGCGCCACCGCTTGAGAAGCCTTGTTCCCCGCAGCCGGAACGCCGGGAATTTCGCTGATCGGACCAGCCGGTTTCGCAGGGGTGGCAACCGAGGCCACCGGCGCCGGCGCGGCGAGTTTCTCCATCAAGCCACCGTCACCGGAATCGGCGCGGTTGCCGAAATAGGCCATCATCAGCGTGGTGATGAAAAACAGCGTGGCAGCGACCGCCGTGCTCCGGCTCAAAAAATTGGCCGACCCGCTCGCCCCGAACAGGCTGCCCGAAGCGCCCGAGCCGAAAGAGGCGCCCATGTCGGCCCCCTTGCCGTGCTGCATCAACACCAGAACGATCATCACCAGCGCAGACAGAATCTGCACCACCAGAGTCAGGGTCAAAAGAATTTGCATTTGTACACTCATGCGCCAGGCGCGATTGACAACTTCACTTCAATAAGCAGGACGGGCCTGCAATTCCACCCACAAGCGTTCTCAGCGCGCTGCCGCGATGATCGCCAGAAAATCGGCCGCCTTCAGCGAGGCCCCGCCGATGAGTCCACCATCGATGTCGGGCTGCGAAAACAGCACTCCCGCATTGTCGGGCTTGACGCTGCCGCCGTACAGAATCCGCACGCCAGCAGCCGCTTCACTCACCGTGCGCAGATGCCCCCGCAGCACGGCGTGCACTTCCTGCGCCTGCTCCGGGGTGGCCGTCAGGCCGGTGCCGATCGCCCAGACGGGTTCGTAAGCCACGACGATATGCGCAGTCTGCGCCCCGAGAAGATGCGTGACCGCCTGCAACTGACGCAGCACGACGGCATGGGTCTGCCCCGATTGGCGTTCCTGCAGGGTTTCGCCGACGCAGACGATCGGCGTCATGCCCGCTTCGAGCGCACGCTCGGCCTTGGCGGCGACGAGCACATCGGACTCATGATGATCGGCGCGGCGCTCGGAATGGCCGACGATGACGTAGCGGCAGCCGAAATCCCGCAGCATGCTCACGGCCACTTCGCCGGTGTGCGCGCCGCTCTGATGCGCCGAGCAATCCTGCGCGCCGAGCGCGATCTGGCTGGTCTGCAGCAGTTGCTGCACCTGAGAGAGATAGGGATAGGGCACGCAGACGGCCACTTCGCAGCGCGCCGCGCCGACACCAGCAAGAATTTCACTCAGCAGCGCGGCGTTGCCCGCCAGGCTGCCATGCATTTTCCAGTTTCCCGCGACGAATTGCTGACGCATGCTTTGCTCCTGTTCGATATCGTTGCGTGACGTGCCGCTCAAGACCAGCGCAGCACGAGTTTGCCAATGTGTTGCCCTTGCTCCATGCGCTCGTGCGCCTGCACGGACCGTTCAGCCGGGAATACGGCGTCGATCACCGGGCGCACCCGTCCTTGCTCGATCCAGGGCCACACCGTTTTGCGCACGGCCTGCGCGAGGGCGCTCTTGAAGGTCACGCTGCGCGCGCGCAGCGTCGAGCCCGTCAGAGTCTGGCGCTTGCGCATCAGCACAGCGGCGTCGATTTCCGCCTTCACGCCCCCCTGCACGGCGATGACCACCAGCCGGCCCTCTTCGGCGAGGCAGCGCTGTTCACGGGCGAGATAGCTGCCCGCCACCATGTCCAGGATGACATCGGCGCCACGCTGCGCCGTATGCGCCTGCACGGCCTCGACAAAATCCTGCGTGCGGTAATGGATCGCCAGCTCGGCACCGAGTTTGACGCAGGCGGCGCATTTTTCGTCTGACCCGGCCGTGGCGATCACCCGTGCGCCGCTGGCCACAGCCAGTTGAATGGCCATCGTGCCTATGCCGCTGCTGCCGCCCTGCACCAGCAGCGTCTGGCCGGGTTGCAAATGCCCACGCTCGAACACGTTGTGCCAGACGGTGAAAGCGGTTTCCGGCAGGGCAGCTCCCTCCTCCGGGCTCAGACCGCGCGGCAAGGGCAGGCACTGGCCGGTGGGCGCCACGCAATACTCGGCGTAGCCTCCGCCAGAAACCAGCGCGCAAACGGTGTCGCCGAGGCGCAAATCGGTTCCGCTCAGATCGCCCGAGACGATGTCGCCGCAGACTTCCAGCCCGGGAATGTCGGACGCCCCCGCAGGCGGCGGGTACAGACCGCGCCGCTGCAAGGCATCTGGCCGGTTGACGCCGGATGCCCGCACGCGCAGCAGGACTTCGCCCGCGCCCGCTTGCGGCATGGGCCGCTCGCAAAGTCGCAGGACTTCAGGCCCGCCGGGCTGAGAGATTTCAATGGCGCGCATCAAACCCGTGGCGATCAGACGCCTGGCTCAATGTCTGCATCCGCCACGGCAGTCTGCTCTGGCGCCGCGTTCGATGCCTCACCCAGCAGCGCCTTGATCGACAGGCGAAAGCGACCCTTGTCATCCGTCTCGATGACCTTGACGCGCACCTTCTGCCCCTCTTGCAGGTAATCGCTGACCTTGTTGATGCGCTCGTTGGCGATCTGCGAGATATGCAACAGGCCGTCCTTGCCCGGAAGCACATTCACCAGCGCACCGAAATCGAGGATCTTGACCACGGTGCCGTCGTACACCTGGCCTACCTCCACTTCGGCAGTGAGATCCTGGATGCGCTGCTTGGCGATCTCGGCCTTGGCGGCGTCGGTCGAGGCAATGGTGATGGTGCCGTCTTCGGCGATGTCGATCTGCGTGCCCGTCTCTTCGGTCAGGGCGCGGATGGTGGCGCCGCCCTTGCCGATCACGTCGCGGATGCGCTCGGGGTTGATCTTCAGGGTGTAGAGGCGCGGCGCGAACAGCGAGACCTCAACGCGTGCACCGCCCACCTCCTGTTGCATGATGCCCAGGATGTGCAGGCGCGCCTCACGCGCCTGCGCCAGCGCCACCTGCATGATTTCGCGGGTGATGCCCTGAATCTTGATGTCCATCTGCAGCGCGGTCACGCCCGCGGCCGAGCCGGCCACCTTGAAGTCCATGTCGCCGAGATGATCTTCGTCACCCAGGATGTCGGTCAGCACGGCAAAGCGGTTGCCTTCCTTGATCAGCCCCATGGCGATGCCCGCCACATGCGCCTTCAGCGGCACGCCGGCGTCGAGCAGCGCCAGGCAGCCGCCGCACACCGACGCCATGGAAGACGAACCGTTGGACTCGGTCACTTCCGACACCACGCGCATGGTGTAGGCGAAGTCTTCCTTCTTTGGCAGCACGGCCAGCAGCGCGCGCTTGGCCAGACGGCCGTGGCCGATTTCGCGGCGCTTGGGGCTGCCCACGCGGCCGGTCTCGCCCGTGGCGAACGGCGGCATGTTGTAGTGCAGCAGGAAGCGATCGCGGTACTCACCCGTCAGCGCGTCGATGATCTGCGCATCCTGGTCGGTGCCCAGCGTGGCCACCGCCAGCGCCTGCGTTTCTCCGCGCGTGAACAGCGCGCTGCCGTGCGTGCGCGGCAACACCGCGGTGCGAATGCTGATCGGGCGCACGGTGCGGGTATCGCGGCCATCGATGCGCGGCTCGCCCGCGAGAATCTGGTCGCGCACGATACGCGCTTCCAGGTCGAACAAAATGCCATCCACTTTCGGGCCATCCACTTCGACGCCCGCCTGCGCCAGACCGGCTTGCGCCTTGGCGGCAGCCTCGCGCAGCGCCTGAGTGCGCGCCTGCTTCTGCGTGATCTTGTAGGCCGCGCGCAAGTCTTCGCCGACCAGGGCCTGGATGCGGTCGATCAGCGCCTGATCCTTCTCGGGTGCAGTCCAGTCCCAGGCGGGCTTGCCGCCATCGCGCACCAGATCGTGAATGGCGTCGATCGCCACCTGAAACTGCGCATGGCCGAACATCACGGCTTCGAGCATGACCTCTTCGGAGAGTTGATCGGCCTCGCTCTCGACCATCAGCACGGCAGATTCCGTGCCCGCGACCACCAGATCGAGGCGGCTTTCGGCCAGTTCGGCCCGGCTCGGATTGAGCACATAGCTGCCGTTGACATAGCCCACGCGGGCTGCACCCACAGGCCCGTTGAACGGCAGACCGGACACCGCCAGCGCCGCGCTCGAAGCCAGCAAGGCCGGTATGTCGGCATCGACTTCCGGGTTGATGGACAACACATGCACCACCACCTGGACTTCATTGAAAAAGCCCTCGGGGAAAAGGGGACGGATGGGCCGGTCGATCAGTCGCGAGGTCAGCGTCTCGTTCTCGCTGGGACGACCCTCGCGCTTGAAAAAACCACCCGGGATACGCCCTGCGGAATAGGTCTTCTCGATGTAATCGACGGTCAGGGGAAAGAAATCCTGCCCTGCCTTGGCCGAGCGCGCGCCCACCACGGTGGCCAGCACCACCGTATCGTCCATATTGAGCAGCACCGCTCCGCTGGCCTGACGCGCGATCTCGCCCGTCTCCATCGTGACTTGATGGCGTCCCCACTGGAATGTTTTGACGACTTTGTTGAACATGGCTAACTCCATTTATCGAGGGGCAGCTGCAAACCTGGACTCAGGCCAATACGGCCAAGCCAAAGCCGAGCGCAGCGGCGCCCGTTGAAAAACCTGGCGGAGTGATGCCATTCCAGCGACGCCCGACTGCCCGGCGCGCCGGTGGAATGACACGGGTCACACCGCCCCCTTGAAACCTACACCGCACCCCATCAGAGGAGGCATGGCGCTTCAAAACCTGCGAATCGACGATACCGAGCCACGAAACCGAACCACGATATCCAGCACGCTGCCGATCCACGACACCCATACAAAAAACGCCTGTGCCGACCAACTCACACAGGCGTTTTTTGCAAAAACAGACCCTTACTTGCGCAGACTGAGCTTGGCGATCAGGGCGCGATAGCGATCGGCGTCCTTGTCTTTCAGGTAGTCCAGCAACTTGCGACGACGGCTCACCATCTTGAGCAGGCCGCGGCGACCGTGATGGTCTTTGGCATGCGTCTTGAAGTGACCGGTCAGCTCGTTGATGCGCGCGGTCAGCAAAGCGACCTGCACTTCCGGAGATCCGGTATCGCCCGTACCGCGGGCATGGTCGGCGACGATTTGCGCCTTGTTGATATCTGCAACAGACATGACAGTTTCCTTAAGTATGAACTCGCGTGCGCAGAAGAAACCATTCCGCGCCGTGAAGGTGAAAAGCTGCTCATTGTAGCCCGAACCGGTCTCCGCCAAGATTCCCGCGCGCCGCAGGTCCATACTTCCCAAAGAAGTCGTCGATGCCAGTGACTTGAAAACTGTCACAATGGCGGCATATCCTGGGTACTGGGGCTGAGTTCCCCTATTCCTCAAGGAGAATCATCATGGCTTATTCTGTCACCACACCGTCCAACCGAGTTTCTCTTTACAGCAGTGGCCTGGAGCCGGTTTTTGGCCGTCTCTTCGATCAGGCATTCCGCGATTTTTTCGCAGTCAGTGACAACCCGGATCAGTCCCTGAAAAAACTGAGCATGGACGTGACCGAGACCGACAAGGGCTATCTGGTGCACGCCGATCTGCCGGGCGTCGACAAGGATGCGGTGAAAATCCAGATCGATGGCGCGCGCGTCTCCATTTCGGCCGAGTCGAAAAAGGAAGACGAAAAGACCGAAGGCGGCAAGGTCATTTACCGCGAACGCAGCGCCAGCCAGTTCTATCGCTCCTTTGAACTGCCCGCGGAAATCGACTCCGCCACGGCCGAGGCGAAGCTGGAGAATGGCGTGCTCACCCTCACCCTGCCGCGCAAGGCGCAGGCCGCCGTGCAGCAGATCGCAGTGAAATAAAGTCTCTGCGGCTTTTGTGGATGCGACGGGATGCCGTTGCATCCGCTCTCTGCGCAGGCCACTCGGCCGCTCTGCGGTCGACAATGTGGATTTGTTCACGGCCTGCCCGTTTTGTCGGATGGGTAGCGCAGGCAAGCGGCGCGAACCGGTTTACAGTGCGTTGACAGATTCCATCAACGCACCGATGCACGCGCCATGCGCATTCAACTCCTGTCCGACCTGCACCTGGAAACCGAGACCTTCGCGCCACAGCCCGCACCCGACGCCGATCTGCTCGTTCTTGCGGGCGATATCGACGCGCAGCACACACAGATCGATCTGTTCCGCAGTTGGCCCGTGCCGGTGATCTACATACCCGGCAATCACGAGCACGACCGCAAGGATTTCGATCAAACCATAGCCGCCCTGCGCGAACGCTGCGACCGGCTGGGATTGACCATGCTGCACCGTGAGCAGATCCGCCTCAAACACCAGGGGCGAACCATCCGGGTGCTCGGCACCACGCTCTGGAACGATTTCGAGCTGTTCGGCGCCGAAGGTTTGAAACGCAGCATGCGCGCCGCACGCTATTTCGTCGAACAGGTGCAATGCGCCACTCGCCATGGCCGACCCATGGGCGTCGACGAACTGCGCGAAGAAGGGCTGCTGTGCCGTGACTGGCTGCGCGACCAACTGACCAACCCTGCCCACCTATCGGATGAAGATGATGCCACCCTGGTCATCACCCATTTCGCGCCCAGCCTGCGCAGCAACGATGCGCGTTATCCCGTCAACGCCTCGACGGCGAGTTTCTGCAATGCCTATGACGACCTGATTCTCCACAGCACGCTGTGGCTGCACGGTCATCTGCACTGTCGCCACGACTATCGGGTGGGCGCTTCCCGAGTGGTGTGCAACGCCCGCGGCCTGGCGAGCAAGGGCGAGGACAGCGACTTTCAGCCGCAAGGCGTGTGGGAAATTTAGGCCGAAGTAATCTGCGTCAAATCCCAGCGCGGCAGCACGTCGAACGGCCCGGCCGCGCAGGCTGCTTCCGGATGCGCCTGCAGGCGCAGGGCGCCAGCCAGCGCGATCATCGCGCCATTGTCGGTGCACCATTGCAGTTCCGGGAAAAACAAGGCCACACCGCGCGCCGAAAACGCCGCGGTCAATTTTTCGCGCAATAACCGGTTCGCCCCCACGCCGCCCGCGACGACGACGGTTTGTCTATTCGTCGCCTGTTGCGCACGCAGGGTCTTGTGCACCAGCACATCGGTGATCGCCTCCTGGACGGCGGCGGCCAGATCGGCCCTGGCCTGCTCGCAAGGATTCGATCCCAGGCTTCGCACCTGGGTCAGCACGGCGGTCTTCAGCCCGGCGAACGAAAAATCCAGATCGGGGCTGTGCATTTTCGGCCGCGGAAGATCGAACGAGGCGGCATTTCCAAAGGCCGCGAGCCGGGCCAGTTCCGGCCCGCCGGGATAGCCCAGCCCCAGCAACTTCGCCGACTTGTCGAAAGCCTCGCCCGCAGCGTCATCGACAGTCTCGCCCAGCAGGGTATAGCGGCCGAATGCCTGCACGTCGAGCAGCATGGTGTGCCCTCCGGACACCAACAGGGCAAGGAAGGGAAAGCTGGGCGGCTGCTTCGAAAGCAGGGGAGACAGCAGATGTCCTTCGAGGTGGTGCACGCCGATCAACGGCTTGTCCTGCGCCATGCCCATGGCCGAGGCGACACCCGCCCCGACCAGCAGCGCCCCCGCCAGCCCAGGGCCGCGGGTGTAGGCGATGGCGTTCACCTGATCCAGCCGCACCCCGGCCTGCCTGAGCGCAAGATCGATCAAGGGCAGAAGGCGGCGGATGTGGTCGCGCGAGGCGAGCTCGGGCACCACGCCGCCATAGGCCTGGTGCATATCGACCTGCGAATGCAGCGCATGGCCGAGCAGCCCCGCATCGGTGTCGTACAGTGCGGCGGCGGTTTCGTCGCACGACGTTTCAATTCCAAGAACCAGCATGTCCGGCAGTCTAACTTTCCCAAGGCCCTCCCGCGCGGCGTCATCGCCTTCATCACCCTTTGACGCCGTCATCATCGGCGCGGGCGCTGCCGGGCTGCTCTGCGCCGCGCTGGCCGGTCAGCGCGGGCGGCGCGTGCTGCTGCTCGACCACTGGCCCAAGGTGGCCGAGAAAATCCGCATCTCCGGCGGCGGACGCTGCAACTTCACCAATCTGCACACGCGAGCCGAAAACTTCGTCTCCGGCAATCCGCATTTCTGCAAATCGGCGCTGTCGCGGTACGGGCCGCAAGACATCATCGCCCTGCTGCGCAAACACCGCATCGGCTTTCACGAAAAGCACAAGGGACAATTGTTTTGCGATGACTCGGCCGAGCAACTCATCACCGCCCTGCGCGAAGAATGCGCCGCCGGTGAGGTGACGCACTGGCAACCCTGCGCGGTGGAAGCCGTCGAGTCCGCTGCCCCCGGATTTCGCGTGCGCACGGCCAAGGGCTGGGTGAGCACCCGCGCCCTGGTCGTCGCCACCGGCGGGTTGTCGATTCCGCAGATTGGCGCCAGTCCTCTCGGCTATCGGCTCGCCGAGCAATTCGGCCTGCCGATCGTGCCGCCGCGCCCTGCCCTGGTGCCGTTGGCGTTCGACCCCGCACTTTGGGCGCCGTTTGCCGATCTGAGCGGCGTCTCTCTCGAGGTGGACATTCAGACCGAATACGCCCAAGGCACCGTCAGTTTCCGCGAGGACCTGCTGCTCACCCACCGCGGACTCAGCGGCCCGGCAATCCTGCAGGCCTCGACCTATTGGCAGCCGGGCAAGGCTCTGCTGATCAACCTGATGGGCGAAGTCACGCAAGCGCAGTGGATTCAGTCCAAACAGGGCAATCGCCGCACACTCGCAGGCGAACTCGGCCAGTACCTGCCGCAGCGCCTGGCACAGGCCCTGTGCGCGCAGACCGGCGACGCCGATCGCCGCATGGCCGATTTCAGCGACAAGGCGCTGCGAAGCCTCTGGCAGCAGTGGCATGCCTGGGCCGTTCACCCCAGCGGCACACTGGGCTGGCGCAAGGCCGAAGTCACCGCCGGAGGGGTCGATACCGAGGCGCTGTCGTCTGCGACCCTCATGGCGCGTAACGTCCCCGGGCTGCACTTCATCGGCGAAGTCGTCGACGTCACCGGCTGGCTGGGCGGCTACAACTTTCAATGGGCCTGGAGTTCCGCTGCGGCCTGCGCACAGGCGCTATGAAAATCGCTTGCCCTGGGGCATTTGTCTCGCAAAAAATTAGAGCCTATAATCTTTGGTTTTCATTTCTCGACATGGCTGAAATTTCCCAGCATCAGCCGCTGCGAGTTTGGCCCATGCAGTCCAGTACTGAAGCAAATGATCGCGTCGTTGACACGACAACCCTGCCTGGCCTGCCTACATTGGATTGAAGTTCATCAATGACCACCATTCGCGTTAAAGAAAACGAGCCGTTCGACGTCGCCCTGCGGCGCTTTAAGCGCACCATCGAAAAACTCGGTCTGCTCACCGAGCTGCGCGCTCGCGAGTTCTACGAAAAGCCCACGGCCGAGCGCAAGCGCAAGAAGGCTGCGGCGGTCAAGCGCCACTACAAGCGCATTCGCAGCCAAATGCTGCCTGAGCGCAAATACTGATTCCCGCTTGCTGGCGCGCGCTGACGACCTTTCCGTCTGATGCTCGCAACGCCGTGTGAACTCAACAGCCCGCCATTCAACGCGGGCTTTTTGCATTGGACCGACCATGACCATCAAAGATCGCATTCAGGATGACATGAAGGCCGCCATGCGCGCCAAGGATGCACCTCTGCTGGGCACCATTCGCCTGCTGATGGCGGCGATGAAGCAGAAGGAAATCGACGAGCGCATCGTGCTGGACGATGCGAGCGTCGTGGCGATCATCGACAAAATGATCAAGCAGCGCCGCGACGCGATGGCGCAATTCGCACCGGCTGGGCGCCATGACCTGGTGGACAAGGAAGCCGCCGAGATTGCCGTGCTGGAACGCTACCTGCCGCAGCGGCTGGATGCCGACGCCATCGACGCCGAAATCCGCGCGCTGATGGCGCAAACCGGCGCCAGCGGCCCGCAGGATCTGGGCAAGCTCATGGGGCCGCTCAAGGCGCAACTGGCTGGTCGCGCCGACATGTCCGTGGCGGCGGCCCGCGCCAAAGCCCTGCTCAGCGGCGCCTGAAGTGAAGTTCGGGCGAAACGCGGCGTCGTGAATCCACCCACCGATCCCGATCCACGCCCCTTGTTGGTGTTCTCCCACGCCAACGGCTTTCCCGCCGCGGTGTATCGCAAGCTGTTCGAAGCGCTCGATCCGGCATTCCGGGTGCGCGCCGTGCCCATTTTCGGCCATGACGCGCGGTACCCCGTGCGCGATGGCTGGAAGCCGCTGGCGCAGCAACTGATCGATTTCCTGCAACACGATTGTCACGCCGAGCCTGCGGTGCTGGTCGGACATTCGCTGGGCGGCTATCTGAGTCTGATGGCCGCCCATGCCCGTCCTGAACTGGCGCAGCAGGTCATCTTGCTCGACTCGCCCGTGGTGTCGGGCTGGCGCGCGCGACTGCTCTGGCTGTCCAAGCGCACCGGGCTGGGAGAGCGATTCTCGCCTGCCGCGGCGGCCAAACGCCGACGCACGAAATGGACCGACATCGACGCCGTGCGCACCCATTTCTCCTCGAAAACCGCGTTTGCGCAATGGGACCCCGAGATGCTGGCCGACTACTCCGCCTTCGGCACCCGGGCCGATCCGCAGGGCCGGGCACTGGCCTTCGAGCGCGACATCGAATACCGCATCTACAAAACCCTGCCGCATCAGCTCGGCGCCTTGGCGCGCAAGCCCTTTCCCGTGCCGGTGAGCTTCATCGGCGGACGCGCGTCACGCGAAATCCGCATGGCCGGCATGCAGGCGACGAGGCGCCTGGCGCAGCATCGTCTGCAGTGGATCGACGGCTCGCATCTGTTCCCGTTCGAGGCGCCGCAGCAGACCGCGCTTTTGATCGAACGCGCTTTCGACATCGCCCACAACGCCTGTCATCCGGCCCTAAAAACCTGCTCCCTATAATGCGCTTTTACCGGCATTCGGCGCGGCTATGACCAAATATGTGTTCGTCACCGGCGGAGTGGTGTCCAGCTTAGGCAAGGGCATTTCGTCCGCATCTCTGGCCGCGATTCTCGAATCGCGCGGCCTCAAAGTCACCCTCATCAAGCTCGATCCCTACATCAATGTCGATCCGGGAACGATGAGCCCCTTCCAGCACGGCGAGGTCTTCGTCACCGAAGACGGCGCCGAGACCGACCTCGATCTGGGGCATTACGAGCGCTTCATCACCACCCGCATGCGCCGGGTGAACAACTTCACCACCGGCCAGATCTACGACAGCGTGCTGCGCAAGGAAAGGCGCGGCGAGTACCTCGGCAAGACGGTGCAGGTCATTCCACACATCACCAACGAAATCCAGGACTTCATCCGGCGGGGCGCAGGCGAAGGCACTCCCGAGGCGGTCGACGTGGCGATCGTCGAAATCGGCGGCACCGTGGGCGACATCGAGTCGCTGCCCTTTCTCGAAGCCGCGCGGCAGATGAGTCTGCGCATGAAGCGGGGCGACTGCGCCTTCGTCCACCTCACCCTCGTGCCCTTCATTCCCGCTGCGGGCGAGCTCAAGACCAAGCCCACCCAGCACAGCGTGCAGAAGCTGCGCGAAATCGGCATCTCGCCCGACGCCCTGCTCTGCCGCGCCGACCGCCCGATTCCCGACGATGAGCGCGCCAAGATCTCCATGTTCTCCAACGTGCATGAAGACGCGGTGATCTCGGTGTGGGACGTGGACACGATCTACAAGATTCCGCAGATGTTGCATCAGCAGCATCTCGACGACATCATTTGCGACAAACTGGGCCTGAACCCGCCGCCTGCAAACCTGAAGGTCTGGGACGATCTCGTGCAGGCGCTCGAGCACCCGCAGCACGCTGTGCGCATCGCCATGGTGGGCAAGTATGTCGATCTGTCCGACTCGTACAAATCGCTCAACGAAGCGCTGCGGCATGCGGGCATCAAGACCAGCTCGCGCGTGCAGATCACCTACCTCGATTCGGAAACCCTGGAGCCCGCCAACATCGCCCAGCTCGACGCCTTTGATGCGGTGCTGGTGCCCGGCGGCTTCGGCAAGCGCGGCATCGAGGGCAAGATCCTGGCGGCGCAATACGCCCGCGAACACCGCATTCCCTATCTGGGCATCTGCCTGGGCATGCAGGTGGCCACCATCGAGTTCGCGCGTCACGTGGCCGGTCTGCCGCTGGCCAACAGCACCGAGTTCGATCCCGACACGCCGCAGCCCGTCATCGCCCTGATCGACGAATGGCTCGACCGCGATGGCAGCGTGCAAAAGCGTCACGCCGGGTCCGATCTGGGCGGCACCATGCGCCTGGGCGCCCAGAGCGCCGATGTGAAGCCGGGCACGCTCGCCCACGGCATTTACGGCAATGTCGTCACCGAACGCCATCGCCATCGCTATGAGGCCAACGAGCACTATCTGGCCACGCTGCAAAAAGCCGGACTGGTCATCTCGGCCATCACGCAGCGCGAGCACCTCACCGAAATCGTCGAGCTGCCGCAGAGCGTGCATCCCTGGTTCGTCGGCGTGCAGTTCCACCCGGAATTCAAATCGACGCCCTGGGGCGGACATCCGCTGTTTACCGCCTTTGTCGAGGCTGCGCTGCAGCGGCATCGCGCCCAAGCCTGAAGGAAACGCCCCCATGCCTGCCGCCCAGACGCTGTGCGACTTTCCCGTAGGGCTCGATCAGCCCTTTTTTCTCATCAGCGGCCCCTGCGTTGTCGAGTCCGAGCAGTTGCAGATGGATGTGGCCGGCACGCTTGCCGAGCTGTGCGAGGAATTGGGCATTGCGCTGATTTTCAAATCCAGCTACGACAAGGCCAACCGCTCCAGCGGGCAGTCGTTTCGCGGCCCCGGCATGGAGCGCGGCCTGGAGATTCTCGCCAAGGTTCGCCGCGACATCGGCGTGCCCGTGCTCACCGATGTGCATACCGCCGAAGAAGCGCCGCGCGTGGCCGAGATCGTCGACGTGCTGCAGACCCCGGCGTTTCTCTGCCGCCAGACCGACTTCATCCATGCGGTCAGCAGTCTGGGCAAGCCGGTGAACATCAAGAAGGGCCAGTTTCTCGCACCCGGCGACATGAAGAACGTCATCGCCAAGGCACGCGCTGCCGCGGCGCAGGCCGGACATCCCGACACCTTGTTCATGGCCTGCGAACGCGGAGTGAGCTTTGGCTACAACAATCTGGTCGCCGACATGCGCTCGCTGGCCATCATGCGCGAGACGGATTGCCCGGTGGTGTTCGACGCCACCCATTCGGTGCAGTTGCCCGGCGGGCAAGGCACGAGCTCGGGCGGACAGCGCGAGTTCGTGCCGGTGCTCGCCCGCGCGGCGGTGGCCGCGGGCGTCTCGGGCGTGTTCATGGAAACCCACCCCGATCCGGCCAAGGCGCTGAGCGACGGCCCCAACGCCGTGCCGCTGCACCACATGCGCGCCCTGCTCGAAAGCCTCAAGGAAATCGATGCCGCCGTCAAGCGCCGCGGCTTTCTGGAAAACGACTTCAATTGAACCTGCCACAAGCGTTTACACCCTAAGCGCTTACACCCTAAGTGCCTACACCATGAGCGCCTACATCATTGCCCACGTCGACGTGACCGACCCCCAGCAGTACGAGCAGTACAAGGCGCTGTCTTCCCAGGCCATCGCCGCGCATGGCGCCGAGGTCTGCATCCGCGGCGGCGCGGTCGAAGTGCTCGAAGGCGACTGGTCGCCCAGCCGCATCGTGCTGCTGAAATTTCCCGACATGGCCGCGGCGCACGCTTTCTATGACAGCGCCGAGTACGAATTGGCCCGGCAGGCGCGCGCAGGCGCAGCCGTCATGCGCATGATCGCCGTGCAGGGTGTGTAATTTCCGACCTCCATCCCACTTTCTCGAACAGGAGTTTTCATGAGTGCCATCGTTGACCTCACCGCCCGCGAAATCCTCGACAGCCGCGGCAATCCCACTGTCGAATGCGACGTGGTGCTGGAGACCGGGTTCATCGGCCGCGCGGCAGTGCCGTCCGGCGCGTCCACCGGTACGCGCGAAGCCATGGAACTGCGTGACGGCGACAAGTCGCGCTACGGCGGCAAAGGCGTGCTGCGCGCGGTCGAGCACATCAACACCGAGATCACCGAAGCGGTGATGGGCCTGGACGCCACCGAGCAGACCTTCCTCGACCAGACGCTGATCGACCTCGACGGCACGCACAACAAGTCGCGTCTGGGCGCCAATGCCATTCTGGCGGTCAGCATGGCCGTGGCCAAGGCTGCTGCCGAAGAAGCCGGCATGCCGATCTACCAGTACCTCGGCGGCTTCGCCGCGCGCGAACTGCCGGTGCCGATGATGAATGTGATCAACGGCGGCGCCCACGCCAACAACAGCCTGGACATGCAGGAGTTCATGATCATGCCGGTGGGCGCGCCCAGCTTCCACGAGGCCCTGCGTTACGGCGCGGAAGTGTTCCATGCACTCAAGGGCATCCTCAATGACCGCGGCCTGCCGACCACGGTGGGCGACGAAGGCGGTTTCGCGCCCAACGTGGCCAACCATGAAGCGGCGCTGCAGCTCATCGTCGAGGCCATCGAAAAGGCGGGGTATCGCCCTGGCGAACAGGTCGCCATCGCCCTCGACCCCGCTTCGAGCGAGTTCTACAAGGACGGCAAGTATCACCTCGAAGGCGAAGGCCTGGTGCTCTCCAGCGAAGAGATGGTCGACTTCTACGACAACTGGCTGGGCAAATACCCCATCGTGTCGATCGAGGACGGCCTGGCCGAACAGGATTGGGACGGCTGGAAGCGCCTGAACGAACGCCTGGGCAAGAGGGTGCAACTGGTGGGCGACGACATCTTCGTCACCAACACCTCCATTCTGAAAAACGGCATTGCCGACAATCTGGCCAACTCCATTCTCATCAAGGTGAACCAGATCGGCACCCTGACCGAGACCTTCGCTGCCATCGAAATGGCCAAGCGCGCGGGCTGGACCGCCGTGGTGTCGCACCGCTCCGGCGAAACCGAGGACAGCCTCATCGCCGACATTGCCGTGGCCACCAACGCCGGGCAAATCAAGACCGGCTCGCTGTCGCGCAGCGACCGCATCGCCAAGTACAACCAGTTGCTGCGCATCGAGGAAAACCTGGGCGAGACCGCCCGCTTCCTCGGCCGCGACGTGTTCTACAACCTGCGTTGATCGCTTGACGCGCGGCTCATCACCATGCGCTGGGTCACCGTCCTGCTCGTGAGTCTGCTGCTGCTGTTGCAGTGGCCGCTGTGGTTCGGCGAACGGGGCTGGTTTGCCGTGCAGCGGCTGGAAAATCAACTCAGCCAGCAGGAGCAGGCCAACGCGCTGGCGCAGCAGGACAACGACCGCCTGGCCGCCGAGGTGCAAGATCTCAAGACCGGACTGAGCGGCGTGCAGGATCAGGCCCGGCGCGAAATGGGCATGGTCAAGCCCGACGAGATTTTTGTGCAGATCGTGCCGCCCGCGCAGGCGCCAACGCGGGCGCCCGGTGAGACTCGGTGACGCTCGGTGAGTTTTCAATGACGGTTTGACGCCACCGGCGGCTGGACCAGCGTGTTGACAAACACCTGCGCCGCATCGATCGCGTCGAAGGCATAACCCTGACCGCAGAACTCACAGCGCACATCCACCTCGCCTTGCTCGGCGAGAATCGACTCCACCTCGCCGCGCCCCAGCATGCGCAGCATGCCCGCCACCCGCTCGCGCGAACAAGTGCAGTGAAAGCGCGGAGTCTGCGGCTCGAACACCCGGGCGTTTTCTTCCCAGAACAGGCGCCTGAGCACTTCCTCCGGCGCGAGCTGTAACAGTTCATCCGAAGTCAGGGTCGCCGCCAAATGGCGCGCCCGCTGAAAATCATCGTCGGGTTGTTCTGCCCCTGTTGCAGTCCGTTGCTCGCCCGGCATGCGTTGCAGCAGCAGCCCGCACACGGCCTGATCGTTGCTGGCCAGCAGGAGCAGCGAGTCGATCTGCTCCGATTGCGCCAGATACTGTTCCAGCATGGCGGCCAGCGACGGCAGCGTCTGGCCAAGCTCATCGGTGAGCGCCACGATGCCTTGGTACGGCTGCAGGCCGGATTCGGGATTGCGCGGGTCGAGGGTGATGGCGCAGCGCCCTTTGCCATGCCGGTTGACCAGCGTGGCCAGTTCCTTCGGCAGCGGCGCCTCATCCTGCACCTCGTCGGCCATCTTGGCCGTTGCCCGCAGCCCGAAGTCGGGCTGGCACTCGGCGACCGCAAGCCTCAGTGGACCATCACCCTGAATCTGCAGAATCAGCGCGCCGTCGAACTTCAGACTCCCCGACAGCAAGGCGCTGGCCGCCGCCATCTGCCCCACCAGGGCAGAGGCTTGCTGCGGGTAAGTGCGGCGCTTTTGCAACTCGGCCCAGGTGGACTCCAGACGGACGATGACACCGCGCACATGGCCTGCCCCGAGCATGAATTTGACGAGTCGATCGTTCATCGGTCCATCCGTTGAAGGTCTTGGGCAAAGCGCCGGGCGCGCTCGACATAATGCTGGGTGTTGCGGTGCATGGCGTCGATGGCCTCCGGGGTGAGTTCGCGTGCCACTCGTGCTGGCGTGCCCAGAATCAGCACGCCGTCGGGAAACACTTTTCCTTCGGTCACCAGCGCACCCGCGCCCACCAGGCAATTGCGGCCAATCTTTGCGCCATTCAACACCACTGCGCCAATGCCGATCAGGCTGCCTTCGCCGATGGTGCAGCCATGCAGCATGGCCTGATGGCCGATGGTCACGCGCGACCCGACCGTGAGGGGATAGCCCGGATCGGTATGCAGCACCGAGCCGTCCTGCACGTTCGACTCCTCGCCGATCTCGATAGGCTCGTTGTCACCGCGCAGCACCGCAGAAAACCACACGCTCGAACGAGGCAACAGCCGCACCCTGCCCATGACGTGCGCGCCCGGCGCCACATAGGCATCGGCGGCGATCTCGGGACGCCAGTCGGCGAATTGGTAAATTGGCATGATGGATATCTCCAGAAAAATCCGGCCATGAACTGGCAAATCCCCCGGCTCGCGCCGGGCGAAGACTTCCCGCCCGCGTCAATGGCGCTGCCTGCATTGTCGCCTTTCCCCGGCCTGCTTGCCGCAGGAGGACGGCTCGATGCCGACACGTTGGAGCGCGCCTACCGCCACGGCATCTTTCCGTGGTTCAGCCCGGGCGAGCCGATCCTGTGGTGGAGCACCGATCCGCGCATGGTGCTGCGGCCCGAGCAGTTGCGTGTGACACGCTCGCTGAAAAAATCGGCGCGGCGTTTTTCCCGCAGCGCCGATTGGCATGTTCGCATCGACACCGCTTTCGCCCGCGTCATGCAGCAGTGCGGCGCACAGCGTGCGCAGACCGGCACCTGGATCACCCCCGAGATGCTGCAGGCCTACAGTGCGCTGCATGTGCGTGGCCTGGCCCACAGTTTCGAGTTGTGGGAGGGCGATGCGCTGCGCGCCGGACTGTATGGCGTATGCATCGGCCGCATGTTCTACGGCGAATCCATGTTCACCGAGGTGTCCGACGGTTCCAAAACCCTGCTGATGGCGCTTTGCGGCTTCTGTCTGCGCCAAGGCATCGCCCTGATCGATTGTCAGCAGCAGACCGACCATCTGGCGCAGATGGGCGCAGCCCCCATCCCGCGCGCCGATTTTTTGCAGCAGGTGAGCAAGGCCACGCGCCAGTCTCCCGTGACGAACTGGCAGTATGATGATTCGACCTTTTTCACCGATTGCGCACGCTGGCTGTGACCCATCCCAAAGAACTTCCGCTGACCACCCTGCAGTTCTATGCCACGGCGAGCTATCCGTGCAGCTACCTGCCCGGACGCATGGCGCGCTCGCTGGTGGCCACGCCCAGCCATCTGATCAACGCCGACGTCTATTCCGATCTGGTGCGCGCCGGTTTTCGCCGCAGCGGCCTGTTCACCTATCGCCCGCAATGCGATGACTGCCAGGCCTGCCTACCCATCCGCGTGCTGGCGTCACAGTTTTCACCCAGCCGCGCGCAGAGGCGGGTGTGGAAGCGGCACGGCGATCTATCGGTGCGCGTGCTCAAGCTCGGCTTCCTGCCCGAGCACTATCAGCTCTACCTGCACTACCAGGCCTCGCGCCACACCGGCGGCGGCATGGATCACGACAGCATCGATCAGTACGCCCAGTTCCTGCTGCAAAGCCGGGTGAACACCCGGCTGGTCGAATTCCGCGCTCCCGCACAAGCGGGTGAGGAACTCGGCGCGCTCAAGATGGTCTCGGTGGTCGATGTGCTCTCGGACGGACTCTCCGCGGTCTATACCTTCTTCGAAACGGCGGACGCCGGCAGCAGCTACGGCACCTACGGCATCCTCTGGCAGATCGAGCAGGCGCGCGCGATGCAGTTGCCGCATGTGTATCTGGGCTACTGGATCGCGCACAGTCGCAAGATGGCCTACAAATCCAATTTCCGGCCTTTCGAGGTTTACCGCGGCGGCGAATGGATCGATCCGCTCGCCGCGTCCGGGTCAGTCTGATGCGCGCTGTTTCTGCCGTGCCGCGAACTGCTGCTTGAACGTCGGTTCGGCCGAAGTCACGAGGTCGCGGTAATCGGTCCAGCCTCGCGCCCCTGGCAGATGGTAGATGCGCCTGCGCTCACCGCCGAGCAGGCGCAGCAGCAGCGAGCCGAAGCGAGCTCCCGGCCGATACAGTGCCGGATGGCGGGCAGCATAGCTCCACAACCGCAAGGCCCAGCGCTCTCTGGCGGGGCGCATCTCGCGTTCGAATTGTTGCTCGCGCATTTTTCGCAGCAGGTCGGGCAGCGGAATTTTCATCGGACACACGACCTGGCACTGCCCGCACAGAGTCGCGGCCTGCGGCAAATCCTGCGTGCGCTCAAGCCCCTGATAACTCGGCGTCAGCACCGAACCCATCGGCCCCGGGTATACCCAGCCATAGGTATGCCCACCGATTTTCTGATAGACGGGGCAATGGTTCATGCAGGCCCCGCAGCGGATGCAGCGCAGCATCTCGGCAAACGCGCCACCCACCAGACTCGTGCGCCCGCCATCGAGCAGCACCACATACATCTGTTCCGGGCCGTCGCGGTCGCCCTCACGCCTGGGGCCGGTGAGCACGGAAAAATAATTGCTGATGGTCTGGCCCGTCGCTGAGCGCGGCAGCAGACGCATCATCGCCGCCAAGTCTTCGAGTGTGGGCAGCACCTTCTCCACCCCCGTCACCGCCACATGCACCCGCGGCAGAATGGTGCACATGCCCTCGTTGCCCTCGTTGGTGACCAGGGCGACCGAGCCGGTCTCGGCCACGACGAAATTGCCGCCGGTAATGCCCATATCGGCTGCCAGAAACTTCGCCCGCAGCACCTCGCGGGCTTCGCGGGTCATCTCGGGAATATCGGTCTTGCGCGGCGTGTGGTGCGTGCGCGCGAACAGATCGGCGATCTCCTCCTTGTCCTTGTGCACCACGGGCGCGATGATGTGCGAGGGAGGCTCGTTGCCGTTGATCTGCAGGATGTATTCGCCCAGATCGGTTTCCGTCACCTGAACCCCGGCGGATTGCAGCGCGGCGTTCAGGCCCATTTCCTCCGACACCATGGACTTGGTCTTGATCGCCTGCTTGCAGCCATGCCTGCGGGCGATCTGCACCACCAGATCGGCGGCATCCTGCGGGGTTTGCGCCCAGAGCACCGTGGTACCGCGGCGCCGCGCTTCGGCCTCGAATCGCTCCAGCCAGACATCGAGGGTTTTCAGCGCCACATTGCGGCGATTGACGGCAGCCTCTCGAATCTGTTCGAACCCGTCCAGCGCGGCGATGGCCGCAGCCCGGCCTGTCACGAACTTGGTCGAGAGCTTCTTGAGGTTTTGCTGCAGACGCTGATCGGCCAGTTTCTGCCCGGCGCGCGCCTTGAAATGCAGGGTCTGGGATTCCATGATCAGCGCTTTCCTCTCAACACTTCGGCGATGTGAAGCACCTGCGTGGTGTGGTCGCCCTGTCTGCGCAATCGCCCTTCGATCTGCAGCATGCAGCCCAGATCGCCCAGCACCACCGCTCGCGCCTTCGTGGCCTGGATGTTGGCGCACTTGTCATCGGCAATGGCCGCTGAAATATTGCCGTACTTGACCGCAAAGGTGCCGCCAAAACCGCAACACTGCTCGCATTGTTCCATCTCGCACAGGCCGAGCCCGGGCACGAGCGCCAGCAACTGCCGGGGCTGATGCTTGATGCCCAACTCGCGCAGTCCCGAGCAGGAATCGTGGTAGGTTGCGTATTTCAGCCCATCGTGGACGGCATTTCAGGCTGATCGTGGACGGGATTTCAGCGTGATCGTGGACGGCGTTTCAGTCTGATCGTGGACGCTGTTTCAGCGTCATCGTGGACGATTGGGGGT